>ERZ1066124.61-NODE-61-length-106272-cov-26.919401_pt1 | contig 106272 bp, 99 predicted proteins | sample MGYA00382771_ERZ1066124 | MGnify/ENA primary metagenome ERZ1066124 (study PRJEB33369, sample SAMEA5778354) | biofilm metagenome | biome: Industrial cooling water; feature: Water cooling tower basin; material: Biofilm | place: United Arab Emirates | collected... | reverse complement strand
TCTTTTCGTTTGAATTGAAGATTATCGTGTTCAGTGCTGGAGAAACCCGGTTTCTTTTCGTTTGAATTGAAGATTATCGTGTTCAGTGCTGGAGAAACCCGGTTTCTGGAATTTTGGGTTTCGTCGCTTACGTTTGGTTGGACTTAAAATTAATAAGCACCTACCTGAATGCTGGCATGTTATATGCTTAAAATGTATTTTTTGTCAAGTGTTTTTATGCATTTGATTAGGTTAGGCGCCCAAAGCTTCGTAAGAAAGGAAGATTTGGTAAATTTTACAACTTATTACTGAGTAAAGTGGCTTTGAAAAAAGTTTTGGAGTTATTTGCTCAGTTTTATCTTGCGGCAAAAAAAGATCATACTCTTAAAAAAGACGCACTTAATTCCAATAGCGCCATTTTATGCTGTAATTGTCCTCTTTTATTAACCGCGCTCAAACGTTAGTTCCGGAATCACATTAGGAGTGCCGAATGCCGAAATCCCCGAAATATTTGCTTGTAGGTTCGACTGAAGCTTACAGTGGTAAATCAACGACAGTTTTAGGGTTGTCTCATCAGCTTATTCAAAAAGGGCTTGATATTGCTTACGGTAAACCTTTGGGCACCTGTTTGAGTGAATCCGAAGGCAGTTTGGTAGAAGAAGACGTTGAGTTTATTGGCTCTAGTCTCAATTTATCGGCAAGCTCTAAGGCGCCAACCTTAATCGCTTTGGACGAGTTAGCTATACAAAAACGCTTGCTTGGTGAAGATCAATTAAATTACAAACAGTCCTTTATTGAGCAGTATTCTCAGTTGCCAGCAAAAGACTTGGTATTGCTCGAAGGAGCAGGTAGTTTGGATGAAGGCTGTTTGTTTGATATGTCTTTACTTTCTATCGCTGAAGCTGTTGATGCTAAAGTACTATTAGTATGTCGCTATACTTCATTGCTGATAGTGGAGTCGCTCAAGAGTGCGAAAGAGCGAATTGGTAATCGCTTGATTGGAGTCGTAATTAATGATATCCCCTTATCTCAACTTGAAGTCGTGGAGAAAACACTTCGTCCATACTTAGAGTCGATTGCAATTCCTGTGTTAGGTATTTTACCTAAAAATAATTTATTACGCAGTGTTAGCGTTAGAGAACTGGTTAATCAATTAAACGCACAAGTTCTATGTGGAAATGGACGCTTAGATTTGATGATGGTTGAGAGTTTAGCGATTGGAGCAATGAACGTTAATTCTGCCGTTAAGTACTTTCGTAAGCGTCATAATATGGCTGTTGTTACAGGAGGAGACCGTGTAGAAATTCAACAAGCAGCGTTGGAAACTTCGACGCAATGTCTAATTCTAACTGGACAGCTACCACCTCCAGCTTTTATTTTAAATCGTGCTGAAGAACTTGAAATACCGATTTTGTCAGTAGATTTAGATACATTAACAACTGTGGAAATTGTTGACAAGACTTTCGGGCAAGTGCGTGTTCACGAACCTATCAAGGTTAATTGTATTCGTGAACTAATGGCTCAAAATTTTGATGCTGACCGCTTGTTATCGTCGCTTGGTTTAACTCCAGCTGCTGTGTAGGGGTAAGGGGTAAGGGATTTCCTTTACCCTCTTTTTTTACTGCGTTTCGAGATCGAAATTTTGGGAATAATAAGTTGATTTAAGGCTTGATTCCTCTGTGATTGGACAAAAACGGTCACTTGCCATTACTTGTAGCGATTTTGGAATCATTACGCATAATGAGAAAGCAAGTACTAAAACTATGCTGATTCTGTAATCAAGGTTCATCACACCACACACCAATGTAGTTGCAGTAGGGCGGGCAAGGATGCCCACCCCACAATATTGTTATAAATAATATCTAATTTTGTCGAATTTTTCTACGGGTTGTAGATATAAATATATGTGACTTTCGTCATGATTTTGAATTGACGATTGATGTGATTTTAAGTCATTAATTATACAGGCGCCTACTCGTTTAAGACTTTAAGTAATTCGTACTCGTTGTAAGGTTTACATAGGTATGCTTTGGCGCCAAGTTGAAATGCAAGATTACGATATCTATTTCCTGTATGTGATGTTAAGAGAATAACTGGTATGTGTTTAAAGTTGGGTTGTGCTTTTGCTTTGGCTAAAAATCCAAACCCATCTAAGTTAGGCATATCAATATCACAAATTACGGCTTTTATTGATAAAGCTGTTTGAAGTTTTTCAAGACCTTGTAAACCGTCGCTTGCTTCTTCTACTTGATAACCTGCTTTTTGTAGTGTCCGCGCGAGTAGCTGACGAATGTTTGTAGAGTCATCTATAATTAAAATTGTTTTATCTTCGTTTTTTCTGGTCTGATTTTGAGTTGGTGGTGAGAATAGTAATTTTTCCCAATTAATAATTGGAACTACTTGACCGTTGTTAGTAATTGTACAGTTAGTAAATCCTGTTGGCAAAGCGATATTCGATTCAAATGAGCGAATTATTGCTTCTTGTTCACCCCAACAATGGTCTAGTTTTATTGCTATATTTTGCTGTTGATAATCAACTATTAATACACAAGGCGCCGACTTTGTAATTGTTTTTGCTGTAATATGGTCTTGGCGCCTACTAGGACGGTTACAATTAAAATAGAGATAATCGGCTAGGTTAATTAATGGAATATTACTATTTTGGTAATATAAATATTCTTGACCTGCTACTAATAATGTATCTGATGGTGTAAAAGATAATATTTCGCGAATAGTTGAAGTTGGACATGCTAGCAACATCGAATTAGATTCGATAAATAGCACTTGATATATTAATACATTAAAGGGAATGGTAAGGGTAAATTGTGTACCTTTTCCTGATTGTGTAGAAACTTTTACGTCTCCATCAATTTGTTTAATGTTACTACGCACAACATCCATGCCAACACCTCGACCAGAAAGTGCAGTCACTTCATCACTTGTACTAAAACCTGCTTCAAATATTAGTAGTAATAATTCATCGTCGGTTGCTTGTGCAAGTAGTGTTCTATCAAATCCTATTTCTTCTGCACGCTTTCTGACTTTTTCAGTAGAGATACCATTTCCATCGTCACGAACTACAATTACAATATTATTTTGAGTAGTTGTGATGCTTATTTCTATCAAACCTTGTTCTGCTTTCCCTCGGTTTATTCGAGTTTGTCGGTCTTCGATACCGTGGTCAAAAGCATTGCGTAATATATGTAATAATGGTTCTTGTATTGTATCTAATATACTGCGTTCAATTAAGGTTTCGGCGCCTATAATTTCAAGTTTAACTGGTTTATTATATTCAAGGCTTAAGTCATGCAGTGCGCGCTTCAAGCGTTCAAGAATATCTGTGAGTGGACGCATTAGTATTTGCGTCAGCGAATTTTGCAAATTCTGGGCTGTCCGATTTAATATAGAATTAGTTTGATTGAAGTCAATAAGTTTAAAGTCAATATCATTAATTATTTCTTGTAGTTTAAAAATTTGTGATTGCAGTGGTTTTAAGTGTACTTTATTTATGCTGTTTGAAGAAATTTCACGATATTCTAAATCAATATTATTACTACAATGCTTTAAATTACTGAATTGTTCATTCAGGTTTTCTAATTTGAGTTTTAAACTTTGACACTGAATTGTCAATTCACTCGATAAATCGTTGGTAACTTCGAGTTGTTTTGCTCCAATACGAATGGGTGAGGTAGAGGGAGGTGTGGTGGGGGTAGGGGGAGGTGTGGTGGGGGTGGAGGGAGTAGGGGTAGTAGGAGGAGTGTGAGTAGTGGGTATTGAATTTAATTGATTTTTGAGGATTAATATTTGAGATTCGCGCCAAGTTTGTAGTGCTGATTTACTAATTTCGATAACTTCTTGGTCTGTTTGTGCGTTGGATATGGAGTTAATAACTGACTCGCATAACTGGGTAAATGATTCTATTTGTAGCATGTACCCCAAACCACCTAATTCACCTGCCATTGTCACCAGTTCTTCTCGTAAAGTTTCTGGTTCTTGATGTATAAGTGATTCAAGTTGCTGTAAATAATCTTCGACTTGAGTTTGAAAAATTAAAGGAATAATTTCTTGCGAGTTTTCTTCGGTTGCTAAAATAGTTGATGCATTTTCGGGGTTTGCTTCTCCGAGTATTTCGTGTAGCTTATCAAAACAATCGCTAATCTTTTCAATCGATGCGTTATTATTATTACTAAAATTGGAAGTATAATTATGTAATATTTTGCGTAAACCGTCTACGCTTGCGAGTAAAAGAGGTTGTATTTCATCTATATCTAAGTTTTGTTTTTTGGTTTTTAAAACTTTAAACGCATCTTCAAGTTGATGCGCGTATTGACTCAAAACACCAAAGCTCATCATTCCTGCTCCTCCTTTGATGGAGTGAGCAGCACGCATGGCATTATTTATATTATGGATACTTATTTGTGGTTCTGATAGTACAACTTCGATTGTATTGAGGTGGTTATTCGCTTCTTCAATAAATTGAAGTTGAATTTCTCGTTCTTTATCATCCATTATTTTCTCCAACTTGATACATTTCAAGGCTTTGCTTCATCCGCTTAATTAGTGCTACCGCTTGTGAATGAGAATTTAAAAGCTGTGAATATTCGTTTGTATCTAGTTTGGATAAGTTTTTTAATGCAGTTGCCACTTGTTTTGATGCTTGAATTTGTGACGCTGTGGCGCCATAAATCGAGTTTACGTTCGTTTCGATTTGACCACACTTGTCTGTTATTTCGCTTAAATTCGCTTTGGCTGCGATTAATGAGTTAGTATTTTCAGTTACTTGCTGACTTTGTGATTCTACCGTAGTTACAACTTCGGTAGTTTCAGATTGAAGACGATGAGCTATCTTCATGATTTGATTTGATACAGCAGTACATTTATTCGCTAATGCCGCAACTTCTTCTGCGACCATCCCAAACCCTTGTCTATTATCTGATGTTCGCGCAGCTTCAATACCAGCGTTTATTGCTAGTAAGTTTGTTTGCGTAGCGATTTGATTGATTAGTATAGTAAGGGAAGCAATTTCTTGGGAATCATCTCCTAAATTCCTGATTTTACTAACTGTTTCGTCGATTGTATTTTGTAAATTACTAATATTCTCAATATTTGTATCGATTATTGAGTTCATATTTTCTACTAACGACGTTGTAGTACTTGCAGCTTGTGCAGCGAGACGTGCGCTTTTGGCGACAGTTTTAATTTCGTTGCGTGTGTTCGTTGTCGTCGCAATTTTATTTATATAGTGTGTTTGGTTATCTTCTATTTCGCTTAAGTGCTGTATTACTTCTGTTGGAGTAACTACGGCGCCTTCAATTTGTTCTAACAAAAACATTAGTTGTGTAAGATGATGCTGTTTTTGCTGTTGCTGCTGCTCGAACAGATGTTCTGCACTAGCTCTTGCTTGTTGTGTGGTTGAGAATAAGTCAGCACGTTCTAATGCTAAACCAATCAAACGCGCGGACTGCTCGCATAAATCAATTTCTGACTGCTGCCAGTTGCGCGGGTGTGAACACTGATGTGTGATAAGTAGACCGAGTAGGTTGTTATTTACTATAATTGGCACTACTAAATTTGCTTTGACATTAAAACTTTCTAATAGTTGCAGATAACAATCATTTAGTCCGGCTTGATATACATTATTGATGACTTGAATTTTTCCTTTGGTAAGTTTATCTACACACTTTCCTAAACAAGGTTCTACCAGTTGCATACCCATTGCACAAGTAAAACCCGCGATGACTGACTCAGCTAGAAAAACACCATGTCCGTTTTCGCCAAATTTATAAAGAACAGTACGGTCTGCTTTTAATGCTTGGCGTACATCTTGTACTGCTACATTATATATATCGTGTGCTTTCCACGAATTAGCTAAATGTACAGCTAAGTTTTTAAGAGACTGGGAATCTTCGAGCAATCGTATTCTTTCTAAGCTTAACCCAAACTGCTGTGCTAACTGAGTCAGAAAACTTACTTCTTGCGGTTGCCAGATATGCTGTTTACTACAATGATGGACAATTAAATAACCAAAGAACACACTGTCTTTGAATATAGGGACAGTCAGTTTAGATTTTACCTGTAGCTGTTCTAATAAATACAAATGTTCGGAATTGAAATTAGCTTCGTAAATATTGCTAATAACTGGTGCTTGATTATTTTTTAAATCATCTATTGGTTCGAGGTTAATATATTGAGTAGTAATAATATCATCATATATACTTAGTAAACCAGGCGCCAGTGATTCTGCCAATACTTGACTATCGTTTTGTAAACCATAGCGGTATATAGCAGCACGGTCTGCATTAAATACTTGTCTAATTTTGGTAACTGTTGTATTTAATAGAGAATCTGTACTAGATGGTTGACGAATTGAGATTAATGTATTGGTGAATAAACGCAGTTGTTGAGTTTCTTGCTTTTGTTGTTGCTGCAATTCTTCGAGTTTTTGTGCCATATCATTGATGTTGACACCCAAACTCGTTAATTCATCAGTTCCCTGTAGCGACATTCGAGTTTGTAAATTACCACGTCCCAACTTCTTTAAAGTATAGTTAGCATTAATGATTCTTAAAAGCATTCGATGACCTAAAATAGCAGCAATTCCTCCAGCTAGCAAAGTGGTCGCAATAGTAGCAATTACTAATTTCCACAGTAATTGATTGACGGTCGCAAAAGCTATTGCTTTATCGGTAGTTAGTAAAGTTTTCCATTTTAAGTTACCAAGTTCTGGGTCGCTTGGCCACGAAACGTTTGTAAGAAGTAATTTTTCGGTAGATAGTTCTTGAGCATTATTGCCTAGTGAGTTTTTATTATTAGACAAAAATATTCTTCCAGAAGCATCGGTAATATAGTATTTATCTTGAGTCGCAGTCAGGAAATTTTGAAAATAGCTAACAGGAACAGTAGAGCGAACGATGTAGAGTATTTGATTTGTATTCTTGTCTTTAACTGGTACAGCTAAATCTAGGTAATACTGGTTATTGCTATTTGATAAAGGTTGGCTAATAAATGTCTTATTTGTTTTTAATACAGTTTGAAAATAATTTTCTTGTTTTTGGTTTTGTGTTAATTTATTTTGGACATCAGCAATAATATTGCCATTATAATCTACAATAAAAAGTTGACTATTAATACTATTAATTTTGTTTGCTTCTTGCCAGTTGTTAAGTATTTCTTGCTGGTCTTGGAAACGACGACTATTAATTAAATCTGGGTTGGGTAAATATTCAAGTTCACGTAACTGTTCTTTGAGAGAATTTTTGATGTTTGTCGTGATTTGATTTGCTTGATTACTATGTGCTATTTCTATTTCTTGCCGACGTGATTGATTGATAAATGAATATAAAACGGCGCCAACCGAAAGTACTGGTATTGTACTAATTGCGGTTGCAAATAAAACTGCTTTTGTACGCAAGCCAATTTTGTCTAAAAATGATTTTTTTGGTTGCGGGTTAAATAAAGCAATTGAATCAACGTTATGATTCGCGTTATCGTTTGGGTTGCTATTGGCGCCAACTTTATCTAACATCTATTTGTCTCAATAATAAAATAAAATTATAGAAACTGGGTTTCTAAACAAAGAAACCCGGTTTCTGGGGTTTGTTAAAACGAAGTTAAACAACTGACTTGTTGAAATACTGTTTTAATTAATTCTGCTTGGGTGAAAGGTTTGGTTAAATATCCTGATGATTTGACTAGCTTGGCACGTGCTTTGTCGATGAATCCGGTTCTACCTGTCACCATGACTATGGGTGTATGGCGAAATTCTGGATGTTTACGTAGTAACGAACAAAGTTCATAACCGTCTAAATTTGGCATTGAGATATCGAGTAAGATAATGTCTGGTTTGGCACGAAGGATTTGCATTAATGCTTTGAGTGAGTCTGTGACACCTACAACTTGAAATAATTCTTGGTCTAAAAAACCTTGCATTGCTTTTATAATTGTTGGACTGTCGTCAATGCACATGACTTTATAAATTTTATGTGTTTCATTCGATTTAATTTCATTCAGAGGTACATCTCGAAGTGTAGCTGTATTGTCAGTATTTTGGGAAGGCGCCTTGACTTGTGTGTCGATGTAGTTATTAACTGGTAAGGATGGCGCCTTTGTAATTTCGGTGTACTGATTAATTTCTTTACGAGAAGATTGTTGAGGTAATTGAGGTTGGTCGAAATTATTGAGTTCTTGCTCACTTAAATCTGAGAACAAATAATTGCTGGTGCGATACACTGGGTGAATGAAATTACCAATTTTTCTAGCACGCTGCTGGCAAAGTCGGGCAATAGTAGAAATATCAATATGAGTAAACTTGGGTAAATCGTCTAAAAAACTATTGGGCAAAAATTCATATATACCATCTCGGAGTTTAAGGAATGAATCCATAACTTCGAGTGCTAACTCTTCGATTAATTGCTTAACTTGGGATGCATCTATATATTGCTGGTCAAGTAACCAGCAGATTGCTAAATAGCTCGAACAACCACCATCATCATGATGACTATCAAAAATCGCTTTCAGTTGATTACATACCTGATTGTTTAAATTCATATCAGGACTTACCTGCTGTAATTTTTTGTAGAAAAGATTCCACATTTCATTCAACTGACAAGCATAAATCAATTTGCCTTCTTCAAAATATATTGACCACTGTTGTGAAATGCTGAATACCTGTAACTTCCCACTGACATAATCTTGCGAAATTTTTTGTAAGAACGATAAATGTTCAAGAGGTTGAAAAAATTTCTGCCTACCAAGATTAACTGTATTCATTGATTCTTGATCTAAAGTAGATTTACTCATGGCAATGAATGTGAAGAATTTAGAGGGTGGACAAATAAATACCGACAAAATAACGCATTCTCCAAGTTATGAAGACTGCATGATTTACTAAAATTATTTTTTAGTATCTATTTAGTTGTAAATACGAATAGGGAACGGTGAAAACTTAGTAATATATATTACTTTCACAAAATAAATTATTTTATAATTGTAAATTGAATGCAAACCGATTTGTTTCTTTAATGTACCATAATCGAGTTTACTATGAAACAGCTTTAAATTAATAAATACGCACTTATTTTTATGCCAATTTGGCTTATAAATCTGCTACTGGTGTTAATACTCAAGTCGTTTTAGTAATTATTTTTAGATATTTATAACTTTTTTATGTGTTTATACGTAATAAGAGGCAAAAAGTTTATTGTAAGAGTATGATTATATACATGTATTTCTTTTGACTTTCATATCTTTGTGATTCGGTAAAATCAAATAAATGTTTAATTTATATGTAATTAAAAATACCATCTATTTATATTATATGCATGTTGAAAAATTATTATTAATACAAGCTTGATGTATATTTTGTTTTTAATATCTCATCTTTGGGGAATGTATATTTGATACTTAATCCCCCCAACCCCCCTTAATAAGAGGGGCAAATTTCCCCCAAAGTTATTGGGGGTGGAGAATCGAGTGGTCATTTAACTGGATATCGTGCCAAGATGTTGCAGTTATATTTTAAGTTTGTAACTAGAAGCTGGCTAAAATGTGTGAAAAATATGGCTTATTGTCTAACTTTGCCCAAGCAAGGGGTTTACATTTATCGTTTTTGCTGCCAGGAGTTTTGATTTACGCGGTTTTACTTAATGCGACTATTAACAGTGTTTATGCTCAGGCGCCAGATTTGGCGCCGACGAATGGTACAATTCCAATGCCAGTTACTGGGGCGCCGACAACAAATACAAATTTATTAGTACAGCCAGGAGTACCAAGGGTCAATGATGTAATTACTTGGTCTGGGGATGTAGAGTTTAAATACGAGCCTGAAAAAGTTACTGCCACTGCTGAGAAAGCAGAATACTATAAATTGGAGCAAAAAGTCGTTTTGACGGGTCAAGTCAAAATTCTGCGAGCAGGACAACCGTATGAGGCAGAAACTGCAACTTTTTTCGTCACCAACGAGTTTAAGATGACGGCTGATAAAGTAGCCATGCCTTAACAGTAAATTTACCTGTAATTAGTAAATTGTAAAGCAACTGGGTAGTCTTCTTGCTTCAGTCGAGTTATAACAGCTTGTAAATCATCTTTATTTTTAGCGCTGACACGAACAGCATCACCTTGAATTGATGCTTGTACCTTTTTAAACTCGTCACGAATTAACTTAGATATTTGCTTTGCTATTTCTTGACTTATACCTTTTTTAAGGGTTACTTCGTGACGAACGCGGTTGCCTGAAGCTGATTCAATTTTGCCAAACTCAAAGATTTTCTGTGATAGATTACGCTTTGCAGCTTTTTCGCGCAAAATACCTTGTACCGTATCGAGAGTAAATTCGCTGTCGGTATTAATAGTGATATTTTCGTCACCTAATTCAACAGTGGTGTTAGTGTCTTTGAGGTCGTAGCGACTTTTAACATCTCGCACAACTTGGTCTACAGCATTGACTAACTCTTGTCGGTCAAAATCGCTGACAATATCAAATGAATAGGTTGAAGCCATAACAGTTTTGGTGTGAGAAATAGGTATGCTTGGGTTGAAGTTGTAAAAGTATTTGAGCTAGGGACGTGAATGCCCTAACTCTAATTTACTAACCTTTAACTTGAATAAGACTCTGAACAAACAAAGTTAACGAACAGAGTCCACCCACAGCAAACATTAAGGAGCGCAAAATGGGTATATTCAGAATATAGAAAATAGAGTACAGCAATCGCGCGATGACAAAGGCAATTGCTGCGACTGCTGAAGTCTGTGAATTAACACCAGTTACATAAGCCATTAAAGCTGCTACGGAAAACACCATAAACGTTTCAAACGAATTTTGGTGTGCCCAAGTTGCTCGTTGTGCGTAAGGGGGTAATTTATCAAACATTGCGCGAGGAGCAGCCATATCGTAGCCTACGCGAAAACGACCATAGCTGACTACTAGAAATGGAGCGTAAATCAGCACAACACTAGCGAAAATAGAGTATAAAAAAATGGCTGACACGGCTAACTGTAAATGTTAATTGTAATTTGTGATGCATGGACGAGTGAATCTAAAGCCCTCAGTCTAAAGTCTATAATCTCGAATCAATACAACTAACTCTTGACTGTTGACTTAATGACTGCCGACTTTCAGTAAAGTTAATCAAAGTAAAATAAAGTTACCACCTTCCTCTGTTCTTCAGCTTCTCTACATGTTTGTAACAAGGTGCGGCTATCGTGAAACGCAAAACAGATAAGCTGCTGGCAACGGGAGACTATCTCCTTATTGCACAGATAGCTAGCTTCTGCCAAGGCCAAACTATCATTAGTTGGATTTTCCACAAGATGCATTACCTGTTCAAGTTGTTGGCGCGATTCTATCGGCTGACGGTTTAGACTTTGTGGTAAAATTACCGTCAAAAAATTGGGATCAGCACGCATTGCTCCCTTAATTGCGGCAGAATTGGTGCCGGTTGCACCCGAAGTGATAATGCGGTTGCCTGATAAAACCAAGGCATAAGTCATCATCTCTATCAGACTCTGATGCGTAATGGGGACGTGACGCGAACCCAGCAGTGCAATTCGTTTAGAACCTGTCTGCTGGATAGTCGCCAACTCTTGCGCTAGCGTATCGATATTATTAATAAGGTCTGTTGACTGGCTCAAAGACGGATGCTTCGCACTTCTTAAACAACCAAGATATTTTAGCAGAGATAGCGCCTTTACTCGCGCTTGCTTACTCAATACTTAAGATTCCTCAACATTCGCAGCTTCACCCAACTACTACCCTACGTAATGAATGGCGCCCTATATTGCTTTACAATCAAGATTCGTACCATTCGTATCAAATTCGTAGGTTGGTTTACGCCTAAGCACATACAAGATAAACGAAGCGAATCGTATTGTTAATTAATTTTAATATGAAGCCAGCTTAAACAGATTATAGAAAACTTAATATTTGTGCAACAGAAAGCTAGAAAACTTTGAGTTATTTTTTACAAAAGTTAATTATTAGCTATTTTATTAGTGCAAATTGCAACAAATTTTATAATTTTGGTTAATTAGAATTGGCAGATATAGATTAAGGCTAATAGGGTAGATAACAATTGTTAAACTTAATAGTGGAAAATAATAGAGTATACTCAAAAGTGAGTGGATAAACATAATTGAAGAATAAATGCACAACAGCTTGTGAATAGTACATTTATAAGGCACTATTTACTCCTGTAATTTAAGTAGTTTATCTGCTTTAACCCAAACAAAATAAACAATAATTCTGCGTAAATAAACATATAAGCAAAACATGTATTAATAAGCAGCCAGTAATGCTTTGGCTGTTAATTAATAGTGTTTATTTACGCAAAAACCGATTACTACCCAAACTGTGAACGTAAACAAGTAAGATGATAGAAAAAATATTACTAGCTGTCTCCGGATTGGGACATGCAGAAGAAATGCTTAAAACTTTCGCTGAATTACCCGCAGCAAAGCGCGCGAAAATAACTGTTTTACACGTAGTACCGGGTCAAACAACTGCGGAGTCCATGACTGCTAAGTGGGAAGAAGGTGGCAAAATATTGGCAAATGCAATTCAGTATCTCAACTTAGATCCTAGTCGCGTTTCTTCGATTTTACGTCAGGGTGAACCTAAAGATGTAGTTTGTCAAGTGGCAGATGAAATAGAAGCGGATTTGATTATTATGGGTTCGCGTGGGTTAAAGCGATTACAGTCAATTTTGTCGAACTCGGTTAGTCAATACGTTTTCCAATTATCATCACGTCCAATGTTACTAGTTAAAGATGATATATACGTTAAAAAGATTAACCGAGTCATGGTAGCGATAGATAGTTCTGATTCTGCTAAACACTGCTTGAAGTTAGCTTTATTTTTAATGCAAGATTTAAAAGGAGCAGAGTTGTTTCTTGCCAATGTTAATACCGAGTGGATGGGCAAATCTAATAAACCTGACTTTAATCCTGCTGATAACCCTGTTTTAGCTGCTGCTGCTGCTGAAGCTAAAAAGTATGGTGTACCTGTTCGTTGTGTTTCGAGCAGTGGTACTTCTGGACAAGAGGCAATTGCTACTACTAGTGGTCGAGCAGGTCAAGAAATTTGTCGCATGGCAGAAGAAAATAATATAGACCTGTTACTGATGGGTTCTCCTGACCGTCGTCCTTCTATTGCTAAAAGCTTTGTTGATTTAGACCGCTTGTTAGGCGCCTCTCTTTCAGACTATGTTCGTGTTAATGCAACATGTCCTGTGTTACTCGCACGCACAGAAGTAGCTTAACGTAAAGTAAAGAAACCTGGTTCCCTGAAGAAACCAGGTTTCTAAATTAAGAATCTTTTCTTCCACCTTCACGACTTGCGGTGACGGTGTAAAGAAGAATTAAAAAGACCGCAGGAACCAATACGAACAGAATGCTCGCAATAAACCCCAAATCATTAGTTTGCATAGCAGCGAAGCCTCTCTCTGTTATCCACTTAACAATTTTAGGATAGCATTAACTACAATGTGGAAGTAAAAAATATATTCAAAGAGTAGACTTGTTTTATTTCGGCTTGGTGATTATGCTAACTGGCCCGTTAACTAAAGTTTGACAAGCTAGACGGTAGTTTTCTGGCTTTTTCTTTAAAATCCGATTTTCTGCGTCTGTACGTGGTGATAGATTTTCTATTCCTTCTGTGATTTCCACAATGCATGTACCGCATTGTCCATAACCACCGCAGTTCATCATTTTTGCCCAGACTTTATATATATCTATCCCATTTTGCATCGCACTTAGCCGCATATTGGCGCCGTTTGCTGCTATTACTTCTTTACTCTCCTTCACGAAATTCATGTTGCCCATACCCATTACCTCACAAACGGTCTATTTTACTTCGTACACTATTATATCTAAGTGTTAACTTATATTAATTAATATTAAGCTATGTAAAAAATTAATTTAAAAAAAATTAAAAAATAAGACAGGCATTGTTTACCTGTCTGGTGCAAATTAATTTAAAAGTAACTTACCGAAAACCTACGGCAGCTTGCCAAACAAAGGCTAATAGTAAGAAGAATACAGGGATAATTGGCAGAACGTCTACCAATGGGTCGAAAATTTGGTATGCTTCAGGCAACTTTGCCAACAGTAATGTAGGTTCCATGTTAATTAAATCCACCTATCCAACACAGCTTTAATATTTGAGATGTATCTTAACATGTTATGAGTACCAAAGTGCTAAGTGCTGAGTGCTGAGTTTACAAAAGTTAAGAAGAGTGATGAGTGCTGAGTGCTGAGTGCTGAGTGCTGAGTTTTTATTCCTAACTCCTAACTCCTAACTCCTAACTCCTAACTCCTAACTCCTAACTCCTAACTCTACTCAGCACTCAGCACTCAGCACTTTTAACTGATTACTCAGCACTCAGCACTTTCAACTCATCACTCATTGAAAGCCATTTAGCGAAGTCGGTGGCAAAAGTGCCGTTTATTATGCTTTGGCGGATTTTTTGAGTAAAGCGGATGAGTTCGGTGATGTTGTGGATGGATAGTAAGGTGTAAGCGAGAATTTCTTGGCAACGCACTAAATGTGATAGGTAAGCGCGACTAAAATTTTGACAGGTGTAACAAGGACAAGTTTCGTCCAAGGGTGTAAAATCTTCACGAAACTTTGCATTCTTGATGTTCCAACGCTCTCCTTGTACCATTGCTGTTCCGTGACGTGCCCATCGTGTTGGAATTACACAATCAAATAAGTCTATACCTGATGCGATTGCAATTGCCATTTCTTGATATGTCCCTACTCCCATTAAGTAACGAGGTTTATGGTAGGGTAACAACGGCGCCGTTGCTTCGACAATTTGATGAATTAATTCAGGTGGTTCTCCAACGCTAACACCACCTATGGCATAACCAGGTAAGTCAAATGCTGCTAAACTTGATGCCGCTTTGGAGCGCATATCCAGATATACTCCACCTTGAACGATACCGAATAATGCTTGGTCAGTACGTTGATGTGCTGCAATACATCTTTCTAACCAGCGATATGTTCGTGCGGTTGCTGTCTCTACTTCTTCACGAGTCGCTGGATATGGTGGACACTCATCAAACGCCATTATCACATCGGCGCCTAAAATATTTTGAATTTCGATAGACTTTTCGGGTGTTAAGTTAATAATTTGACCGTCGTGAGGAGAACGAAAAGTTACACCTTCTTCTGTAATTTTTCGCATCTCACTCAAGCTAAAAACCTGAAACCCTCCAGAATCAGTCAGCATCGGTCCATCCCAACCCATGAATTTGTGCAGCCCACCACCACCTGCTACAATCGCTTCACCTGGTTGAAGATGTAAATGATACGTATTAGATAATACCATTTGCGCCCCAGTATCTTTAAGCTGTGCTGGAGTTATGGTTTTAACATTAGCTAACGTCCCCACTGGCATAAACCTTGGTGTCTCAACGATACCGTGTGGGGTATGAAAAATACCTGCTCTTGCTTTGGTGTGCTTACACTCTGCTACACACTCGAAGGAAAAATTAAAAGTCAAAATATATTAACCTCTATAAAAAAACAGACTCCCAAAAGAAGCCTATACAGAGGTTATTTTAAAAGAATTTTAAAAAATCTATAAATTTAATTATTCTTATCTGGTTTAAAACATATCAGAGCTATCATCATCAAATTCTGCATCCCAACGCGCTGAAAGCACTTGCTCCATCATCGCCTCAATAGTATTTACATTCATACTACGGTCACGCCTCTCTTGTAAAGGAGTCGATAAAGGAATTATACGCAGGCGCCATCCTTCTTGCACCAAGTCGAAATGAGTTTGCTTTTCTGGAGTCTGTCTAAGTTCGAGGTAGTCAAAGCTGCAAACATTTAAATAAAGCGCTTGATTTGCTACCAAGGTCGAACGAGAAGGATTCGCAAATACCTCCATCACATCTCCCTCACCCTCTGTATGTACCTCACCATCCAAAAGGTAAATATAGCGGACACGACCTAAATCAGTTAGCAATCGTCGCATATCCAATTTATTGACAATTACGCCCGTATCTATTATGCACGGGGCTGGTATTTTAGTATCAGGTAGATGATGAGTCATAGTAGAAAATAAGACCGCTCAAAAACAATTTACAACAATGCTAACTAAAGAAAATGTTACAGCTTTGTTGACCCCCTGCACTTTAATTATTATCTATATTAATTTGTTAAATGTAGGGTATTCACCTAATAAATTGTAATTTATTATTAGCCGAAGTCGGTAACATAAAACTGTGTATCATTCAACGTACTTTTTATAAAGTATTTTTTTATACTTTAAATTTTGTTCTTGCTTATGGCACAAGCATAACAAAATTTTCAGTACTGAGTTCTTTTTACAAAACAATCTTATCGAAAGCTTTAAAAATCATCTTGTTACCCATGTATAAACTATACGTTTGATTACTCATATCTTGAAATTTATTAACGACATTATCAATGTAACTAATATGACAACTATTTGCCAGTGGTGTAAAGACTTATGGTTAAGTTTTGTATCTAGCATTATATTTTATACATCAATACCATTGCCATACATAGAAGGATTAGATTTTAAACGAGTAGCACGCTTGGCGCCAGTAGTTGGGTTGGTAATAGCTATGCTACTGTTGCTAATTGATATAGGTTTAACTGTATTAGGTGTGCCAACATTCACGCGCAGTGTTTTGGTAGTTGGGCTTTGGGTTTACATTACAGGCGGTTTGCATTTAGATGGTGCAATGGACACTGCTGATGGGTTAGCAGTGACAAACCCAGAACGACGCTTAGAAGTAATGGCAGATAGTGCTACAGGCGCCTTTGGGGCAATGGCTGCTGTATTGATATTATTATTAAAAACAGCAGCACTAACCGACCTCAACCCGCAAAATCGATGGTTTGCGATTATTGCAGCATGTGGTTGGGGACGTTGGGCACAAGTATTAGCTATTTTACGCTACAGCTATTTAAAACCGACTGGGAAAGGAGCTTTTCATAAAGAAGCTATAAATTCACCATTCGATTTACTACCCGGATTACTATTACTCTTAGCAATAACCACCTTAACAGCGCTTCTACATCCTCAAAATCTCCTAACTGTACCATTTACAGTACTAGCTGGTATCACCCTATCTTTCATCACAGGCGCCTGGTTCAACTATAAATTAGGTGGACACACAGGTGATACCTATGGTGCAGTTGTCGAATGGACAGAAGCACTATTTTTATTTGCAATGACAATTATTTTTTGACAGGTTCTAATCGCGTTACTTTTAATTTAAATGCACCAACTCCAGTTTCTCCGAATGAACGCACGCGAACTATATAGCTTCCAGTTTCGCTAATTCGAGTAAACAATAATGAGTTACTGCTGCCATCTGGACCATCGTCGTTTTCTGCGACAGTACTACCGTTGGGGCCAAGTAGAGTAATGATGCTGTCAAAACTGTCTGATGCTAGGTCAACCGCTAAATTTTCACCTTTGTTCAACTTAACTGTATAGTCGCGTGCAAAACCACCTTGACCGGTAGGGATGTCTTTGTCTGTTAGCGAGTCTGTAACTTCGTAAGTTGAAGGTAAGGGTAAAGGACTATAGACTTTGTTTACCTGAGCAAAACTTGCGGTTGCAGTTATGCCAATCGTTAGTAATGTGGTACTCATGACTAATAATTGCCTGAACACCGCTACAGTTTTACTAATCATTACAGTACCTTTTCCACTAAAGAGTATATATATTGGGTCAATTATATTGACTCTCTCCCTGCTAAAGCAAGGGAGATTCACAAAAGGTTTCAGGCTATATCCTCTTGTATCCCAGTTTCAGGGTTTTCACCCTTAGATTTTGGATTCCCAGGCTCAACACGTTTGCTCAAGGTAGAGCGTGCTGATGTCTCCTTACGTTTTTTCGGGCGTTTAGAGTTTTTAGGCTCTGGTTCCACGCAGTCCCCGTGTACCTTTTGGTGTTCTATTAACTCGATGACTCTATCTCGTATTGTTTTTGCGGCACCGATATCAGCATGTTCATGATAGCCACATTGAGAGCAAATAAATCTTTCTCCATCTCGATTTGACTTATCGATATGACCACAATTTCGGCACTCAATGCTAGAATTTCTCGGATTAATTTTTACTAAAACCTTTCCTTGCTTCGCAGCGAGATACTCGATTTTTAAAATTAACTCATTCCAGCTTGCGTCTGAAATAGAACGGTTTAAACTTTTCTTTCTTGATTGTCCATTTGGCAAAAAGCGTCCTGTATACTCATCAACTTTAACCTTACAACGTCGTAGCATACCAGCAACATTTAAATCTTCTACACCAATTGCATCTACGTTACGAGATACTATTTTGTTAGCGATTTTCCATTGAAGAGCTTGACGTTTATCGGTAATTTTCTTATGCAACCTCCCTACTCTCTTACTTGCACGCTTTTGATTTTTACTATTTTTCTTTTTACGACTAACTCGACGCTGCCTAATTTTTAGCGTTCTTCTAGCCTTTTTATTCGTTGAAATACGCGGATTATCGATTTGATAACCATCGGATAGATGAACTAATTTTGTAATCCCTAAATCACAACCAATTACCTTAGACACTTCTATCAAAAGTTTAGGGATATAGTCAGGAACGGTTTTATCTTCAATTCTGATAGAAACATGCCAACCGTCTTGACGCTTACGTACTGTCGCAGCTTTAATTATAAAACCTGGTGGTATTGGTCTAGAATTATGAAACTCCATCCATCCGAGCTTTGGTAAGTAGATTTTATTGCCATCTACTTTTATACCCTTTTGATAGGTGAAAGATGTAAAGTTACTACTATTCTTAAATTTTGGGAAACCTTGACCATTAAAGAAGTTTTCGTATGCAGTATCTAGACGCTTTACATTTTGTTGCAATACAGTTGAATCAATATCCGCATACCAAGGTCTTGCTTTTTTAAGTTGTGGTAATGCAGTAATTTGAATATCTCCAGGACTGCGACGCGGATTTTTGAGGTCTACAAGTCGAAGGCAATATTCACCTTGAACTGATTGCAATGTTTCTTGAAATACCTTATCCTCTTTCCAAGGCTCTCCGCTTGCACCACTCTTGCTAACAAAACAAGTTATAGGACTTGCGGTTGCCTTAGTTCTAATATCACAGTATTCGCCTTGTATAAACTGCTGGCTATACTGAGATATTCTATCATTTAAGCACCAATTGTAATGACTTCTAAGCATATCTATCCAACGACCCATTTCAGTGCTTTGACTGTTATTAGGTTGAAGTTTATATACATAGTTTGTTAGCAATTTATAAATACCTCCTTCCTTTTTTACTTAACTTTAGTATAGGTGTATGTTCTAAAGATGTCAACAGCAAAAGGAAAAAAAAGAATTAGAGAACAACCAGTTTTGTACAACGAGCCTAAGAAAAAGCGTGGCGTAATGCTTACTGATACTGCATGGCATAAAGTACAAGAATTGGCAGCACGAAACGGTATGAGCGCAAGTGAATATCTTGAACAAATGATTAGAAACCATAGTATGATTGATGGCTAAAGCCATTCTATATGCTTTCATCCCCGCCATGAATGGACGGGGAATTTCGGTGCGGATAACTTCGCTCTTCAGCATATTATTTATAATTCACAACCTCAATTGCCAGGTGCTTAATATTTCTGCTTTATTGTTATTGCGGTTGCTGCAACACCAATGACTTCTATTCCAACCTGATTCAGTGTTATTACTGCTTCCAAAGCGGTAGCGCCTGTTGTATAGATATCATCTATAATCAGTACGCGCTTTGGATGAGTGTGTAAATTTTTAACCGTGAAGGCGCCTGTTAAGTTTTTTTGGCGCTCCCGAAGTGATAAGCTGTGCATTGTTTGGGTATCTTGCACTCTTAGCAGTAAGTCTTCTTTAATGTGATATCCAGTCACATTACAAAAACCTTTGGCAATTACCGCAGCTTGGTTAAAACCCCGTTTTTTTAATTTTTCAGGGTGGATAGGTATGGGAACTACTACAAATTTTTGATCTGCCGACTGTAATGGTACGTCTTCTAACCATTGTTGTCCTAACCATTGACCTAGCAAACGACCAACTTCTGGATGTTTTTTGTATTTCATCACCGCAATCGCTTGTTTGAGAATACCACCATAGGCGCCCCAAGCAAAAACTCTTACAGGTGGTTTCCAAAAAACACTCGCGTCATTTATCTGGCATTTATATAATTGCTTTGTGCAGTTAGGGCATAATTCGCTTGATGTCGCACGCTGACAAATTGGACAATTCGATTTCAAAAATAAATTGAAAAAATTTTGTATCATGGCGTCGTTGGTGGAGACGCGACATGTCGCGTCTCTACATTAATAAATTTTTGACGTAGACTCTATCGCATCTTGCCGTTTCAACTCCTGTTGCTGGTTCGTAACCATTATTTTCATAAAGTTTGACAGCTTCAACCAGAACGCTAGCGGTTTCTATCCAAATTTGCTCAAAACCACGCTTCTTGATAGTTTCTTCTAGCTGTTGTAACAAATATTTTCCGATGCCAAATCCGCGAACTTGCGGTAATAAATACATTTTTCTGATTTCTACAGCTTTTTGTCCGCGAAGAATAGGATAATAGGCGCCTGTACCTACTACTTGGTTTTGATATTCCACCACCCAGAACTCCCCACCAGTAGATAAGTAACATTCCTCAATTTGTAGTACATCTTTATCGGCACCATCTGGTTCCCAACCTAAACCATATTCTGCGAGTACACACCGAATAACTTCGGATGCGGGAATGCGATGATGTTTTTCCCAAGAGCGAATTAAATAATCTTTGTAATATTTGTTCATGTAAGCAATAATAACTAACTATGAATTCTTGGTTCTGGGTGTAAAGTTGCTAGTAGCTCACTCTCAACTACAGCTAATTCATCAAGTCGCTGCATTACAACTTTACGGTCGAAGTAAGTATCGGCGAGTACCCAGTACATGCCAAAGTGTCGCGCTTCCGATGCCATTAAACCTTTATAGAATTTGGCTAACTCAGGTTCAGGGCAATGTGCTGCTAATAACCCCAAACGCTCGTGACTACGCGCTTCAATTAAACCTGTGACGAGTAATGAATCTAAAAATCTATGTGGTTCTTGGGGACGAACTTGTGCTTTTAAACCTGCTCCATATGGTGGTGGTGGCAAAGGCGCCAAAGCTATATTACGACGTTCGAGCCATTGGTTCACTAGCTCAAAGTGTTCGAGTTCTTCTTGAGCTATTTTAGTAAGCTCCCTTACCATTTTGGTATTAGATGGGTAGCGGAACATAAAATTTAACGCCACACCAGCAGCTTTACGCTCGCAGTGGGAATGGTCAAGCAAAATTGTATCGAGGTTTGCGAGAGCTTGTTCTACCCAAGCTGAACTCGTTGGTTGCTTTAAAGCGTTGATGGTTGGTAATGGAATCATTATGAAAACCTATTTTGGCGTTAGAAACCGGGTTTCTTTTACAATATTGTAATAAAAACAAAGATTTTGCGTAGAAACCCGGTTTCTCGGTTTCTTTAAGATTTAGAAATATATGTAAAAAAATGTTTATATAGTTTTGTTTATTTTGACATTATGATAATTATTTAAATCAAGTGCAGATAAATAGTACAAATACAAGTTGATAATCTTGTTTTAAATATGACTAAACAACCTTTAATATCATCTCGCTTTCAAGTTATTGACCAAATAATACAGCAGCATAAAATTACACCATTGTCATTAAATCCACATAAAAACATAATTACGAGTTTTCGAGATATCGGGAATATTATAGCAGAAAGAACAGATGATACACAGCTTGTACAATGTTTATTTAATACCCTAGAAAAAATTATCCGCGCGCAATTACACAATTTTCCAGAGAATATTTTTTGGGATTATGATTTTATCGTGTATAGCATGTTCGAGCAAGCATTGAGCGCAAAAGAAGGGTCAATAACATTTTTAGAAACATTTGGTAATAAAGTTGTAGAGCTAATGTACATGTTTGGATGTGAGCGCGAAATTCGGTTTCGCTATGTACATGATTTTACATATGGATTTGATTGGGCACGTTGGGTACAAAAAGACCCTGTAAACCGAGCGAATATTCAACCCTTTAGTTTAACTTTTCTAGATTGTTTACATAATAAAGGTAAAGAATTATTACATAGAATTAGTATAGATGACGAACGTTACCACCATATTTCCACACGTAGCTATCGTAATCCTTTTCGTTTTTCGCGCGACCCTAAAGACGAATATAAATTACTTACGTACCTTTCTGAATATCAGCTTATACCAGTAGCTGCATGGAACTGGAATGCTACAACTATATGGGATAAACCATTCGACCAACTTCGTGAACAGGTATCATTGACATTATTTAATCGCACACCAAAATGAAAATTTCTGAATTAATTAATTGGTTTGAAGCTTGGGCAAATCCAGCTTGGCAAGAAAAGTGGGATAATTGTGGTTGGCAAGTTGAACCAGGGGTGTTACACGAAACAGCGACGGTACTCGTGTGTTTGACCCCAACTGCTTCTGTAATGCAAGAAGCTATTGCGCTTCGTAATGCAGGCACAAATATCAATTTAATATTTGCCCACCACCCTTTAATTTTTCACCCTCCCAAGTCTCTATCTGTTTCCGACCCAGTTGGTGAGATAGTACGGTTAGCATTTATCAATAATATAGGTATTTATTCGGCACATACCAACTTTGACCAAGTTGAAGATGGTACTGCCGATGTTTTGGCACAAATTCTTGAATTGAAAGATACCACTCCTATAGTGCCTACTCAAAACGGTTTAGGATATGGACGTGTTGGTACTCTAGTACCAAATATGATTTTGAAAGACTTATTAAAGGAGATTCGAGCTAGTCTTGAACCCCAAAATTTAATGTACTCCCCTGCTAATTTAGAGCATCTTGTGGAGCGGGTCGCGGTTTTGGGGGGTTCTGGCGCCAGTTATATAAAGGATGTTGCACGGTGTGGCGCCGAGGTTTATTTAACTGCTGACTGTAAGTTTCACGCTTTTCAAGAAAGCCGCGATTATAAAGTCATTTTAATAGACGCTGGACATTATGCCACCGAGCGTCCAGCTTGCAGCAAATTAGCGCAAAAGTTTAGTAGCAATGGTGTTACATCGCTTTTGAGTCAAATGGATGAGGATTTTCGACTGTTCTATTAATGAGCGATATTCCAAACTTTTCTAAACAATATTACTTAAACATAAGTTATATTTAGTACATACTCAATTTGAAAATTAGCTAATGTAATACAATATAAAAACTAATTGGTAATGGTTGTAGCTATATATCACCTTACGGAAATGTATGTGATATTAATCACATAAACTAAGTTGAATGAATCACCAACGTTAACTGACTCATATCAGTTGAGAACGGCTAAAAATATTCCACAGTAGAAGTATCAAACTACCGAAGTGCTGTGTCAATTATGATTCGCGCCTTAATTGAGTCTGCTTTTCAGACAGGATATTTAAGTGTTGAGTCCGAAGGTCTTATCCATCAGGTGTTAGCAACTAGAAGCTATCAATCAGAAGACTTAAAAGCTTTGGTTACATTATTTGATGCTTTACAGGCAGGTGATGTAAAGCGAGAAGCATCCTCAAGCCTTTTATTTGAACTGATTGCCCAGTACAGATAATCGGATGGATACCGGAAAAACCCTCCGATACACGAGATATATCTGAATTTTCTATAATCATCTTGGTATATTCATCTAATTGCTTATATTTACTCCCTATTCTTCACGCTTCTTTAACAAAAAAACCTTGAACTCTAAAAACTGTTGTATTTATGTTGCTAAATATCATTCAGGACAGCCGATTAATGAGCTAAGATCATATACATAGGGGTTTTACTCAAGCATAGTCCCCTGAGTTCCCAACGATGTCAAAAAATACCAGTCGGCAACTCACGCAACCGCAACTCACTCTTGTTTTAGAGTATAATTTATTACGTTACACAAGTAAGGACTCGCCAGTAATGGTCAATCTGGTAAGGAAAAATCCTGACTTATACGATTTCTACGAGGTAGATATTCTTACTCTTGACCCAGTTTAAAGAGAAACGACCTACTTAGGCTTGGGTTAAGTAAAAGACCTTTTGAGGTGTCATAATTCGGACTTTCAAATGGTGCTATCTACGGGGTTAATACCCGAATTTTCAATAAAAAATTAACTTCGTTAACAAAGGCAGAAGCAGTAGATGCTACACCGCAAGATTTATCAATTGTGCTGCGATGGGCGTGAGGTTTGTGTTTTCTTGCGAGACCAGCAACGCTGGATAGAGCGTGCCCGCATTTTAGACATTGAAGGAGATTTAGTGACTCTCCGATATGAAACAGACGAAGAAGACGAAGTTTGTTCATGGGAAGAAATGGTTCGGCTTGAAAGTATTGGTGCTGTAACGCAAAAATTGGCTTCTGTACCGCGCGGTAATGTTGAGCCACTTTTGACAGAAGACTGTCCCGAAGCTGAACGTATTCGCAACAATTACACCGACTCAAATCCTGAAACATAATTCGGGGGCGCCTATAAATGTTTTATATGAATTATCGTCGTAAAAAGCATAGGCGCCATGATTAAGTACATTTCCACCAAAAGTTAAGAAGCTTCTCTCTAAAAAGTTTTTTGCTTTCGCAAGCAGCACAAACCTCGCAATCACAGCACTAACCCCTGTTTATGTATTTCACAAATATATATAAACAGGGGTTATCTTATTGATTATAAAATTTAGAAACCGGGCTTCTATAAGATAAATAGCGTGTTCTAAGAAAATTTTGATAAGAAGCCCGGTTTCTTTAGGGCTAATCTGAGCGTTCTTTATTTAAACTTTCAAAAGCGGGACAATACCCTTCGAGGGTGACTCTAAAATTAAATAAAGGAGAAGTGGGGTTCCAGCAGCGTCCACCTCGTTGATGTCGGCAAGTTCCACAGCAGTCAACATCATGCCAAATAAATTTATCACTATTTTGACTCAGTAATTCGCGTTGCGACAATCCTCTTAATACTAATTCTTCACCTTGCCAACGAGCTTCAATTAATCCTGTGTCAGCAAACTGGCGCCAGCGTGGGTCTGCGGCAATAGATTCAGGTAATGTGATAGATACTACATGCCCTAACTCTGTAAGTTCGCCTTCATAATTCGTTTCTGGAGGAGCTGGTTGTAAAAATGTATCACCAATTGGTAGCTCAACTAATACACCAATTGCAGGTGAATGTACGTGGTAACGATTTTGTAATTCTTCAAGACTAGTTAAATCAGCAAGATAAGTGGGTGAACCGTGAACGAACATTACGTGTTGCGGTCGCAGGTTGTGAATTAATTGAGTGGTACCTGGCCCATCGCTGTGTTGAGCAAGAAGATAACTTTCGACCTGCACTAATCGTGATAATTGAGAGTTAATTTTTATTTCAACTTTTTCAGGCGCCAAAATTAACCAAGGGCCTGTGTCAAGCTGGCAATACTCGTTAATATCAACTTGAACCGAATCAGTTAGAACAATACAAGAAGATTTACCGACAATTGAACGTGACTGAGGATGTAAACGTCGTACTCGTGGACGAACTCGTTCATCCCAAAATAACGGTTGATGTCGAGCAAAGTTTTGGACTGATGCTGGTAAATGTGGCAAAAGTTCTAAATAAGCATCACAGCCAACAGCAACAGTATCATCAACCCAAATATCTATATCACGTCCAGTAAAATGGTGATGACTACGAAGTAGCATTAGCATTTCTTGCCCTAAACCTAATGCAGCAGTCAACATTAACACCGAGTAACCTTCGGCAATTGCCCGATTAACTCGTTCTGCTAGCTGATTTTCTTGGTTACGACGATGCGAATGACGCGCGGTACCATATGAACCTTCAATAATTAGAACATCTAGCTCTAATCCCCGCAACTCTTCTAACCGTAAACCTTCTACCAAACGCGAATTCGATAGGAAAAAATCACCCGTATATAAAAGCTTATAAATACGTTGTGGTGTAGTGTAAGTTAGTAATGTTGCAACGGCGCCGGGTAAATGGCCTGCTGGAAATAACTCTACAACTAAACCATCTTTAAGTTCAATAGGAGTACGCAGCGGCAAAGCTTGACAAAAAAGCAAATTATCTTTGTCTTCGCGTTCTAACCAATTTAGCGGAAGTAATTTACTAGTTACCTCGCTAGCGTAAATAGGTAAAAGTGGAAATGTTTCATGTAGCTGTAACAAACCTTTGGCATGGTCAGAGTGAGCATGACTAACTAAAGCGAAATCGGCTGGTAAGGGTGAACTACCTTGACGTGCAGATTTTTTTAACCCCTTGACTAAAGGAGAAACATCATCCAAACCACAATCAAGTAAAATGCGATATTGTCCAAGACGTACCAACAAACAAACGCCTTCACCGTTATGATGAACACCATACGGCAAGCACTCCAATTCACATATCGGTTCCCCAGTATCAAACCGAGAGGATACCGAGATGCGCTCACTCATTATGAACCCTCCCTATAATAAATCTCTCTAATTATCTCTCTAATTGCTGATGCGCCTCCGCGACATGTGATGTTTTATACATGTCGCGTTTTAAAACTAAAGTTTAGTGTGCAGAACCATTACCGTGGTAATTGTCTGTATCGTAAAATCCATTTTTGGTACCAAAGAACAGACAAGCGAATGTAAATACAACTGTTAATCCGACTAAAATTAGCTTTACGGTCATTTGATTTGTTTCCTTTCTTAATAAGCGGTTTTGAGTTTTGTTAAAATGTAACCCTGGCTTAAAGATTATTAACGCTTAAATCTTTACTAATGTTTACTATGGTTGTATTTATTAAGCAATAAGTACAGTTACCAGAATTTGGAACTAATTGTAGAACTTTTCTGCTAATGTGTCCATCTACCGATGTAACAAAACTTATCCGCATGAGTTACACCTCAACGGTGAATTATAATTTTAATATTTTAATTTTGTCTTTATAATTCCTCATATTACATCTGTATGGTGCCTATATTATATTTACATTTATTCACAATCGTTTGTAATACTTAATTTTTATTTAATGGAGCTTGAAGCACTCACAAGCAATTTGCCAATCTTCTTGTGTATGTATTACTAAAATCTTAACTTTACTTTCTGGTGCCGCAATATCTATATCAATAGGAAGATTGTGGTTTTTCTGGTTATCTAGTAACAATCCTAAAAAACCGAAAGCTTCACACACAGTTCTTCGTACATCTGGAGAGTTTTCGCCGACTCCAGCAGTAAATACTAAAACGTCTAAACCCTGTAAACTGGCAAGCATGGCGCCAATGTAGTATCTCACACGGTGTATATATATATCGTAGGCTAGCTTTGCGCGTTCGTTACCTTGAGATATGGCGCCGAGTACTTGCCGCATATCCCCAGAAATACCAGAAATGCCAAGTAAACCAGATGATTTATTTAGAAGATTATCGAGTGTTTCAGGTGTATAGTTTTCTTGGCGTAGTAAATGAATTAAAAGACCTGGGTCGATGGCGCCAGAACGACTACCCATCATTAAACCATCCAGAGGCGTAAAACCCATTGTAGTATCTATACTGCGCCCATTTTTAACTGCTGCCAGCGAGCAACCGTTGCCAAGGTGACAGTTAATTAACCGTAGTGAGTCTAAATTTTGACCAAGAATTTTCGCTGCACGTTGTGTACAGTATTGATGGCTAATACCATGAAAGCCATAACGACGTATACCTTGAGATATCCATTCATAAGCACCTGGAAATATCGCTTTTTCATCAGGTATATGGCTATGAAAGGCTGTATCAAATACTGCAACTTGTTTTATATCACCTAGATATTCTTTAATCGCTTGAATGCCTTTTAAGTTTACTGGATTATGAGCAGGCGCCAGAGTTGAAAGCTGTTGAATAGTATCGATTACGGATTGCGTAATCACTACACTACTTTGGTATTCTTTACCACCATGCACAACTCGATGTCCAACTACATCTATTTCTGATAAATCGTTTATGACCTTAGTGGCGCCTTGATAGAGACTATTTAGTAAATGGGCAATAATTTCAGAATGGGATGCTGATATCTCTTGCTGTAACTCGGCTGTTGTTGTCTTAATTTTGATTTTAGCAAGTTCGGGGCGCCATTCAACTTGTGCAGACCAAATAGGTTTTGGTGGATTTTCAGGAATATTATCTTGAATTTCGTATAAACAGCTTTTCTGACTGCTAGAACCTGCATTTAATACCAGTATTTTCATACACTTACACGGGCATAATTGCTAAACTACTTCAATGGAATCTATGTAAAAGCATAAAAATGAAGCTTCCGAGAAAAATCACAGTAATCTTAATCTTAATATTTTCTTTCGTTTCCTCCCCTGTATTGGCAGTAAAGAATAAAGATAACTCAATGCATAGCATTAGAAAATCCAATATTCAGTCAGGAATACAAGAATACGTCCGACAGCAACAAATTATAATTGAACTGGCAAAAAAACAAACGAAACAGCGTAAAGGGTTTTTACAGAGGTTTGGGTTCAAGCGAAACCGTTCTGAACGTAAGTCAAAAGTGCAGCAAAAACAAAAGCGTCAAGGGTTTTTGAGTAGATTTAGATTAGGGCAAAATAGAAATAAACAGCCAAAAAACCAAAAACGCGGTTTTCTGCGACGTTTTGGGATGTAGAAACCGGGTTTCTCTTTCAATCTCGTAAATTTAAAGTTTCTTAAACAACCGCATAAAAACCGACAGTCATCCTCTATAGAAATAAATAAGGGATGATTACTTGATTTGGAAGTAATTTGACCTCAGCGATTTATACTGCAAAAAAGGTGATAAATATGGATTCATCAAACATAAGTACTAATTTGAACTCACAGTCTGAGACAGCCACTTCAGGAAATCAACAGCGTACTGAACAGGCGCCAGTAGCAAAAATAAGTGATAGTATAGCATCGCTAACGGTATGTGATTATTTAGGCGGGTTAGCAATGATGCTGATATTTTTAGCAATTACACGCATGATATCTCAAACAGGGTTTGGGAAAAAGTCGAAGAGAGTAAAAGATGTAGAATTTTTGGAACGTATTTGGAAAATGGACGCTTCCAAAATAAATCATTAAAGCAATTATTGATGAAATAATACAGTTATCAAGGGTAGCAATGCCAGCAAAAAGTTATGCCAGTATTGTGAACACGGTTGTGCATCAGTAAATTGCTGTTGATGGTTAAGTAAAGCTTCGATGCGCTGCTCCAAGCGTGTACCTTCACTTGACGAACCTAAAGCAGCACAAAAAATTTCAGCACAAGATGAAAAGTTATTCTCTAACTGTGTTTGGCAAGAAACAACAAGTAACAGTGACTCAGCTAAAAGTAAATTATCTACTCGACTCGCAGCATAAGCATCTGCACGGAGTTCACGCAAAATTAAAAGCTCTTGCCATAAAGCGTCAGTGTTAGGCAACCAACTACTGCATTCACGTATCCAACCAAGCCAAAAAAACCAAAATGTATCGCGATAATAGTAATGACCTTGTTCGTGAGCAAGCACTGTTTCTAAATGAGCAGGAGAAAGGCTTTGCAATAAACCTTTACTAATGACAAGTTCCGACTTCCAAAAACCTATTTGCCCTGCAAAAAGTGCTGTTGTATCTAGTAATCGGACATTTTGATGACCTAATTTAGTCTCAGTACAAACTTTTAAAGAACGTAGTGATTGCCACCCTTGATACGTTAATCTTACTAATAAAACGCTACATAGTACAAGACTACCAATTGCCAAACCATAGCTTAAACAACCAGTTTGCCACATGCCCATTTTACCTTGGGTACCCATACACAATAGTGCGATGAGGGTAGTAAAAATTAGTAAAGGTGGAAAGAGGAAGAAAAATAAAGCTTGGCGCCAGCGTGAAGAGAAGTTCTGGTAACATTCGGCACTTATAGAAGCATTACGTCGTATAAACCAGGTGGTAGTTAAGGATGCGAAAATGATAATTAGATGCATTATTACTGTTCCTCTCTTGCAAGACGAGCATCTTGTATACGTTTTGCGATTGCTTGAATTTGTGTGCTAGCCGCTTCATCAAGACTATCAGCAAAAGCGGCAATTATGTCAGGATTTCCAATAGCAAGAAATCGCTGTAGCTGTTCGTGGGCTTTAATGACTTCAGCTTGTTGCTTTGTTAGTAATGGGCGCCAAAAAAACGCACGTCCACACTTATCACACTTTAACCAACCTTTATCAGTCAGACGACGTAGCACAGTAGTAACAGAAGTATACGCTAATTCGCGGTTGGGGTCAGCTAAGATACGGTCGTGTACATCTTTAACTGTAACGCTACCGAGTTCCCACACGATATTTAATATTTCTGCTTCCAGTGGACCGACTGAAAGTTGTTTCGGACGGTAATCAGGTAAAGGCGCCATAAAATTATAGATTCTGTTTTAGTTTTAGAAATTGAATCTCCGACTCACCCAGCACTCAGCACTCAGCACTCAGCACTCAGCACTCAGCACTATACATACTATTTGAAATTACTATCGTCAGAGGGAAATTAACTTCAAACGTATACGTTGTATATTTCTGCTTTTTTTAGGTTACATGTCAAGACGGTCAAAAGTAGTTGCACAAAGCACAACCAAAGATAAGGTAGATACATGAGTAATATCCTACACAACAAAATTGTTTGGGTATTGCGCTTCGAGTTGGTTACATTAACTAGCTTAGAATGTAATTTCGGTAGTAAATATAAAATTCAGGTGTATATAGAGCGTGAAGCTATTTGTTTATCACACTCCAGAGCAGGCTCCTAACAGCGAAGTACCCGAATGTGCTATCGCGGTTGATGTATTGAGGGCTACAAGCACTATAGCCACAGTTTTAGCCGCCGGAGGCGAAGCGGTGCAAGTCTTTAGTGACTTAGATAAATTAATGCAAGAAAGCGAAAACTGGCAGCCCTCTAAACGGCTACGTGCTGGAGAAAGGGGTGGCGGAAAAGTTCCTGGTTTTGAGCTAGGCAATTCTCCTCTCGATTGTACTCCAGAGCTAGTACAAGGAAAGCGTTTATTTATTAGCACTACTAATGGCACTCGAACTTTACAAAGAATTCAGGATGCGGGTGCAGTAATTGCAGCAGCACTAATTAATCGTGCTGCTGTAGTAAAGTATGTTGTGGACAAGGAACCTGAGAATGTTTGGATAGTTGGTTCAGGTTGGGAAGGTAGTTACTCTCTTGAAGATACCGTGTGTGCAGGCGCCATTGCCCACAGTGTTTGTCAGCACACAAACTTACCTATTGAACAACTAGCTGGTAACGATGAAATGATTAGTGCAATTTCGTTGTATTCACAGTGGGAGAAAAACCTATTAGGTTTGTTGCATCATGCTAGTCATGGACAGCGTTTACTGCGTCTTGATTGTCATGAAGATTTAAAATACTGTTCTCAAACAGATATTTTAGATATTTTACCGATGCAGCAAGAGCCAGGAGTTTTGAAAAAATACGGATAATCTTTTATAAATAAGTAAGATAAGATTCCCAAATTAGAATTAAATTGGGAATCTAATTACTTTAATTTAAGCAAGCTTTTTTCTAAACAAATAAGGGTACAAACCAATAGTTAGACTTATTAGCCCCACAGCAACCCACCATCTATCATCAAGACTTACATCTAAAGACGTTTTATTCCTATAACGTGCAAAATTATCAATTCGGGATGCTGCTTCCTGCTGTTCTTTTTTGTCGCTAAAATTACTATTCGGAGAAAAAGGAATATTTTTTTCTTCAGACCACAAAAACCCGTGCTTAACAATCTGACATTTATCATCTCTAACGAATGCACGCTCACAAGTCAACGTACTAACTTTTGCAAAACTTAGTAAACAAATTCCCAGCGCGATAAAATAAACTCTCACCGAACCCCCGTGTCAAGAAGATGGAACAAGATATGATTAGAGCATCTGCTTTATTGCATAGGAAACGATAACTAGATACTTGTACAAAAAGAAAATAAAAAATTTAAAATTTAATTACAATCTTGTGGAATGGGTATATTTTGGAATGGGTATATTTTGGAATGGAGATATTGTGGAATGGAGATATTGTGGAATGGAGATATTGTGGAATGGGCATCCTTGCCCGTTCCTAATATAATGGGCGGGCAGGGATGCCCGCTCCACAAGACAAATTTAAAAGTCCTTAATTATCTATATAAACTGTAACGGCAGCTACAGCAATTAACATCTCATCATTTTTATCGTTCAGTACAGGAATCGCGCGACCCTGAACTACCATACCACCATTTTCAACACGGAGTGATTTCTGACCAAATGGTAGCACAGCTAGAACTTCCTCTTCTCGCACTTGTTCAGGATAAGGAACAGCAACTTGTACTTCGACTATCATTTGGTTTGGGTCAGTTAAACCAGCCACATCCCAAACACCAAGTAAAGCATTATTAGCTATTGCATTGCGTACTGCTCTAGCTGCTGCAACCGTTGGTTCCTGACCATGCTGGTCAATTCCCATTCCCATTTCAATAATAAAACACTTACGAGTCAAAATTTCTCCTTATCTAATTTTATTAGTATCTATTCTTTAATAATCGTAACCCACTCAAAGTTACAAGCACCGTAGAACCTTCATGTCCAACTACACCCAAAGGTAAAGTAATACCAACAGTAAAATTAATCACTAACAGTATTAAAACAGACGTAAGTGCAAACGCAATATTTTGTTTAACTACCCGTATTGAACGTTTACCCAACTCAATAGCTACAACCAATTTTTCTAACTTATCTGCCATTAAAACAATATCAGCAGTTTCTAAAGCGACATCACTACCTGCCACACCCATTGCAATACCAACTGATGCGGTAGCAAGTGCAGGAGCATCATTAATTCCATCACCCACCATTGCGACTGTTTTATATTCTCGTTGTAAACGTTTAATCACGGTTACTTTATCTTCGGGTAACAGTGAGGCATATACTTCTAAAATACCTAGTTGTTGGGCTACATATGAAGCAGTGCGTTGATTATCGCCTGTTAACATAATAATTTCGGCGCCTAATTTTTTCAAACGCTTTACCATCATTGCTGCTTCTGTACGAACAGTGTCAGCAACTCCAATAATTCCTAATATTTTATTATTCTCTGCTACCCAAACAGTTGTTTTACCTTCTGTTTCAAGACGTGTACTATGCTCTATCAAGTCTTGATTTATAAGTATGTCCGTTTGTGCTTGTATAAAACTTACTTTTCCTACTAAAACCTGTTTCGAGTTAACTTCACCACTAATTCCAAAACCTGTATGTGCTACTACATTTGTTGCAGATGGAATATTTAATTGATTATCATTCCCATAGGCAACAATAGCTTGTCCAATTGGATGTTCTGAAAAACTTTCAACCGCAGCCGCTAGTATTAATAAACTATTTACATTAGATATATCTGAGGGTATGATTTCCTCAACACGTGGTTGCCCGGTAGTAAGAGTACCTGTTTTATCGAAAGCTACTGCTCTGACCTTGCCAACCATTTCTAAGTCGGCGCCACTTTTAAACAAGATACCATTGCGGGCGCCTGTGGCAATACCAGATAATAAAGTAGGCATAATCGCTGCCATCAAAGCACACGGAGAAGCAACCACTAGAAAAATCAGCGCGCGATAAATAGTAGTTTCCCAATCTTGATTTAAAAATATTGACGGTACAGTCATCAATACTATTCCACATAGAATAATCACTTTGGCATAAGCGCGCTCAAACCGTTCGATAAACAACTGTGAAGCAGGCGCCTCGTTTTGTGCCTGTTCAACCAAACGAATGACTCTTTGAATTAAACTACTTTCAGGTGGTTGATGTACTTCAACGACTAATGCACCAGTACCATTAATTGTGCCAGCATAAACATAATCTCCAATAGTTTTTTCTACTGGCAAAGATTCACCCGTAATTGAAGCCTCATTTAAATTACTAGCACCCTCAGTTATTACACTGTCAGTAGGAATTAATTCACCTGGTTTAACTAATAACTTATCGCCAATTTGTAATTGATTTATAGCAACCTGTTTTTCTTGACCACGTGAAATAACCCTTGCGGTATCAGGAGTCAAACGCATCAAACTAGTTATAGCGCGGTTAGTTCTTGCCATTGCGTAACCTTCTAAGGCGCCACTAATCGCAAAAATTAAAATTAGCACAGCACCATCAACAATTAAATGATACTCACGCTTCCATAAACCTAAAGCAGCGGCGCCGAGTGCAGCAACAATCATTAATAAATCAACATCAAACTCTTTCTCTTCAACAAGCGTCGTCAAACCTTCCTTCGCACTCGCATATCCACCCACCACATAAGCAACGCTCATCAGTAACAAAGCTAACCCAACCCAACCGAAGTAAAGACCAAGCCAACCAAAGAGTAAAAATAAAGCACAACAACCCGCAGCTACAGCATCTGGGTGTTCAGTAGTGAGGCGCCTAATATCAAGTTTTGTAAAAGAATAACCAGCCATAAACAGTGGTAGAGCAATATATTTCCTCTACTCACCCTAAACCTTGACATTAATGTCAAAGTCAAGCTTTTTGATTTAAAAATAAAATCTCTTGTAGAATGACACATAAGAGTGGAATGGGCATCCTTGCCCGTTCCAATATCCAGGGCAGCTTCGGATGCCCACCCCACAAGAAAATTATTAGATATTTTATACTTAAAAATCCTTAATCAAGCATTTGTAGAATCGCTGACAATGGTAAAAACAGTTCTAAAGGTGCATCCTCTAAGTTCACAAAACCATAGCGTTCATAATAATTTCTTGCAAATTCGTCCTTAGCATCAACAAACAGACCAATACCTCCTGCATTTTCCGAAACGACTAAAGCACGCTTCATAGCCTCAATCACTATAACTTCCCCAATTCCTTGTCGTTGGTAAGTTTTATCAACTCCCAATCTTGCCAATTTGACACCTGGAACTATATGAGGATATTTTTTACCAAATTGTGGTGGCAGTTTTTCTGCACGCACTTCACATAAGGTCAACGTAAAGAAACCAATAATTAAATTAGGCTGCTCTGTATCTACAAGAACAAAAGTACGCGAAATCCCTTTTTGAATATGTTGTCTTGCGGTCTGCTTGAGAAATTTGTTTAAAGCTTCACTGCCACAATCAAAACCATTACGGTCATGATTCTTGTCAAGCAACTCAATTACTCTCACTAAAAAATTCCTTATGCTTCTTTATTGCTGCTTTCAGTCGCTCATTAGGTTCAGGAGGATTTTCAATCAAGCTAAATACCTTGTCAGCATCCCTTTCAGACAAAACGATAACCCGTTCATCTTCAATAAGTTTTTTTGCTTCTTTTAATGCTGCCTGAACTATAAACTGATTTAAGCTGGCGCCAGATAATTCTGCTGCTTGTTGTAGTATTTCTTGAACGCTTGTTGGGATTCTTGCTGTTACACGAACTGTATTTTCGTTACTGTTAATCATAAGCGGTTAAGCGTGATGTTACTTTATTCTAACTTAATGGTGACAAAATGGCGCCAATATTTAGGCAAAATATAGTAAATTCATATTATGAAAAAATTGTTATTAAAATAGGTTTGTATACTTAATGCGCGCGCAAAATTTAACAATCAAAGAGTTAACGGAATTAGTAGGTGGTGGTTTAACTCCACGTATGGTGAGACACTATCATAAAGTAGGACTACTACCAGAAGCATCTAGGTCTCAAAGCAATTATCGTTTATATACAGACAAAGACATTCTCCACTTGCGACGAATTGTAGCTCTCAAATCGCAAGGTTTCCAACTTGACCATATTCGTAAATTACTGCAACCTGGCTCAACTTCGGCACCGTTGAATAATGATTTACTCGATAGCTTACAACAGCAATATAGGTCAGTGATGCAGCAATTAACTAGACTGCGGCAAACAGCTAGCGCACTCGAAGGTTTGTTAGGTAGAGATAATTCGTGTTTAAACGTGCAAGCTGAAGCGTTGTTACAATTACAACAGTTAGAAGTCGAAACCAGTGCTTATGCAGAACAACTCGAACAACTTTGGGATGGTTTGGATGCAGCAACTGACGCTCATCCTGAAGACTTTAATGAATCATTACAGCAGTTACTACCATTACCTAAACGTTCACAAATAGAAGTAGATTTACTATCAAAGTTAGTAATAGCTTCTGGTGATGTTAGTTTAGTAGAGTTTGTGCGCTGGAGTCAAAACGCAATTGCATCAAGTCGCAGTGCTATTCAAAATAAATGTGACATTATTGTTGATGTGAGTGCTGTTTATGCTGGTATTGACCAAGCTCGTGCTGCACATCTAGGAGCCAAAATTACCACTCTTATCGATGACCCTCATATTACCAGTTTTACAGAAGTTGAACAAGAATACTGTTCTTCGATAAAATGGCAAGAAAAATTACAGCAGGCAACTCCAGGATGCATATTAATAGTAGGTTATGCACCCTCGGTTTTAATATCAATTTGTAATTTAGTCGAGAAAAAGCAACTTCAACCAGCTTTAATTATTGGAATGCCAATTGGTTTTAGCCATGCACCTGCTGCAAAACGGCGCCTGATACGTTCTGGTGTTGAGTATATTACAACTGTAGGTATAAATGGTGGTGGATTACTTGCAGCAGTGGCATTAAATGCGCTAATAGAATCATTAATTGAGAAGCCTCATTGCCATTGTTATCTCCAAAATAAGTAGGGTGGGCAGTGCCCACCATACGCTCTAATATAAAACAGGGGTATCAATTAAAGTCATAGTTTGTGGAACTTGGCTGATTTGAGTATCAGGAAAACGTCTTGGTCTTCCAGGTTTGCGCTTATGTCGTTGATTAATAGATTTTTCGCTTGCTGCTGCTAATTCTTCGGGGGTGCATTTAAATAGTCGCAGCGCGTCTAAATATTTCTTTGGTGTCATGGTCGGTTCAGTACGTCCAGCTTCCCAGTTACGAACACTGGTTTCGCTAATTGCAAGTCTGAAGGCTACTTCCGCGCGACTTAACCCTGCCCGTTCTCTCAGAACTTGCATATCCATATCTCAATGCTCCCTTTTACTAATATAGATTTACCTGATTCCACTTTCAATTCCAGGCTATTTGCTTCTAGCCATTTTAAGTATCTACCCTTCACAGGATAGCTACATAGTTTATTTTAAAGCTTCGGATATTACCTAGCTTAAATTTCAAACTATATATGTCAATATGTGCCAGCAGATGCTTTGTAAAACACCTACTAACGAATATTGCAAACTGAAATATTGTATCTATCTATATTATTTCATATACGATTACACTGTCATCTGCAAACAGGGTAAGTAATTTCTTACTCATGGAATATATAAAAAGTAATGCACTTGTGTGAAGATGTAATCAAGCAATTAACTACATCCCAACACAAGCGCACTTGTAATGACGCAATTAATTGCGTCTCTACACGAGCGCACTCAGCACTTTCAACTTTTAACTCAACCACCGTGCTGCGTCTTTAGCGTGATAAGTCAATATTAAGTCTGCACCCGCGCGTTTGAAGCTGGTTAGGGTTTCCATAACTACGCGCTGTTCATCAATCCAACCGTTTAAGGCGGCAGCTTTCACCATCGCGTATTCACCTGAGACGTTGTATGCTGCAACTGGTAGGTTACTGGCTTCTTTTACACGCCAAATAATATCCATGTACGCTAATGCTGGTTTTACCATTAGCATATCGGCGCCTTCAGCAACATCGAGTTCAATTTCTTTTATCGCTTCACGCGCGTTACCTGGATCCATTTGATATGTTCTGCGGTCGCCAAATTGTGGCGCCGACTCAGCAGCATCACGGAATGGCCCATAATATGCTGATGCGTATTTTGCTGCGTAGGACAAAATTGGTATGTCAATAAAACCAGCTTCGTCTAAACCACTACGTATAGCTTGTACAAAACCATCCATCATTCCCGAAGGAGCTATAATGTCGGCGCCAGCTTTGGCTTGAGATACGGCTGTTTTCTTTAATAACTCTAATGTAGGGTCATTAAGTACTCTTCCTGTTAAATCACCAACTTGCAAGTAACCACAGTGACCATGATTTGTATACTCGCACAAACAGGTATCAGCAATGACTATCAAATCGGGAACTGCTGATTTTACAGCTGTTGCAGCTTTTTGTATCATGCCACAATCATGCCATGCCCCTGTAGCATCAACATCTTTATCCGCTGGAATCCCAAATAATATAATTGCTGGAATTCCTAAATCATAAACTTCTTTAGCTTCCTCTACGATTTTATCAACCGATAGCTGATAGACTCCTGGCATCGATTTAACTTCTTTCGCTATTCCTTCACCCGGTACAGCAAATAATGGGTAAATTAAATCGTTTGTCGTTAAAACTGTTTCACGTACCATTCGGCGTAATTGAGAATGAGTACGCAAACGACGAGGGCGATGGATGGGAAACATAAATTTTTATTAATGCTAAACAGCGAATAATGGACAATCAACAAAGCGTCACAAACTGAGGGCAAAATTGTACGTCAGTAAAGCAAACTAGCATGTAGCGCTTAACTGTCCTCTGCCCTATTGCTGCTCCGGTAGTGTGGGGCAATTTTGTATTTTACATTGCTTACTCGATTCATCTAATTAAAGCAAGCAAAAGTTAGCAAAAGTTTTCAAAACACGCCCCTGTCGTCAAAGCTGAAGCATCATTAGAAAGAAATTAATGGCAAGGAGTAACAATCATTACTAGACAGATGTTACAATTTAAACCAAACGGAATATTAGAGGATAACGGAAAGGTTTACGTGTGTCGCTCAAAACATAGAATAAAGCCAAGATTGTTAAACCCCAATGTACTATAAAGCCGATACCCGCCACAGGGACTAGTACACCCCAAGTCATAGATATCAATACGCCAAGAATAAATCCATAGACCCAAACATTGATATGAAAGTTGATAGATTCTTTGGCATTTTCTCTAACAACTGGGTCATTGGTGACAAAAGTGATAAAAATAGGTACGGCAACAGAAACTAATGTCATGCTAAAGAAAATGGCGCCGTGACATAGTGCTGATAGCACCTTGCGTTTATCAGTATCGTACATCCGAAACTCCCTCACATCTCAACAATCGATTGGAATTGCACTATTAAGACCCTATCATGAGCGTTGTTGCTTTAAGATTAAAAGTTCAGCCTTAAATCAAAAAAGTTAAATTAAATTAGGTAAAGTCAAGCAAATACATTTATGTCAACTGAACTTCAGACAGAAATTAGCCAAGCAGTTGAACGGCGCCGAAATTTTGCGATTATTTCTCACCCTGATGCGGGAAAAACAACGCTGACCGAAAAACTCTTGCTGTACGGAGGTGCTATTCACGAAGCAGGCGCCGTTAAAGCTCGACGTTCGCAACGTAAAGCAACATCAGACTGGATGGCAATGGAACAACAACGGGGTATTTCTATTACCTCAACAGTGTTACAGTTCGAGTACAGCAATTGTCAAATCAATTTATTGGATACACCAGGACACCAAGATTTCAGCGAAGATACTTATAGAACCTTAGCGGCTGCCGATAACGCAGTAATGTTAATAGATGTCGCCAAAGGTTTAGAGCCACAAACGCGGAAGTTATTCGAGGTTTGTAAACTGCGTGGAATTCCAATTTTTACATTTGTTAATAAACTCGACCGTCCAGGACGCGAACCTTTAGATTTACTCGATGAAATTGAACAAGAACTAGGTCTACAAACTTATGCTGTAAACTGGCCTATTGGTATGGGCGATAGGTTTAAAGGAGTATACGACCGCTTTAAGCAGCAAATACATTTGTTTGAACGTACTGCTCACGGTAGTCGCGAAGCCCAAGATACAGTTATTGACCTTGGTGACAACCGCATTGAAGAGTTACTCGAACAAGATTTGTACTATCAATTAAAGAACGACTTAGAACTACTCGATGGGGTAGGACCTGAGCTAGATTTAGATTTAGTACACGCGGGTAAAATGACACCTGTGTTTTTCGGTAGTGCCATGACCAACTTTGGTGTTGAGCTATTTCTAGAAAATTTTCTAGAGTATGCTTTAAAACCAGGTTCCCACGATAGCAATATTGGCTCTATTGAACCAACTTATCCAGAATTCTCAGGGTTTGTATTTAAATTACAAGCGAATATGGACCCGAAACATCGTGACCGTATCGCGTTCGTCCGAGTTTGTACGGGTAGGTTTGAAAAAGATATGACGGTAAACCACGCTCGTACAGGAAAAGCTGTACGGTTATCACGTCCACAAAAGCTTTTTGCTCAAGAGCGTGAGTCTATAGATGAAGCATATGCAGGTGATGTAATTGGTTTAAATAATCCTGGAGTTTTTGCCATTGGAGATACAATTTATACTGGACAAAAAATAGAATACGAAGGTATACCCTATTTTTCGCCTGAGTTATTTGCAAATTTACGAAACCCAAATCCTTCTAAGTTTAAGCAATTTCAAAAAGGTGTTTCTGAATTGCGCGAAGAAGGAGCGGTGCAAATTATGTATTCCACCGATGAAGCCAAACGTGACCCAATTTTAGCTGCTGTTGGTCAATTGCAATTTGAGGTCGTGCAGTTTCGTTTACAAAACGAGTATGGTGTAGAAACTACTCTTGATGTACTACCTTACAGTGTGGCTCGTTGGGTTACTAACGGTTGGGAAGCACTTGAAAAAGTTGGACGTTTGTTTAATACCACTACTGTAAAAGATAGTATGGGGCGCCCAGTTCTATTATTCCGTAACGAGTGGAACTGCCAGCAACTTATAGGCGACCATCCAGAGTTAATATTGAGTGCAATTGCACCAGTAACTTCAGTACAAACATCTGTTCAAGGGTGATGGATGTGGCGTAACGGGAAAACGGATTAATTAGGAGTAATTCTAATAATTCCGGGTTATGCCCAGACTCAACGTAGAACTGTTCCTTCTACGTTAGGGGTAAAACCCTTTTAGTCCGCTTACAGGTCATGACTTAATGAGGTTAGCCAGTCTCAAGCGTCGGTCAAGGATGAAAACCAGTTTTCCCACTCTGGTTGAACCGAAGACTATCAACAAGCCTGTAAGCAGTGTTGAGGCCAACTTTACCCAGCAATGGAGACTAGTCACAACCATGACTACTAATTTAATTTTCGTGCTTGATAATAACAGAAAACCATTGACAATGTGTACTGCTGGGCTAGCAAGAAAACTCTTGGATAGTCAGAAAGCAGCGATGTTTAAATGGTATCCTGCAACAATCATTCTCAAAAAATCAGTGGTAGAATTACCATTACCTTATTTGGAATTACGCATCGATCCTGGATCCAAATTTACTGGCATTGCTCTTGTTGAGATTGAAACAGAAACAATCGTTTGGGCAATGGAATTGGAACATCGTGGATTGGAAATTTCTTCTAGTTTAACAGCAAGGTCAAGTGTTCGGAAAGGGCGAAGAAATAGAAATACTAGATACAGGAAAGAACGACAAAACCACAAGAAACAACCAGGTTGGCTACCTCCTAGTCTTCAACATCGAGTCGATACAACTATAACGTGGGTTAAGCGTATCATTAAACTGGCGCCCATAAAAAGTATTGCATTTGAACGTGTCAAATTTGACATACAGAAACTAGAAAATCCCTCTATCGAAGGCATTGAATATCAACAAGGTACTTTACAGGGCTATACTTTACGAGAAGCGCTGTTAGAACATTGGGGTAGAAAATGTGCTTACTGTGATGCTATTGATATACCCTTAGAAATTGAGCATATTCGACCAAAATCAAAGGGTGGTTCAGACAGATTCAATAATTTAACCCTATCTTGCCATCAATGTAACCAAAAGAAAAGTAATCAATCAATAGACGATTTTTTGAAACATGACCCGGTAAGATTAAACGATATAAAGAAGAACCAAAAACAAAGTCTTCGAGATGCTGCGGCTGTTAATTCAACACGGAAGAAATTATTTGATTCATTAAGAACTTTCAATGTACTTGTATACAGTAGTTCAGGTGCCGAAACCAAGATGATGCGAATAAAATCAAATTTGCCCAAAGCGCATTTCATTGATGCAGGATGTGTAAATGCGTCATCATTAGTAATATTAAAAACTATTCAGCCATTACGGGTAAAATGTAATGGACATGGGAATCGTCAATTTATGACGATGGATAAACATGGTTTCCCTCGCAAAGATTATTCACCAAAACACGTAAGGAAGGACTGGAAAGCAGGTGATATCATCAAAGTCAAGAAAAAAGACGGCACATCAGTATTGGGACGTGTAAAGAAAGCGGCGAAAACACTGGTATTTATTCCATTTAGAGGTAAGGAAACAAGCTTTAGTCCCAAAAATACCAAACCTATTCATCGGTCTGATGGGTATCGGTATTCTTTCACTATTATTGACACCGAATTACTCCAAAAAATCGTTACCTAATGATACGAGGAATATTCTCCCCATATCCTTCAACTACAAGCGATATTAAACTCGTTATGTCAAGAGATTCAAAGACTTCTTTAGAAGCAGGGTTAGCAGCTGTAAAAAGTGAAGATTGGAAAACAGCTAAAACCATTTTAGAAGCTGTTGCAATGGACGATAACCCACAACGCGCAGTCCAAGCTCAAATTGGTTTAGTTGTAGTATACGCAAAAACAGGTGATATTGCAGGCGCCATGACTCTTTCTGAGATTCTTGCCCAAAGTAATAACCCTGAAATTCAAGAATGGGCTAACCGTTCGTTAGAAGAGTTACTCAAACGTAATCGTACCGATATTAACGCGCGTATCGAACAAGATGGCACAGGTTTTGTCCCTTTTGATGATTTTAGTGATTCCAAACCAAATATTAACGAAACCATTATTACACCAGATAATACACCAAATCATGATAATTCTGAACATAGTAGTAGCATAGTACCAGTTAAAAGAAATAAACTACCAACGATTCATTGGCGCCGGAGTGGACGTGCAAAAACTTGGCAAGAGAAAAAACTCGATTTAATACCATTACGATTATTAACGGCTGGAAGTTTTGTAGCTTTGTTTTGGGTAGTACGAATAATAATCGTTTTTATAATGTCAACTATAAATAACACTTTAGTATGGTTGCCATTTCTTGAACCAATACAGCTTTTATATCAAGACCCAACAACGTTTTTATTGGTACTGTTTTTAGTACTAATAGCAACGTCACCGTGGTTATTAGATAAATTATTATCTTCGTTATACGGCATACAATCGCTGGAAACTACAGTCCTAGAAATGCACAGTCAAGAAGCATTGAGGATTTTCAAAAGATTTAATACGCAACGTCGCGGTAATATAAAAATTAAACTTTTACCAATTGCGGCGCCAATAGCATTTACATACGGGCATTTACCCTCTATGTCTCGTATTGTAATGAGTCAGGGACTTTTACAGCAACTAGCAGATGATGAAATAGCGGCAATGTTAGCGCTGCAATTAGGACATATTGCTCATTGGGATGCGAGTGTAATGTCGGTAGTTTTGTTAGTGACGATTCCAATTTATAAGTTATATCAGTTGGTTTCGACTTGGGGAGACAGGGTAAATATAACTTTTGTTAGCTATATATATGTAGCCATATCAAGTTTTGTTTACGGAGTATGGTGTTTATGTACTGGATGCGTGATTGCACTATCTCAGGTGAGACTTTATTATGCAGACCTGTTTGCTACTAACTTTACTGGCAACCCAAATGGTATAACCCGTGCTTTGCTCAAAATTTCAAATGGTATTGCCAACGACATTCAAAAGCAAGAACAAACAAACTGGCGCCTAGAAAGTTTAAATATAAGTTTGCCAGTAGGGTTCAAGCAAAGTATTACGTTAGGGAGTCTGGCACCGCATGTAACGTTTGAATCTCTTTTAATGTGGGATTATCTTAACCCTTATCGTTACTGGTTAACTGTAAATAATACTCATCCACTGCTTGGCGACCGTATTCAACGTTTATTGGCTATTGTGGGAAAATGGCGCCTAGATAGGGAACTAGACATTGACAGCACAAACGCGATAAAAGTGAGAAAGCAAATGTTTGGCTTACAAATAGCCCCTTTTCTGGGAATTCCCACGGGTTTAGCGTTTGCGTTGTTAATTGGAGTGGTTTGGCAAACGCTGTACGCTTTGAAAATTCTTAATCTAAAATGGATATACGATGATTGGGGCTTCGCTGCTGGTTGTATTGCCATTGGTTTTAGTATTGGTACTTTAATCCGAATCAATGCCTACTTCCCCGAACTAAAATCAACTTCGATACAAACTAACGAGCATTTACCTGCCTTGCTAACAAACCCTGCTGCAATTGGCATTGATAGTCATGGAGTAAAGCTAGATGGCAAAATTCTGGGTCGTCGAGGTGTAAGTAATAGCTTGGGACAAGACTTGATACTTCAAACAACAAGTGCCTTAATTAAAATGCATCACGTTTCATTTGGACAACCTGTTAACCCCCAAGATTTTATTGGCAGACAAGTCACTGTTACAGGTTGGTTACGACGAGATGCTACACCTTGGCTTGACATTCAATCGGTTAGAACACAAACTGGTAAAACAATCAATAGTACACACCCAATTTGGGCTACTGTTGTCGCCGTTGCTTTCCAAGCATGGGGCGCCTACATCTTGCTTAAGGGATGATTATCAGTTTATTTGTTTGTTCGTAAATTATTGTTGCGTTTTTAGTTAAATAATGTTAACTTTCATAAAGAGTTTTTTAAAGATGACGAATGCGGTTAGTACAACTGGGTGCATAAACTTGGTTAGTAAAAAGTCTAAAGAAGTGTCAATTAGTATGCCCAAGCCACCTACATTATTCCCCCAACACAGCATAAAATTGACCAGCCATAGCCGGCTGGTTTTTGTTTCGCGCTCTTCAATGGTAGGAAAAATGTAATTTATGTTACGATATTTATATAAAGTAATGAAAATGTAGGCATTGAGCAAGCTTTGCACAACAAGGCATGATAATCTAAAAAATGGTGTTTGAATTGAAAAGCAAAAGTATTAAATGGAATTATAGTGGCACTGAGAAAGTTGTAAAATAAAAGGCTCTTACAATTAAGAAATTTTTGGCGCTTTGTACACTCTTGTATTATATAAGCTTCACTCGAAGGAAAGACTGTATTGTATAGGATGACATTTTTGAGTACAAAATTGGTTGCTGTCGTGATGGTTCATAGCATCTATCAATAACCGCTCGCCAAGATAAAGGTTTCTTCACACGTTTTATTAATTCTCTGATTGGAGGTATTGTTCATGTCTGTTCGCCTATACATAGGCAATTTGCCAAAAGAAGAAATTGACCGTCAGGACTTACAAGCTGTATTTGCTGCTGAAGGCGATGCTGTAACAACTAAGTTGATAAAAGACCGAAAAACGGGTAAATGCCGTGGTTTCGGTTTTTTAACGGTTAACAATGATGACCAAGCTGACGCGATTATTGAGAAATATAACGGTCAGATGTTCAAAGATTCTCCCATCAAATTAGAAAAGGCTTTGCCTAGAACTAAGGGTGAAGAGGGTGACGAACAGCCACAACAAGCGGCGCCGGTCAAAGAAAGAAAAGAAAGTAGTGGTAGTCCAGCGGCGCCAGTAAGCAGTGCTGGTGGTAGCAACCGAGAATCGAGAAAAAGCTCGAAAAAATCACGTCGTGGTGGTGGCGGTCAAAAAGAAACCGTATCAACATCAAGTGGTGGAGACTCCGATGCTATTCGTCCAGACCCACGTTGGGCTGCTCAGTTGGAAACACTCAAACAACGTCTCGCGGCACAAACCACAAACTAATTCGTTTCAGAGCAAGATTAAAAATTAAAAACCAAGTTTATTGATTTTTAATTTTTATCTTCTCTAACCGCAAAACAGCTTTATTGCACCACAACAAAGCCTTAAGTATTTTGGGAAAGCGCTCGTCATCGGGCGTCCAACCATAAATCAGAGTTTCCCCAAAAATCTAAATATCTATATCTAAATATCTATATATATACTCATACACCCTCTTGTGGAATGGAGAGAACTTGCCAGGAGATTATTCTTCTGGCAAAGTTCGGGGCATCCTTGCCCGTTCCATAAAACATGTACTAACTAAACAACATAAAAATCTAACGTATTCACTCTCAGTGAGTACGTTATTTTTTATACCAATTTTCGATAAATACTATCAATCAATTGCTATATAAACACCAAGCCGTAAAAATGGCAAGATGGGCCAACACATTTATTCCCAACGTCAGATTGAATTTTCTTTTACAAAGCGTAATATTAAATAGTTATTCGTTATCGGAATTGTCAACTTTCTTAACGAATTGTATTGATTGTTACAAAAATACACTGATTTGAAAGTTAGTATAATCCCTAACAAATTAGCAACAAAATGCTAGTGTTATACAAAATAGCAAAAATGCAAACTTCAAGAATTTATTTATTGCGGAAAGAATATCTATGCCGTTGAATTCTTGATAGTTTGAAAATACGTAAAATTGAATAGTCAAAAGTTTTTAAATTACGGCTTAAATGTTAATTATATTAGCAACTAAGCTGTAGCTATTGTCATTTGTTATAATTACAAGTATTGTATAGTAAGGATTAGAGCTACTATATATATTTAGATATACCTCTACTAATCATAAGCAAAATATAAGTTATCTATAAAATAATCAAATCCAAATATATACGAAAAAGAGCATATTTCCTTAAGGAGATGTATGAAAAAAATATCAAGTGTAAATTATAATATTAATTACTAAACTTTCCACAGGTTGAGGTATTAGAAATAAACTCCTTCTCTGAGTTACTCATATACCTCTGTAGCATAAAAAACCAACAAACTATGAACTCTAAAACAGAACGGCGCATCGCTTTAATTTCAGTCCACGGCGACCCAGCGATTGAATTTGGTAAAGAAGAAGCTGGAGGGCAAAATGTTTACGTGCGTAACGTAGGTGAAGCTCTCGCTCGACTCGGATGGCAAGTTGATATGTATACGCGCAGAGTTAGCGCAGCGCAAGAAGAAATTGTTCAACACATGCCAAACTGCCGAACCATTCGTTTTAGTGCAGGTCCATTGGAATTTGTTCCGCGAGATGAGTTGTTTGGTTACTTGCCAGAATTTATTGAGAAGTTTTTAAAATTCCAGCAAGAAAACGGTCTGACTTATGAATTAGTGCATACAAACTACTGGCTTTCAAGTTGGGTAGGAATGCAGTTGAAAAAGAAGATAGGCTGTAAACAAGTTCACACTTACCATTCGCTCGGCGCCGTTAAGTACGCAACAATAGATCAAAAAGACATTCCACCAATCGCAGCAAATAGATTAGATGTAGAGTGTCAGCTATTGGAAACAGCAGAACGAGTAGTAGCGACAAGTCCGCAAGAAAAAGCGCACATGCGTCAGTTGGTTTCCACAAAAGGAAATATAGATATTATTCCTTGTGGTACAGATATTCAACGTTTTGGGTCGGTAGGTAGAGACGAAGCAAGAGCAGCGTTAGGAATAGACAGTGATGCAAAACTAGTATTATATGTAGGGCGATTTGACCCCCGTAAAGGTATCGAGACTTTAGTACGCGCGTTACGAGAGTCAAAGTTTTATGGAGATGAGAAACTACGAGTAATAATTGGTGGTGGTAGCGTACCTGGACAAAGTGATGGAATTGAACGCGACCGTATTGAAGCAATAGTAGACGAATTAGGATTGCGCTCAATAACAACATTTGCAGGTCGTTTGAGTCAAGAGGTATTACCAACCTATTATGCAGCAGCAGATATATGTGTCGTACCTAGTCATTATGAACCATTTGGATTAGTTGCCATAGAAGCAATGGCTAGTGGTACGCCAGTTATCGCGAGTGATGTCGGTGGACTTCAGTTTACAGTTGTTCCCGAACAAACAGGTTTACTGGCGCCACCTCAAGATGTACCAGCATTTGCTTTATCTATAGACCGAATTTTAGAAAATCCTGAATGGCGTGCAAAACTAGGCGCAGCAGCAAAAGTTCGTGTTCAGAAGAAATTTAGTTGGGATGGTGTAGCAGAGCAACTAAGTGAACTCTATATTGACTTAATGGAACAGCCAGTACCAGTAGCACCAGTACCAGAAAAAGAACTGGCGCCTGCATAGTTCAAGTACATAGTTAGCGATTTGATTTAATTAAATAGACATAGTGGGTAATTAATAATTTTAATTACCCATTATTTTTTACACTTATTTGTAGCATAGGCATCCCACCTGTGCCGCATATTTTCAAGTTTATATAAGAATTGCCTACCAAAATATTGGTATGGTGGGCAATGCCCACTTTACATATACTTAAATTTGTTCAAAAATAATTTATAATTTCTATATAAAGTTAATCTATTTATAAATAATATTACGTAAAAAATAATTTTTTGATTATTTGTATAAAACTATTTTAGTTTTTAAGTATTTATACATGAAGAATTGATAGTTTCATCTCAAAGCAAATATTGAGTAAACTAGAGAATTTTTTATCGACAGCAATTCCTGTTTTCTTTAAGCTGTAGAAATAAGAAACCTAGAAACCAGGTTTATTGAATTTGATAGTTAAGGAAAACAATGATTCGTTTAAATAATTTTTTAAATCAGCAGAAATTGTTACTCTTGAGTTTGTCAGCAATTGGAATAATAGTGGCGCCTAGTCAAGCAAGCGCTTTCAGTCTCGTTAACAGAGATAGTTTGACTGATAAGCAGTTTAACGATTTGCTGATAACGAAAGAGTATACAGAAACTTTTGTTGCAGAAAGTCGAATGGGCAACAACAGTCTTGGAACTGCTGAACGGGAATTAGGAATTAATAGTGCTTTGCTTCCAAATGCAGTTGGACAACTTATAGGTGGGAACCCAGTTGCAAGTGGACAGCGTACTTGGACAAGTGGAACACCTGTTGATTTTATACTTGAGTATAACGGTAGCGTAGTAAATTATACAGTTGGTAGTCAAAAAATTAGTAGTACAGCTTTAACAGGCGCCGCAACCGATATTTTCTTACGAACCTTTGCACAAAAGAATAGCAGCAGCACATCAAATATCACATCAACACTGACTAACCTTGTTTTAAATGGTAAAGCAGTTGGTAAAAGTTTAAGTTCAGCAGGTACTGCTATTAGTGGTGATGTTGATTATCTTCAAATTAGCAATATAACTTCACCCTTTAAGCTGACAGGTCAATCTATATTTTCTTGGACAGGTACAGCACCTCAAAGGTCTAATTTAGCTTACCAAATCAAAGTTACTAGTGGGGCAACAAGTGTACCTGAACCTGGTACAGTTGCTGCTTTGATTGTAGCTTCTGGTATGGGTATAGCAGGCGCCAAGCGTAAGAAACCGGGTTTCTGTTTCTAAGATTAAAGACCAATATTTTCAAGCATAGCTAAATGTTTGTGTACTGGCGCCAAAGTATTTGCAGCAATCATACCGCTAGCTGCAACTGCAGGTAAACCAATACCAGGAAAAGTAGAATCTCCGCAGCAAAATAACCCAGTTAAAGGAGTACGCGCGTTAGGAAATAAACCTTCGCTTGCTTTAATAGCGGGACCGTAAGAACCGTTATGTCGTCGCAAGTAACGTTCGTGGGTAAGCGGTGTACCTACTAATGTGACTTCACAACGTTGTTTAATATCTGGAATAATACGTTCAAGCGCTTGCCACATAATTTGGGCACGCGCTTGTTTTTGTTGTTTGTATTCTTCGCTTTGTCTATCCATACCTTGCCATAATTTATATGGTTCATTCCCTGGAGTGTAAACGTGAATTACATGTTTACCTGGTGGCGCCAGTGAAGGGTCTAATAATGATGGGATAGAAACAAGTACAACGTTTTGGGGAGCGGTAATGCCTAACTCCCAATCTTTGACATATATATAATGACAAGCTAAATCGGCACGAATATTTTCAGCATCGATACCAAGATGCAGATGCATAAAACTATCACATTCGGGTGTAGCTTGTTTCGATGAGCGATATTTTAACGGTATGGCGCCTTCGGGAATTAGCTTAAGTGTATCCCACACAGACGCATTTGATATTACAGCTTTACGTGCCTTGATAATTTTCCCTGATCGCAGCTTCACACCAGATGCACGTTTGTTTTCTGTTAGTATACTTTCGACATGGGCATTAAGCATTAACATACCATTATGCTTTGTTAACCCTTTGACTAACGCATTAACTAACGCTTCACTACCACCAACAGGATAATCAAGTTTTACATTTGGTCTATACCAGTCGGCAAACATAAAAGCAACTTCCGCTGCATTTGTAGCATTAGCAGGTAATCCAGACAAAAGAAAACACAATAAATTTAGCCAGTTGCGAATAAATGGGTCATTAACAGTTCCATTCATAATTTGCGAAAACGGACCTGTTAGTTTATTAATACTAACAGCATGACGCAACATAGTTGGAGCATACCGTCCTAGAGTCCGAACGGCGCCGAAATCTAACCTTAGAGCAGCAGTAGGAAGTGCCACAGCAGCTTGTGCATATGGTTCCATAACTCTTTGAAGTTGGCGCCACTCAGTAACAGCTTGCTCACCACGAAGTTTTTGTAACACTTCACAAAATTGTTCGGCGCCTACAGATGTATCAAAATCACCTTCTGGTAAACAACAGCCCCAAGTATCATAAGTCACACAAGGTAATTCTTCACCAATTGCAGCAAGTACCTGCGCTAAAGGATTGGGAGAAGGACTATATGAAAATCCTGAGTAAAGCGAAGGTCCCGAATCAAACTTAAAGCCGTTGCGCTCGAAACCGTGAGCGGCGCCTCCTGGAATAGAATGGCTTTCGCAAACAATAACATCAAAGCCGTAAGATGCTAAAAGAGCAGCGCAGCTTAAACCACCTATTCCGCTACCAATAACAACGATATCAGTATTTATATCAGCCAATGTTGTTTGGGTCATTTTAAATTAACTGCTCGTTATTTATCAAAAGTTATTTTAAAACACTCAAATGGTAAAATTGCTTGACAACTGTTTAATTAATAAATCAAATATTCCGTAATGACCCAAGTTCTCAATCCTCTCAAGATTGGCAAACACATTTCTCGCGATCCCATTATTCAAGCTGCAATGGCGGTGGGTGAGAGGAGTGCAAAGCTAGCTTCTGCAGTTGCTTTGTCTGGAGGAATAGGTGTACTTGGGTTTAGATTCTCCGTATTTTGACCGTCGTAAACGAGGTAGCTTTTTTACTGCTAATCGACTTGCTTTAATCGATGAATTGGTAGAAGCTCGCAGCATTAGTCCAGATGGGGTAATTGGAGTTAATATTCTTGTTGCGACTAAAGATTATTCTATGTTAGCTCAGACAGCAGCTGCTACTGGCGCCAATTTAATTATTACCAGCGCGGGCTTGCCTTTAACTTTACCAGAATATACCGCAGACTATCCCGATGTGGCGCTGGTGCCGACTGTATCTAATTTGCAGGCAGTTGAGTTAATTTGTCAAACCTGGCAAAGTCGGTATAATCGTTTACCAGATGCTTTCATTGTGGAAAATTGCCTTGATGTGGGAGGACATTTTACCGAGTACGAACAAATAAACTCTATAGAATACTCGATTGAATCTGTAATTTTGCAAATTCGAGAGTATTTGAAACAGAAAATGGGTGTGATGATTCCATTGATTGTGACAGGTGGAATTTGCGAGCGCAGCGATATTGAGCGTATGTTAGCGATTGGCGAGCACAGAAACCCAGTTTCTGAAGAAAGCGGGTTTCTATAATCTATCGAACAGTTCCCCGCAATGATTCGGTATCAATGGGTTTAATTAGGTAAAGCAGGAGCAAATTCCAAATAATGGCGCCAATTAAAGGCAATTTGCGAACAAGCTTCACGACTTTGGGTTGAGAACTGCGTTCAATCTCGACCATTTTCAAATTGTAATCTGAGCATTGGTGTAAACGTGAGAAAAACTTAGGATGGTCGGTGTTAAGCATCACAGGAAACGCACGACCAGCAGTTTGGTTAGTTTCGCGAACAACTTGCCGATCAAATTCTGTTGCGTCAAGTCCCAATGACTTATAAAAATTAGACCGTTCGTGAACTGTTAAGGTGTGGGTAGCAAATACTGATAATAAGAAAAAGCGACTCAAAAGTCTTGCTTTCGAGTTATTCCAGAGTTTTGGTTGCGAGCGCAATAATGCCTTAAATATATCCCCATGTCGGTTTTCATCCTGACACCAACTTTCAAAGTAGCGGAAAATTGGGTAAAACTGATTCTCTGGGTGCTTTTCTAAATGGCGATAGATTATGATATAACGCCAGTAACCGATTTTTTCTGACAGGTATACGCTATAAATCACCCACTCAATAGGGAAAAAGGTATAGGTACGGGTTTTAGTAACATCAGCCAAGTCGAGGGAAAGTTTAAAGTCACCCATTGCCTTATTAAGAAACCCAGCGTGACGAGCTTCATCACGAGCCATAAAATTAAAAATTTCAGACAGAAGTGGGTTACGCTGTTTGAGCTTGCGAGATAGTTCTTTAAACAGCAAAAATCCCGAAAACTCGGAAATACAAGAGCGCTCTAGATACTCGATGAATGCTTGCCGTGCATAAGAGTCAATATGTTCCCAAGACTGTTCAAACTCCTCACCTCGAACAAAATGATGACGGTTGTAGTCTGCCCGCATTTCTTCCAGTAGTGTCTGTAACTCAGCTTCTTGGGCAGATAAATCTAAGCCAGCAACTGTGTCAAAATTTGTAGTGTAAAATCTGGGAGTGAGTACGGTTTCTTTTATTGGGCTTTTAACCCCTGGCTTTGATTCAAAAGAGGTAGATGGGGGTAGAGTATTAACCATAATTTCCGTCCTACTCAAATAAGCACATTCATAGCTATTAAGTCATTGTCAGTTTAAGTTGTTAACTGGCGCCTATAGATAATATTTTTACATTCCTTAAGATATCTTTGCTAGTCCATACACTAAGCTGAAAATGCGTTACAAATTTATTAAGTTTTAACAATACTTACAGACTAATCAGCTTAATAACTTTATAGTTGTTGAGTCTGAAAAATTGATCTTACTCAAAGATTAAAAGGTATTCGACATGGGAAGTTATCTAGAGAATCAAACACAATTACTTTCATCTGCTGGCACTACACCACCTGTTGATTAGCGTCAACGGGTGAAGCAGTTTATGTTGAACTTACAAGATGAAATTTGTACAGCTTTAGAGCAACTTGATGGAGAAGCTCGTTTTAGAGAAGACCATTGGCAAAGAACTGAAGGTGGTGAAGGTCGCACCCGTGTGATTCGAGATGGACATTTTTCCTCAAGCCTCAAGATTGGGCAAATATGTGTCTTGAGCAAAAATAATTACGTTTTCAATTAAGAAAAGTATTAATATCCCTTTTGATTTATAAGCAGAAGGGATAACTAAACTTTTTGACCCTTATTGTTGTTTTTGCGGGGTTGGATAACACCGTATCCACCGAGGTTGCGCTCGTAAATAACGTTAATTTCATCGGTTTCAACATTGTGGAACATGTAAAAATCGTGCCCTACCATTTGCAAATTTTCTAAAGCTTCTGTTATCGTCATCGGTGGCATAGCAAAATACTTAGTTCGCACAACCTCTTCGGGTAGCTCTGGTGTACGAGTACCAATCAAATCGTTAACTACTGTTGTAGTATCAACGATTGTTTCTTCAATTGGATTGGAAGTTTTCTGATTTTGAATCCTTTCTTTATATTTTCTTAATTGATTAGCGATTTTATCCGCGACTAAATCAATACTTGTATACAGGTTTTCGCTACTTTCCTCGGCACGGATAACGTTTTTATTGGCATAAATCGTCACCTCAGCAGCTTGTTTAAGATTAATTCGAGGATTTTTTGCTACGCTTAAATGCACATCTACTTCGTTGGTGATATTCTGAAAGTGGCTTACTGCCTTTTCAATCTTTTGATGTACATATTTACGAATAGAATCGGTGATTTCAATATTTTTACCGTGGATGACAAGTTTCATATGTAAACTCTCCTTCTCAAAGTTTATCTTGAGTTGATGAGGACTAAGCATCAAATTTAATTTCGGCTTTCATTACAGAATTTTCACTACTGTGAGTGATACGAAAACCTAATTTTTGACAAACTCGTTGCATTCCTATATTGTCGGCGAGAATGTCCGCATTAATTCCAGTTAAATTTTCATTTTTACTAACTTGCAACAATTGCTTCAATAATTCAGTTCCTAGTCCCTGACATTGGCAATAGTCGCTAACTAAAATTCCAAACTCGGCTTCTTTTTTACCGTATAATTTACTTAATCGACCAACTCCTAATATTTCATGTTGTCCTGTTTCTGGATTTTTGTAGTCAGCAACTAAAGCTATTTCTCGGTCATAATCAATGAAGCATAACCGCGTTAATCTTTCGTGGGCAATGCGTTGACTCAGTTTAATCAGATGAAAATAACGAAAATAGACGCTTTGTTCAGACAATGTTTGATGAAATTGAATCATCAATGGCTCGTCTTCGGGACGAATGGGACGTATGGTTACTTCTTTACCATTTTCCATTGTCCATGCTGAAATATATTGTACGGGATAAGGACGAATTGCTGGTAAAGGTAATTGCTCTTGTTTGATGTCTAAATTGTGAAGTACAATTCTGCCATCGAGGGCAATTAGCGTTTGATTACCTGGTTTTGCTAGCAAAGGATTAATATCAATTTCTTTAATCCAAGGTTGCTCTACCACTAATTGACTAAAGCGTACTAAAAGCTGTTCTAAAGCTTCTAAATCTACAGATGTTCTGCCTCTAACTCCCTGCAATGCTTTATAAATCCGTGTTTGCTCCATCATTCGCCGTGCCAGGGTAGTATTGAGTGGAGGTAGTGCTAATGCTCTATCTTCAAATACTTCTACCAATTGCCCACCTGTACCAAAAAGTAACACCGGGCCAAATTGTGAGTCAATGCTGCTACCAAGTATCAATTCGTAGCTGTTTTTTAAATCAACCATTGGTTGAATAGTTACTCCACCAAAGTGACTGGCGCCAACTTTAGATGTAACTGAAGTTTGAACGGCATTGTATGCTTCGCGTACTGCATCACCACAGCATAAATTTAAATGTACTCCACCAACATCTGTTTTATGTGTGATTGTATGGGAGTATAATTTGAGAACGACGGGATAACCAATTTCCGAAGCTTGTTGAACTGCCTCTTCTACAGTTGTTGCTAACCGCGTTTCTACTGTTGGAATTCCGTAAGCTGCAAGTATTTGTTTAGACTCTACTTCTGTTAATAAAGTTCTTCCTGCTTGGCGTGCTTTTTGAATTATGGTTTCAACTAAAATGCGCTCGCAAACTTCAACTCCTTGGTTGGCAAGTACAGGAGTTTCATACAAACCGCGCAAATTATAGCTGTAACGCCACATGTAATTAAAAACACGCGCGGCAGTATCAGGGTATGGGAATGTGGGAATTGAAGCTTGATTAAGAATGGATGCTCCTGCTTTGACATTTTGCTCTCCCATCCAACTTGCTAAGACGGGTTTGCCAATTTTGGCATAAGAACTCAACAAGTTTGCGGTTTGAGTTGGGTTTGTCATTGCCTGTGGCGTTAAAATGACTAACAAACCATCAGTATTTGGGTCTTTGGCAGTAATTTCTAAAGTTTTTGCATAACGAGTTGAGTCAGCATCGCCTAACAAGTCGATAGGATTACTGTGATTGCCACTGGGAGGTAACAGTTGATTGAGTGCATCATGGGTTTGGGGAGATAATTGGGCTAATTCACCTCCATCGCTAATGAGCGCGTCCGTCGCTAATACTCCAGGTCCCCCTGCATTGGTAATAATGGTGAGTCGTTTGCCTTTAGGGCGCGGTTGTTTTGCTAAAACCTCCGCCATATCAAATAGTTCAGAGATACGGTTTACTCGTAATACACCGCAACGTCGCAATGCTGCATCAAAAACGGCGTCACTTCCAGCCAAAGCTCCCGTATGCGATGCTGCTGCTTGTGCTGCTGCTTCTGTGCGTCCAGCTTTAATGACAATTATTGGTTTGGTCAGAGCAACCTCACGTGCTGCCGACAAGAATGAACGCGCGTCCCCAATAGATTCCATATAGATAACAATACTTTCTGTATGGGGGTCATCGCCAAGGTAATAAATCAAATCACCCCAACCCACATCCAGCATCGAACCGATAGAAATAAACGAGCTAAACCCAACGTTTTCTCTAAAACTCCAGTCTAAAATTGCCGTACACAAAGCTCCACTTTGACTAATAAACCCTACTTTACCAGGCTGTGCCATGCTGCTGGCAAATGTTGCATTTAAACCTGTATGGGGATTCATAACACCCAAGCAGTTAGGACCAATTAGCCGCATTTGGCTTTGATTCACTTGTTCTAGTATTTGTCGTTCTAGTTCTACACCAGAAGAACCTATTTCTTTAAACCCAGCTGAAAGAACTATTGCGCCTTTAACTCCTGCATTTATACATTCGCTAATCACACTGCTGACAGTTGCTGCAGGAGTGGCAATAACTGCTAAATCTACACTTTCAGGAACTGCGGCAATATTTGGGTAAGCTTTAATTCCAAGAATGCTGTTTCGTTTGGGGTTAACAGGAAATACCGTTCCCCCAAATGGATTGCTAATTAAATTCCATAGCAAAGTTCGTCCTACACTATCTTCTCTTTCACTGGCGCCAATAACAGCGATAGTTTTTGGAAAAAATATTGCATCTAACGGTTGGTGTTCGGAACGGAAAATATTGTGAGTACGGACTGAAGCGAGTTGAATGTTACTTTGCATAGTTTATATAATTTCAGATTTGTTTGTCTCTACTCTGTGCCCTCTGTGTCTCTGTGGTGAACAGAAAAGTAAAGATTTTTACCACAGAGGCGCAGAGAACACAGAGGGAGGAGAGGTTGGCACCAAGTAAGGCTATTTAGATGAGGTTTGCAAATGTAGCGAGCGCATCACTATTAAAAAATTCAGGTTCAACGTGATAAAGTGCAGCGTCGATACGGCAACCTTGATAAGCCAAGACATACAATTCTTTCAAGTCGCTCATCAGTGGATAACGAGGATTTGCACCCGTACATTGGTCGTCAAAAGCTTGCTCTGCCATATCTTCAAGCTGGGCATAGAATTGTTTATCTTCGTTCCCTAATGCTTCTTTAATAGTGCTGGGGATATCAAGTTGATGTTTGAGGTGTTCTATCGCTGACACTAGTCTTTCAACTTTTTCATCAGGTGTACTACCACCTAAATGTAAGTAATCAGCAATTTGTGCGTAACGTTCCTTTGCGTGAGGGTACTTATACTGAGGGAAAATCGCTTGTTTGAAGGGAATGTCGGTAGCATTGTAACGAATCACATGCGATATTATCAGCGCGTTTGCGAGTCCGTGGGGTACGTGGAATGTGGCGCCAAGCTTGTGTGCCATTGAGTGACATATACCTAGAAAAGCGTTAGCAAATGCCATTCCAGCAATTGTAGCTGCATAGTGTACTTTTTCTCGCGCTTCGGGGTCATTTGCTCCTTTTTTGTAGGCGCTGGGTAAATATTTAAACAGTAAATTAATTGCCTGTAACGCTAAACCGTCTGTAAAATCGCTTGCCATTACTGATACGTAGGATTCAAGCGCATGAGTTAATGCATCAATACCACCGTATGCAGTTAACTTCTTCGGCATGTTTTGCACTAGCTCTGGGTCTGCGATGGCAATATTTGGTGTCAAAGCATAATCTGCCAAGGGATATTTTACTCCGACTCGGTCATCGGTGACAACGGCAAAAGGCGTAACCTCCGAACCAGTTCCTGAAGTTGTGGGTATAGCCACCATCATCGCTTTTTGACCTAAAGAAGGTAATTCATACACCCGTTTGCGGATATCCATAAACCGCATCGCTAACCCTTCAAATTCGACGTCTGGATGTTCGTACATCAACCACATGACTTTGGCGGCATCCATTGGTGAACCTCCACCAATCGCGATTATGACATCGGGTTGATAACTTCGTAGTAGAGCTAATCCTTTATTAACATTTGAAAGTGTCGGGTCAGGTTCGACGTCGTGGAATATATCATATTTAACCCCAATTTCCTCCAAAACTGCTGTGACTTTATCTACTATTCCTAAATCAAATAATGGTTTGTCTGTGACAATAAACGCGCGCTGTTTTCCTGCTAGTTCGCGTAAAGCCACTGGTAGTGAACCGTATTTGAAGTAAATTTTTGGTGGAACACGGAACCACAGCATATTTTCTCGCCGTTCCGACACTGTTTTAATATTTAATAGGTGGTGTGGTGTGACGTTATCAGAAATTGTATTACCACCCCAAGTTCCACAACCTAATGTCAGTGAAGGGTCTAGTTTAAAGTTGTACAAATCGCCAATGGCGCCTTGCGATGAAGGTGTATTAATCAGAACTCGTCCTGTTTTGACAGTATTCTCGAAATAGGCGATATCATCAAGATTCGCTGGATTAATATATAGTACTGAAGTGTGCCCAAGACCACCAAATTCGATTAATTTTTCTGCTTTAGCTACCGCATCGTGGAAATTAGAAGCACGATACATTGCTAAAATTGGCGACAGTTTCTCATAAGCAAAAGGTTCAGCGGTGCCGATGTTTTCTACTTCGGCGATTAATACTTTATAGCTACTGGGTAAAGGACAATATGTATCCGTTCCACAGCCATGTATTTCACCTTTTAGTTCGATTTGTGCGAGTTTAGCAAGGTTCTGCACCGACTGACCAACTATTGCTGGATTTAATCGCCCTTGTTTCAAAATCAAATTACCAAGCTGACGTTTTTCTTCATTTTCAAGAAAATAGGCGCCACGACAAATAAATTCTTGTTTGACTTGCTCGTAAACTTCGTCAACAACGACAACCGATTGTTCGGAAGCGCAAATCATGCCGTTATCAAAGGTTTTACTTAGTAGAATTGAACTAACAGCAGTTTGAATATCCGCGCTACGATCAATGACTGCTGGTGTATTTCCGGCGCCAACACCTAACGATGGATGTCCAGAAGAATATGCAGCACGAACCATTCCTGGGCCACCAGTTGCTAAAATTAATTTAATTTCAGAATGCTGCATCAACGATGACGATAATTCTACCGTTGGTTCATCAATCCAGCCAATGATATCTGATGGGGCGCCTGCGGCAATAGCAGCGTCTAGGATAATCTTTGCTGCTTTAATAGTGCATTCTTTAGCTTTAGGGTGCGGTGAGAAAATAATGGCATTACGAGTTTTTAGGGCAATTAAAGCCTTAAAAATTGTTGTTGCAGTTGGATTCGTGACTGGTACAATTCCGGCGATAATACCTACAGGTTCAGCAATTTTTTGAATACCAAAAGATTTATCGACTTCAATAACACCGCAGGTTTTCTCATGTTTATATTTGTTGTAAATAAATTCTGAAGCAAAGTGGTTTTTAATCACTTTATCTTCGATAATACCCATACCTGTTTCTAAAACAGCCATCTTTGCGAGAGATATTCGTTCTGCATTAGCTGCCAATGCGGCTTTTTGGAAAATTAAATCGATTTTGTCTTGAGAGAAAGTTGAGAATTGTTCTTGTGCAGCTTTTACTCGTTGGACGAGAGATTCTAATTCTTCGATATTTGTAACTTTGCAATTCATTACTTGCATAACTTTATCCTTTTGCATCATTTATATTGTAGGGTGGGCAGTGCCCACCTTACTTTTACTTTTGCGGTAACGAATCAAATAGCGAAAATTCCCTTACTCCGAAAAATATCTATTGCTACTTGTACCTGTTCTGGAGATGGTGTAGGAGTTTCTTTTAACAAGTATTCAAAACCTATTTGTTCCCATTTGTATTCACCCATTTTATGAAATGGTAAAACTTCAACTCTTTCAACATTGTTAAGTGTTGCGATAAAATTGGCTAAACCTGCAATATTTTCTGGGTCATCGGTAAGACTAGGAACCAATACATATCGAATCCAAGTTGGCTTATTTATTTCATCTAAGTATTTAGCTAAAGCTAACGTTGGCTCAATTCTAACACCTGTTACATATGTATAGGTTATTGGGTCAAATGATTTAATATCTAGTAACACTAAATCAACAAATTCGAGTACAGATTTTGCCGATTCTAAATCACAAAAACCGGAAGTATCCAATGCTGTATGGATACCCAATGACTTACAGCGTTTAAAAATTTCTCGAACAAAGCTAGGTTGAAATAAAGGTTCTCCACCACTTATTGTAACACCACCACCAGAAGATTTCATATAAGATGTATACTTCTGAATTTCGGTGACAATTTCATCAACACTGATTTGTTTACCATTTTCCAGTTTCCGACAATCAGGATTGCTGCAATAAAGACAACGAAGCGGACAACCAGATGTAAATACTAAGAAACGAATACCCGGACCATCAACAGTCCCACAACTTTCTACTGAATGTATATAACCAGAAGTAATTGCTGGAACCACTTTATTATTTTCGACTTTAGTCGTTGAAAATTCTAGATTTGGCATAACCTTTGCTTATACTAAATAAAGAAGGGTGAGCAACAATTCTCACCCTGTATATACTTAGAACCTTTCATGGAACGTTCGCTTAATTACATCAAGCTGCTGTTCGCGCGTCAATTTAATAAAGTTGACTGCATAACCCGAAACCCGAATAGTCAACTGCGGGTATAATTCTGGATGTTCCATTGCATCCATTAATGTGTCTCGGTTCAAGACGTTGATATTAATATGATGTCCAGAATCGTGGAAGTAACCATCAAGCATTCCAACCAGATTTGTAATTTGGTCAACTTCTAACTTACCCAATGCCGATGGTACAACTGAGAAAGTATTGGAAATACCATCTTGTGCGTACTCATAAGGGAGTTTTGCGACCGATGCCAGCGATGCTACTGCACCTTTAGTATCGCGTCCGTGCATCGGGTTGGCGCCAGGTGCAAAGGGTTCTCCAGCTTTTCTGCCATCGGGTGTATTTCCTGTTTTCTTGCCATACACCACGTTTGAGGTAATTGTTAGCACAGACTGTGTGGCTATTGCATTTCGATACGTCTTATGCTTACGAAGTTCGTTCATGAATCTGGTGACTAAATGCACCGCAATTTCATCAACTCGGTCGTCATTATTTCCGTATTTAGGAAAATCTCCTTCAATTTGATAATCAACAGCTAATCCGTTTTTCCGCAATACTTTTACTTTCGCGTATTTAATGGCAGACAAAGCATCTGTAACGACTGACAACCCAGCAATACCGCAAGCCATTGTTCGCAGAATATCACGGTCGTGTAATGCCATCTCAATGCGTTCGTAGCAGTATTTATCGTGCATGTAATGGATGACGTTGAGCGTATTAATATAAGCTTTCGCCAACCATGCCATCATTTTTTCAAATTTACTCCAAACCTCTTGATAATCTAGATATTCTGAAGTAATAGGCGCAATTTCTGTTGCAACTTGTTCACCCGATTTTTCATCTTTACCGCCGTTAATAGCATACAGCAAACACTTAGCAAGGTTTACTCTGGCGCCGAAGAATTGCATTTGTTTACCAATTCGCATTGCTGAAACACAACATGCAATTGCGTAATCATCTCCCCAATAAAGACGCATCAAATCGTCATTTTCATACTGAATTGAGCTTGTCTTAATTGAGACTTTGGTACAGAAGTGCTTAAAGTTATCTGGCAAACGCTCCGACCATAACACGGTTAAATTAGGTTCTGGTGCAGGTCCTAGGTTATACAAAGTATGCAGGATGCGGAAACTACTTTTTGTCACCAAGGGTCTGCCATCTTCACCCATACCACCAACACATTCAGTAACCCAAGTGGGATCACCAGAGAATAGCTGGTTATAGTCAGGTGTCCGCAAGAATCTTACCATCCGCAACTTCATGACAAAATGGTCGATGAGTTCTTGCAGTTCAGATTCAGTTATTTTACCTTGTTGCAAGTCACGTTCAAAGTAAATATCGAGGAACGTAGAAACTCGTCCCAAGGACATTGCGGCGCCGTTTTGTTCTTTAACTGCTGCAAGATATCCAAAATATAGCCACTGCACGGCTTCTTTGGCATTTGCTGCTGGTTTGCTAATATCAAAACCATAGCTTACAGCCATTTCTTTGAGTTCAAACAGCGCTTTGACTTGTTCAGAAATTTCTTCACGCAGACGAATTGTGTCTTCGTCAATTACATCTAATTCTAAAGATTCAAGTTGCGCTTTTTTATCTTCAATCAGAGCATCTACACCATACAACGCGACTCGACGATAATCTCCGATAATTCTGCCGCGTCCGTAAGCATCTGGCAATCCTGTAATAATACCGTAATGCCGACATAACCGCATTTCGCGAGTATAAGCATCAAATACCCCATCGTTATGGGTTTTGCGGTATTTAGTAAATGTCTCTGCTGTTTTAGGATTTATTTCGTAACCGTAAGCTTGTAATGAATCCTTAACAACGCGAATACCACCAAAGGGCATTATCGCGCGTTTCAGGGGTTTTTCTGTTTGCAATCCGACTATTTGTTCGAGTTCGCGGTTAATATAACCTGGGCGATGGGAAGTAATCGTAGAAACAACTTCAGTATCTGTATCTAAAATACCTTTTTCGCGTTCAATTGCCATTAAATCTTGGACTTGATGCCAGAGTGCTTGAGTCCTTTGAGTTGCACCTGTTAAAAAAGATTCGTTGCCTGTGTAAGGAGTGTAATTTTTCTGGATGAAGTCGCGGACGTTGATTTCTTTCATCCATTTACCACTTTTGAAGCTATGCCATTGTTCCAGCATATCTGATTCCCCCAGTTGTTTATCTCTGGTTATTTGGGTTTTGGGTCGTGACTATATCTTGCTTATTCTCTTGGGGTGGATGTTTTGTGCGGTGTTTAACTTGTAACTTGTCTCTACACTTTAATTATATCTGAATAAGCTTAAAAAAATTATGAGAAGAAGATAAACATTTTTCCAGTTATAATTACTTGATAGCACTTATTTACTACTTAAGCGGAATCGTATATCCCATTTAGTGCCAACAAGTGTTCTAGCAATCTACATTAATCCCGATGCGGTGAATCGCGAAGTATTTGTAGGTGTTCTAACTGCTGAGTTTGTTCTTGGAGACGAATTGAAAGACGGTCGCACACCAGTTCGCATATCTCAAAAATTAATGGGTCAACAATTTCATAAAAAACGCTCACCCCATGCGGTTGACGCTTGACAATTCCTGCTTGTGTCAATATCTTTAAATGCTTGGATACGTTTGCTTGTCCCAATCCAGTTTTTTCAATTATTTCCGAAACATTCTTACTACCTGACTTCAAGCAACAAAGAACCTGAAGTCGGCTAATTTCAGAAAGCACTTTAAAATAATCAGCAATTTGTCCTAGAGCCGCAGGTAAAGTTTCTAACATAAGTAATCTAATTTGGTATATGTGTTATATTACAATATAGTAGTATTATTTATCATCGTTACATAATTATGTTTCTCTACCTTTGAAGATTGAGGAGCATTGCGATTCTGTACTAAAACAACAGCTGCAACTCCGAGTAAAAAATAACCAAAGGTTTTCTGAAGTTTTTGAGCCGACAATCACCAAAGTCATGGCGATTGCAGATTTTGGCGATTCACCCATGACATAAACTAGAATCGGCAATGCCAGCACCGAACCACCACCACCAATTAAGCCTAAGCTGATCCCAATACAAGTAGCTAGTAGATGCCCGATAATCCAATGAATCATACACTGCTCTGGTTATAAGGTAGTTTTGCTGTCCCTGTAATATGGTCAGCATGGATGTGGGTTTCTAAGCAATATTTCAAAGTTAGTCCTAGTTCCTTGAGTAATTGGCAATCACGTTCTACCCGCTCCAACACTGGGTCAACTAAGATAGCCTCTTTGCTAACTGTGTCGGCAATCAAATAAGTATATGTACTAGTTTCTGCGTCAAAAAGCTGGCGAAATAACATCATGGCTAACTCCTGGTTAGATTCTATCCTTCCTGTTTACCTATTTTACCATGATACTACTATATAGTAATATAATGTCAAGTAAGGAGAGACCGAATATACTCGGTCTCTACATCTAACCTAAAAAGAACTAACTAATACATCCACTTCCAATCCCGAATTTCTGGCATATCTTCACCATGTTCGCGAATGTACTGTTTGTGTTCAATTAACTTGTCTTGAAGCATTTGCTTGACATAAGCTACCGAGGCGCCTAATTTAGACACACGGTTAATGACGTCTATTACTAGGTGGAAGCGGTCTAAATCGTTCAGTACAACCATATCAAATGGTGTGGTGGTGGTTCCCTCTTCCTTGTAACCGCGTACATGTAGGTTTTTATGGTTTGTACGACGATAAGTTAGACGGTGAATTAACCAAGGATAACCGTGGAAGGCAAAAATAATTGGTTTATCTGTGGTAAACAAGGCATCAAAATCTTTATCTTCTAAACCATGAGGGTGTTCGCTTCGCGGTTGCAGAGTCATCAAGTCTACAACATTGACTACTCGCACTTTTAATTCTGGTAAATTCTGCCGCAAAATATCTACAGCGGCTAAAGTTTCCAAAGTTGGAACATCACCTGCACAAGCCATTACCAAGTCAGGTTCACCACCTTTGTCATTGCTTGCCCATTCCCAAATTCCAATTCCTTTGGTGCAGTGTTTAATTGCTGCGTCCATATTTAGGAATTGTAATGCGGGTTGTTTGCCTGCAATTACCACATTTATGTAGTGACGACTTCGTAGGCAATGGTCAGTTACTGATAATAAGGTGTTGGCATCGGGTGGTAGATAAACGCGAATAATTTCCGATTTCTTGTTTACCACATGGTCGATAAAACCAGGGTCTTGGTGCGAAAAACCATTGTGGTCTTGGCGCCAAACATGGGAAGTCAATAAATAATTGAGCGATGCTACAGGTCTACGCCAAGGGATATGTCGGGTAGTTTTTAACCACTTGGCGTGTTGATTAAACATCGAGTCAATTAGGTGAATAAATGCCTCGTAGCAAGAGAAGAATCCGTGGCGCCCTGTGAGTAAGTATCCTTCTAACCAACCTTGGCAAGTATGTTCACTTAAAATTTCCATGACGCGACCATCAGTGGAAAGGTGGTCATCGTAATCATAAGTTTCGGCGACCCAAGTTCTGTTTGTTGCCTCAAATACATCGCCCCACCGATTAGATGCGGTTTCATCGGGACCAAAAATACGGAAGTTTCCAGCTTGTGTGTTGAGTTTCATTACATCCCGCAGGAATTTACCCATAACGCGAGTTGCCTCTACTTCAATGGTTCCTGGTTTAGTAACTTCCACTGCGTAATCACAAAAGTCAGGCATTTTGAGGTCGCGTAGCAAAATACCACCGTTGGCATGAGGGTTATCGCCCATGCGACGTTGACCTAGTGGTGCGAGTTCCGCTAATTCTGGAATTAACTTGCCATTTTCATCGAAGAGTTCCTCTGGCTTATAACTCTTCATCCAATTTTCTAGAAGTGTTACATGTTCTGGCTTGGTCGCCATTTCAGAAAATGGTACTTGGTGTGACCGCCAATAATCTTCAGTCTTTTTACCATCAACTTCCTTTGGTCCAGTCCAACCCTTGGGAGTCCGCAAAATAATCATTGGCCATCGCGGACGCTCTTTAACACCATTTTGACGAGCATCTTCTTGAATTTCTTTAATTTCTCGAATTGCAGTATCGAGAGTTGCAGCCATTAACTGGTGTATTATTTCCGGGTCGGAACCTTCAACAAAATAAGGATGATAGCCATAACCAACAAACAAGCTATTTAATTCTGCATGGCTAAGGCGTGCCAAAATAGTCGGGTTTGCAATTTTATAACCATTGAGATGCAGAACCGGAAGAACGGCGCCATCATTCACCGGATTTAGAAATTTATTGGAATGCCAGCTAGTTGCTAAAGGTCCTGTTTCTGCTTCACCATCGCCCACAACACGAGCAACTATTAAGTCGGGGTTATCCAAAGCTGCACCGTAAGCGTGCGACAGCGCATATCCTAATTCACCACCTTCGTGAATTGAACCAGGAGTTTCTGGCGCCACATGGCTGGGAATTCCGCCAGGAAAAGAAAACTGTTTAAAAAGTTTGCCCATTCCCTCTGTATCTTGGGAAATATTAGGATAATATTCGCTATAAGTTCCCTCAAGATATGTATTAGCAACAAGCCCAGGACCACCATGTCCGGGACCTGCGATATAAATCATATTCAAGTCATTCTTTTTGATAACTCTGTTGAGGTGAACGTAAATAAAGTTCAAACCAGGAGTGGTGCCCCAGTGACCAAGAAGTCTAGGTTTAACGTGTTCTAACTTCAGAGGTTCTTTTAATAGTGGGTTATCAAGAAGATATATTTGCCCAACAGAGAGATAGTTTGCAGCGCGCCAGTAGGCGTTTATCTTACTAATTTCTTCAATTGACAGAGGTTTGGGTTGTGTTACATTTACTACTGTCATATTAAAACCTCAAAGCTATAATTATTTATTTCGGTATTCGTTTGAGACTCGCTACAGGATAATGGCCTTAACAACAGATGACCAATTGCAGACAAGTTGCAATTCAGTTCTTTCTAGTCTGAACTAAAAAAGACTAATAAAATTCATTAATGTTTGCCTTTACATTTTCCAGGTATCAAACCATATAATTAGCGCTTGAGTACCAATTGTAAAATCATACCGAAATTAAGTGTTGGCTTGGTACTTTTCTATGCCGATTACATGCTATTCGATAAGCCAAGCTTTGTCAATTGAAAAATGAAAGGTTAAAGACATTAATGATATTTTTTATATTGTTTAAATGTTTAATCATATTGCGATTTTATATAGGATGGTGCGTTATAATAGTTGACCAGGTTAATAATAGAGACAAAACTGCCTGAACAAATGCGATGCCTGAATCCTTACAGTTTTGTCGGCGCCCCTGAACGCTTAGTAAAAAATAGCTGTCAAGGCGAATTGAATCCGCGACAGTGCCACAGTATTTGATAAAAAATCCATAACCTCTCAAAGAGCTTCAATAATTTGACAAAATTATGTGACTAATATATCTATTAATACTAATTTATACATGATTACTTTAAGAATTCTTAAGCTTTGATAATGAGTTTTAACTATTAACTCAAATAAACATTAGCTACGAAATTATACATTAAAGTCCACTATACTGTCTGTCCGGTAGCGGACATAAGCCAAATCATTTTTTACCACTAAACAAACGTTTGGATTCAAGTTTAATGATTTCGTAACATTCACAAGCTGTGTTTTTTAGCTTTTCCAAACTCAGAATTGTGATTATGCCTCGGCGGTAGCGAATAATGCCTGCTTTTTGTAGTATTCCTGCTGCTTCAGTAATACCTGAGCGACGAGAACCTAACATTTGAGCAATGTACTCATGTGTCATTGAAAACTCGTCAACTTGCAAACAATCGCGTACCATTAGCAGCAATCGAGCAAGACGTTCTTCTGTATGATGCAAACGATTACAAGCAGATGTTTGGGAGACTTGAGTCAATCGCGCCTGAATATAACAAAGTAACAAGAATTGAAAATACCCTCCTTTATTAAACTCTGCTTTTAATAGTTTTGCTTCTATACGCATTGCACTACCAGCAATTTGAACCATCGCGAGGCTAATACTAGAATTGCCACCTAATATAATAGGAAGACCAATCATCCCTTCTTTGCCAATTAAACCAATTTCTACTGATGCATTCTCTTTCGTTATCGCTACCAAAGAAATCATGCCTTGATTAGGAAAATATGCATACTTCATAAATTCCCCTGGTTGATAAATAACTTGGTGAAGCGGTAAATCTACAAGCTGAAATTGTTGAATTATAAATTGGTATTCTTCTGTAGGTAAAGTTGCAAGTAATATATTTTGTGGAGTTTGCTTAGATAAGTTGTTCATATATTCCTCACATTCATAAATAGAATCACGCTGATTCTTATCATCTGTAAGCGATGAAGTGGATTGAAATTAATATTTATCTTTAATAATGACAGGATACTACTAGCTACCTAAGTAAATTTAAGTAAGGTTGCTCTGCTTTATTTGTATAGTAATGTAGATAAATAAATACTCAGGCCTTTAAGTTGTAATCAGCAGTAACTTTGCGTTGAAATATACGTCAAAAACACAGGAACAGGAAAAATAGCTAAGAAAAACAGTAATGTAATTAGTATATGAGTCCTAGTTTAAGATGCTATCCTACGGGAAAAGCTGCGCTTTAGGTTACGCTTACGCTACACGAGCGCATGACCACATTGGATCGATTATTCTGTGAGCTTCTCTAAAGTCTTGTGGTACATAACCAGCCAAACTTGATGATTACCATCGATATTTGACAAAGGTTTATATTGTGCCCTTTAATCCTCCCATCTATCTTCCTATATATATATATGAAGAAGTTGAGGAAATTGTGAGGATGCTAACTTTAATTGTACTTTATAATGCAAAATTACTATTATTTGATGAAGATTATAAGAAATGTTATGCACTAAGCACTACCTCAGATCTTGCACCTTAACTTTATTGAGAAGAAAAAAGCTTGTAATACCTATTCTTACGTAGGGTGGGCAGTGCCCACCTTACTTTGCTCTCGAAGGTGCATTCCGGTAAGCTACCCGTCCGGCGCCTCAAACCTATTTAACGCCTAGCCAATAATTATGTGACAAATGATACATGACTTTGATAAGTTCTGTTATGTTGTAATGGAATAAAAATTTAAAGTATGAGGGAGTTAGACAGTGATTAGCAGCAGTTTTTTTCGATTAGGGGTTTGGGGAAAATGGATGCTTTTTACAGTTATAGGCTTTATTATTGGTGGGCTTGTTGGTACTGCGGTTGCATTTGTAAGTGTTCCTGTAGTGAGTTCATTAATAGCTTTCATACCAGGAGCAAACAATCAAGGAGCAATTGGTTATATACTTATTGGCTGTGGGATTATTGGTGCGGCAGTTGCTGGTGCGGTAATTGGTGGATTGCAATGGTTAGTTTTGCAACAGTGGTTTGAGCAAGCTCGTTGGTGGATACTTACTAGTGCTGTCGGTTGGATTGGAATTATAGTTGCCGTAATTGCTTTAGCTTATACCCATGTGGGTGGGCCAGTTGGTCAACCGGATGGAAGTTTTGTGGAAACAACTCTTTGGGATAATAGAGAAGCAATAGCAAGGTCAGTAGCTGGTGTGCTAATAGCTGCTTTGATAATAGGGGTTCTCCAATCGTTAGCGCTTAGATTTACATTCCAGAAAGCAGGATTATGGATAGTCATGAATATGGTGGTGTTTTTAATTGCATCAGCAATTATGGTTTTGTGGGTACGGGGTGCTGGTGGAATGTTTGGTATTCCAGTTTTTTTTGCTGCTTATTCACCATTCTATGCAGCTATTAGTGGTATAACAATTCTTCTACTACAAGCTCAAACAAATAACCACTGAACAATGAATTATGGCGATGGTGAGTTAGATTAAATACCATCAAGTAATTTGCTCAAACGCTCACGATTAAGCAGGCTAATTTTAGAACCATCTATTTCAATTAAACCGTCGCGACTCAGTTTGTAAAAAACGCGCGATAGGGTTTCGGGAATTGTGCCCAACATCGCTGCTAATTGTCCTTTCGTTAAATCAAGTTCTACAGTTTCAGCGTTGCCTGTCCGTTCGCTTAAACTCAATAAATAAGTTGCGAGTCGAGCTGGAACTTCTCGCAATGAGAGATTATCAACTAAATGAGAAAATCGTCGTAGATGACGAGCAAAGCTTTTGAGCATATTAATTGTCAAAGTTGGTTGCTGTTCTAACAATTGCACAAAGGAATTACGGGGAAAAAATAACAACTCTGCTTTCTCAATCGTTGCTGCTGAAGCGGGATAACATTTACCATCGAAAGCAGGTACTTCTGCAAAATGATCCCCCAACCCAAAAACGTGCAGAATTTGTTCTTTACCCTCTGCTGACTGCTTAAAAACCTTTACCCTACCTGATTTAATAACGAAGAAACCCCTTGCTTCATCTCCCTGGTGAAAGATAATATCTCCCTTACCATAAAATTGGTCGATTGCAATTTGCTTAATAATAGCGAGTTCCTCTTTTGATAACCCTTGGAACATCTGACTTTGACTTAGAAAATTCACAATTTCTGACGGTTCGTTAATAAAGCTTTTCATATCGTAATATTTTTTAATTATTTGAAAACATACTCTTACTACTTTAGCCGAAATCATGAATTTTTATCTAGTGGTTCATGTCAATAGTTTTGGGGTGGTATATTTTTTACCACAGAGACGCAGAGGACACAGAGAAAATAATCGGAGAAATTTAAAATCGGCGCCTACACCCCAAAATTAATGACACGAACCATTAGTTTTCTAATGGGCGCCGCCTATCACATATTATAGTAATTGTCAAAAATTATACATGTAGAGACGCGATTAATCGCGTCTCTACAACGGGAATACAAAGAAAATATAAAGAATTACATTTACCTATCAATTTTTGACTTAAGTCAAAGAAAGCTACGAGCCAGATTTTATAGGATACACGCAGACAAGGAAGAGGAGAGAACAATATGTTTTGCGAACAATGCGAACAAACCGCCAGCGGACAAGGATGCCACCAGTGGGGTGCGTGTGGTAAAAGCCCAGAGGTTAACGGCGTTCACGATTTATTGATTTATTGTCTGCGAGGTCTTGCACCTGTAGCATTAGGCGCCCACAAGTTAGGCATCTCGACTCATAATATAGATGTGTTTACCTGCGAAGCAATGTTTGCCACAATGACAAATGTGAACTTCGACCAAAAACGCCTTAACGATTATGTTCGGCGTGCAATAGCCTATCGCGAACAGCTAAAACTCCAAATACAGCAAGCTACAGGTGTAGCACAAACATGGTCAGATATATCCTGTTATCAACCCAATTTTGATGATAGCTTGGCAGAACAAGGTCAAGACATTACTCTTAAATTTATTAGTCAATCGGGAACAAATGTTGACATTTTCTCTCTTAAACTAACAGTACTGTATGGTCTCAAAGGGGTAGCTTCTTACGCATTCCATGCCCAAGAATTGGGACAAGAAGACGAACGAGTTTATAAATTCTGTTATGAAGCTTTAGCAAACCTCGATAATCAAGACTTAAGTTTAGATCATTGGGTAAACTTAGCGTTGAAAGTTGGTGAAATTAACCTGCTAACAATGGAACTTCTAGATGCTGGACACACTAGCACTTACGGTCATCCCGTTCCTACTTTAGTTGACCTTCATGCAAAAGCTGGTAAAGCAATTTTAGTTTCCGGTCACGATATCCCCCAACTAGAAGCAATACTAAAACAAACGGTTGGTACTAGTATTACAGTTTACACTCATGGCGAATTGTTACCTGCTCATGGTTATCCCCGTCTCAAACAAACCTATCCCCATCTCTACGGGCACTATGGTACAGCTTGGCAGAACCAGACTAAGGAATTTGCAAAATTCCCAGGTGCGATTATTATTACTACCAATTGCTTGATGCCACCCCATGCAAACTATGAAGATAAGTTATTTAGTATTGGTCCGGTTGGCTACCCAGGATTGAATTATTTGACTGCTGAGGTTGATGGTAGCATTGATTTTGCTCCTGCAATTCGTAAAGCTCTAGAACTGCCAGGATTTATAGAAGATGATGTTACAAATGTACCCCGTCAAGTAACAACAGGCTTTGCAAGAAATGCGATTTTGAGCGTTGCAGATCAAATAATAACAGCCGTTAAAGCAGGACAAATTCGCCATTTCTTCTTGATTGGAGGTTGCGACGGCGCCAAACCCGACCGCAATTATTATACCGAATTAGTAGAAAAAGTTCCCAATGATTGTATCATTTTAACTCTTGCCTGTGGTAAATTCCGCTTCTTTGACAAGGATTTGGGTGATATTGGTGGAATTCCGCGCTTACTCGATGTTGGTCAATGTAACGATGCTTACTCAGCAATTCAAATTGCATTAGCGCTAGCAAATGCCTTTGAGGTGGATGTAAACGAGTTACCGCTATCAATGATTTTATCTTGGTACGAGCAGAAAGCCGTTGCGATTTTACTCACCTTGCTCTACTTAGGAATTAAAGATATTCGCCTTGGCCCAACTCTACCAGCATTTATCTCACCAAACGTATTTAAGCTGCTGTCACAGAAATATAACTTACAACCAATTACCAAACCAGATGCTGACTTAGCGGCTTGTCTCGCATAGTGAAGCTATGCATTACAATAAATATTGCAGCGTCGCTTCAAATGTATACTGATGAATAAAAAGCTTAAGCCAGACTGGGCTGGTAAAGGTTTGCTATCCCAGTTTGTTAATTTGTTAATCCAAACTGAGCCTATTTACAAAGTGATGAAACACCAGGCTCGGCGAGTACTTATCAAAACTGCTGAAAAAAATGGTGTTCCCTGGCGCCAAAATTACGAGCAGCTAGAAAAATCACGAATACAACAAAATTTAGCGGCAGTAACTAACCCACAAATTACTTACCCAAAATATTATCAGGTACCTTTTCATGCTTATAGTGAGGGTAATTTATGTTGGCAAGCAGCATTTGAGGCGCCAAGCGCGACTTACTCAATGGCACTGCGGGTTTGGAAAAACGAGCCGTTAACTTGGGAAGTTGCTCACAACCGTCTGAGAGGTAGTTTTCACGACGTTTTAGGTATTTATGCTCCTAAACAAGTTAGAGATATTTTAGACATTGGTTGTTCGGTAGGTATTTCAACTCTGGCATTACATCGTTACTACCAGAAAAAACAAAACCACCCGGTTCGCACGGTTGGTCTTGATTTATCACCTTATATGCTGGCTGTTGCTAAAACACTAGATACAAAGAATGAAATATCGCAATGGTTACATGCATTAGCTGAAGATACAAAAATACCAGATAATTCTTTTGACTTAGTAACATTACAATTTGTGACTCACGAACTTCCGAACGAAGCATCTAGAGCAATTTTTAAAGAAGCATTTAGATTAGTTCGACCTGGTGGCGCCATTGCGATTGTAGATAATAATCCTAAATCTAAAGTCATTCAAAATTTGCCACCAGTTTTATTCACGCTCATGAAAAGTACTGAACCTTGGAGTGATGAATATTATACATTTAATATCGAAGAAGAATTGCAAGAAGTTGGTTTTGAGGCGCCGTTGACTGTGGAAAGCGACCCGCGTCACCGCACTATTGTGGCAAGTAAAAATAATTGAATCCCCCTAGGGGATCAAAAACTACAGCATTTGGGTTTTGCTAGACTTGCGTTTGAAATAATTAATGAATAAGTTAAAGATAGGAAAAATTAGCATTGGTTATACTCCATTCATGTAATATTTTTTATCTTGTGTATCTTGTGGAACAGGCATCCCTGCCTGTTCAGTATTCATGGTATGGTGGGCAATGCCCACCTTACCTTCTACCCTCTTATTCCTATGCCATCTTCATTAACAACTCGACCAATACTCTCCTGTGAGTAATAATCTTCATTATTAAAGTAGTAATTACTGTAAGGTTCATTTTTGGCAATAACGCCATTAACGACTTGTCCCAAGACATTCTGTCCTGATTTTTCTAACAAGTCTTTAGCAAATGCAGCATTAACAACATCAACAACTCCTGGACGAACCACGAATAACACACCATCTGCCATTTGACCTAAAGCTGCTGCATCGGCACCGATACTGAGAGAAGGTGTGTCTATAATGACGCAATCATAATTGTTTCTAAATGAATCAATTAGAGTTGCCATGCGCTTGGAGTCAAGTAATGAAGCTGGGCTAGGTGGTACAAGTCCGGAGGGGAGAACGTATAAATTGTCCATGACTCGTGTTATTGCTGTCCGTGCGTCTGACTGACCAACAATTACGTTACTCAGACCTTCGTTATTAGGTAAGTCCCAAATGTTATGTTGAACAGGACGATGTAAGTCACCATCGACTAGTAACACTCGGCGTTCCATCTGAGCTATTGCCATTGCTAAGTTAGCTGCAACAGTTGATTTACCTTCTTTAGCTACAGAGCTAGTAACAACAATTACCTTTAATTCTTTGTCCGCACTGATGTACTTCAGGTTCGCGCGCAGCATTCTATAAGCTTCGCTTGATGCTGAACGTGGCATATCGCGAACAACAATCTTGGGACTAGAACCTTCGATATCGTCGTTGTTGTTAGCACGGAGGAATGATTTTGGTTTACTGAACGAAGGTATGACACCCAATAGCGTTAATTCCATCAATTCCTTAGCTTCGTCAATATTCTTAATGTACTTATCACGGCTTTCTAATAGATACATCGTAGCCATCGATGTTAATAAGCCTAGTAATCCTGCACTTAAATAACTTACTGTTGGGGAAGAAATAGGTTCATCGGGGGTAGGCGCCTGACTTATGATTTGAGCATTACCCAAATTTTGATTTTCGGCGATGCGACTTTCTTGTAATCTTTGTAATAGTAGTGAGTAGGTTGATTGGGCAGCTTGAACTTTACGCTCTAATTCTCGTTGTATCTGTTCTAATTTGGGTAAATTATTTAAGCGTTGTCGATATGTTGTTTCTAAACCTGTGAGTGTCGCTAATTGACTAGCTAACCCTAGGCGCCGTGACTCTAATTGTACAAGTTCGCGACTAAGGTCTTGTTTAAGTGTACCTAACTGTAAATTTGAAATGCTAGTAATTTGTTGTCCAGGAGCAACATTGCCAACTCGATTCTGCAAAATATCTTTTAACGAATTAGCTTTACTTTTAAGCTTGATAATTTCTGGATGGGTATCTAGGAGGCTTTCACGCCTATCTGCTAATTGTAATTCTATTCTTTGGAGTTCAGTCATAACTTCTTGGACTCCACTCGACTGACTCAACGATGTCATAGTCACAGCTTGCTCAGAAGTCATACCAAGTTTTTGGCGAACTGCTTGCGCTTGCGAACTGCTATCAGCTATTTGTGATTTAATGTCCCCAATTTGCTTTTGCAAGTCACTGAGCGATTGTACTGCTGTATTTGCCTCTTCTTGTAGTGAAACGATTTGATTCTTTTCTTTAAACTCTCGTAGTTCAGCTTCAGCTTTGCGAACAACAGATTCTGCACTTGGTACTTGTTTTTCTAAAAATTTACGTGCGGCAGTTACTGCGCTGCGATGGTAAGAAACGTTATGTTCTAGGTACGCCTCCATTAAAGTATTAACGGCTTTGGCAGCAACTTCGGGATTTGTATCGTTATAATTAACCTGTAATACGTCAGTACCTTTCACATCTTTGATTGTAAGTTTTTTGATAAAATCGTTTGTTTTTAAAAGGGCGCCTGTTTCATCTTTAAGATTAAGACGTTCAATCGTCTTTTGAATGATAGGGTGTGAGCGTATAACTTCTGCTTCGGTATTAAGTGGATTTGTTTTATTATCTTGAACAACTGGTTCTAATTTAGCAATTTCTGTACCAACACCAGTTAGTGTTGAAATGGTATTGGTACGTTGAAACTGTAGTTTTCCTTCAGCTTGATAAGAAGGTTTTTTGATTGATGATGCTACTAATGAAAGCAAAAATATTGGGAAAAAAACACCAATACCAGGTACCCAACGACGTTGTAAAATTTGCCAATATTTACCAAAACTTGAAGTTTCTTGATTTTCCATAGTATTTAATATAGATTGTTATAAACATCTAAAAATGCATCAATAACTCGTCCCAATTCTTCATCCGTCAAATTAGAACCTGATGGCAAACAAAGCCCACGCGCAAATAAATCGGACGCTACCGCGCCACCTATACTTTCGTATTCGGCAAATACAGGTTGAAGGTGTAGCGGTTTCCATACAGGACGAGTTTCAATATGTTTCGTAGCAAGTTGAAGGCGAATATGTTCTCTATCGGCGCCAAATATTTGTGGGTCTACAGTCAAACAAGTTAACCAGCGAGTACATGTACCAAAGTCAGCTTCCGGCATAAATTCAATGCCAGGTAAATGACCTAGCGCTTGCTGGTACACCTCAAAATTACGGCGCCGTGCTGCTACACGTTCTGATAAAACTTGTAACTGACCGCGCCCAATGCCTGCCAATACATTACTAAGTCTATAATTAAAGCCTATTTCTGAATGTTGATAATGTGGCGCCGAGTCGCGCGCTTGTGTTGCCAAAAATCTGGCTTTTGCTACTAATTCTGGGTTTTCGGAAACTAACATTCCACCACCAGATGTAGTAATTATTTTATTTCCGTTAAACGAGTAAATACCAATATGTCCAAATGTACCAGGGGTTTGATTTTTATAAGTGGCGCCTAATGCTTCTGCGGCATCTTCAATTAACGGAACATTATATTCATTACACGCTGCTAAAATTGGTTCGATATCAGCACTTTGCCCGTAAAGATGTACTAAAATAACTGCTTTGGGTAATTTATTGATGCGTGCGCGCGCTGCCAAAGCTTCATGCAACAAATCGGGATTTATGTTCCACGATGTATAATCACTATCGATAAATACAGGTTTGGCGCCTTGATAAACAATAGGGTTAGCTGTAGCAGCAAAAGTTAAAGTAGAACAAAAAACTTCGTCTCCTGTCTCAACACCAAGTAAACGCAGCGCTAAATGTATTGCAGCAGTACCCGAACTAACTGCTGCTGCGTGGTGGGCGCCTGTAAGTTGACAAAATTCTTTTTCAAATGCGTCTACATGAGGACCAACGGGTGCTATCCAGTTCGTTACAAACGCTTCCTTAACAAACTCAAGTTCGCGCTCACTCATATGGGGGGTTGACAGAAGAATTGGTTTAGTCATTGCTACTACTTTGCTAAATTAATAAGAGTCTTTAGTATCAAGATTTAATTACATAGAGCGATAATGGCTTATAATACCTCTTCATATACCGCCACTGTTTTTTCTATCATGACTCGCTGAGTAAATTTATTTTTTGCACTCACTAAAGCAGCTTCTGCCATTGTATTTTTAAGCTCACTGTCTGTTAGTAATTGGTGTAAACATGTTGCTAAAGCTTCATAATTATCAAACGGTATAATAAAACCGTTTACACCATCTTCAATTTGGTCGTATGCACCTGCCGCAGGTGTTCTGACTGTAAGTACTTTACAAAGCATGGACTCAACGACTACAAGCCCAAACCCTTCATTTCGGCTAGGCAAAACTGATACATCGGATGCCCATAAAACTTCTCGACTGTCTGCATAGCCAATTTGGCGAACTAGGTCTGCAACGCCTTCTTTTGCTGCCAGTTGAGTCAAAGCTTGAGCTTGGCTTCCTTCTCCTGCAAATAACGCTCGGACATCACATCCTCTCGCACGTAATAAAGATAATGCTTTAATTAATACATCATGTCCTTTTACGGTTTCAAGCCGCGCTAGTATTGATACGACTTTATCGTTTTGGCTCAAACCAAATTTTTCGCGTGCTTTCTCGTACTGCTCCTGCGTTGGTGGATAAAAATAGGATTCATCTACCCCAAGGTGAACAACTCGGATTTGTGAATGTGATATTTTAAATTTTTTAACCAAATAATCGCGAGTTTCTGCACTAACAACAATCGCGCGATTTCCCCAAAAGGAGGCAAGTTTGTACATAAAATTTGCAGGAATCCCTTGAAGATGCAGCGAGGTTACGTAAGGTATTTTATGCAGTAATTTAACTAGCTGCACATAAGGACTAGTTGCGCGCCAATGTACATGTATAATATTTGGCGAAAATCTATTTACCACCGAGCTTATGTCAAAATAAGCTTTTACTACACGTGCAATATTTTTAAACGAAAGTGACGGCTCTGGAAAAGGAATATAAAAATGTTTAATGCCATTTGACTCAAACCATTCGGGGCTATAAGAATGTTCTCCTACTTGTCCGGAGCTAGCGATTGCTACTTCCCAACCAATCGATATTAGACCTCTTGCAAGGGTGAACATATGTGTTGTAACTCCACCCGAATCTAAAATTCTAGCTACTAGTAAAACACGTTTTTTCATTACTGTTTATCTCCATATTATTTTTCACATATAAAGTACAGCATTCCTTCAATTGGTTCCTTCTTCAAGGACTCTAATGATGTGAGCATATTTTCTTGTCTTAGCTGGAAGTCAGTTCCAAGTGCAACGATTTTAAAATTAACATCTTTAAAAATTTGATACACTTCTTCAATTTTATACCAGTACATATATGGCTGTTGATCAAAAATGGCACCTAAATTTGGTTTTCCTGCCAATTTTAGCCGAGAAATGTATTGTGATGAGAATTCGGAATTAAAAATTTTTCTCATTATCTCTACATATCCTATATAGCTTTTATAAAAATTACTTTGAATTCTTGAATCAAAATTTAGAAAAGAAAAAATTGCAGTTCCACCTTTTTTAAGAATACGATAAGCTTCTTTAAAAGCACTTAATCTTGCGTATTCATCTTCAATGCAACATAAAACTTGTTGTAAATAAACTAACTGGTCAAATGAATCATTATCATAAGTTAAAGCAGTTGCATCTTCCACAGCAAAAGAAACATTACCTATTTTATCTCTCTGACGAGCATGTTCAATAAATTCAGGTATATAATCAAACGCAAAAAGTGATTTGAAACCCATTTGTTGCATACTCAGGGTAATTCTTCCTCCTCCTGTACCAGCTTCTAAGGTTTTAGCGTTCTTATCCAAATATGTTTCTATAACAAATTTTTCTCCATCAGACAAATTTTCTTTACAAGCCCAGTAATCAAAATCTACACCGCCATAAGTTTCTTTATTATTAGCCACAGTTTTAACTCCTTGTTGTTTTAAATTGCATTTTTCAGTTAATCAAGACAAATCAAAAAAATATAATTTATAATTTAATAATCACTATATTTCACAACGATATGCAGGAAAAAAATTAGAATTTAATAGTTTTTCTGGTTCGGTATTCAATGTTTTTGCTCTCAAATCTACTAAATGGTAGTATTTTTCTTCATCAATAATTAAGCGTAGTGTTAAAAAAGAGTGTTTTTGATTAGAGAAACCTGCTTTGAAATGGTAAAGGCTAGTTGTTTTAGCTCCTCCAAGTCCTCCACCTAAATGAAAAACTTCGTTTCCACGTTCTTTAGCCCAAAATCTTACATAATCAAACATTAATTTACTAGGAGCTTGTTTTAAAAACTGACTTTTTGTTGCTCCCAAATGATACTGAATAATTCCACAGCATTCTGTAAAAACCCCGGCACATGCAACTTCATTGTCTTTTTCTACAATGCACAAGTGAATCACTTCATTTAAATTCATTAATCCGCGAAAATACTTATCATCAAAGTAATAATATGTTTTTGCTCCTACGCGATCCATAGTTTCATAATATATATTAATAAACTCATCTATATATTCTCTATAATTTACTATTTTGGCTGTAAAACCATTGCGTTTACAACGATTGATACTAGTACGATGTTCTGGTCGAGTTTGGCGCCATATTTCTTCTGATGAAAGATTTAAATTAATTGATAAGGTTTCTCCACTTATTTGAAGAATTTCAGAAGATAGCACCTGGTTTATGTTCTGATTTAGTATTGGATGCAGGCGAAAAAAAGCAGAACAAACATTCCTCGCTTGAAAAGTAATAATTAACTGTTCAATAGCTGCTTTTAAAAAATTGGGATCGCTAGCTGCCACATCATTTAATAAAAAGCCAGCATAACCAATTGGAGAACCTATATCATAACAATCTTTCAAAATTATACTTTTGCCAAACAAATCTGTATATGAACGTAATAAGTAAGGCAAACAAAAAATTTTCTCTCCTTCAAATATGAAAATAGCTTCTGGCTTGCTATTGGTTCTAAATGCTTCTGTAAATAAGTATTGCGGTAGATGATAAACATCATGGCGTAGGTTTTGCAGTGTTTGTAGCCACTGAGGACTAGAAACATCAATAATTTCAACTTGCATGAATTAAAAAACTCTATTTGAGCTACCTAATTAATTAAAGCATGAAATGAACATTACTAATTATTACGAGTATCATAAACAGCAAGATTGCTTAAAATTTTAATCTTCCACTGTAATTGCTGCTCGATATGTAGGGAAAAATTTTGACTGATACAAAAGTTTTGCTTGGGTATTTAATGCTTTCGCGCGTAATTCAACAAGATAATGGTATTTTACTTCATCTGTAATTAGACGCATAGTCAAAAAATCATGGCGTTGTCGTGAAAAACCAGATTTAAAAGTATAAAGAGTATCAGTTGTAGACCCTCCAATTCCTCCTCCTATATGTAAATATTCATTGCCGCGTTCTTTGCCCCAAAGACGAACGTGGTGTAGTAATAAATTGAACGGAGATTGTCTTAAAAATTCATTCTTCGTTCCTCCTAAGTGAGCTTGGATAATACCACAACATTCAAAGAATAAACTTGCACAAATTACTTGTGACTCGAATTCCACAATACACAAATGCAGCTTCTCGCCTAAATCTAGTAGTCCAGTAAAGTAACTGTTATCAAAATAGTATGATTGTTGAGCTTGGACACGATTCATTGTTTCTTCGTAAATCGCTATAAATTCATCATAGTAATCCTCAAAACTTACAACTCTAGCTGTAAACCCTAAGCGCTTGCATTTATTAATTGTGCTTTGATGACCTTTGCGAGTATGCGCCCATAGTTCTGATTCTGAAAGATTTAAATCAATTGAAACAGTTTGACCATTTTGGGTAAAATCAGGTGAGCAAACTTGGACTAAATCTTGATTCAAAATAGGATGCAATCTCAAAAATACTGAACATACACCTTTTGCTTGCAAAATTTCTTTAAAACTTTTTATAGCTTCATCAAAAAATTGAGGTGAATTGGCAACTGCTGAACTTGCCAATATTCCTGGATAGCCGTAAGGAGATACGATGTCAAAAATATCAGATGTCAACAATTCATCCGAAATCATACTATCGCATTGACGTAGTAAATATGGGATCAGTAATACTTTATCGTCTTTTTGTATGTATACAGCTTCTGGTATTGTTTGTGTTCTTCTTGCTTCTAAAATTAGATAATCAGGTGTTTGATAAACATCATGTCGGATATTTGTTAAAGTATCAAGCCACAAATCACTTAATAGATTAATTATTTCAACTTTCATTTAGCTTTAGATTTAATTGTATGTGTTTTATTGTTTAAGTATAACATATTCAAAAAGTCATGTTTCAGGTAAATTATTTGTAGAAATTCGCTGATTAGATAATTTCCATCAAATCAATCAATGATTGGATTTTTAAATCAGCTTTATAGCAATCTGATATTATTACATTTGCGTATTCTCCAGATTCACGGCAAATTTGAATAGTCAGCCAATCTAATTGTTTAGCGGTGACAAAATCTTTACTTGGGTTATCACCGACATAAACACATTCTGAACCAGATGCTTGACTCCACTCCATTACTTTTAAATATGAGATAGGACTTGGTTTCCAACAATCTTTACCATAAAAGTCAGTATAAAGAATCCAATCGAAATCTGTTTCGAGCCTCAAAGCTTGAACTTTATTTTGCTGAACTCTAAGATAGCCATCAGTAATAATTGCCAGTTTTTTTTGACCATGAAAATAACTAATTGCACATTTAGCATCGTCATGAAGCGAAATTTTAGGAAAATGTTCGCGATAAACTTGTAGAAGTTCAGTTATGATTTCTTGGTCACACTTTACTCCCATTTCTTCTAAAGCAAGATTGAAAACTTTGCCTCTTATTCCTTGTTTAAACAAGTTCGATGCAACAGCGAAAAAATTAGTAATTGAATATTTTTGTTCTAACCAATTTGCTACAGCCTGAAAGCCACTCCGCACAAATTCATGTTCGGGAAACAGCGTATCATCAAGATCAAATACCAAAACTTTTTTCATGCAATAATTTCCTGATGTACAAAAACTGCTTCATCATACCGGAGCATTGCAAGACCATCTTGCCAATCATCAATTGCAATTTGAGTTTTTTTGCCCAAAATCATTTCGATAATCCAAGTAGGAAAGTTTGCACCAGCTTGAAAAGCAAGAGGAAAACCACCTCCAAAACGCGGATTAATCTCAATAAATTTGATATCTCCGTCTGGCTGTAAAAAACACTGGACAGTAATGCATCCAACAGTTCCTGGTAATAAATCAACTACTTTTTTAGCTGCATGAATTAATTCGTAGTCTTTAACTGTAATACCTTTACTAATTTCACCTGCCCGTGTTTCCACACGCAGTCTAGGGACAACAACTTGTACTGTACCTTGAAAATCAACCAAAACATCAAGCGTGTACTCTTGTCCAACTACAAATTCTTGGACAATTGCATTGTTGATATAGTCTTTAAAAAATGCTAACTCATGGGCGTTTTTAATTTTAGTAAAGCCAACGCTCGAACTGCCATCAGAAGGTTTAATAATAAATGGGTAGTTAGCTTGTGGGTCAGCCAAAATTGTTTCAGGGGAGATTATTTCTGGAGTTGCGACACCTATTTCTTTAAAAAATTTGTAGGTGTTTCGTTTATCAAGACAAATCTCGTTTGTTTGAATTGAAGAGACTAGTAGAGTAACTCCAATGGCTTCAAAATCTTTTTTACGATGTGCAAGCAAGCATAGTTCTGTGTCAATCAAGGGAATTAAAAGCTTAACTTGATATTTTTCACAAGCTTCTAACAAACATTGGATATATTTGGGATGGTTGACGCGCGGTACTAGTTCTTGAAAATCACCCACAAAATGCGCTGGTGCATTTCTTTGGCAGTCAGCGGTAATAATGCATCCAGCTAGCCCTAGATTATTTAGAGCTTGGCGAAAATGTTGAATTAGAGAAACCCGTCTACCAGCGCTTGTAAATAGAATATTAAAGCTCTGCATGAAACTTTTCCTATCTAACTAAGGTGCAAATTTAGATTTTTAGTTTATAATTTATCAGAATTATTTGTACTAATAATCTAAATCTTTAAGATACATTTGCGCTTTCAATCATCTCCAACTTAATATATCAAACATATCAAACAATGTACTGCTCAATTGCTTAAATTAAATCTTTTTATATTTTTTCAGAAATAACTGTTAATTATTAATTAATAATTAGTATTAATAGTTATTCTTAGAAGTTGACCACAATACAGGAAAAACTTTTGGGTCACTAAAATCTGGATTACCATTTGGTAATTTACGGCAGATTAATTCATCTGCTATTTGCACTTTTTTACCTTGCTTTGTCCAAAATGGTTGATAACTATTACTGCTGTCTTGCAAGTGAACTGCAAGTGCCAAGCGGCGTAGATTACTGTGATTCGGCAAGCTACCGTGAATTGTCCAGCAGTGATGGAAACTTATTTGTCCTTTTTGCAAAGTCATAGGAACTTTAACAGGTTTTCGCCCTTCGCTACGGAACTTTTGTTCCAAATCTTCCAGATTATAATTGTTGAAAAACCTCGTTTCTTCAATCCCCGACCATTTGTGACTACCATCAAGAACAACCAAAGGTCCTATAGATTCATCACAATCATGAAATGGAATCCACGCTGTCAGCAAGTTGTGTGAAGTACAGGTAGACCAATAAGCGCGATCGGCGTGCCAACCTACTGCACTTTTACCATCCGGATTTTGGGGTGGTTTGTAAACGAGTTGGTCATCAAGCAGACGAATGCTTTCAGTACGGGCAAGACGTGCAGCAATGGCGCCGATAATTGGTTGCATTACCAAGTTGTGGAGTTCGCGATTTTGCAATGAAACAAATTCGTTATTGCGAACAACCTCGGCGCCATCTTCAGGTTTCCAGTTGCTAAACCCTGTGGTGACAGGAAGAAATGCATCGCGTTCACCATTGTAGAAGCGTTCGCTACCTCGAATTGCTTCATCAATGATTTCATCCGAGAGGACTTTTTTGGAAATATACCAACCGTGTTCCTCGTAAAATGCAACGTCTTCAGGGGTAGGTAAAAGCTCTAACTGTTTTTTAGATAGTACACTGCTTTTACAAATCATTATAATAATTGCCTCACAATTTATTAATGCAAACTACAGAATTTGACGTACTAAGTAAAAAGCTTCTGCTGCATAACGACCAACCGTACTACCGCGTAACGTTGCTAATGCCCGTAATGTTTCTTCTGAACGTTCCGAAGGGAAAGGTTGAATTTGCGATGCGTACATTTGCATTGCTTTAAGCTTTGTTTCTAAGTGTGCCGAAATATCAATGTATACGTTGGGGACAAAATTTGGTGCGAGATAAGGTGCGTTCCAGTTCGTTTCTGAAAGCGTTTCGTATGCGTATATAGCTTTTGGTGCGAGTGGATGATTTGGACGTGCGGCAACAAGGGTTGATAAGAAGGCTAATTGGTGGTCGAGGTGTATATCGCCGACAAACGGAACAAAGACGATATCGGGTTGAACTTCCTGAAAGACTTTGACAATTTGGGCGTTGACATCACGATGTGGTATGGTATCAATTCTAGCAGCAGGCAGATCGAGGAAAATCGTGTTTTTTACACCTAACACTTGATGTGCTGCATTAGCTTCACGTCGCGCGTTGAGGTAAGCATCCGCAGGAAAATCTGGTGGAAATCCGCGCGTTAGAATAACTACATGAACTTCTGCACCTTCTTCTGCATATCGTGCAATTGTACCACCAACCCCCAATACTTCATCATCTGGATGGGGTGCAATAACAAGCACTTTCATTACTTAAAAGCTCCCTTTTCAATTAATTGTGTATAAATCGATAAAATGTTAATACCTAATTTGTCGTGATTTTTTAGGACGGTATGGGCTGGAACTTCAGCTTCGTCCTCAAATTCAATTGACTTTAGTAATATATGTTTACCATCACCACATTGAACCAAGGCGCCTGCATCAACAAACCCCTGAATTTGTCCAGGCAACCCCCAGTAGGGACTATCACCCACATAATCAGCTTCCCAAATTGTCAGTTTTTTACCTTTATAAAACGTGAAGGCGCCTGGATATGGTTTGGTGACGGCGCGAATTAGCGTCCATATTGATTCTGCTGGTAAGTTCCAATCAATCAAACCATCTTCAGCTACCCGCTTCGCACAGTAAGTAGCATGAGAATGATTCTGAGGGATGCGGGGTGCATTTCCTTCTTTAAGCATGGGAATGGCTTGGTGGAAAAGTCTTTGTAGAGATTCACCATGCTTTTGATAAAGCGTAGTTGCAGTTTCTGAGGGTTCTACAGCAAACTTCTCTTGCAATAAAATTTCACCAGAATCCATCCCTTGATCAACCCAAAATAGACTCATCCCCGTCTGGGAGCAACGTTGCAAAATAGTCCAAGGAATAACTCCACGACCTCGATTTTTTGGTAGGGGAGCTGGGTGACAACCAATTGTACCTAAACGGGGAATACTTAGCAGTTCTTGGCGGCAAATTTGTGACCAGCCAATAACAAAAAGGTAATCTGGTTCAAGGTAGCGAATTTTATCTAAAATTTCGGGTTGATTAACATTGGGAGCATCTATTACACTCACACCATGTTGCTCTGCTAGAGGAGCAAGGTAAACATAATCAGAATGACGCTCGGACTTTGTAAGAGGTAGTGTAAACAGAGCTTGTGGGGCAACGTTATGCTCTACCAATGCCTTAAGTGCAATTGCAGTACTATCTACGGCTCCAACCAGAACATTTCGCATATTTCAAACCTTACTTTAATATTTCAGCGATTACTTTAGTTTCAGTTGTTTTAAGCGAACTATCAATTTCTGCAATTGCTTGTTTCAACGTTTGCTCATTTCTATGTTCACCCCAAATAACGACTGAAATCGTTCTAATTAAGATTACAAAATCTAACAACAAAGACCAATGTTTGAGATACCACACATCAAGGTAGATACGCTCGTTCCAAGTAAGTTCAATATTCCCGTTTACTTGTGCCCACCCAGTAAGTCCAGGTTTTACCAGCAATCTCAGTTTTTGAAAGTTGTTGTAATCTTTGACTTGCTCTGGAACTGTTGGACGTGGACCGACAAAACTCATTTCACCTTTACAAATGTTCCAGAGTTGTAGAGTTTCATCAAGTTTAACTCGACGTAAGAACTTACCTAAACGTGTAACTCGCTGCTCGTCTGGCAATAAATTACCATTGTGATCGCGCGCATCCGTCATGCTCCGAAACTTGTAAACCTTAAAAGTTGCACCATGTCTACCAGAACGCAATTGCGTAAAAAGTATTGGGCTACCCATGCGAAAGTAGACCGCAATCGCAACCAAAAACATTAGTGGTGAAATAATCAACAGTGCAAATGCTGCTATTACTTTATCAAATAGAGATTTGACAAATCTAGTATACCCCTTTAAGAAGTTACTTTGAATATATTTAGAAACCATAGATATACTCTTCGTGTTCAGTAGTTAAAAAACTGTAGGCTTATCCACGAATCCACCCAAGTAATAGTGTTTGCTCTGAAACAAGGTGGAATTGAAAATTAAATCAACAAACAAATAATTTTGAACAGGCTAGTATATTAAAAGCCTGTATTGCTCCCCGTTTATAATTCGCATTGGAAAAACCTTGTTGAGGATTGATTAACGCCTCTATTACATCGATTAAACTTTTGCCTTGAGTCTTGGTAACTCACTAACTTACAATCAGCATAACTAAATGTTGCAGGAAATACTTGCCAAAATGGCATTATATTTCACAGTTGAATTGGGATAATGAACGGCAATTAAAAACCAGAACACTTACGCAAGAAGCTAATAAATTATACGAAGAATGCTTCAGCATACAGCTTTTCGTGTAGTTCAATGATATGACGTATATCATACATTCCCATACGCTCTCTTCCTTGCTTGCCAAGCATACAAGCTTCTAGAGGATGAGCGATTACCCAACCCATAGCATCTGCTAGTCCCTGTATATCTCCAACTTTTACTAGTAAGCCGCAGCCTTGAGACAGCAAATCCTGAGTTCCACGAATTTCTGTGGCAATTACTGGAACTCCTAAAGACATAGACTCCATGACACACCTAGGTAGTCCTTCTTGTTCAGAAGCAAGTATGGTAGCAACTGACGCGCGCATTAATATTGGAATATCGCTACGGGTTCCTAAAAAGTTGACTCGATCTTGTATTCCAAGTTGACAAGCTAACTGCTGCATCTGCTCCATAAGTGGACCATCTCCAGCAAAAGCTAGGTAAGCTTTAGGAGAAGCAAGCCGAGCAAAAGCTTTGAGGATATCTTGAGGACGCTTACGCCCAATCAACTCAGCTACTGACAAAAAAAGTGAAATGTCTGGTCTTATACCTAACTCCTGGCGAACTCGCTCAACTTCTGCATCTGAAGTTGAATTAGAACTGTAATGTTGTAAATCAACACCAATTCCTGGCATATAACGGATGCGTTCAGCTTTTACCAGTCTATAGCGCTTTGCGGCTTTTTCATCCTCACGATTAATTACTACTATGTAGTCTGTCCAATATCCCGCAAGTTTTTCTAAAGTGATAAACGCAGCATTTTTCAACGGTTGCCCACCGGGATGAAAGTGAAAACCGTGAGCAGTGTAAATTAATACAGGTTTGGAATGATATTTGAAATTCTTCAGCGCATATCGGCTGACAAATGCTGCCACTGGAGTATGGACGTGAACGATATCATACTGCCCTTGCTGTATAACTTCTTGAATAATCCTGGGTGCAACAAGTAAATTTCTTGGGTCTAAAGGATTGCGCGACCACTCAACATCCCAGACGTGATCGAAAGTTTGCAAGCATTCGGTATGATTGGAAATCCCACAAGCCATCGCATCTACTTGCCAACCCTGCGCGCGGAAATGATTGGCAAAGGGAAGGAGAAAGGCTTTTAAGGTATCTGGAATGGTAGTAATTATTAATAAACGTGTCATGGTAAAATCATTTTTCCTGTATTTGTATATATTTTGTGTATATTTACTCCAATGGGCTGCTGATCAAACCAACTTTCCCTTTTATCCTTACCGTTGCCACTTTGTTGGAAAAGTTACCAGCTTCATCAAATTGAGGTTTGATGACAAATCTACCGCTTTTATCAATGTAGCCCCAAGCATTACCAACTCGAACTGCTGCTAGACCTTGAAAAAAATCTTTAGCATCATCAAACTGTGTTTGAATAAGCAAATTACCACTTGTGTTGATATACCCCCAACGCTTCCCAATTTGTACTCTTGCTAACTCTCCTACAAATGGAAAGGCAAAATTAAATTGGGGAAGGATAACTACTTTACCACTCTTATTGATATAAGAATATTTCTCATCTATTTTGACTACAGCCAAACCATGAGAAAAAGAAAAAGCAGCACCATATTTTAATGGAATGACTACCTTGCCGCTTTTATTGATATAACCGTATTTATTATTAATCATTACAAACGCCAAATCTTCCGAGAAATCGGATGCATATTCAAATTTTGCTTGGATAATAAATTTGCCTTTTTCATCGATATAGCCATATTTATCTCCTGTTTTAACTACTGCTAATCCTTGATAAAAATTTTTAGATTTATCAAATTGCGGTGGAATTACATAATTTCCATTCCTATCTATATAGCCATATTTTCCTTCTGTGCTGACAACTGCTATCCCTTGATCAAATTTCCCCCCATAATCAAAGCGTGATTGGATAATAAATTGACCGCTTTTATTGATGTAACCTGACTTAGACAAGCCAATTTGTACATTTGCTAGTCCTTCATTAAAGTTATTGGCAAAATTGTATTGAGGTTTTATAAGAAGATTCCCATTAGTGTCTATGTAACCCCACAAGTTGCCAATTTTAACAGGTGCTAATCCCTCTGAAAATACTTTCGCATCAATATACTTAGGGGGAACCACAAAGTTGACAGCAGTGTTTGTATCGCCTGTATTATTTGTATTATTTGTAATTGTCTCCATACTATTGGTTAATAAAAGGGAATACGCTCTCATTGGAGTTTGGAATACACATGTAACAATAGCTAAACTAGCAAATAAAGCTACTAAATTCACTAGTTTTATTCGTCGTATAATTTTTACAAACCTCATATTTTATACGTTTATTTTTTAAATAAAGGAAGGATTTGTTGACTAAGTAAATAAAAATTAGCATTGAAATCAAGGCAAGTTGTATGATATTTTGATTATATTTAATAGCCTATTACATTTACTACTTGTTTTGCAATAGAATTCCAGTTGAGTTGGTTCTTAACTTTAATTCTTGCGGATTCAGACATTGATGCCAATAATGAATGGTTTTTTAGTAGATTAATCGTATGCATAGCTAATAACTCTGGAGTTGGATTTCGAGTAATTATACTATCGATTTCATGGTCTAAAAAATCTGTAATTCCATTACCATCATTTGCTGTAACAATGCAAGGAACTCCATAATTCATTGCTTCTACAATGAAAACTCCAAATGGCTCGCAGCTTGCGGGAGCTAGAACTAAATCCGTTTGAAGAAATATATTTTCTAACTCAGATGGAGAAGTAATAGCGCCTGGATTTTCAACTCCATCGATTGAAATATCTAATTTTTTACCGATAATGACCAATTTGGCGCCAGGGATAGTTTTTTTGATTTTTTGAAAAGCCGATAACACCAACTTACCACCCTTTCTTTCAAAATCCGAACCATTAAATAGTATTTGCTGAGTTCCTAATATTTTATCTCCTGAATAAGGTTCTTCAAAATTACCAGAAGCTCCTATTACAGTGACCTTTTCTGGATTAATGTTATAATCCTGTATCAAAGAATTTTTAACTACGCTGCTCATTGTAAATACATGTTTAGCGCGCTCATATGCTAAATGTTCACACTTTAGCCAAGAATCTAAGTCTTGAGAATTTTTAAAAGGAACCCAAGTCGGGTAATATCTATTAGCCAAAGACATTGTGTAGTCTAGATACATAACATAAGGAATATTCAAATTCCAAGAAGGACAACACAGACTGAAAAAGTGAAAAACTAAATCTGGTTTATAATCTAAACTTTTTATTTTTCTTTCTAACTGTTGAGAACGTTGAATAAACGCTTTGGCATTTTTGAAAAAACCATCTGCATAGTTAGGCTTTACTTTATGCCGAAAGCAGTAAAATGACTTCATCATTTTATTGATGGATGGCTGCTCATAGACTCCGCCTATTGGTAAAGTGCTAAAATCACAATAAGTTGACAAAGATGTAATTAGAGGCTTATGTCTATGTAAAAATAATGGTTCAGCTGTAAACAGTATATTGTTGGTTTTCATAACAACTGTATTCATATTCATGTTTATTACTTGTAATGATTGCTATCAAATAATTTTTCTAATAAAAGAAAACAAATTGAGTAAAACTACATAAATAAATTTAAATAGTGCTACAGTAGAATTTTTCATAATCACTTACAATCGAATCTAAAGAAAAGAATTTATCGATACGAACTCGTGCTAATCTTCCTAAAGCTTCTCTCTCTTCTTGATTCAAAGCTATTAACTTTTGCCAAGCATTAGCTAGAGCTTTTGAATCTTTAGGAGGTACAACTATTCCTGTATCACCAACAATCCAAGCCGAGTCTCCAACATCAGTAACTACACAGGGTATTCCACATGACATTGCTTCTCCTACCACCAAGGGAAACGCTTCACCATAAGCAGAAGATAAAGTCATAATGTCTAAAGTTGCTGTTAGATAGTGCATATCGCTTTGCTCTCCAAGTAAATGAAATTGGCTACTAACTCCTGACTGTTGGATTAAATTATTTAGTTCTTGATTAGAACTATCTGTACCATTACCAGCAAGTACAAAGTGTACATTTTTATGATTTGCACACAAAATTCTAGCAGCATTAATGAAATTAGCATGGTCTTTCATAGGATGATAGCGCGCAAATAATCCGATTAAAAAAGTATCTTCTGCTAATTCAAGTTTTTGTTTAAATTTTAATTTTTCTTCTAAAGATGGTTGAAATAGTGAAGTATCAAAACCATTAGGAATTACAAAGCAGTTAGAAACCGAGTAACCAATCGCTTTATGTTGCAATTTACTCTTTCCAGATACAAACAGAATTTTATCAATAAATGGCGAAATGTAAACACCAATTTTAATAATTAGTCTTGTTAGTAACTTTTCTGAACTTAGGGAATTAATCGAGTGATGAATACTCCAAAAAACTGGGATTTTTCTTAGTAAAAAAATGCTAGCTAAATAAGCTGCTAAATTACCATGATACATCCAACCTTGAATCAAATCTGGTTTTAATTTATTTGTAATATTAATCAATCTCCATAGTGCAGTAGGAGTTGGTATTCCTTGTTTCATTCCAATGGTATAAACTGGTATACCTAAATCATTAATCAACTCACCAAATATGCCATTATCCATTAAAGAAATAACTGCTAACTGAAACTTGTCTTTATCTAACCTAGAAAGTAGATTGTAAAGTATGGTTTGACCACCTCCAGACCCTAATCCTGTTGTAATATATAGCAACAAATTTTTTTTACTAATGCTCATGTTAACTCCCTAAGCTTTTTTATCTAATTTGTCTACGATAATGAGGTTGTGAAGATATTGAAATTTTTACAGCAAATAAAAACAGGAAAAAAAATGAAATTAAATACCATATATTATTTTGCATGTAAACTCCTGGAGAACCAGATGGCTGAAAATCGACCCAGACTTGCGCTGTCGCGTAATATAAAAACGACATCCAAGGTATCTGACAAAAGTGAGCATATATGACTGTTTGCAAGTAGCGAGCAATCCAACCATACGCAAAGCAAATTATGAATATCCCGCCCCAAGACATCGAATAAACACAGTAAGCTAACAATCCTGGAGGTATATCGTAACTTACATTTCCCATTAAATAAGAAGTGTTGTACTCGTTCACTTGTAAAGGAATTGTTATATTGAATACTTTTTCTGGTAAGAAGCCAATGATGCCGTAAACCCAATCAGTAAATAATCGCCACTCATACTTTGTATTTAAAGCTGCTTCAAGCGAATGTATTGGAAACACAAAATTACCAATTAAATCAATTAAACTAAATTCGCCACTACTGGCATTTGGGTCATCTAAAGCATACATAAATTTTTCTACAACGGCATCTGTACCATCTGGAATACCGCTTAGGCTAAAGAATAAAGGTTTCCCATATAGTATGAATAAAGGTATTAATAATAGAACTGGAATTATCAAAAATAATGATATTTTTTTACCTTGAGCTATAAAACCTAGACATAAACAAATAATATAATAAACAAGAGTTGTTCTACTTGCTAACAACATTGTTCCTAAAATTGATACAATAATCGAAGCAATGAATAAAAATTTTTCAATAAACTTTTTAATACTGAATGTGTTGCCAGTTGCAAATTCTGCTAACACGTATGACGAGAAGAAAGAAATTAAAATAAAATGTTTAACAAAAACCAAACTTCCACCTTCAACGGCATTTGATCTTATGAGCATAGCTTGTGACAACGCTTCAACAAAGCTACCATACTGAAGACTATATATTTGAATTGCTGTGCATGATAGTACTAGCAAGAAAATACCAGTATTACGAATAGACTTTGAGCTTTTAGCCTCAATACGAACACATCTAGCTGCCCTTATAGACGATGTAGAGTAGAAACCAAGCAAGACAGTAAAGTATCCAGCAAAGATTGCAATAGCAGTTTGAAAGTTGCTTCTGTAAATACTAGAGTTAAACATAAGCTCTGAAGAAGAATTATTTAAATTCGCTTCCAGAAAAAATGCTGGCATTGGATACAGCAATGTGTAAATAATATTAAACAATGTAAAAAAATCAACTTTAGTATCCTTTTTACGAGAAAATTCTATGAAAAATATAAAAATTATTAAACCTAAATACGGTAATGCTAACATATTAATTCAACTCAATTTAAAAAGTAAAATAAACATTTTGCATCATTTTTGTAAAACATTAATTACAATATATAATTAATATGTTTACCTATGTTTAATTAAGGATAATATGGTAGAAATATTATTTTTAAAGATTGACATGTTAGCCAATTACTGTCAAATACTTATCAACTGAACTATTTACAGTAAACATCTCAGATCGCCGCATTAACATTTCTTTTTCTGGTGGATTATCTAATACTTCTTGCATACCTTTTGCAAGTTTTTCTACATCTCCAACTGGTACTAAAATTCCATACTTGCCCGCTTCTAAAATTTCATTTGGACCGCTGGGGCAATCTGTTGAGACAACAGGACAAGTACAAGCCATTGCTTCAATTAGTACTGTGGGTAAACCTTCCCAACGTGAAGACAGTACAAAAGCATTAGCATGGTGCATATATGCAAAAGGGTTATCCACGAAGCCAGGTAAAGAAACATCTTCAGCAATCCCCAGCAGATTAATCTTTTTTTCTAGTTCAAGTCGAGATTCGCCCTCACCTAAAATTAATAAACGAGCTAATCTTTCTTTTCTTAAAAGCGCAAAAGCTTCTATCAAAGTCGGGAAATCTTTTTGCTCTGTTAACCTTCCTACTGCTAAAAATACAGGGGGACTTCCTGCTTGGAACCAAGGATGGTCTAACGAGGTTTTTGCCTTTGCTGCAAGTTCATCACCAACTACTGGATTATAAATTACACTTACACTTCCTGTCGGAAGAACAAGCTGGCGCTCCAAATCTTCAGCTACACCTTTAGAAACTCCGACGACTGCATTAGCGCGCGGGTAAAGCCATTTCATAAATAGAGGTACAAATCTACCTCGAAATAATGGTGATTTTTCTTGTGATACTGTATTTTGTTCTACCAAAACTAATTTTGTGCCTGTACGCGATAACTCCTTAGCTAAAACTGCTACTACATTTGCATGACCCATATGTGAAACTAGAGCATCTGGTTTTTCCTTTTTCAGGTAATCAGATAAAGGTAGGATGGCTTTTATCGTCCGTCCAACTCCCAAATTTACTATACGTATCTGTTTTGGTACTTGATTCAAATAGGCGCCCGACTCACTAGCCAAAACTAAATCTACAGATATATTCCGTTTCTGCATACCTTTGAGCATATTGATAGCCGCTCGTTCGGCGCCACCACCACACAAATTAGGAATAAAGCAAGAAATTTTTTTCATAAGTTATGCCCTTGATATAAATTTGATCTACAATATTTATCCGAAATTTATAATTTGAAAACTCAGCTTTTTTAAAAGTTATAAAATTACTGATATTCAAATTGGTTTACTCAAATATTCATTTAATTTTTTGTTCACTACATACAACAAATAAAAACATGAAAATATAAACATACAACTTGTAGATAAAGCAATACCTTGAATTCCAATCCATTGAATAAATAAATAATTTAATCCAACATTTATAACTAAATTTAATCCAGACACGCACATGATAAGATGGTTTAGCTCCATAGAAGTAATTAGTCTAACTAGTAAAATATTTGCAATATAAAAAGGAGTTTGTAAGACATAAAAAGACTGGATTTGAGAAACTAAACTAGTTGACTCTGAGGTAAAAATCCCTCGTTGAAAAGTAATTTTAATAATTATTTCAGAAAATAAAATTACTAAACCTGTTAAAGGCAAAAAGAATAAAAAAATGATTTTTAGATATTTATTAAGAGTTAAACTTAAACCTCTCCAATCTTCACTGACAAACATTTTAGAAAAATAGGGAATAACAGCAGTATTTAGGGCTGTACCTATTAAACTAATTATCGGCAAAATTAACCGATTACCGTAGTTCAATGCGGCAACACTTCCTGGTGATAGCATTGCAGCCATTGACTGGTCTATAATACCAGCACTACAGATTAGAACAGCTGCAACACTCATTGGTATAAACTGCTTAACTACTTGATATAAATGAGTATCCAAGTAATTAAATTTAGGACTTAATGAAATACCTTGCTGATGTAGTGCTACTCCTAAAGCAATAATTTCTAAAATAGCTCCACACACTAGCCCCGTAGCTAATGCAAATACTCCCCACTCTTGAAATCCAAAGAGAAAAAAGATTGTAATGGTAGGTGTTAATGCAGGTAATAAAGCTGCTAAGGCGAAATGTTCCCCAGCATTTAAAGTAGAACCCCACATATAAATTATTCCAGTTAGAGGAATAGAAAGTGCTATGATGCAAAGCAAATTGAACGTTAGTTCTAACTTTTCTTTGCTAAAACCTGCTGCAATCCAAGGCAGGTAGGTAGGAGCGGTATAAACGACTAGTGTAGCTACTATACTTAACAGAGCTAAACCCCAAATTGTAACTCCAGTAAACAATTTTTTAACATTCTTGACACCTTCTTTCTCTAATACGTGAAGATAAGTTGGAACAAAAGCAGCACCGAAAGAACTACCGACTATATTAGATATAAAAGCTGGAATTAATAAAGCAATTAAAAATGCGTCTATATCATCACTGATACCAAACTTCCAGGCAACTATTAATTCTTTTATAACACCTGCAACCTTGACTAATGCTGTAAAAATAGCAATTGTCAAAGCGGCGCCAAAAATCTTCCTATTTACAGAACCACTTGTAATATTTTTCCAAGCACCAATTAACTTATGACTCATTTGTTTACCTAACGTTTACCTAAAATTTATCCTCTAAGTTTTATCTTTATAAAATACTTCGACTCAATATTAACTAGTATATTTTTAAATTGTTTTACGACGTTTACGAAAAAATATATTGCCATTATATTTTTCTCCCTTTACTTCTTTATCAATAATCACGTTAGCTAATAATGAGTTATAGCCTGTAGATTCTTCCCACACATCATTGTTTGCTAATCTAATTGAATATTCAGGTCTATTGTATAGTTTAGGAGCCGGGTCAGGTAGATTTAATAAAACTTCATATTCTCCTAATGGCATACTAATTGGTATCCCGACAGTAGCAGTAACAAAATTAGTACTATTAGGCATCCATTTCCTTGGGTCTTCTCTTAATGGTAAATAGTATTCATCACCTGTTCTTTGGTTACGCAAAACTAGTTCTAATTTGCGATAATTATAGGGACTAGCCCAACCATTATTTACAACTTGAAAGTTGATTAAAAAATTACCTCCAGGTTTTGTCCTTGATGTTATTACTGATTTCAATAGACTAAAACGATATCCTAAACGAATTTTTACTTCTTCTAAGCATCCTTGATGCCCCCATTCTTGTAAAATTTCTGCTGCATCATCAGGATTCCAATTCAATGCACTCCAGCGCATTCTCTCTAATTCATTTAGTGCATTAGGACAATCATCATAAGCACTAGTATCACATACTTCTCCACCCTGCACAGCATATAGATTATCGAGATTTAAAAATATTTTTTCTTTGTCTATCTCATTCAAATCGGCGCTTTCATATGCTGCCCAATCATCAATACTAGCTAAAAAGCAATCATTATGAATGCCTACCCTAGAACGACCTGTACCACTGTAAGCTTCCTGTTTAGTTAATGGTTTCGTATTTTGAAATATTGCCTTTTTATCACGCGGATATGGTATTGCTACCATTCTTTCAGGTGGTAAAATTGATAAAGTTTTTTGTAATATTTCTCTTTTTGCTTTAATATCTCTATCTAAGCCATTGGAAGATTGATTCCACTGTCCCCAGAATCCAATAAAGCCTCCTTCCATATAAGCAATCACGTCATAATTATCTTCTAATATCGGTTTTAATTGGTTCAGATGAGATAATATTCTATCTTTTGTTGTATCTTGACCTCCACCTGACCAATTGTATGAAAAGCGTATTATTAATTTTACGCCAGCCTGACGAGCTGTGTTAAAGTCGTTTTTTAGTAATTGTATAAATGATTGAGATATTGGCTTATCTCGAAACTCTTCTAGTAAATAGATTCGACGAACTAAACTTATTTTTTGACTTCTTATTCTTTTTAACTCAGATAACGACAATGACTTAAATGTGTTACTTCCAAACGGTTGTACAGCTATAAAAAAGCCTCTTTCCGGATTAGGAAAATTTTCTTTGCTTTTTTTATAGATAATTGTTTTTTGTGGCAGACCTGTTAAAAAACTACTTTGATAAGATGTCTCCATACTGATTTTTTTGTTATTAATTATACTTGTATCTAAATTGCTTTGAATTACCTTTTGCATGGAGATTAGTAAACTGATAATATCGGACAGCATCTCTCTTTTCTTCTTCCCTTTTTCTGAAATTTTTAATTTTGTAGCATAGCAAAATACATGAGCTTACTTACGCTATGCTACGCTAAACAACGCCCGGTTTTACTTTTATGAGACCATTATTAGAAGTTGAAACGTCACTAGAGCTTACATTTGTATAAGTTGAGCTATCTAAATACTTCGGTTTATAACCCGGCGCCACCTGTTCAAGCAAAAACATAATAGAATTAGCATCATTCTTAGCAGCAGCTTGGCAAAGCGCATTCACAGCAGTATTCAAATTATCAGGAATTATTTGACTTGCATTCTTCACCATGAATAGCTTTTCATGCTCTGTGGGGTCATACTCTTCACCTTCTATAAACAACTCCTCAAATAACTTCTCTCCCGGTCGCAACCCTGTAAACACAATATCAATATCTTTATTGACCTCATATCCCGACAACCTAATTAACTCCTCTGCTAAGTCTACAATTTTCACTGGTTGACCCATATTTAACATCAAAACTTCACCTCCTCTACCAAGTACTGCTGCTTGCAACACTAACTGCACCGCTTCAGGAATGGTCATGAAGTAACGACATATATCTGGGTGAGTAACAGTTATTGGACCACCTGCGGCAATTTGTTTCTTAAATGTAGGAACAACACTGCCACGACTTCCTAATACATTACCAAAACGCACTGCTACATACGGCTTTCCACTTTGTTTCGCTGCTTGCAATACCAACATCTCAGCCACTCGCTTACTGGCGCCCATTACATTAGTAGGGTTTACAGCTTTATCAGTGGATATCATCACAAAGTGATTAACATTATATTTCAAAGCTAATTCAACTAAGTTTCTCGTACCCACAACATTATTAGTTACCGCTTCAGCAGGATTGACTTCCATTAGAGGTACGTGCTTGTGTGCAGCTGCATGGAAAACTACATCAGGCTGATGACGCTCAAAGGCGTGCTGTAAACGGTCTCGGAAGCGAATATCTGCGATGAATGCTGATAAACGCGGGCTGTAACGCAAAGTTTTGCTTTCCTCTTTGAGTACCTGAATTACTTGCTCAAGCTCTTGCTGAATGTTGAATACCGAATTCTCACCATGTCCAACTAATATCATTTCACTAGGACGACATTTAAGAATTTGACGACACAATTCACTACCTATCGAACCTCCGGCGCCTGTAATTAGAACCTTTTTGCCTTGAATAAACTGATTCACACGCTCAGTTTCAGTTTGAACAGGTTCACGACGTAACAAGTCTTCTATTCTGACATCGCGAATGCTTTCAACGCGAACACGACCATTCAAAATCTCATTAAGTCCAGGTACTGTACTGGTTTGAATATTGGCCCTTTTACAAATATCAACAACATCTCGAATTACTTGTCCTGTAACACTTGGCATTGCAATAATCGCTTTACGAGCATACAGTCTTTTAGCCGCTTCAGGAATCACACTTCGGGCGCCAACAACACTCACACCGCGAATGCGTGTATTTAACTTTTGTGGGTCATCATCAATAAAAGCAACAGGACGTAAACCAAGATGAGGATTACGCTGCATTTCTTGCACTAAAGACACTCCAGCATTTCCGGCGCCGATAACTATAACACGCTCTTCTAAATCAAAACTAGCACGTCGCTGTTGAAGACGTTCAGTAACTCGAAAGCTAAAGCGAAGTCCACCAATCATAAGACATGTAAGCAATCCATCAATGAATGGTAACGACACAGGTAGTCCACTTACACTCCCTGGCAGAACAAACTTTAAAGCGTTGAACAGTATTACCTGAACAATTACTGCCGCAGTTGTGAGAACACCTACATATACTAGCTCCTCAATACTCGCATAACGCCAATAGCGACGATAAAACCCCAAGCTCCAAAAGACACCTACTTTAGTTGCTAAAAATAATCCTGTCGCTATCGCTAAACTTTCTGCATAAAAGTTGATATCAAGCCTTCCATCGTGACGCAAAAGCAGCGCAATTAAAGGTGTTATAGAAAATATGAATACGTCAACAAAGAATAAATGACGATTCCGTAGCTTTAGCAACAGTTTGGAAACTATATTTAAAGTATTTTTAACTAACCAGTGAGAAACGAAAAATAAAATATTCATATTCGTCCAGTCCTTCTGGGAAAATCCGCACGCACCTCCACGAAACACACGTTCACAAACGTATGTTCAAGCGAAGGGCATCAGTATAACTAACCGTTTGGTAGCAAACGTTACAGTTGTAAAACTTATACAATCAAAACTCGACTAGTTATTAAAACTTAGCCGATTGATATGCATTTAAAATTGATTTAAGTGCCTATGCAAGCTATTCTAAAGCTGCATCGTTACAAATACTAAAGCAGCTATATTCTAGTAGATGGGTAGATAACCTGCACTCAAAAACTTATAAAAAAACCGGGTTTCTAGGCAAGATCGTCAATTTTATTACAATATGTCAACTAAAAAACCGGGTTTCTAGAATTTTGTTACTTTTATCTGTTGTATTTAAAACGAACATATGATTATGCACCCTCAGACACGACATTTTTCTTAAGTCACAATGCTCAAAAAAATACTTTTCAAACACGCTTATACCAAGCAAACGCTTAGAAGTCGCCATTAACGCTTAACCATCCCCACTGCCTATGAGTGAGAACTCAGGCAGCTAGAACACTAGTTGATAGGAAAACCAACACCCAAACCAAAGCGCTTTTTTCAGCTTTTGTTTTATGTTTTCATCTTTCCTATTTTCTTGTAACAGTTTTATCTAAACTAAGTGTGCCATTTTGGCATAACTTTGATGAATGGTGTCTCACCCCTCTAAGTAAAAACTACACACCACCTAATATAAGGTGACAAAAGAGCATATTATTTTTAAATCCTTTATAGGTTTACAACCTCATACGGTTAAAAAAATAGTAAGATTAATCACGTTTATCTGTCCAAAGCAAAGTATAAAACGCAGAACTAAAATAAAAACTCACCAATCATAAATTAACAAAACCACACAAGTAAAAATTATGACTCCAATAAATAAAGCTAATCATTGCAGAATACCATTTTGAATCTAAACAGCATTCCACAATGAGACGTTCAATATATTCAGTATTTGCTCGTCTAAACTTTAGCTTCTAACGACTTTAACAACTCCGTGTTCACACCAGATTCACGAGTTAGAACTATTTTGCCAGTACGTGCAATTTCCCTAAGCCCAAATTTTTGCAATACTTGTACTATCGCGACCATCTTACCAGGGTCGCCTACAACCTCTAAAGTCAGCGAATCTTCAGCAACGTCCACAACTCGCGCACGAAATATCTGAGAAAGCTCAACAATTTCTGAGCGGTTACTACTTGTTGCATTAACTTTCAGCAACATTAGCTCGCGCTCAACGCAAGGAGTTTCTGTAATATCCTGAACTTTCAGAACATTAATCAATTTATAAAGCTGTTTGGTTAGTTGCTCAATAATGCGGTCATCACCAGGTACAACCATCGTAATTCGCGAAACACCCGATTGTTCAGCAGGACCAACGGCGAGACTCTCGATATTAAAACCACGACGCGCAAATAAACCTGATATACGGGAAAGGACTCCCGCTTCGTCTTCAACTAGTACGGAAAGTGTGTGTTTCATGGTAGGTAGCGGCAGCAACCTTAAAGACAAATTAAAGTTTAGATAATAATTGTAAACTTAAAGATGTTTCCCTACAATAAACGGCGCCGCAAATCTTCAGGTGTATTGCAGTTAAAAAACATATCTGTACTATAGTCAGGCAAAACATCAACAGTGTTTTGGTCTAACCATTGCTGAAACGAACGTCCACCTTCACTAATATATTTATTAAGTCCCAATAAACAACTTTTGCGATAAAAACCACACAAAGGTTCCCACCCTTTTTCATGCTTCGCCAAAACCGCGATTGCCTCTGCCCTACTATTCTCCAATCCTTCTATCCACCCTTGCAACACTTTCACCTGTAAATTCGGTAAATCACAAGCTAAAAGTAACACCCACTCAGTACTAACTTCAACTAACGCGCGCGCAAATCCTACTAAAGGACTACCAGCATTATTACTACCCTCAAACGGCGCCTCACGAATAAACTGACAACCCACTGGCAACAAATCTTCATAACGTTCTTGCCAAGGAGTAACTACATAAACACTATCAGCACAAGCTACAGCAACTTGATAAACTCGCAACAACAAAGGTGCCCCATCCACGCTTATCATCGCTTTATCCTGACCCATGCGCGAACTTTTCCCACCTGCCAATATAATCGCACTGACTTTCTTACTCATCCGTTACATCCGTTACATCCGTTACATCCGTTGCGAACTTTGCTTTACCTGCTCCAACAACTGCTCTATACTATTGGGCGCCGGGAGACATTTTAATCCTTGACAAACCAAACCTACACTACCGGACGGTAAATTAGATATTTCAGAAAATACCACCGTAGGTAGATGCTGAGATATTAATAACTCTATTTGATTTGAAGTAGTGCGAATTAAAGTTGAATTCCGATACCAATCCTTAGCAGAAAACAAACTAGGACAAGCTTGGGGAGCGCTACTCATTACAGAACTAAAAGCTTTTAAACTTTTTTCTGCTAAATCCAAATAATGTAAATTATCAGTAAGCAAAGCAAGACGTACAAGATTTGCAACTGCAACTCCATTCGCTGAAGGAATTGCACTATCTTGGTAATTGCGTTCTTTAATAATCAACTCTTGATTACTGTCACTAGCTGCATTGAAATATCCACCAAGGTCAGCACTCCATAAATATTTATCAAATTCCTCTTGCAATGAAATGGCTGCTTCAAGAAAGTGCTGAGTAGAAAGTGCTGAGGAGCCACTGCCGTGGGCGGCTGCGCCGACTTGAGGCAAGTGGCGTTGCTGAGTAGCGTGTAGGTCAAGAAGTGCTTTAATAAAAAAGGCGTAATCTTCTGACTGTGCTGGTAAAGTTGCCTCTCCTTCATAATTTAAACGGTGCAGGCGCCCATCAACACGCTGATTATTCAGAATAAAATTAGCAGCGTTGGTTGCTAACTCTAAATAAACGGGAGAACGAAAGACTATATAAGCTCTTGCTAAACCTGAAATCATTAAACTGTTCCAGGCAACAATCATTTTTGTATCGGTGACAGGAGGAATGCGTCCTTGCCACTCTAACGTTTTGGCTTCATGATTGTTACGTGCGGGTGTAAAAGTTGGTATCTCATTACTCGCTGCACCGTAACGGGCAATAAATAATTTTTGTAAAGCTGTCTCTACTGTATCGCTAAGTTTTATTGCATGGCGCCGCTGCAATACATTTTTACCTTCAAAATTTCCGTTAGTAGTAAAAGTAAACTGCTGCTGTAATTCTGTTAGTTCTTCAAAAGTGAGTAATTTTTCTAATTCACTATAACTCCATACGTAAAAGGCGCCTTCTTCTGGTTCTGCTTCGTTTGGACTGGTAAAATTATCAGCGTCTTGTGCTGCATAAAAGTAACCATCAGGCGCCGTCATTTCTCTTTTCAACCATTCTACAGTCAAAGCAACAGCCCTTTCAAACGCTGGCTCAGTAAATCCTGCACTCCAGATGTTGGCTAAATACTCGACTATTTGCCCGTTGTCATAAAGCATTTTCTCAAAGTGCGGCACCGTCCACGTCGAGTCCACCGTATACCGATGAAACCCACCTGCCACATGGTCAAAAATGCCACCTAATGCTAAATCAAGCGCGCGCTGTCGGCAACAAGTTTTTGCATCAAAATCTGATTCAAAGTTAAATCGAGTTCCACGTAATGCTAACTCAGCATAACTAATCATTGGGAAACGATTTCCGGGCTGTTGTGGCGTAATAATTTTGACACTAGTTGCCCAACCTCGATGTAATAACTCATTATCTTCAGCCTCAGTTACGGAACCTGCATCTAAAACAGCACCTTCAAGTAATGCTTCTAATATAACCGCCTTACGTTTTTGTAAATCGGCTTTTTCTGTATCGTAATATTGACGCAGTGCTTGTAAGACTTGTAAAAAACCCGGACGACCGTAGCGCGCGTCTATAGGAAAATATGTACCAGCGTAAAATGGTACTAAGTCTTCTGGTGATAAAAATACATTTAATGGCCACCCACCTTGACCGCTCATCATTTGTAGCGATTGCATGTAAATACTATCAAGGTCGGGACGTTCTTCGCGGTCTACTTTAATGGGCAGATAATTCTCATTTATATAAGAGGCAATTTCAAGATTTGAAAAAGCCTCGCCTTCCATAACAGTACACCAATGGCAACTTGAGTAACCAATAGAAAGAAATATAGGTTTATTTTGTGATAATGCAGTGGCTAAAGCTTCATCACACCAGTACCACCAATCTATAGGATTTTCTGCGTGCTTGCGAAGATAGAGGCTTTTTGTTTGAGCAAGGCGATTAGTCATAGTTTTCAATGCACTTCTATAAGCCTTCTTATTTACTTTAGCGCAACGAACTATTTAATATATTCGCGGAATTCCCCACCCTAGATGCAGGATACTGCTGGCAATTCGGGGGTCACACCCCACGTTATAATGAGAAATCAAGCATTTCAGAAACAAGTGGCACCTCAAATGGTAGCTCAAAAATCCTATTAAATCGTTGGGGTAAGGGGTCATACCTACCATTCGCTCTTCTGTATCTTAGATGCAGGGTGGGAATGGTGCTTCGCGACAACTACTTAAACACCTCATAAAGGGGTGTATCGAGTAGTTGTCAATGAGACTGGAAGGGCAATCTATCAATCCAATCTTCAATTAGTTGGGTCATTGTTTTTTCTTTACTTGCTGCATATAACTTAAGCTTATTCAGTCTGCGCTCTGTTATACGTAAATTCAATGTTTTATTTTTCATGAACATCGTTACATTGTTTGTACATTTGATATTATATACGCATAGACAATGTAACGACACTTAAGGCGTTGAACAGTATATGGCAACAAGAAAGCAGACGTTTAGACTGTACCCAAACAAGGAACAAGAACAAAAGCTGTTTGAGGTACGGCGATTACATGCGTACTTGTATAATGCTTGTATTGCTGACCGCCGTTTTGAGTGGAAGAAAAATGAAAAAACAGTAACTTATTTTGACCAACAAAATTGTTTACCTGAATTCAAAGAAGAGTGGCCAGAATTTGCGTTTTTACACTCGCAAGCATTACAAGCTACTGTAAAACGGGTTGACTTAGCTTACAATTCTTTTTTTCAAGGGCTACGAGGTTTACCAAAATTCAAATCAATTCGTGATTACTCAGGGTGGACTTATCCTGCAACTTCTGGATGGAAAGTAAACAGTAACGGTAAACACGGACGTATAACTCGCTTAGGATTTGGGCATCAATATTAGAATGCGTGGTCAAGCCAAACAGTGGGGTAAACCAACTACGTTGACCATTGTTTATAAGCCAAGTCAAAATAAATGGTTTGCTTCTATAACAGTTGATGTTCCTGTTCTAGAGCCTAAGTTTGGCTCGCAATCCTCGCTCGAACATCAGAAGATTATTGCGTTTGACTTAGGATGTGAAACGGCACTTACCACATTTGATGGTGAGAAGTTTGAACTTTTCGAGAATCCTAAATTTACCAAAAAATCTGAGGAGAAGATACGTAAAGCATCTAAACAATTAAGAAGAAAACGCGCTCCAAACAAAGCTAAAAAAATCAAAGCTTCTAACCGTTGGAAGAAAGCAAGGAAACGTGTTTCTAAACTTCAAGCTCTTGTTGCTACTCAAAGAAAGGATTGGCAACACAAAGTTACGTCAGATATTGCAAGTCGTTATGACATCGGCGTAACTGAGAAATTAGAAACTAAGAAGATGACCAAAAAGGCTAAGAAAGGTAGTAAGCGTAAAAAGCAAAAAGCAGGACTAAATAAGTCTATCCTTTCTGTAGGTTTTGGTGCGTTGAACCAAATGATTGCTTATAAAATTGAGCAAAAAGGCGGTTTGATGTTGATTCTTCCTACTAAAAAAATCAAACCATCACAGAGATGCCCAAAATTTGGAAAAGTACATAAAGATTGGGCTGAACTTTCCAACCGATATCATGTTTGTAGTAAGTGTAAATTTGAAATACAGCGTGATAAAGGGTCTGTGATGGTGATGTACAACGTTGCGACCGGACAGCAACCGGGGTGTGGAATGCGCCTCGAAGACTGTGGATGTTCTAGCTCTACTGACTCGACTAAGAAGCGTAAGCAGACTGGTTCGATGAAGCAACTAGGGCAGAAGAAGCGTCAAAGTTCTAAAGCGAAAGTGGATGGGGTAGCAGAAACCCCGTCCGCCGACGCGGCGGGGTAGTTCATTATATAATGATGTTTGGGCGCTCTCTAAAATCTGTCTAATCTTATGCACAAGTGCTTAAAATTAACAACAGGGAGACTTTAAGCGCAGGTGTCTTTTGAATATGAGCGCTTTCTAGAAGCTGCACCGTACCACCTGGAGGCGAAGTTTGCCGATAATCGAGTACTAATTTATTGTCAGTTTGTGGTGTCAATGTTTGAATTGTAATTTCTGGCAACTGTATCACCCCCCTAAAAAATATATCCATCTATGAATATATGACTTTACTGCTTGTGGGCTATTGAGTCAGCCAAGCGAAGCACGACTTAATTAAATTTAATATTTTGACAATCATAGAGAGCGCTTTTATATCTAATTTTTCCAATTCTATAAGGGCAACGGTTATGTTTATAAACGCTCCACTGATAATGTCAGAAGACAATCCTTGACTTGAAAACTGGTGAACTTGGGTATAGGCTGTATAATGAATCGATATACAGATATTTACATAGATTTTAATTGTGCAGCAACCACCCGATTGGCTCAGGTCTTTCTACCAAGGTTGGTGATGTGTTGGTAGGACTTACAGAAGTTGTGCTTATTGTCGCTAACAGTTGGAGCAAACAAGTAGCTATAGCAGCCTGGAAAAGTTTTTCAAACATAGCTTCTCTCTCTGGATAGATAGCAGGGGCGGCATGGGGTACCACATGATAATGCAGCTTGTACTATTTATCTACCTCTTTCGGATGGTTAAATCCGGAAAACGATAGTGAAGAAGCTAGTAAAGTTATATATGGTTAACGTAAAGCCTAGAAACCGGGCTTCTGATTACA
>ERZ1066124.60-NODE-60-length-107483-cov-23.102925_pt1 | contig 107483 bp, 113 predicted proteins | sample MGYA00382771_ERZ1066124 | MGnify/ENA primary metagenome ERZ1066124 (study PRJEB33369, sample SAMEA5778354) | biofilm metagenome | biome: Industrial cooling water; feature: Water cooling tower basin; material: Biofilm | place: United Arab Emirates | collected... | reverse complement strand
TCAACACGCTAGAACCCAATATTACATCTGTCGCAGTCTTTCTTCAATTTGGTATAACTGGATAACACATCGGTCTACGAAACCGAAAAGTGAAGGTTCAAATCCTTCCGTTCTCGCCAAATGATTGAACCTTATGGAAGAGCAAACCGATGGGTGATGGTAATCGTCTTGAAAACGAGTGAGTGTAAAAGCCTTGTGGGTTCGACTCCCACCTCTTCCGCCTTGGGAATGTAGCTGAGTTGGTTCTAGCGTCAGATTGAAGCTCTGAAGAGGCGGGTTCGATTCCTGCCATTCCCATCCTGAACAATTCAGGAACAATCAATGCCCTATAGCTCAATTGTGGCAGAGCGTCCGGCTGTTAACCGGGTGGCTGTAGGTTCGACTCCTACTAGGGCAGCAATTCATTGCCGAGTGGACGACTGGGAAAGTTGCTATAGCTCTGAACTATGGAGATGTTGGTTCAAATCCAACCTCGGCATCCAAACATTGGGAAGTACGCAAACTAGGTAAAGCGACTTGTCCTTGGAACAAGTGTTTAAAGGTTCGATTCCTTTCTTCCCAGTCGGGGGGCATGAACTGCTTTTGGGTCGGCAATTCTATCCTCCTGTCATTTGCTCCTGTAGCCCAACTGGAAGAGGCAACTATCTCAAAAATAGTTCATGTATGAGTTCGATCCTCATCAGGAGTACCTTCGGGATGTAATTCAGTGGTCAGAAGCCAGAGTTTGGGACTCTGGAGTCGTAGGTTCGAGTCCTACCATCCCGACCATTAGCCCTTGTAGCAGAACGGAATGTGCACCAGTCTTAGAAACTGGGTTTTGTGGGTTCGACTCCCACCAAGGGCACTGCGCTCCCGTGGCGAAACGGTAAACGCCTCCGTTTGAGATGCGGAGTTGATGCAGGTTCAAGTCCTGTCGGGAGTACCAAATGCACCGAAGGCGGAAGGGGACGACGCACACACCCGATAAGTGTGTTACTAGCAGGTTCAAGTCCTGCTCGGTGTACCAAACGATGAGACGTTGGCATAGTGGTTGTGCATCGGATTTTTAATCCGACTCAGATAGGTTCGATTCCTATACGTCTCACCTCGCCCCTGTGATGCAATTGGAAAGACATCGCTCGCTTAAAACGAGTGTTTTGCTGGTTCAAGTCCAGTCAGGGGTATAGCGGAGATAGAGCTACGGTGCGCTCTTCAGTCTCATAAGCTGAACTTTACCAGGTTCAACTCCTGGCTCCGCGTCCAATTGCTGATGTAGCGATAGGGTAGCAGAGCGGGTGTCTTGTACACACTCGGTTGCAGGTTCAAATCCTGTCATAAGGTTCAAGTCCTACCACTCTTGCTCATGGGTCTGTAGCTTAATTGGTAAAGCGTCTATCTTGCAAATAGAAAGATGTGGGTTCAACTCCCACCAGTATCCACTGTGACTGAACCCGAAGTGCTGGAGGGACTGGTCTGTGAAACCAGTGTTAGCGAGTTGAACTCTCGTCAGTCACCCCAATTTGAAATCTATCTGTTTCTTTGCAGATAGAAATTGTAAAATTAAGTCATCTTGATCCCCCAGGGGGGCATTATTATGGCTCATGCTCACACGCAACAGGTTCTCAATCGGTTAGCTCGGATCAAAGGACACGTTGACGGAATCTCTAAGATGGTCGAAGCCGATCGCGCTTGCCCCGATGTGTTGACGCAACTGGTGGCAGTGCGATCGGCTTTAAACAAAGTCGCTCAAATTATCTTGCTCGACCATGTAGAGCACTGTTTGCTAGAAGCGTCGGAAACCGGAGAGTTTGAAGGGGAACTTAACAATTTTCGCAAAGCACTAGATTTACTAATTTAAATTTGTTCAAAAACTGACAAGGTTCTACGCGAGTTCATCTGATTCCGCCTGCGATCGCATCGGGAATAAATTGCGATGATTCTATACTCTATGTAGTTTCTGGGTAATAACAACCTCATGAATCATCCTAACTTTTGGCGATCGCTAACCAATTCTAGTCTTCTCAAGTTTCTACTACTCTTTGCTTGTGGTTGGGTGATTGTCCAACTCATTAGCTATTTTTACGGCGTAATTTCCATGTTTACAGCCGCAGCAATCCTGGCTGTCTTGATGAGCTACCCAACGCGCTATCTTTCTCGCTATCTACCGCGCGGGATTGCAATTACACTGGTCGTACTCGGCACAATTGCGATCGCGCTTGCTTTAATCACGTTATTGGGCTATCAAATTCTGACGCAAGGCAGCGATCTCATTCAAAACCTAACAACGACGCTTCAAACGACCGATCTGCCATTCAGAGGATATTTGCAGCAAATTAATATCGAGCAAATTACAACCGTTCTACGCTCAAGTCTAAGTACGGGTTTGGGATTAGTCGGCGGTCTATTTTCTAATACATTCACTGCAATTTTCCTATTGGTTATTGCGGTTTACATGCTAGTGGATGGTCGGCGGATTTGGGCAGGATGTTTGAGTTTGCTGCCGAATGATACTCGGAATTCACAGGGTGAGACGTTTCGGGAGCGCTTCGATCGCAGTGTGCGAAAGAATTTTGTTGGGTTCTTGAAAGGTCAAATTACGCTGATTATCTTTTTGTCGAGTGCCAGCTTCATCGTGTTCTTAGTGTTGGGCGTTCAGTTTTCTTTGATTTTAGCGATCGTGGTCGGTGTACTCGATGCAGTTCCAGGAATTGGGGCAACTTTGGGAGTCTTGATTGTTACAGCATTAGTCTTTCTGACTCAAGGGCAATGGATGGCGCTTCAGGTGGTGATTGCCTCGGTCATTCTGCAACAAATCCAAGATAACTATGTAAGTCCTCGTGTCATGGGGAAGGCGCTGGAGATCAATCCGGTTCTGCTATTTTTTGCTTTATTTGTGGGCGAAAGAGTTGCTGGATTGTTAGGTGTATTTTTAGCTATTCCGATTACGGGCATGATCATCAGTTGGCGAAAAGAATCAGCAATCTCGCGATCGAATGAACTCGATTGATGTCATGATGTTGCCAATTTTGAGAACTTCTTATTTCTTTCATAGAAGTTTCTGCTTTTTTGGTTAAGGAAGTAGTGAATCAAAGTGATGTTTATCAGGAGGACAATACAATGATTGCTTTGTTGATTAGTATTATTGTGACTGCCGTTAGCTTGTTGATTATTTCCAAGCTACCAACGGGCGTTGAGATTGAAAATCCACTCGTTGCCTTAATTTCTGGTGCCATTATTGGTGCATTTAGTGGGCTGTGGGGAGTGTTTCCGGGCTGGTTTAGAACAGCAACCGCGCTCGTTAGTCTCGGATTGATCCCGCTGATCGGTAGCATTATTGTGTTCGGTCTAGCGGCTTGGCTGGTGGAAGGATTTCGATTGCGTTGGGGAATTGGGAGTGCAATTTTGGGAGCGATCGCGCTTGCGATCGTGAATTCGATTTTGTTTTTTGTGCTACGTCAAACCGGGTTAGCTGTGGTGTAATCACGGGTTAATTTCGCTCTTGCCGAAGAGGTTTGCTATGCTGATTCGACCGACGTACCGCTTAGTGCGATCGTGGTTTCTCAGAGCGTCATGATGCAACGAATCGAACGGGGAGCAGAACTGTAAACAGTGTATGTCCTGGTACGCTTTCAAAGTGAATCGAGCCATGATGCTTATCGATCACTTGTTGAACGATCGATAAGCCTAAGCCGTTTCCTTCTCCCATTGGTTTGGTGGTGAAGAACGGTGAAAAGATTCGGGCTTGAATTTCGGGTGGAATGCCCGTTCCGGTGTCTGTGATTTCAATCTTGATATGATCGATCTCCGTATGAACTGAGATCGTTAATTGTCCCTGATAATCCATTGCCTGAATGGCATTGTGAATCAGATTCAGCCAAACTTGATTCAATTCATCGGCATAACATTCAATCAGTGGAACATCATCATAGTGTTGAATCACTTCGACACCGCGCTTTAGTTGATTGCGGTAGAGCGTTAGAGCGGTTTCAATTCCATCAATGATGTTTGCCATCACAGGCTTACTTTCGACATTTTGACGGGCATAGGTTTTGAGCGCGCGGACGACATGAGCCGCTTGATTCGATGCGATCGACAACGTTTGAACACTCCGCTGAACACTGGTGAATTGATAGGCAGTTCTGAGAATGACATCGCGATTTGGATCTTTGAGCAGTGCGAGAAAAGGTTCGACTCGATCAAGGACTCCGATATCAATTAAAGTATCTGCGATCGAATCTGCTGGACTAATTTGCTGGTGTTCTAGCTGTCTTGTGAGTGCTCGTTTTAGTTGGCGCTTTTCGCGAGTCGATAGATGCGATAAGGTCTGGAAAGATTCATTTGAGCGCTGAATCAGTGCAGAGAAATCTTTTTGATAGTTCACTGGTAAGGCTTGCAAAGATTCAAGATCGTGTTCCATAAAGTGTGAAACGTTTTCGATCGACGATCGCATTGCTCCGAGTGGTGTGTTCATTTCATGAGCAACACCCGCGACTAATTGACCTAACGCTGCAAGTTTCTCAGCTTCGATCAATTTTGCTTGCGTCGATCGGAGTTCATCTAGTGTCTGTTTTAGTTCATCGTGACTTTGCTGTAATTGTTGTTCTGCCTGTTTGCGATCTGTGACATCTCTCGATACCCAGATCACAGTTCGATCATCGATCGGGGAAATGCTGGCATCTGACCAGATTAGTTCATCTTCAACTTGTAAAGAGTATTCGATATCAACCGTCGATCGCGTTTCCAGTGCAAGTCGAATCTGTTTGAGAAAATTATCTGCAACTTCTTGAGGAAAGACATCATGCAGTGTTCTACCAATTCGAGTTTCTAAAGGTTTGTATAAGATATGAGTTGCACGACTGGCAGGGATTTTTAGATGTCTGCCGTCTTGATCAAACACAAAGATAAGCTGATCCATCGCACTAAAGACTGCTTCTAGTTCAGCATTGGTCCGTTGGCGTTCCTCGACTTCTTGTTCGAGTTGTTGTGTCCGGTCTTTGACTTTCTCTTCAAGCGATCGAGCATAAGTTTCTAGTTCTTGATGCGATCGCTGAATCTCCTGGCTCATGAGATTGAACGATCGCCCCAACTTGACTAGCTCTCGACTGCCCCAAACATTCACCTGCTGTTGATAGTTTCCTTTTGCAATATCTTGGCTGGCATCACTCAACCGTTTTACCGGACGAGATAACCATCGCGCCAGTAAAATACTAATCACAACTGAAGCCAGCAATGCCATCAAAGAGAGTTCGATCGTGGTTCGATTGTTCGCTTCAACCTGTCCCATAAAGCTCGATTGTGGCATAACTAACACAATCAGCCAATCTAACCCATAGGCATCGGTAACGGGCGTGATCTCAACAAGATGCCGCTGCTGTTCAAGGTGAATCTCAAACGGTTGACGATCTCGAATTGTCGAGAGATTAGACTGCTGTAGTTGTTGAGCCGTGGTGCGAATGAGTGGATCAGTCACTTGTGTGGCACTTAATCGCTGGCGTTTGTCATTAAACGGTAGTTGGCTCGATGAAGTCGCGATCAAACTTCCATTGCGCTCAATGATAAACACTCGGCTTGCTGGATTGGGCTGAATTTGCTTTAAGAAATCATTGATGCCGAGTAAGACAAAATCGGCTCCGAAAACACCTCGAAGCTGCTGATTTTCGTAGTAAGGACGAACAAAGCTGATTCCTAAAGTCGGTGGAATATCCACAAAGGTATAGATATCTGTCCAACCCGGTTTTCCGGTTTTTGCAGCTTTGACATACCAAGGACGCGGACGCGGATCAAACGATCGTACCGATTGTAGGCGTTGAGGTTTTCCTTGAGCATTCACATCAAAGATTCTCATCGGAGGAACAATGTCCCCTTGACGTTTGCTGTAAATGAATCGGTGTACGGCTTGTGGATTTGCACGATCGCGATCGCCTCGGAACTCGACATATTCACCTTGGGCTGAACCGAAATAGAGATAGGCAAGCTTCTCAAACCGTTGACTTTGCTGAAACAGAAACGCATTCCAGCGGCTTAAATCATCGAGTGGAAGATTGCCACCTTGAAGAGCACTCGCGTTAACCTGCGTTGCCAGCGGTGGCAGTTCTGTATAAGTTTTGATGTAAGTTTGAATTTGGCTGCTCTTTTCCTTCATGAGTTGGGTTGCTAACTCGTTTGCAGTTTGCTGACTGTTGCGGAACGAGAAATAACTCACAAGCCCGACTGTACTTGCAATCTGGGCGATGAAAGCAACCATTAAAATCGTGCTCAATCGAGGATGTTTCATTGAATTGGCAGTGTAAACCAGAATTTTGCACCTTGATCGATCGCGCTGACAACTCCAATTTGTCCGCCGTGTGCTTGAATGATTTGCCGACACAGATACAATCCGAGTCCAACACCGATCGATCGACGTGCTCGGCTGCCTTGCTGGTATCGCTCAAACATGCGTTCACCGTCTTGCTCAGGAATTCCAGTCCCATTATCTTCAACGCGGCAGGTGAGAAATTGATCTTCTACTGTTGCGCTAATACTGATTGTGATTCCAGGAGGGTTGTGTTTAATCGCGTTAGTAATCAGATTCTCGAACACTCGTCTGATTTGAAACGCATCGACGTGAATCAGGGGTAGATCTGGCGGAATTGATCGCTGCACGACCACCTGATTCTCTGACAAGATCGGATCTAAATCGAATTGAATCTCATCGATGAATTTCGCAAGTTCGATCGATTCAATCGACAGTGTAAATCCATGATCGTTTAGTTGCACTGCTAGTAATGAATCTAGGAGTTTAAGCTGTCGATGATTGCTTTCAACGATGCGATCGACCATGCCGCGAGAAAGTTCAACTGGATCACACTCCTGATTCTGTAAGCGTCGGAATACGAGCAAACTTCCCATGACAGGCGTTCTGAGATCGTGCGTGACGGCATGAAGGAACTCATCTTTCAATCGGCTCAATCGCTCTAGTTCGTTCATTTTTTGTTCTAGCTCTTGAGTCCGAACTTGAATTTGTTCTTCTAAAGATTGATTCAAAGAAGAAAGCTGCTCGGTTTGCGTTTCGAGCTTTCGATCTTGGAGATAGCGCTGGACGGCTTCAGCGATCGTTAAATTAATATCTTCAGGTGTCCAAGGTTTAGAAATGTATCGATATAACCGGGCACTTCGGAGCGCATGACTCACCGCTTCTAAATCGGCTTGTCCGCTGATCATAATATTTAAGGTTTGTGGAGAGCGATCGTGGATGTGTTGTAATAACTCATCGCCTTTCAGTCCCGGCATAATATAGTCTGCCAGCACTAAAGCCACTTCATAATCTTCGCTTTGTTGAAGTTCATCAAAAATTTCTAGTGCTTCTTCGCTGCCTTCTGCGGTCTCAATCAAGCAGGCATCTCCAAGAACACGTTTTAGCTCGATCTTGAGACTTTCTAGAACTAGAGGTTCGTCATCCACGCAGATGACTACGGGTTTGCTCATAAACAATTTGCCGCAAAAGACATTCAGCGCCGACAATGTTCCGATAGCTAATTATACAGAAGAGAGTTACTCGACCGTCCTTAAGAAAGACTATGATTGAGCGATCGCAGTTCTTCATCGGTTAAATCCCGCCATTGTCCTGGGGATAAGCCCGTGAGTTTCAATCTGGCGATCGCAATTCTCACCAATCTCAAGGTCGGAAAGCCAACGGCTGCGGTCATGCGTCGAACTTGGCGATTTTTACCTTCAGTTAAAGTAATTTCAAGCCAAGCGGTCGGAATGTTTTGTCGGAATCGAATCGGGGGATCACGCGGCGGTAAGTCTGGCTCATCGAGTCGATCGACGATCGCAGATCGAGTACGGTAATTCTGAATCGTTACGCCTTTTCGTAATTGTGCGATCGCGCTCTCGGTTGGAATATTCTCAACCTGTGCCCAATACGTTTTGGTGTGGTGAAATTTTGGGTCACTCAGGCGATGTTGCAATCGTCCATTGTCCGTGAGCAACATCAAGCCTTCACTATCATGATCAAGCCGCCCTACTGGGTAGACGTTTGAGACGGGAATGAAGTCTTTGAGCGTCAACCGTTCGACAGGCGAATCATTCGTGAACTGGCTCAGCACGTTGTAGGGTTTGTAGAACAGAAGGTAACGGTAAGGCATACAGCCCGAAAAAACTCAGTGCTGTTTGATTCTACAATCCTAACAATGGCAGCGTGAGCCAACGACGCGATCGACCACCATTCGGAGACGATTCTGAAACTTGTAACGTAATTTTGAGTTCGCTAAGCGGTTTAGCTGTACGAGCGATCGGCGTATTGAACAAAAGCGCGATCGTAATCACCAACACTAATGTCCAGGACACCGGAAATTTGATTAACGGGAGAGATCGATCCATGAGTCAAATGAGAACAGCTTGTTCATTATGCCGAAGATTTGCGGTTCTGGTGCACTCGATCCGGTCAGTGCCATTACGGAATTTATGATGGGTGAAACTTTCGATACAGCATGGCTTTAATCGGTCGTCCGTGAATCAGATGTCGATCGACGATCGCGTTCACTTCTTCAGGTGATACGCGACAGTACCAAACTTCATCGGGTAGCACTAGAACCATTGAGCCGTTTCCACATTGACCAAGACAGCTAGATGGTTCGATCTCAACTTGATCAGGTGCAAGAGTTTGAAATCTTTCTAAGACTTTTGCAGCACCTTGTTTGCGACAGGATTTGTGCTGGCAAATTCGCACGATCGTCATACTGAATTTTTAGACTGCTTCAGCTTCATCCTAGAAAACTTGGGAGACGAATTACTCTGCCAAAAGCGCAGACAATCGATCGAACATTCGCTGATTCTCTTCAGGTGTGCCGATCGTAATTCGCAATCCGCCTCCGGTATGCCGAATGATCGTGCCTTGTTGCCGTAGTCGATCGCAGAGTTGGGCTAAATCTTTGGGCGATCGTGCATAGATAAAATTCGCGTCACTCTTCCAAGTCTGCAAATTCGGAAGCTGTTCTAATTGTTGTTGTAAGTGCGATCGCTGTTCTAACAATTCAGAAACGACAGATAAAAGCGAATGCCGTTCTGATAAAGCAAGACGAGCGGCAGCGATCGAGAAACCCGGTAAATTAAACGGTAGACGCATTTTTTCGAGGGCTTCGATCAATTCAGGATGAGCGATCGCATATCCGACTCGGTGCGCTGCGAGTCGAAACGCTTTAGAAAAAGTTCGTAGAATAACCCAGTTTGAATGCTGTGATAATTCTCCTGCTAATGTCGTTTGACTAAACTCGAAATAGGCTTCATCAATAACGACGAGAATGTTCTGCGGCAGACTTCGCAACCATTGAATTTCTGAATCTGTCAGCGCGTTTCCGGTGGGTGAATTGGGATGAACAACGAATACAACGCGGATTGGATTTGTCTCAATTGCAGTCTGCGCCGCTGTTAAATCAATCTCAAAATTTGCTTCAGAGCGATCGACGCTAATCACCGGAATTCCTAATGTTTTCGCCAGAATTCCATACATTGAAAACGTCGGATTTGCAACAAGAATCGAACCTTCACCGTTTAAGCAAGTAGACATTAACAGCGATCGAATTAATTCATCCGAACCATTGCCAACTGAGATGTTGTGATTGGCAAATTCGGTGTGTGCACTTTCGTTGACGTATTCGGCGATCGCATTCTTTAACGACAAATAGCCGCCATCTGGATAGCGATTCGATTCAATTTCTGTTTGCCAACTCCAAGCGAGTTTTTGCTTGAGTTCTTCGGGTAGATCATACGGATTCTCGTTCACATCTAAGCGATCGGGATGATCGAGATGCGAATTGTCCGTGTGTTGCGTGTTGTATGCCGCGAATTGCGCCAGATCAGAGCGAATGAACTCAAGCATAATCGAGAAATTAGATGAGCAAATCTTGAGTGTATCAGGTGCAAGGGTGAGGTGTGGCGAAAGATTGATTTGAAAGTTGATACACTTGGGAGGAATTCGGAGCACTCAACCGAATTCCGAATTTCCCATTTTGCATCCGTCATGTATTTGCGCTCTCTCCATCTTCGCCACTTTCGGAACTATCACGACCAGCACATCGATTTTACGGCTGCAAAAACAATTCTTTTAGGCAACAATGCTCAAGGGAAATCGAATTTACTAGAGGCAGTTGAATTACTTTCTTCGCTGAAATCTCATCGCACATCGCGCGATCGCGATCTCATTTTCGATGGTGAAACGCTGTCTCAAATCACTGGACACCTCAAGCGCGAAATCGGAGAAATCGAACTGACAATGACGCTCAGAGAAAGCGGACGGCGTACTGTTGCTCAAAATGGGGTTTCTCTGCGGCGACAACTCGATTTTCTTGGCACATTAAACATGGTGCAATTTTCGAGCCTAGATCTCGATTTAGTGCGCGGCGGACCTGATCAGCGCAGACATTGGATCGATTCGCTCTTAGTTCAATTAGAGCCAGTGTATGCGTATGTTTTACAACAATACAATCAAGTGCTGAGACAGCGAAATGCACTCCTCAGAGCCAGATTAAAAGAAGAAAGTGAAGGTCGAACAGTGGCGGCTCCAGATCTTGCTTTATGGGATGCACAATTAGCGATCGCGGGATCGAGAGTGATTCGACGACGGGCGCGAGTGCTCGATCGATTAGCGCCATTTGCGGCACACTGGCATCAAGAAATCAGCGGCAGTACTGAGAAATTAGAGATTCGATATGCACCAAATGTTACGGCTGAGGAAGATACACCGGAAGCTTTGCAGAAAGCGTTTTTAGACAAGATTCAGATGAGAGCGATCGCGGAACAACATCAAGGGACAACATTAGTCGGGGCGCACCGAGATGAGGTAGAGTTTCTGATCAATCAAACGCCTGCTAGACAATATGGCTCACAAGGACAACAACGCACTTTAGTTTTGGCGTTGAAGTTAGCAGAGCTTAAATTGATCGAAGACGTGATCGGAGAGCCACCCCTGTTGTTATTAGATGATGTGTTGGCGGAGTTAGATTTGAATCGACAAAACCAATTGTTAGACGCAATTCAAGATCGATTCCAAACCTTGATTACTACTACACACTTAGGATCATTTGATGCTCAGTGGATTGATTCAGCACAGATTTTGGAAGTAAAGGCAGGACAGCTTCATCCGAATTAGTCCTCAGTTTGACAGGTCTTCTTGCTTCGTTGCTTGTCCGCCCCGGAATAGAATTCGGGGCTAACTGAACGAAGTCCCTTCAGGACTAAAAGAGCAATGGCTGTTAGTCCCTTCAGTGGACTTTGTCTCTGTAGCCCCGAATTTCATTCCGGGGCGGCGTACAATCGCAGCGACGAGTTGACAACATCAAATCGCTTGAATCCATTCTTTGATTTCGTAATCTGTCCAAATCTGATTTTGCCAGTACGGATCAGACTCGATCAATTCACGCACGATCGATTCATTCTCAGCCTCATAGATACCAAACACTTTGGTGATGTCTTTAGTTGGACCAATGGTAATCAAAATTCCATCTTCTTTCTGTTTGGCTAATCCATCTAAATGAGCTTGGCGATAAGGTGCTCGTTTTTCCAGCACATCATCACAATAGCTTCCCCACAAAACGTACTTCGGCACAGTTCACTCCTTAGCTTCTCAGGTCTACGCGGAATTTCTCAGTTAATGCTTCGCGCACTTTCTGATGCACCGGATCAACATCTTCATCTTTCAAAGTACGATCGTCTGCCCGATACACCAATCGAAACGCTAAGCTTCTTTGTCCTTCAGGAACACGATCGCCTTTATATTCATCGAACAGTTCCACCGATTCGAGCAGTTTTCCGCCTGCTTTCACGATCGTGCGCTTCAAATCACTCACTGCAACATCACGACCTGCATAGAACGCAATATCGCGATCGGAAGCCGGATAAGTCGAGAACGGCTTAAAGATTGGAACTAATGCTTGATCGGTTTCAAGATTGCGAATGATCACTTCAAGATCAAGTTGGAACACATAGACCTCATCCGGCAATCCGCGTTCTTGACGCAGTTGAGGATGCAACTGTCCGAAGGTTCCTAAGCGATCGCCTTTGACCCACAATGATGCGGTGCGTCCCGGATGGAGTCGCTTATCTTGTCGATCGGGCTGATATTCGACGGTTAAACCAATGCGATCGAACACGCTATCGAGTACACCTTTCGCCTCAAACCAAGACATCGGCTGATCTTTACCACCTCGAATCCATTTCCCTTGAGTCGGATCGCCGCCTAGAATTCCAGCGATCGCTTCCGATTCGAGCAACTCTTCTTCCTGAGCAAAGATATGACCAATCTCAAAGCCATTCAAGGCTCCGTTCCCTTGTTCTAGATTGTATTGGAATGCTTCGATTAAGCCGTTTACCAAATTCGTTCTCAGTGCAGAATACTCAGTAAACAATGGATTTGCGAGAACAATCTGTCTTTCTTCTCCAGGTTTACCCAGCGAGTAGTGAATCAGTTCGGTTAATCCTCCGGCTCGGAAAGCTTCGCGAACTTTGCGCTTGATCACTTGTTCGATCGACAAATATCCCAGTTCAGTCTCAGCAGGCAACGTATCTCTAAAGTTGTTGTACCCGTAGAGCCGCGCTACTTCTTCGATCAAATCAATTTCACGCTCTAAGTCCCGATACCGATAAGGCGGAACTGTTACGATCCAAGTGTCTGAACCGTTCGACTTCAATTCACAGCCCAAAGCCGTTAAAGTCCGCTCAACATCCCCCGCTTGCAGTTCACCGAAATTCTCATCCGATTCAACGAGTCCTAACACTTCTCGAACGCGCTCTAAGCGAAGCTCGATCGTTCTCGTTAAAGTCCCTTGGCGATTGTCGATCGTATTTTGAGCCGTGACCGTTCCGCCTGCGACTTCGAGCATTAATTCAATGGCACGACGACTAGAAGTGTCCAGTCCTGCCCAGTTCACACCGCGTTCGTATCGGGCAGAAGCTTCCGTTCTCAGACCTTGCGATCGCGCTGATTTCCGAATCGCCGCAGAATCAAAAATTGCCGCCTCTAACAAAACATTCTGGGTACTATCACTGACTTCCGTTTCTTCACCTCCGAATACACCTGCCAACATTGTCGGCTGATCATTCACGGTGATTAACAAAGCTTGTTCTTGAAGTTTGCGATCTTGACCGTCTAGGGTTTTAACCGATTCACCCGATCGAGCAAATCGCACACCCATTTCAATCTGATCGGTTCCTGCCACTTTCACTAAACTATCGAGATCAAACGCATGAAGCGGTTGTCCCCATTCCAGCATGATGTAATTCGTGACATCGACAATATTATTAATCGATCGAACTCCTGCCGCTAACAATCGACGCTGCAACCATATTGGAGAAGGTGCAATTTTGACATTCTCGATGATCGTTCCGATGTAAGTCGGGCAAACTTGACCATCTTGGATTGAAATAGAGAGCGATCGCTTCTCTTCAACTTGCGGCGCAGCAGGTTCCGGTAATCGCAACGTCCCACCCGTCAACGCTGCCACTTCTCGCGCAATCCCAACCATGCTCAAAGCATCCGCCCGATTCGCCGTCGAAGTCAAATCCAAAATCGCATCATCTAATCCCAACAATGGGCGCACATCCATACCGGGCTTCAGTTCCCCAGTCACGGACTCATCAAAGATATGAATTCCTTCTGATTCTTTCGTCAGACCCAATTCTGACAACGAACAAATCATTCCCTTGGATTCAACGCCTCTCAGCTTTGCAGGCTTAATCTTCAAATCCACATTTGGCAAATACGTGCCCAAAGTTGCGACTGCTACAAAAATATCAGCCCGAACATTTGCCGCCCCACACACAATTTGCGACGGACTTTCAGCCCCGATATCAACGGTGCAGAGACTTAATCGATCGGCATTCGGATGCTGTTCTCGCGTCAAGACTTTTCCGACGACCACCCCATCTGCCCAAGTGCGTCGATCTTCAATATCTTCGACCTCAAACCCCGCCATCGTCAGCTTCTCCGCCAACGCTTCCGGAGTCATTGAAATATCTACCAGTTCCCGCAACCAATTCAGAGAGATACGCATCCGTCGATTTAAACCACGCTAATCAAACCTCATTCTACAGTGCAAACAATCGTAAATAATTCGAGAGCATTGCTTGTCCATAAAACAAACTTAATCCTGCTCCCAAGGCTAAAAACGGTCCGAACGGCATCGCTTGACGACGCGACAATCGCCCGGATTTAAGAGCGACAATTCCCACGATCGAGCCTGTCAAACAAGCCAAAAATCCGCCAATTAACATCAACTGCCAGCCCAACCAAGCCCCGATCATTGCCATCAGCTTCGAGTCTCCGGCTCCCATTGCAGGCTGTCCCAAAATCATCGATCCGGCAATTCCGATCAAATCGAGGAGCCAAATTCCAGCGATCGCACCCAACACGCCGCTGATAAATCCCTGAATCGCGCCAACAATGCCGCCCGTTGAGAATCCAACACCCGTTTGAAATACTAACCCCAATACTAATCCCGATTGCGTTAACGGATTCGGTAACGTCATCGTATCGAAATCAATCATCGATAGCGCCAAAAGCCAACTCAGAAAAGCCCAATATCCTAACGTTGACAGCGAAATATCGAAGCGTAGAAAGACAACTAAAAATAAGATTCCGGTCACTGCTTCGATCGATGGATATCGAGGTGAGATCGAACTTTTACAGTGAGCACATTTTCCCTTCAGTCGCAGCCAGCCAAACACGGGAACGTTCTCGCGTTTTTTCAGGCGAGTCAGACAGTGCGGACAGCGAGAAGGTGGATAAATTAATGACAGTCCAGCAGGTAATCGGTAGATCACCACGTTGAGAAAGCTCCCGATCGAGGCTCCGATAAAAAACACCAAAACCAGCGCAGGAACTGCAAGAATATCCATAACTTCAGCAGACATTAGGGCAATTTCATTTAACTCGATCGAGCCAAATTCGCACCCTTATTTCTACTCAATCAATTCAAACGGAATAAAACATTCTTGCGGCAACAGAATCGGCTTACCGGAAAAAATAATTTTGCCGCGATGAGTAATCCGATTAATCGCCACGCCTAACGGTCGATCGATATCGGGATGAACCGCAAAATACGTTTCGTAAATCAACCGCGCCGATTGAATCAGAGTCGGATCAAGATAAGTCGCGTAGTCATTTTCATTCACGTCGATCGAGCTATCAACATTCACTAAAACATTCATTATCCAAACTTCGTCCAGAGACAGATTGAAGTATCGTAGGTCAAAAACTGCGGCTGGTACAAAAAATTCAGAAAATCACTTTAAAATTATAGAAAATCCCGTTGTCGAGGTGGCTGAGATGAACACTTACTCTACAACCGATCTTCGCTTTCCCGACAGTGATGGCAAACCGATGTCCGATAATACCGAGCAATTTCGCTGGATTGTTCTGATCAAAGAGAACCTTGAGATTTTATTTGCAGACGATCCGAACGTCTTCGTCGCGGGTGATTTGCTTTGGTATCCAGTGAAATCTCGATCGGTAGGCTCGGCGGCTCCTGATGCAATGGTCGTATTCGGCAGACCGAAGGGAAGACGCGGCTCATACAAGCAGTGGGAAGAAAATAACATTCCGCCCCAAGTCGTGTTCGAGATTCTCTCGCCGAGCAACACAGATGCAGAAATGGAAGACAAACTGAGGTTTTATCAGCTTCACGGAGTCGAAGAATATTACCTTTATGATCCTGATCGCATCGAGTTAAAGGGCTGGATTCGTCAGGGGAACATTTTGGCTCCAATTTCACAAATAAACGGTTGGACGAGTCCGCGATTAGGGATTGAGTTTCGACTGGAGCGAGAACTGGTGATTTATCGTTCAGATGGCACACCATTTTTAAGTTCGATCGAGCTGAATCAACGAGCCGAACGAGCACGATCAAGAGCCGCAGAATTAGAACGATCGCTCGAAGCAGAACGCCAACGATCGCAACAACTTGAAGAATATTTAAGGTCGATCGGCATCGATCCCGATCAAATTCCACCGAATTCCTAAAATGGAAATCAAACTCATTAATATCGGTTTTGGCAATATCGTCTCAGCGCATCGAATTATTGCGATCGTGTCTCCCGATTCCGCCCCGATTAAGCGAATTGTTACCGATGCCCGCGAAAGTGACAAGCTGATCGATGCCACATACGGACGGCGGACTCGTGCCGTGATCATTATGGATTCCGGTCATATTGTGCTTTCCGCCATCCAACCGGAGACAGTTGCTAATCGGGTTTTATCCTCGAAAGATGGAATTGGAGACTAGAATTTGAAAAAACCTTTCAATCCTTCACCCTTTCGTTAAGTAAATCTGTCGAGTTGCAAGCTATACTCACAGAATCAGAAAACTGGGAACACTAGCGCACACGTCAGGCATAGACAGCTATGAGCAAGGGAAGACTCATTGTTTTAACAGGACCAAGCGGTGTCGGAAAAGGAACCTTGCTTCGATCGCTGATGCAGCGACACGAGGAATTGTTTCTCTCTGTCTCTGTCACCACACGATCCCCCCGCCCCGGAGAAGTCGATGGCAAAAATTATCACTTTGTCACCCGACCGCAATTTGAACGCATGGTCGCCCAGGGAGAATTTCTCGAATGGGCAGAATTCGCCGGAAACTGCTACGGGACTCCCAGACGAACCGTCGAAGAGAAGATTCGAGAAGGCAAATGGGTGATTCTCGAAATCGAACTTGATGGCGCACGCCAAATTCGCAAATCGTTTCCGAGCGCTTTCCAAATCTTTATCGCACCGCCTTCGATGGTGGAACTCGAAGCCCGCATTCGAGGACGCGGACAAGACTCGGAAACCGCGATCGCACGACGGCTTGAACGAGCCTGGGAAGAAGTGGATGCAGCCGGAGAATTTGACATTCAAGTGGTCAACGATGATTTAGAACGGGCACTCACAGAAATCGAGCGAGCGTTGTTTGAACCTGCAACAGCGGTCTGTTGATTGATCGTATGGCTTGATTCGATTGTGTGCAGTCAATTTCACTACACCGTCGCACGAGTGGGCGATCTTCAAGATACCCACTCGATGCGATCGAGTAACGCTCATTCCGCAATGCGAACGATTCTCCAATTTCGGAGTTTGACTGTTTCTGCTGAGCCAACTCAATAGATTTAGTTATTGTTAACGGGATAGTCTCGATCGAACAATTTTCTCGATCGCTTGCTCAACATTTAACCAAGCGTCATCTCGATCAGACCATTGCCTCACCGCTTTGAGGTCAGTTGGTAATGCTTGGAGATAATTAAACGAAACTGACTGCCAATTTACTGGACGAATCAAAATCGGAATGACGATCGCTTCTTTAGCTTGATGTCGTTCTAGAGCGCTTTTCCCTTCAACTTCATAGCAATAGTCTGAAGCAAGAAAATCAGGACTCACAAGCAGCAGGATAATATCGGCTCTTTCTAAATTCGTATCTAACTCTGCTTTCCAGTCGGAACCAGGGGGAATTCGTCGATCGTGCCACGGTCGAATCAGCCCTTTCCGTTCTAGCAATTTCAAATGCACTTCTAACTCATCCCGTAGTGCTTCATCTTTGTGAGAATAGCTATAAAACAATCGCAGTGCTTGATTTCGGAATTCTGATCTTCTGCGACGAGTTTGATCGAGATCCACGCCTTTTAGTAAGTCTTGAACATTGAGCTTGATCACTTTGCCATTGTTCACCGCAGGAAACTCTCTTAAGCCTTCTTTTTCCATCACAATCAGGTCTTGATAGTTCAAGATCACGTCTGGATGGTTAGGAATGGGAACTTGCTCGATCGGCTTAAATCTAAAACTGCTGTGGATGCGTTCAAAGTCCGATCGAATAATCGCTAACAATCGATTGCGACCGGAAACAGCACCCTCGACATTAATCGTGACGGTGCGATCGTGTCGATCGGCTTTCACAAGCGCTCGATTGCCCTCGAATTCCAGAATCACGCCTGTCCGCCAGCGCAGTTGTTTGGGACTTAATACATGGGTACGAACAATAAAGCGCGGAAGTAAGCCTTCGGGCAAGACTGGATATTCATAGCGAAAATTGAGACAGTCTTCCGGGTGAAAAGCTTCCGCTTCGGGGGGTTGCTGTTTGCCTAACAAATCGGGAATCAGATAGCGGGTTTCGTCTTCGGGGAACCGGAAGCAGAGTTCAAACTTGTGCATCAGTTCCAACAGAAAGCCGTGACGTTCGGGGGGATAGAGTTCTCGATCGAGGATCTGCGCGAGAGATGCGATCGCGATTTCGCCTTCGGTGGTGGAGAACTCGTGAGCATTGAGCAATTGATAAATGCCATTCGTGACCCAATGGGGGCTGAGGACGTGAGTATCTCGCAGACGCGGATCATCTTTGTAGTTCAGAGCAATTCCGAGATTGTGTAGATGCACTGCGAGCGAATCTTGAGCGCCGAGGTCGGTTTCGCCATCTTGATGACAAATCGATCGATATTCCTCAAACGGAATGTAGTTTTTCCGCAGGGTGCGCTGCATATCGGTGAGGCGGGTTTTGATGGTGAACCAACTTGCGGGGAAGGGTGCGCGGAGATGGTCTAGGCGATCGGTTTCGCGTTCGATCGCGCTTCGCAATGGTTCGATGCCGATCTCCGCCTCGAAATCGGTTTGAATAAAATCGCGAATGTTGGGGAATTTCTGCATGAGAGCACTGCGATTGAGATCAAAGGGATGGTCTTTGATCTTGTTCAGGACAATGATCACCGGAGAGCTTCCCCCAAAGCTCTGAATTAGCTCTAACCAGTATTCGGCATCGCTGTCTTCATGACTTTGGCGACCATTGAGGACGAGCAGATACAAGCTGCGTTCGGTGAGAAAAAACTGGTGGGTCGAGTGCATGATTTCTTGCCCGCCAAAGTCCCACACATTCAGCTTGATGTCTTCTGTGCCGTTTAAGCGGAGGTTCCATTCTGTGATCTGAATGCCCTCAGTCTTTCGGGAGTCTGGATCAAATTTGTTGTGTACGAGGCGATCGACGAGCGAGGTTTTACCAACGTTGCCATAGCCGACTAGGATGAGTTTGGCTTCGTTTAGAGGTTGTCGATCGGACTTGGTGCGGAAGTAGTAGTTTAGAATGTCTTGGGCTTTGGCTGGCGTGGCAGAACGCATCAAAAAGTCGCTCCACGTACAGCCTAGAATCTCATCAGGGATGCCAAGCTTTGGATTGCTATGAAGAAACAGTCTTTCCAATGTTGGGATGTGCTTTAGAAATTCTGGTAGAGTTGTGATCTGGTTTTCGCTAAGGCTAACAACTTCTAAGTTGGGAAGATGGTAGATAAATTCTGGCACTGTTGTTAATTGGTTGCGATGAAGATAAAGTGCGCCCAGTTCGACGAGTTGTCCTAATTCTGCTGGCACTGTTGTCAGTTGATTGCCAGAAAGATCAAGTAATATCAGCTCGACGAGTTGCCCTAATTCCGCTGGCACTGTTATCAATTGATTGCGGTGAAGATAAAGCATGGATAGATTGATGAGTTGCCCTAATTCCGCTGGTACTGCTGTCAGTTGATTGTCACAAAGATTAAGCCAAGACAGCTTGACGAGTCGTCCTAATTCCGCTGGTACTGCTGTCAGTTGATTGTCAGAAAGATCAAGCCAAGACAGCTTGACGAGTTGTCCTAATTCCGCTGGCACTGCTGTCAGTTGATTGCCACCAAGCTCAAGTATTTCCAGCTTGACGAGTTGTCCTAATTCCGCTGGTACTGTTGTTAGTTCCAATTCAGATAAATCCAGCTTAGTCGAGCCAGTGACAATAGCCTTCTGAATTCGTTGTCTTGCCTCAGCTAGTCCCTCATCACTTTGTGGTTCATCTGCTGAGATTAACTCTCCAAAGAGAAACTCTTCGATCGACAACCCCAACACATTCGCGATCGCCCTCAAACTCTCGAAGCTCACCCGCTGCCCCTGCAACAATCTCCCCACCGTCCCCACACTCACCCCCGCCCGTTCTGCGATCGCTGCATTCGTCAAGCCGAGCCGCGCTTTTGCCGCATTGAGTCGCTTCAGCCCCTCTGGACTGGCACTAAACGATCGAGGTTTCGCTGGCATGATGGGGACAGTAGAATTTCAGTTCTATTTTATACGGCAGAATTTACGATCGAATTCTGCCACACGCTAAAATTCAACCATCCCTGATTCTTTGTCATCCTTATGGCGATCGCACATCAAGACTGAAAGCGATCAACACCATCAAATAGGCGATGCCATTCTTAGTGCATCTGACCAAAGAAGAACGGAAAGCCATGCCCAAAGTTAGGCGATCGCGCTATCCCAAAGTAGGAACATTTCTTTTTAAAAGCCCAACTTTCCGCTTTAGAAACAGAATGTTCTATCAGAAAACCCCAAGTTTGAATTGGCAGAATGAAATCATCTGCTTGAATAACGAAGTATTTGGTTAAGGGTAATAGAATGTTGGGTTGAGCGATCGCACTCTTTCTTCAGAAAACCTCTAGGTTGGGCTGAAAAACCGAAATGTTTCGTTTGAAAACCTCAAGCTTGGACTCGCAGAGTGGAAACTTGGACTCGTGAAATGGAACTGCGATCGAGAATGCCATGGCAAATAGAATTCACGCAAGAAGTCTACTCTAACCCGTGACTTTTCCCAATCACCCAATGCCGTTTGAAGAATCGCGCCAAACTAGATTCCTCAAGCGATAGATAGATCGGGCGACCATGCGGACAGGTGCGCGGATTGCGGGTTTTCTGCCATCGATCGATTAACGATTGCATTTCGTCGATCGACAATGGAACCCCATTCCGAATCGCGCTCCGACAAGCCACTGCCACCTGTGCCGCCTGCAAATCTCCGCCTAAACTCAATTCGATCAAAGCTTCCGCACAATCGTCTCGTTGCGCTAAGAGTTCCGGAGCCGATCGCACTGCCCAAAGTTGTTCACCAAATGGATCAACTTCGATTCCAATGCGTTGTAGTTGTTCGACTTGAGAAACGGATAGCTGATTCAGCACGATCGCAGGTTCGAGCGGAATAATTTTCCAGCGATCGCTAATTTCTTCAAACAACACTCGCTCATGAGCAATATGCTGCTCGATCAACCACATTCCCGATGGATGCTCTGCCAGAATGTATCGATTGTGAACTTGCGTCAGTGCTTTGAGAAATGAAATCGAAGGTTCAGGAACAATCTCACGCTGCACATGATAGCCAGCATCAGACTCAGCAGCTTTGATTAGTTGACTGACTTGGGAAGTGTAAAGACCTTCAGGAACAGTCTCAGGATTGATTCGGAGCGCTTGAGCGATCGCAGTTTTCACTCGCTCTTTCCAATCATCCAGATTGTGCAAATACACTTCAGCCTTTGCTGGATGGCGATTCCAATCGATATGTTCCGGAGCAAGTTGGAGATGAATTAAACAGATCGGATGTCGATCGCGGGGTAATGTTCTGCGAAATGCACCAATGATAGTTTGTTCTAGCTCTGGAAATTGTATAAATCGACCATTAACAGCAACTCTCACCCAATCCGGTCGATATCGATGAGCGCGATCGGGCAATCCTAGTACTAAAGAAAGTGCAGCAGATTGAAGCTCAGTTAAATCCTCGATACGTACATCTTTCAACAGTTGAGGTAGTAAGTCCTTTGCAGAATTACCAGCCCAGAGATTGAACCATAATCGATCATTTTGATACACCTGCCAAGTAATTCGCGGGTGAGCTAATGCAATCTGATAGATTGTTTGCTGAACTGCTTTTAACTGTTGTGAAGTCGAAGGTAAACCATCGCGTCTCGCTTCCCAGATTTCAAATAAGCGATCGACAATCACAATTGTTCCAGGCGCGATCGCAACCGATTCAACCTGCTCTGCCTCTCCATCTGTTCGATAAGTCACTTTCCATCCCGGTTCTGAAGCAGTCCGACTGAGAATCTCTAAATTTGAGAGTTGAGCCAAACTATGGAGCGCTTCACCTCGAAATCCTAAGCTATTAATTTGCCAGAGATCAGCCCGATCGCGAATCTTACTTGTACTATGCGGCTGTGCAGCTTTCCGTAAATCGTCCAAGCTCATCCCTGCACCGTTATCTGCAACTCGGATGCGCCATTGGTCAGCCCACACAGAAACCGTGATTCGAGTCGCTCCTGCATCGATCGCATTTTCGACGAGTTCGCGCACGACTGCGGCAAGAGAATCGATCACTTCTCCAGCAGCAATCAGGTGAACAACGTCGATCGGTAGTGGTTGTATCTGATGTCCCATCCCTTCAGTTTACAAAATCAAAGGAGGGCTTTGAGGCGATGAAAAGTGCGATCTTGTTTAAGGTCGTTTTTCCCGATCGCGATTTAGGCTCTAGAATAAATACCAAGAGGGCTTGAGTGACCTTAATTTACTTTTCAATCATGGCTCAAATCACGATTACACTTTCAAACGAAATCTATGAGCAGGCGGAGCGATTTGCGCGGTTGGCGAATCGAGATGTTGAAAGTGTCCTGACAGATGCCCTTTCTGCGTCGATTCCTTTTGTTCGACCAGAATCAGAGAGATTAAGCGCGATCGCGGATCTCTCAAACGAAGAGGTTCTTGCGCTCACTGATTTACAGATGGAACAAACAGAGGATTCTCGACTTAGCGAACTTCTCGATCACCAACAGGCTGGAACCCTGATTGAAGCAGAACTTCCAGAATTACAAAAACTCATGCAGATCTATCAAGAAGGATTGCTTCGCAAGGCGACCGCTCTTCAAGAAGCTGTAAGACGCGGATTGATGGAGCCGTTGAGCGAGTGAGTTCTATCTCTGAAGAAATTCGGACTCGAATTCGAGCGCAAGCGAACAATCAATGTGGTTATTGTCGTAGTCTTCAGAAGTACGTGCTGGGTGTGTTGGAGATTGAGCATATTATCCCAAAAGCAGCAGGCGGTACGGATGAGGAAAAGAATCTTTGGCTGTCTTGCCGACTCTGCAACAGCTATAAGGGTGCACAAACACATGGACAAGATCCACTAACCAATCGAAGTGTGAGATTATTTAATCCTCGATCGCAGCAATGGTCACGTCATTTTGCTTGGGTTGAAAACGGCGTTCAGATCACTGGGAAAACTGCTTGTGGACGAGCAACTGTCGCTGCATTGCAATTGAATAATGCGTTTGCTGTTACAGTTCGGCAAGCCTGGGTTTCGGTCGGTTGGCATCCTCCAAATTGAAACGGGAATGCGATCGTTTTGCCAAATAACACAAGGAAACTTCTGTAATTTCCTTGAATAATCCGTGTTGAAGTGCGATCGCAGTGTATCAATGAGAAAAGTTGCCCTCACATTGATATGACGATCGATCCTATTTCGCAGGCAGTCATCACGAATCTCGTCAAACTTGCGATCGAGGCTGGTTGGAAACAAGCTGGAAACCAAATCGATAAGAAACTCCATCAGCAAGTCGGCAAGGCGATGGACGAGTATGTGCGAACGTACGAGAAACGTCACTGTACACTGAAATATGATTGCTTGCGAATGGATAATTCGCTGACGTTAGAAGAGATTTATACGGATGTCCAAGTTTTGAATACTCGCGAGAGTCGCCGTTTTGAATCTCCTGAAGCGTTGAGAGAACTGTTTCTGGAAACGGGACGAGGATTTATTTTTGAGAAAACGACTCGTCAAGAAGGCATCGCAGTGGCGAATCTTGAACCTCGATTGATGGTATTGGGCAGTCCAGGAATTGGCAAATCGACGTTTTTGAGAAAGGTTGGACTGGAGGCGCTGAAGTGGCAGACAGCAAGATATCGACACGAAGTAATTCCGGTGTTTATCGAGTTGAAGCAATTTGGCGATCGACATTCAGAAATCGAAAAACTAATTGCAGAAGAATTTGAAACTTGTGGGTTTCCGAATGCGGAAGGATTTACACAGAATCTTTTGCAGGCAGGGAAGCTGTTGATTTTATTGGATGGGTTGGATGAAGTGCCGACTGTTTTTGTCGATCGAGCGATCGAGCAGATTGGGCGGTTAGTCGATCGATATGACAAAAATCGCTTTATTGCCTCCTGTCGAATTGCGGCTTACAAAGGCGGATTTCCGCGCTTCAGTGACGTGACGATGGCGAATTTTGACGATTCGCAAATCCAAACTTTTGTGCGTCAGTGGTTTAGACGAGAACCGAAGATCGCCGAGCAGTATTGGGAATTGCTCAATAGTTCAGACTACAAAGCGGTAAAAGAATTAGGACAAACGCCGTTATTGTTGACCTTGCTCTGTGCGGTTTACGATGAATCTCAGAGCTTACCGAAGCAAAGAGCAGCATTGTATGGTGAGGCGTTGGAAGTTTGGTTAAAGAAATGGGCAGCAGAACGACGGGTACATCGTGATCCGATCTATCAAGAATTGAACCTTCAGCTAGAACAAGTCCTACTGTCTGAGATTGCTTATCAGAGCTTTGCAGAAGATCAGTTGTTTTTCTCAAAGCGAGAACTAACAGAGCAAATTCGAGCTTTTCTCATGAACAATCTCAATGCACCCAAGCATCTCGATGCAGAAAAAGTATTGTATGCGATTCAAGTACAGCAAGGTATCTTGGTCGAACGAGCGAGAGATACTTACTCGTTTTCGCATCTCACGTTTCAGGAGTATCTCACGGCGCAATACATTGTTGATGAACAGCACTTAGAAGTGCTAGTCAACACTCACTTAACAGATCGACGATGGCGCGAAGTTTTCTTTCTTGTGGCGGGTTTGATGCGAAATGCAGATGGACTGTTAACTTTGATGGAAACTAAAGCACAAACACTGATTAATACAGACAAACTTAGAGCACTAATTCAATGGACAAATCAGGTAACGGCAGGATCAGCAGGTGATTTCAAACCAGCCGCTAAAAGAACCATTGCACTCTTCTACGCCCGCGCCCTCGCCCGCGCCCGCGACCTCGCCCGCGACCGCGACCTCGACCTCGCCCGCGCCCTCGCCCGCGACCTCGCCCGCGACCTCGCCCGCGCCCTCGCCCGCGACCTCGCCCGCGACCGCGACCTCGACCTCGCCCGCGCCCGCGCCCGCGACCTCGCCCTCGCCCGCGACCTCGCCCGCGACCTCGCCCGCGCCGGGATCTTCACCTCTATTGATTTCCGAGCTTTAATCAATCAATTTGAAGTAATGAAAAGCTCTGTTCCAAGTGATGATGCACCTTTAAAGGTTCGTCAAGCTTTTGCCGCTCAAATCCGTCAAACTTGGTATGGTGCTCTTCATCTTGAATCCGAATGGCTCGAATTATCAGCAGAAGAAACCAATTCACTGCAAAACTATCTCTATGCCAATGAACTCATGATTCGCTGCAAAGAAGCTGCTTTGCGAGTGTCGCCGCAGGTGTGGAACACGATCGAATCTCGAATGCTGACCGTAAGCGATAATGAAACGATGTAAAACGCGATCGTATTCTGAGGTAATCACAATGACCGATCGAGAACAACTCCTTCAAGAACTCGAACAAGCTCCCGACGAACTGATCGCCGAAACCTTGAACTTTGTGCGATCGACAAAAGCCAAACATAACCCCCTTCCGCGTGGTATTGCCTCGACTGATATTGCAGAACTGCAACAACAGATTCCTAAAACACCTGAAGAGCGATCGCGGCGCTTAAGAGAGTGGGTTGCTAGTCTGCCCCAAAATAGCCCAGGACTTCCTGAAGAAGCGATGCACCGAGACACGATGTACGATTAATGCCTCAATATCTTCTAGACACCAACATTCTCCTGCGGTTGAGCGATTCCAATGCACCAGAACATTACTTCGTTCTCAACACAGTCGATCGCCTCGTTTTACAAGGTCATTCATGCGTCATTACTTCACAGGTCTTAGTCGAGTTTTGGGTTGTTGCAACTCGCCCAATCCCAGTGAACGGACTCGGCTGGACAACTGAGCAAACACACATCGAACTCTTACACCTTCTTACTCAATTTGATCTACTCCCAGAAAATGATGAAATCTTTCCAACTTGGCTAGATCTTGTGACAAACTATCAAATTATGGGAAAACGCACTCACGATTTACGGCTAATTGCGGTGATGCTGACTCACCAAATCACTCACCTGCTCACACTCAATGTTCGCGATTTTCCGAGCATTCCAGACATTACGATCGTACATCCACAAGATTTCTTGAACTCCTAAAGCGCGATCGATTGCCAGATTTCTTGTCACAATTGTATAAATCACTAAAGCGCGATCGCAGTCAAAACTAGACTATGACTTACACCAACATTCGCCAAAGAGCGGACACGCAAGCGTGAAGCGAAGCTACCGAACTCATTCAGCAACTGCCACCCGAACGCCTCACGGATGTGGTTCATTGGCTTGAATCATTAAACGAAGAAGCTGATTTGATCGAAATGATTCAACGTCGATTCCCTCTACAAGAACAACAGCGATTGAATGAATTGCGCGATCGTAGTGAACAAGGAATTCTTACCGAAACCGAGCAACAGGAATACATTGCTTATGCCGATCGACTCGAACAGCAAAACGTCGATCGACTCGAAGCCCTGATTAAACTTGCCAAACTGAGAAACAGTGATGTTTCCACACTCAATCAGCAATTTCGTTCAGAAAATCCTTATGCCTCCTGATTCTGAACGAGTTTCCGCAGCCTTAAAACGAGCCGTACGCGAGCGCTCAAACAACACCTGTGAATACTGTCGCTGCCTTGGAGAGTACTGCCCAGATACTTTCACTGTCATCACATTTGCCAGATTCCTTGTCATCATTGTATAAATCACTTATGTGCCGAAAGCGCGATCGCGCCCCCAATTCTATGAAAGGCTACATCAAAAACAAAACCATTATCTTGATTGATCCACTGCCTGATAACCTTCAAGATGGGGACGAAGTAGAAGTTTCTGTCACATCTGCTCCGAAACAAAATCTACCCTTCCCGACCTTCAATCTCGGCATCAAAGACGAATACTTGGAACGCGATCGCATTTATGAGCAAGACCCGGATTCTATTTGACACAAACGTTTTAGTTTACGCTCATGATGCTGCTTCTCGTTATCATACCGATTCTGCTGCTTTACTACTCCAAGCATTTCAACAAAATGTACAAGGCGTTCTAGCTGAGCAAAACATCATTGAACTCTATCGAATTCTAACCAATTCTGTTGCGATGACTGGAAATGCGCTGACACCGGATCAAGCACAAACCTTACTAACGACAACTTACCTAACTGGGATTTTTGAAATTATTTATCCTAATTTCTCAACGATTGAGCGTCTCTTAGATTTGGCTGTAACTCGCAATATCACTTCAGCAAAAATTTTCGATTTGCGTCTTGCTGCGATCGCCATAGAATCACAGATTGATCATTTTGCGACGTACAATCTCCGAGATTTTCAATCCATATCCCACCTGAACGCAATCGATCCTCCGACACTTCTCAGTTTACTGTAATAACATCCGCGATCAGATAACTATACAAAACGACTAAGGCGCGATCGATTGCCCGATTCCTTGTCACAATTGTATAGATAAGCGCGATCGCACCGTGCCCTTTATTCTTCATCAGAAACAATCATGCAAATCACGATCGAGATTCCTGATATCCTAGGGCATCAGCTACAGACCAACCAGAAGAATTTAGAACGGAAGATGCTCGAACTTTGCGTGATTGAAGCGTATCGAAACGGCTGGATCAGTTCAGGCAAAGCAAGAGAACTGCTTGGATTTTCAACTCGTCTGGAACTCGATGCTTTCTTCAAGCAGCGATCTGTCGATCTCAATTACGAGATGTCCGATTTACAGCAAGATTTAGAGACGCTAGAAGCCCTTCAGCAAGAAGACAATCTAGCGTAGTCATGATTGTTATTTCCGATACTTCTCCTCTTTGTTATCTGCTGCTGATTGACTTAATCGACTTGTTACCAGCGTTATACGATCGTGTCATTATTCCTGAAATCATTCGCGACGAATTAGCTGCTTCAAAATCACCTCCGATCGTGCAGGCTTGGATTGCTCAGCCCCCAATCTGGTTAGAAATTAGAGCAGTAACCTCCTCAAATTCTTTTTCTGCTGATGAAATCGACCCAGGAGAACGAGACGCGATCGCATTAGCAGAGGAATTACAAGCCGATTTAATTCTTCTCGATGATCAAGCTGCAAGAACGATTGCTGCAAAACGAGGACTTGCGATCGTTGGAGTTTTGGGAATTTTGGTAAAAGCAGGTCAACAAGGAAAAATCGATTTTCCAACTGCGATCGCTCGGCTTCAACAAACAACCTTCCGCGCTTCTGCTAGTTTGATTCAAACCTTGCTTGACCAGTTTGGACAGAACTAGAAACAGCGATCGTATTTCCCAACTCTAACGATCGCGCAACACTTCTCCCTTGAGTTCCCCAAATTTCGGACTCCACCAGCCTTTCTCAGTCTGAAAATAAACCACTTCTTTATGCTTGGTATCTCGCCGCGCTTTGGCATCAGAGCATCGCAATAACAGTTTCGTTTGACCGTCTTTTTGATAAGCATACTGCTCTAGAAGCTTCTGACAGACAGGACAAGGAACTTCAGTTAACTTTGATGGTTCAGTTTGAGAGGATTTTGCTTGTGGTGCTTCCCATCGCTTCGTGTAGTCTGACCAGAACAGGACAACATCTGCACATCCTTCGACGCACTTGAGAAAGTACTTTTTCTTAACTTTGGTACTCTTGATTTTTGCAAGGGGTTTCTGACAGCTTGGGCATCGGGTTTTAGAGTGCTCTACGGGTTTATCAAAGCGAGGAGTAGAACTGAGATAGCGCGGTAAGACTCGTTCGGCTTGGAGCAGAGCAGGTTCAAAATATGCAGCATTCCAATCGGTGAGATAGTTCTGCCAGTTTTGCTGACCTTCTGCGATCGCATCCAGTGATCCTTCCATTTGAGCAGTAAACTCCGATCGCACTAAGTCCGGTAACGCATCGGATAAAAAGCGATCGACTTCCAATCCCAAATTCGTCGGCTGCAATACGCCTTTGAGAACTTCCACATATTGACGATCTTTCAAGGTTTGAATCGTTGGCGCATAAGTACTCGGTCGCCCAATGCCTTGCCGCTCCATCACTTGCACTAATTTTGGCTCACTGTATCGGGGTGGTGGCTGAGTTTGCTTTTGTTCGTGTGCAGCTTGGATTAAAGATAAAGGCTGATTGACTTGAACGATCGGAAGTTCTGTATCGGCTGAAAGATTGTTCCAATACTTGCTGTAACCTGCGAATTCGATCACTTGTCCTTTCGCTTGCCAGTTAATGTTACCCGATCGAGTAATAATCCGAGTCTGTCTCACTTTTGCAGATTGGCATTGCGACGCGATCGCACGTTTCCAAATCAACACATACAATGCAAATTCATCATTTGATAGTTCTAGCTTTAATTGAGCCGAAGCACGATTGATATCTGTGGGACGAATGGCTTCGTGTGCTTCTTGTGAACCTTTTACTTTACGGTGGTTAGTAACTTTTTGCGGCACATTGTCTGGATCATGTTCGCTTAACCATTGTCGGGCTGCCGATCGATATTCTGGACTCAGTTCGATACTATCGGTTCGCATATAGGTAATATGTCCTGCCTCATACAATGACTGTGCGACCTGCATTGTTTTTTCTGGGCTGAACTTGAGACGTGATCCGGCGGCTTGTTGCAAGGTTGAGGTGACAAATGGAGGCGGCGGAGTGCGATTGATTGTTTTACCTTCGATCGACAAAACTCGATGCGGGAATGCTTGAGCTTGTTGTACGAGTCGATCGGCTTCAGATTGACTGAGAACACGAGTCGATTCGGGAGTCGATCGCTCTCCATTCGGGGTTGCATCATCAGATGGAGAATCAGTCTCAGTCGTTTCAGAGCCATGATAAAAGGCTCGAAAGCCTTCTGCATAATCGACAAAAACATTCCAATAGTCTTGAGGAACAAAGGCTTCGATCTGACGTTCTCGATCGCACAAAATATGCAGCGTTGCACTTTGAACCCGTCCCATCGATTTCGCGCCGTTTTGCAACTTCCAGAGCAAGGGAGAACCTTTGTAGCCGACAAGTTTATCGAGAACGGTTCGGCATAGTCCCGCATCGACTAGATTTTGATTGATCGTTCTGGGATTCGCGATCGCTTTTTTTACCGCAGCAGGCGTAATCTCGCTATAAACCACTCGCTGGGGTTGTTTCAAATTTAAGGCTTGTTGAAGATGCCATGCGATCGTTTCACCTTCTCGATCGTCATCCGTTGCCAGAAAAACAGTTTTGACCTTCTGAACAGCAGATTTCAATTGAGTGATTGTTTCCTTACCGCGACTTCCTCTGGGAACAAATCGACACTTGACTTTCCCTGATTCAAGCTCAAATCCCAATGAGTCGATTCCATCATTCGCTAACTCTCGAACATGTCCCATACTGGCTTTCACGAGCCAATCTGAACCCAGAATCTGGCTCAGTTTCTTCACTTTGCCAGGGCTTTCGACGATCAGCAGCTTTGTAGGCATCGTTCAAGGAGAATTCAACATAGAACATACGATCTTATAGTATTCGATTTTTTGCAAATGATGAGAACAAAGAATGCTGAATGTAACAATCTACGGGCATCTATTTACAGTGATATCGCTATCCTATTTTCTTGTTCTAGTCTGAAGGGATTCAAGAACTTCTTGGGATTTCAATATGTCTACTAATCCTTTGCTGTATCAGGTGAATACTCGTGTTTGGCTACAGTTACTCTCGAAGCAATTGAACCGTTCAGCAACTTTAGATGATATTCCGGATGCTGTTCTAGATGAATGGGTGAGTTTGGGCTTTGACTGGATTTATTTTCTGGGTGTTTGGCAGATGGGAGAGGCAGGACGAATCGTTTCTCTGTCGAATCCAGAATGGGTCGAGGAGTATCGACGATTGTTAGTAGATTTGTCTGATGACGATGTGTGTGGTTCTTGCTTTTCGATTAAGAATTATGTTGTGAGCGATCGTATGGGAGGAAATGCAGCCGCAGTCCGATTACGCGATCGACTCCACGATCGAGGACTCAAACTGATGCTCGATTTTGTCCCGAATCACATGGCTCCGGATCATCCGTGGGTACAGTCACATCCTAATTATTTTGTGCATGGAACTGAAGAATTACTCGCACAGCAACCCCAAAACTACTGTCGAGTTGGGGATGTGATCATGGCTTATGGACGCGATCCTTACTTTCCTGGATGGTGTGATACGCTGCAACTTAACTACGGTAATCCTGAACTTCAAACTGCAATGCTGGGCGAACTATCGAATGTTGCTCAGTTGTGTGATGGAGTGCGCTGCGATATGGCGATGCTGATTCTGCCAGAAATTTTCCGTAATACCTGGGGCATCGAGGTTGAGCCATTTTGGGAAACTGCGATCGAGAAAGTGCGCTATCAGCATCCCGGCTTTGTGTTCATGGCAGAAGTGTATTGGGATATGGAATGGACATTGCAGCAATTAGGATTTGATTATACGTATGACAAGCGGTTATACGATCGATTACTTGAACAACACGCTGAACCTGTTCGTCAGCATTTTTGGGCGGATTTGAACTATCAAAAGAAGTCTGCTCGATTCTTAGAAAATCATGATGAACCTCGTGCTGCGAATGTTTTTCCCTTAGAAGTTCATCGAGCGGCTGCGATTCTGACCTTTCTTTGTCCGGGACTGCGATTTCTACATCAGGGGCAGCTAGAAGGATTTAAGCATAAGATTTCGGTGCATCTTCAGCGCGGACCCGTAGAAGCGATCAACAAAGAAATACACAGCTTTTACCGCCAGTTATTGTCCTGTTTAGAGACTCCGGTTTTACGATCGGGTAACTGGCAACTTTTGAATTGTACTGCCGATTGGGAAGGTAACTTAACCTGGAAAAACTTTATTAGCTTTGCCTGGGAAAATGGTGAACAGAATCGAGTCTTGGTTATTGTTAACTATGCTTCCTGTCCTGGTCAGTGTTATGTCACCTTACCTTACGGTGATTTAGCAGGTCGGCAATATCATCTCAAGGACTTGATGAGTTCGACAACCTACGATCGTCCTGGTGATAGTTTAGTTTCTGGTTGTTATTTTGATATGCCTGCATGGAGCTATCATGTATTTGAACTCTGTCCGAACACAAGTGATTTGATTGTTAATCCAAAGTTATCTTATACGAATCAACAATACGACAGATGATGCGTTGACCCGACGACGTTGTAGAGACGATTCGGCGAATCGTCTCTACGGGGGATTTCGCGGCGTGACTATGCCGACCAGGTTTCGCGGAAATCTGCATAGAGCGTCAGCCCTCCATCAATAAAGAGCGTCTGTCCAGTAATATAAGCGGCTTCCTCAGAAACCAAAAATGCTGCTGCTGCTGCCATTTCTTCCGAGAATCCAGGTCTTGCCATCGGAATGTGACTTTCAACGACAGCACGTTGTTCTGGGTCAGTTGTCCAGCTCTCATTAATCGGAGTCACAGTCGCTCCAGGCGCGATCGCATTGACTCGAATTCCCCGATTCGCATACTCTAACGCCAGCGTCTTCGTTAAATTTCCCATTCCTCCTTTGCTAACCGAATAGCTCAGATAGTTCGGGCGTGGAATGATTTCATGCACACTCGAAACGTTCAGAATCACCCCGGAACGCTGTTGAGCAATGAACTGTTTAAGCGACTCTCTTGCACACAGAAAAGCACCCCGTAAGTTCACTGCAATCACTTGATCAAACTTTTCGGTTGGGAGTTCATGTGATGGAAAATCTGATTGAATGCCTGCATTGTTCACCAAAATATCAAAGCTGCCAAAGGACTCGATCGACGAATTCACAATCCGCAAAATGTCCTCTTCTTTGGAAACATCGCCTTGTACGAGCAGAGTTTTGATTGTGTGTCCCGCTTCGGATGCTTTAGAAAGCGCGATCGATTCCGTCTGTTTCGCATCTTCAGGCTTGCTGCGATAGTTGATTACGACATTGCAGCCTTCTTGAGCCAATCGCCAGACGATCGCCTGTCCAATTCCGGAGCTTGCGCCAGTGATTAATGCAGTTTTTCCAGCTAATCCTTTCATCGATTCAATCCTCTGGTCTGGAGCATTCAACAATGACTTTCATATCAGCAAACCTCAGAAAGCCATATCGCTCTAAAGGTAGAACACGGATCTATGAAACTGATATGAGATCAGCCTTTTGCAACTGGAATCTGTCCCTGCTTTGCGGCTTGAACTAATCGATCGTAATCTTGCTCAGTCTGTTCAGCATACGATCGAGCAAACGAAACCATCGCATCATCCAGCGCCTCACTCTTCCCGACATAGCCAGAAAGCATCGCTGCATCTCCCGATTTTGCATGAGCCAGCGCTAGTGCCCAACCGCATAGCACCCCGTAATCTGGCAAACTTTTCGGGCGGAACTTACCGGGTTCTAGCTTGACACTGCCCTTCATATCGCGCAACTGCCGCACATAGTAATGAATTCCTGAGACATCACCCCAGCCTAGAAAAATATCAGGCGCACCTTGAATTAACCGCTGTCCAATCACAACTCGTTCTCCTTCGTGACGACCCAATTCTCGCCCCTTCTGAAATCGCTCGGAATATGGAAACAGTGCCGAAGGTTGTGCTTCTTTGACTTGTAAAAACAACGGATCATTTTGATCCTTACCTTCGAGATAGATCACCCAGCAGCGAGTTCCCACACTGCCGACACCCACGGCTTTACGAGCAACATCAACGATGCGATAGCGAGAGAGTAGAAATCGTCGTTCACTCCCGATCGAAGATAGATAATCCTGAATCAATTCTTCTAGCGCTTTAATGATCGTTTGTCCTTGAGCCAGTGTTTCAGCCCGGACGACAAGTGGCGGAGATTCAACGATTTGATGTTGATCATTAACGAGTTCTGTTAGCTTGTCTAAAGTTTGTAAATGGGTGCATTCACGAGCTTTTGCCAGTACACGAGCGGCTCTTTTCTGCTGTTCATCGGGGAGTTTATTCAGCAGTTCCGTTTCTTCAATCTGGGCGTACCACAAATCGAGATAGCTCATCTGAGCATACTCGTGTAGATGTTGACGGTAAGATTGCACGATCGATCTTACTGCTGCTTCACAAATTGTGCGATCGCCCTCTAAATGCTGTCCAGCGACGATCGCGCTTGCGACCAATCGCTTTAGATCCCATTCCCAAGCTCCCGGACAAGTTTCATCAAAATCATTGATGGCGAAAACTAGATTACGTTCGGCAGACGCGAACACCCCAAAATTAGAGACGTGCATATCCCCACAGGCTTGAACACTAATCTCTGTTGTCGGTGCATTTGCAATATCTTGAATCATCACCGCTGCTGAACCGCGCAGAAAAGCAAACGGTGAGGTGAGCATCCGTTCATAGTAAATCGGAATTAAATTGGACAGTCGGGTTTTAGTCTGTGCTTTGAGCAAATCAAGCGGATCAGGACGATTCGGAGCAGGCTTGTACACTCCGAGATCACGACGTTTAACCTTTTGGCGCAATGCTTTTCCGGCAGCGATTTGATCGTCGATCGACAATGTGTTAGACAGCCTAGGATCAGTAAAAGTCTTCATAAATTGATTCCTCTAAGCATTTTCCTCGATCGATCTCGATGGATATTTCGGCAGACTCGCAGCGAGTAGAAAACAGAGTCCAGTAAACAACAGCGATAGTATCAGAGATGTTTGCAATCCTGAAGTGGTCGCTTCTTGACTAATCTGGCGCAAATAAGGCACAACCGAGGGTGGGACTTGGTTCACAACTGCTGCACTTAAATCTCGTCGCGATAGAGTTTGCACCATTTCTTGCAGGGTGGCAATTAGCCGAACACGGGTTGCAGGTGTAATGGTCTGTCCCATTTGTTGTAGAACACCATCCACGACATCGCGCGAGGCATAGAAAATCAGAGAAGTCCCTAAAATCGCTCTACCGAGTGAACTGCCTAAATTTTGTACTGGATTGTAGATCCCTGTTCCTTCGATTTTGCCGTTCTCTGCGGCTGAGTAAGTTAATCGACTAATAAACGGTGAGAATAAGCCTGAACCAATCCCGATTAGAATTAGTCCTGGCAGTAAATCGATCGAGGTCACTGGCAAGGTCAAACTGCGATAGAGCATCAGAATTCCGATCGCAATCAGCGACAGTCCGATAAACACGATCGATTTCGGGGATAACCGCTGAAACACTGTGTTTCCATTGCGATCGCTCCCTAGTTTGAGCACTTTTAGCGATCCAATCACAACGAAAATTTTAGTAATGTTCAGAGGCATAATCGTGAGCGCGGTTCGATAAGGATCAAGCGCCAACGCCAGCGGCACATACTGAAACAAATTAAACTGCACACCCGCAATGATCAGCGTATGAATCATCGCCGCCAGCATTCCCAGCACAAATCCTGGTTTGCGTAATAGTCCTGCTGTGAGAATCGAAGCTCCGCCTTTTCTCGCTTGTCGTCGCTGCCAAAAGCCAAAGAATCCAAGTAGAATCAAGCCCACCGCAATCAAAGGCGGCACGATCGACATCGGAAACGGCGGCACAACGACTCCCCCGATCGAGAATGCCCGCTTCGGCTCCCACCAGCCAAACTCCATCGCCAAACTCATTCCACTGAGGATCAAGCCCAATCCGAGAAAGGAGAGTAGCCCGCCAATCCAATCGATCGGTTGATCACAATAGATCGTGAGATTGGGAAACGATCGTCGTCGCCACCAGATTCCGATCAACGCGATCAGTGATGGTGCAAATGCCCATCGCCAACCCACGATCGAGGCGAGAAAGCCACCGAGCAGCGATCCCATCAAGCTTCCTAATGTCGAGACAACAATCAATCCGACGGTTGCCTGCTCTTCTGATTTGCCTCGATAAATAAAGTCTACGAATGTCCAAGGAGTGCTAACCAGCGGAGTCGCGGCTAAACCTGTTAGAACCGCGAAACTGATTGCCAGAATCGCGATCGACGGACTCAGCGCCGTTAAAGCAATTCCCACCCCATAAAGCGCCAAGCCTCCTAAAAAAACAGGCGTACGACCAAAATAGCGACAGAGATTTTCCGTCGTAGGTGCAAACGCAGCAGTAGTAAGAGAAAACAGCACGAGTACTGTCTGAATCGAACCGATACTCGACTCAAAATCGAGCACGATTTCAGGCATGATCGCAGGCAGCACACCAATGTTGTAGGACACCATCCAAGCAGTAAGGCTGATGAGCCGAAACGGGGAATTCCGGCTCAAGAGCGGCGGGTTAGGAGCATCAATCATTTCAGTCAGTTAATGCGAGGTTGCGAGAAACTTCATCGGTTCAGTCGGTTCAAACTGGGCTGAAACATCTCCCGCAAAGAATGAGCCATCAGTAAGCGTGAGTTTCAGGACGGGGCTACCGGGTGTGAAATCGAGGTTATTAAGATTGACCCAAAAGACATTTGGAGTCCGAACCGACTCGAAAAAGTAGCGCTTGTTTTTGTGATCCGCAACCGTTCGCCAAATTGTAGAAGAAATGTTGGGCTGATCGGGAGTACTAATGCCCATTGGCACAGACGCATTCCGAATCACAGAAAATACTCCCGCAGTTCCCTCAAGTGCATCTGCGGTTTTCGGAATGGCATTGATGTAGAACGAAGCGCGGACAAATCGATCAGCAGCCCGATTTGTACCAGGAAGCATCGTTGTACCTCCAATCGATCGCCAATATTCATTCAGCGCTAACTGTTTGTCATAAACCGGGGAGTTCGTCATCACTTGATAATCCGGGCTGTGATGAATCATCAGCTTACCTTTGACATACTCAAAGATGGCTGAATCACCGGAGGCATCGGAAATCGAGAGATGAATCGTTCCAGGCTTGCCATCCGGAGAGACCGAAGGCACGACATAAAATGGTTCTTGTTCGATCGCGCTTACTGCCTCGCTCACGGTGGCAAAGTTATCTAGAAAGTACTGTGCCCACAGCGACAAAGACAATGGCGGGCGAGAATCTGTCGGTGCTGGGTATTCCGTATCAACCAGATACAGCAGATTGGCAAATAATCCTTCCTCGTTCATGCCGTCTGCAATCCCAATATCCCAGCCTGCAACACCGACACTTCCGTATTTTGAAGTCCAGCGAATCGAGTTCGCGCCAGCCGCTCCATCTCGCTCCATTCCGCGTGGAAAAGCCCAGAGATTGCTCTTCATATCATTGAGCCAGTCCATTGTGCGCCCGGTAACGACCAAATCTTCGAGTCCTCGATACACAACGCGGGTACAGCCAAGCAGAATGGGAATCGCTAACAGTCCGGTAAAAGAATCGCCTAAAGCGTTTAAGAGTGAATTGATGTCCAAATCGAAAGCAAATTGCAGCATAAAAGCTCCCTCGATCGCAGATGACTTACGATTTTATCTGGAACAAGATTACTTCAAAGCTCGATCGTCTGGATCTATTAACAATCCTTCAATCTGGCACTGTTCACCTTTCTTTAGGCAGGGTTAGACTCTACGAATCCCCGGACGAATAGACTCCGGTAGACCCTTTAATTTCGTCGAACTATCGCGCCGCACTCTGAGGTAGAGCAGGCTGAAGAATCCGATCGATTTCTTGCAACTCGCTTTCACTTAATGTCACTTCCGAAGCCGCTGCATTATCCACGACTTGTTCAGGACGACTCGCCCCAATAATCGCACTTGTCACTCGCTGATCGCGCAACACCCACGCTAACGCAAGCTGTGCCATCGAGATATTCAACTCTTCAGCGATCGATTTTAAATCCTGCACTGCGGTTAAAACGCGATCGCTCAGCAAATCGCCCATAAATCCGTTCATTTGGTCATTCGCCGCACGAGAATCTTTCGGGAGCGGTTGACCTGGTAAATACTTACCCGTTAATACCCCTTGAGCCAGCGGAGACCAAACAATCTGACCGATGCCATTCGCTGCACAGAGCGGGAACACTTCAGCTTCAGGCTTGCGCCATAACATCGAGTACTGAGGCTGGCTCGACACAAACTTTTCAACATTTGGAAGATCTAGAGCTGCTTGAATCTGCGACGGATTCCATTCACTAAACCCGATATAACGCGCTTTCCCTTGGCGAACGACTTCCGTTAACGCTTCCATTGTTTCTTCTAACGGCGTTTCGGTATCGTAGCGATGGCATTGATACAAATCGACGTAATCGGTTTTGAGACGTTGAAGGGAAGCATCAATTTGCTTGTGAATTTGAGCGGCGGATAACCCTCGATCGACATCGGACATCGGAAAGTAAACCTTCGTCGCCAGAATGTATGAAGCGCGATCGATACCCTGCAAGACTTCTCCTAAGAGCGATTCCGCCGCGCCTCGTGCATACACATTTGCAGTATCGATAAAGTTAATGCCAACATCAAAGGCTTTATGAATACAGGCTTCTGCATTTTGGCGTTCTACACCACCGCCGTAAGTTAACCAAGATCCAAGAATGATCTCTGAAGCGTTGAGATCACTGTTTCCTAACTTGCGATATTTCATCGTGATTTCTCCAATTGCAATCTGAAGCAATTTATTGGTCTAGCCGAATCATATTAGATAGCGATCGTGTCTTGCCCCTCTATCAGATGAGATAAAATTAATCCAGACTTGTCCAGACCGCAGAGGTGAGGATTATGTCGCCAATTAGAGACGAGCTTCTCAAAGTTCTAGAAACAGTACCTGATAGTGCCATAGAGCAAACGCTTCAGTATTTGAAATCTATTTTGCCAGATCTTCCTCATGAGGCAGAGTCTGACGATTCTTTTTCACAGAATCGATCGCGCTCTCAGTGGGTCGATCGATTGCGCCAACGTCGGGCGAGTCTCTCGGTCAGTAGTGGAGAACAAACGGTGATTGAAATGCGGCAAGAGGAACGATTTTGAGCTACTTGGATACGAGCATCATTGTTCCAGCATATTGCACAGAGCCTTTAAGCGATCGCGTTGACGAAGTTTTGCTACAAGAAGTTGAACTCGTGATTAGTAAGCTGACATGATTTCATGGGTAACTGGAACCTTATCTGTTTAGCTTGTCGTTGTATCCGTTTAGTCCGTCATCGTATCTGTTTAACTTGTCGTCACGATCGCTCACCCGTTCTTCGTGAAAACCGCAGCCTTCGCCACGAACGTTACAACATTCGTCGCAAACGTTACGACATTCGCCACAAACGTCGCGATTTTCTCAGTAAGACTACTCGCTGTCGTCTGATCGCTGCGGAAAATGCTGAGAAGAAAGCTGATTCAGTCCACGGTTGCAAGGTAAGAGCTAACATCGTTTTAGAATGATTCTGAAGCCGCACATCTTGTATTGATAATGTTTGAAAGCTTTCTCCCGTCCGAAGTCGCTCAACTCACTGAAGAAACCTCGATCGCACTCGCACGTGCAATTCGTCGATCGCCGATTCCCACCTCAATTAGCTTAGAACCCGTCGAAACCGCTTATGTGCATCAAGGCACAGGCGGCACTCCGATTCTTTTGCTTCACGGGTTCGATAGTTCAGTGTTTGAATTCCGGCGATTGTTACCCAAGCTTGCAGAACATCACAATACTTGGATGGTGGACTTGCTGGGATTTGGATTTACCGATCGACCTAAAAACATTCCGTTCAGCCCTGAAGCGATCAAAACGCATCTCTATGATTTTTGGAAAGAGAAGATTGCTCAACCTGTGATTCTAGTGGGAGCATCGATGGGAGGGGCAGCCGCGATCGATTTTGCGCTCTCACACCCGGATGCCGTCTCAAAGCTTGTTCTACTCGATAGTGCGGGATTTGCGGCGGGACCTGCGATCGGTAAATTTCTCATTCCGCCGCTCGGCTATCTTGCGACCGAATTTCTCAGAAAACCGAATGTTCGCAGAAGTGTAAGTCTCAAAGCTTACTTCGATTCGGGTTTTGTGACTGAAGATGCTGAGCTTTGTGCTGCTTTACATCTAAAACTTTCTCGATGGAATGAGGCTCTGATTGCATTTACGAAAAGTGGTGGCTATAACTTTTTGAGCAATCGAATCTCTGAAATTACTTGTCCGACATTGATTCTTTGGGGCGATTCGGATCGGATTTTGGGCACGAAAGATGCGACACGGTTTGAGAGTGCGATCGCGAACAGTAAATTAATCTGGATCGAACAATGCGGGCACGTTCCCCATCTCGAAAAACCTGAACTCACCGCAAAATATATTCTCGAATTTCAAGCGACACCGAACTCAGTCAATTGACGTGCATAAGCAGGTTGAAAGCCGAGAATAATATCTTCTTTGGCGACTCCCATCGCAACTAATTCGTGAGCGACTCGTAACTCTGTTGCGTTGTGCTGCACCCAGATTTTGCCATCTTTGATATCGAAATGCAGCACACAGCCATGTACTCGACGATGCCCATCCCAACCCACATTCATCACTTGATAGTGATCGTGTTGCAAATCAAAAACCGTTTGTGATTCGATCTCACCATTCGCGATCGGCGTTGCAACATAATCAGTTAAGAACTTTTGCAGAATAGCTCGATACTGTTCTACTTTATCCATCGCACAATCACCTCTTTTTCAGGATCGTAAATCACTCGTTGAATTTGATAACGTTCGATCGACAATTGTAAAAATTCACGCTGAAAAAACGCATCGTAAATCGCAACTGGAATCGCTAGATAGAGACTGCGTTCAGGATCGCTCAACTCTAGAGCTAGTCGGTAATTCAAGAACTGTCCCAGCGCCGCATGATAATCCGTAATCGGAGAATCGCTTAAGAAGGTTTTAATCTCAACTGCAATTTTCTCATCGGCTCTTTCTGCTGCTAGCAACCGTTCCGCACCGAGATCAATCTCAAACTTCGCACCTCCGACTTCCATTCGCAGCGGATCATCGGTAATCATCCAATTCTCCTTTTGCAGTGCCGTTTTCACCGCTTCATGAAAGAGATCTCGTGCAGCCATTTTTTAGAGAGAATCAACAAATTTATTTTACTTCAGACAATCTCGCTCATTGTTGATCGACAAAAGGGTCACAAAATTCCGATCAACTGCTATCTTTAGTTGGAAACAACTATCGACAAAAAAATACATGGGAGTCACGTATCGGCGGATTCTGCTCAAACTTAGCGGCGAAGCTCTAATGGGAGAGCTATCGTATGGGATTGATCCTGCCGTCGTTCATGGCATTGCTGAGGAAGTGGCAGAATTAGTCCAAGAAGGAATTCAAGTCGCGATCGTCGTGGGCGGTGGAAATATTTTCCGGGGAATGAAGGGTGCAGCCGCAGGCATGGAACGCGCCACCGCTGACTATATTGGAATGATTGCCACGGTCATGAACGCGATGACGCTGCAAGATGCCTTAGAGCAAATCGGGATTCAAACGAGAGTTCAAACCGCGATCGCGATGCAGGAAGTGGCGGAACCGTATATCCGCCGTCGCGCGATTCGACATTTGGAAAAAGGCAGAGTCGTAGTTTTCGGAGCGGGTTCGGGCAATCCGTTCTTCACAACAGACACGACCGCAGCGTTAAGAGCCGCTGAGATCAATGCAGAGGTACTGTTTAAAGCTACAAAGGTAGACGGGGTATACGATTCTGATCCGAAGAAAAATCCAGAGGCGAAACGGTTCCAGAGTTTAACTTACTCGCACGTTTTAACTCAGGATTTGCAGGTGATGGACAGCACAGCGATCGCGTTGTGTAAAGATAACAATATCCCCATTATCGTATTTGACTTGTCTGTGCGCGGAAATGTTAAGCGGGCAGTCACAGGAGAATCTATCGGAACCATTGTCGGAGGTTTTTGTGAAGTTTGCTGATGTTGAAGACCACATGAAAAAGGCGATCGATTCGGTTCGCCGGGATTTCAATACGATCCGGACGGGTCGCGCGAATTCGAGTTTGCTCGACAAAATTACCGTCGAATATTACGGTACAGATACGCCGCTGAAACAGTTGGCAAATATTTCTACGCCAGACTCGACGACGATTCAGATTCAACCGTACGATCGCAGTGCAATGAACTCGATCGAGAAGGCGATTTCGCTGTCTGATATCGGTTTAACGCCGAATAACGACGGTCAATCGATTCGGTTGAACATTCCGCCGTTGACGAGCGATCGACGCAAGGAGTTGGTCAAATTAGCGGCGAAATACGCGGAAGCGGGAAAGGTTTCGATTCGGAATATTCGACGCGATGGAGTCGATGCGGTAAAGAAACAAGAGAAAGATAAAGAAATTTCTGAAGACCAATCGCGTGATACTCAAGAGAAAATTCAGAAGTTGACCGATAAATATATCGCTGAAGTCGAGAAGGTTTTGGCAGAGAAAGAGAAAGACATTATGACCGTCTAATTGTGGGTCAACCCTGAAGAGCGATCGCAGTTTGTGCGATCGCTTTTTTGCTTGAATGACTTCAACTTTCCCAACAAAAAAGAGCCTACATTTCGTAAGCTCTTTGTCTTTGAGTAAACCATACCCTAACCCAGCAGGTATGCAGATTTCAGTGCCCATAAGATCAGCACAGCAATACTTCCTAAAATCAAGGTGGCAGAAGTTACGACGACGATCGGCTTATCTGCACCGTCAAATTTCATAATGCCGCGATTCAGGTCTGACATAATTTGCACTCCTACAGAACAACTCGGTAACTACTTCCAGGCTAATCACGAATTTTTCATCTCCCTTCTTTCTCAAGCATTATTTTATTTTTTGCCTCTTATAAGCCTAAGTAATGATTCTGAGCTTGTGAGAATTTCTGTAGCAATTCGGTCAACAGCGGTCAAGATGGTAAAGAAAATTACTCAGACCCCGAATGAATTGGATCGGATTGGCGATCGCACTTTTCTCGATCGCGCTCATTCTCCTAGAACTTGCTCTCAGAATTTTGTTCGGTTTCGGTGATCCGCTGCTCTACGTCGGTGATGCTGAAATCGGCTACCTGCTTGCTCCGAATCAATCGGTCAAGCGATTCGGCAATCGAATTGAAATCAATGAATACTCAATGCGATCGCCTAAATTTACCCTAAAACCCGAAATTGGAACGAAGCGTGTTCTAATGATTGGCGATTCGATTATTAATGGCGGTTGGTGGACAGACCAAAAAGACACTGTTTCTGAAATGATTGCCCGATCGAACTTAGAAGTCTTGAATGCGTCTGCGAATTCCTGGTCGCCTCGAAACGAGCTTGCCTATCTCAAACGGTTCGGCACATTTCATGCCGATGTGATTGTTTTAGTGATTAACACCGATGATTTATTCGGCACACCACCTAGCGCATTAGGAGTCGGACGCAATCGCAATTATCCCGATCGCAAACCGCCCAGCGCAATTTGGGAAGTCGTCGATCGCTATCTTTTGCCCGCATCAGAACTGCCCGCTGAATTAAAAAAAATCCAAGCAGAAGGTGGCGATCGAGTCGGGATCAATCTAGACGCGATTCGGCAGATTCGAGCGATCGCGAACCAAAACGGCGCGAAATTCGTCTTAACAATCACCCCACTATTACGAGAATTAACCGTTGGATCGCGCGATTACGAACTCACAGCCCGTCAGCGATTAACTGAATTGACGCAAACCGAGCAGATTCAATTCATCGATTTCCTGAATATCTTTAAATCGTCTGACCCACAAACGCTTTATCGCGATCATATTCATCTGAGTCCGAGTGGAAATCGAATATTGAGTGATTGGATTTCTCAGGCAATTTAATCGTATTTTCGGGTGATCTTCAGCAGACTTGGGGGAATCTCGATCTGCGATCGTGAATGTACCCATTAGCAAAGTTTCAAGGTTTGAATCATGGCTCTTTTAGGGATAGATATTTCGACTTATCAAGGTGATATCAATTGGGCAACAGTTGCCAGCCAAGGTGTTTTCTACGGATTTGCCAAAGCGACAGAAGGTGCAACCAGTCGAGATGACAAATTTGCGCGGAACTGGTCAGGAATGCGATCGGTCGGAATCGTCCGAGGTGCGTATCATTTCTTCCGCCCCGGTCGCGATCCAGCGACACAAGCGAATAATTTCTTACAAACGGTGCAATCGATCGAGCCGTTTGATCTGCCTCCGGTGCTCGATCTAGAAATTGATGACGGATTGAGCGCGGCAACCGTCATCGATCGAGCATTGCAATGGATGAATATTGTCGAAGCCAAAACCGGACGTAACCCGATTCTCTATACGTTTCCATCGTTTTGGGAAGATAAATTAGGCAATCCGAAGCAATTTGCTGAGTATCCATTGTGGGTAGCGAATTTTGGAACGCGATCGCCTTATCTTCCTAGAACTTGGAGCCGTTGGACATTTCACCAGTACTCTGAGACAGGCACGTTACGCGGAATCGTAGGGAATGTTGATTTGAATCAATTTAATGGGGATTTGGATGGATTACAAAAGCTTCTTAAAGGTCGCATTCCATTGAGACAAGGCTGTGAAGGGAATGTCGTTCAAGAGATGCAAACGTTATTAGAGTCGCAAGGCTTTGATATTGGAACACCTGATGGGGATTTTGGTCCGAAAACGAAGGCTCAAGTGACTGCATTTCAGAGAGCGAGAAATTTAGCAGCCGATGGAATTGTGGGAGCAGCAACTTGGGCAGCATTACAAGCAACGAAACCGACTCCAACTCCGACCCCAATCCCGACTCCAACTCCAGCGTTTCCAGCCTCGATCGATTTAATCAATGTGGCGAAGTCATATCGAGGGGCAGCACATCAAGATGCGGCTTTGAAATGGTTACAGAGCCAGGTTTCTAAGTCGGTGCTGGATGATTTTGCACGACGGTGGAGACAGTAGTAGGTGGGGTGCTGGGTGTTGTACCAATTCAAAAAACAATGCGATAGATCATGCGTTGACCTGATGGCGTGTAGAGACGATTCGGCGAATCGTCTCTACCAGGGTTTCGCGGTGGAACGATGATCATTCAGCGTGTTGCGTTACACGATCGAATTGGTATTAATAAAAAAACCCTCTGCAACGATCGTGTCACAAAGGGCAAATCTAGAAGAGAGTTGTCAAAAACTATCGAGTCGGCAAATTCAAGCTTGCATACGCATCTGCAACATCAAACGCAGGAATCCGAGTGCGGTAATCGATCGAGGTTCCAGTAATCGATTCGGCAAGCTGCTCAAAAGAATTCGATCGCCAGTTCCGCGCATGGATCGGCTTGCTTTGTTCGCCCAAAAAATAGGTCAACGAACCCAACAGAGCAACCGCCACCCAACCCACTACAAAGAGACTAATCAGAATGACCATCGGAACCTCCTGTAAAGTTCTGTTTCTTTCTGTAAATCAATGTAACAAAAACTTGCTAAAATTAGCCAACCGTCCATTAGTGGTGATAACCGTACTTCCTCCTTTTGCTAGATGCGAATTGAGAAAGGTTGTTCTAATCATTGTGAAACTATTCTTAAGACTGTCATTACTCAGTTAACTTATGGAACTCAGCCAGAAACTTGTTCAGCTTTATCAAGAGGAAGCGCGATCGAAAGCGCTCGATTTGCCAGAAAATCTCGAATCGTTTCCGATGCTGAGACGGCGGATTGAAGCGTTCGATCTGTTCAAACCCTACATTCAAGGAAAGCAGCGATTTCTCGATTGGGGCTGTAAGAGTGCTGAGACTGCGTTTATGATCCGATCGCAGCTTGAAGATGACTCGATCGAGATTCATGGCTGTGATATTGCGGCGGGAGATTTTGGCATTTTCGCAGAGCGATCGAACTTGATTTATTCACAATTGACGCATCCGTACCAATTGCCATACGAAGATAATTATTTCGATGTGGTGATTAGTAGCGGCGTTCTAGAACATGTCGCCAATGATTTTGAATCGCTGAAAGAGCTTTATCGCACGCTGAAATCAGAGGGTTATTTGATCATTACGTTTTTGCCCAATCAGTTATCGTACACAGAATTTCTTAATCGCAATTTCTTCAAGGTTGCACCGCATCAGCGATTGTATTCTCTGTCAGAAATTCGCCGGATGTTGCTGCACACAGGGTTTGTTCCGGTGAAATATGGCTATCATCAAGTGCTACCGTCGTTTGCATCGTTTGGATATACCCCAGAATCGCCGTTTGCACGAGTGTTAACCCCGATGTTGAGCCAGATTTATCGATTGAATCATCTGGCAGAAAAAACCTGGGGATTGAATCAATTTGCAGCGAATTTGTATGTGATTGCACAACGTCGATCGATGATTTAGACGATTCGGGGAAACCCATGCGATCAACCCTGCATTTACCCGACGACGTAGAGACGACCCGGCGGGTCGTCTCTACCAGGGTTTCGCATCGGGACAACAAAATCCCAATCAACCCGTTTGCAATCGTTTTTGCAACTGCCGTACCCGTTCCAACCGATTCATCACTCGATTGGTCAATTCGGTTGGAATTACCGGATCATGCACAAAGTCATCTGCCCCCGCTGCAAATCCTTGATTGATCACTTCTGGATCAGTCGTCGCCATCATCAACACGATCGGCAACCAATTCCATCGTCGATCGCGTCTCACGACCTGACACAACATCAATCGATTCAATCCCACCGCATCCGCTGCCAATATCAGTAAATCCGGTTGCGTTAGATCGAGCGTTTTTAGCAATGCAGCAGGCTCGATCGAGAATGCGATCGATAACCCACACGGTTCTAGAAGCTGTTTGATCAGTTCTGCGGTCTGAGGTTCCGCAACCACTAACACCGTCGCTTGCTGCGATCGTACCGGAGTCAGATAAGCTGGATTCAGCCGATATCCGACCCCATAAACCGTTTCAATCAAATCCCCCGCTCCGACCGCTTTGAGCTTACGACGCAATCCTTTCACGTGTGCTCGAACTGCCTCTTCGCTCGGCAAATCACCATCGAGATTCCAAAGCTGCTCTAAGATTGCCGTATGTCTGTGAACCCAATCGCCACGCCGTAAAAATAACTTCAACAATAAATATTCTTTTAGTGTGAGCACGATCGTTTTTCCTTCAAACGTGGCTCGATGTCGCTCTGAATCAAGCTGAAGATTGCCCCATTCCAAGCAAGTAGGCGCGATTGTCGGTGAACGTCGCAACAACGCTCTTAACCGCGCCAGAACCTCCTGAAATCCCACAGGTTTGATCAAATAATCATCGGCTCCGGCATCTAATCCAACAATGCGATCGTCGATCGTACTTTGCCCGGTTAGCAGTAGAATCGGAACCTGTTGTCCTGCGGCTCGAATTCGTTGACACAGTTGAACGCCGTTCAGTTTCGGCAACATGACATCGAGAATCACCGCGTCATAATTTACAAGCTGCAACCATTCCCAAGCGGTTTCGCCATCCGTCGCGACATCCACGGCGTATTGTTGTTTGAGAATTCGACTGAGTTGATCAGAAAATTCGGCATCATCTTCGACAAATAAAAGGCGCATTTTTCTGTATGCTGAGGAGCGCGAACCAGACGGATTTAGATTGTATGTCGATCGTCAAAGTTTTGGTCATTGCGAAAGAACATTGGATCAGTCTCGATTTGAAGTATCGTTTGCAGCGGTTGGGTTATGAAACGATCGTGGCAAAAGAGAATTTATCGACGGTGATCGAGCGTGAACAGCCGGATATTGTGTTGCTCGATCAACAAGTGATTGAAGGAAAAACAGTCGGTACGATCGAGGCAGCTAAACTCCCTTTACTTTGCTTTAACACAGAAAATCAACCCTTTGACATTTCTGTTGATTTTCCTTGTCTAATGAATCCTTATCAAGAAACGGTACTCGATACCGCGATTCGCGGAATACTCCGTCAGCATCAAACTCAAAGCAAATTAGCGCAGCAATTAAATCACAATCAAAAACAAATCGAGCTTTTGCACACCGTCGATCACGAACTGCGAACACCGCTCAGCACGATGTTGATCACGCTCGACTGGATTGAGTTGATGGAGCAGGAAGAACTATCCGCGCGATCGCTGCAAAAACTTGATCACTTATCTATCGCGCGAAATTCAGTGCGACAGATGGCAGATTTTCTCGATCGAACTTCTTTACTCTGTCGCTGTCAGTCCGGAAACCTTGCATTCAGACCAACCTGGATCAATCTTTCACCGTTCTGCAAGACGATTATTTTTGAAGTCGAACAGCTTCTTTGCAATGCTCAGATTCAGTTCACGAATCTATCTGGGAATACAGCGATCGAGTTCGATGAAATCATTCTGCGGCAGATTCTCATCAACTTACTAAACAATGCAGTGAAGTATTCCAAATCTGGAAATCCAGTCTATTTCAGCGTTGCTTGCAATTCAGAGCAAATAACCTTCAAGATTCAGGATCAAGGCATTGGGATTACAGAACGCGATCGAGAACTAATCTTTAAACCGTTATATCGAGGCTCGAATGTGAAAGCAATTCCCGGCACTGGGATGGGACTTGCGATCGTGCAGCAATTAGTCTCAGCTTGTGGTGGCAACATCACGGTTGAGAGTACACCAAACGTTGGAAGTACTTTTACCGTGATGCTGCCATTCAGCAATTAATCTGCAATTCGGAACACAGATTGTGCGGCTGACTTGAGCGATTCGCCTGCTTCCGATAGGACATGAGACAGCGATCGCTCTCGTTGCAGAATCACTCGTGCACAGTTGCGTCCGGGCATTCCAGAGATCGAACCGCCCGGATGGGTTCCGGCTCCGGTGAGATAGAGGTTATCGATCGGAGTTTTATAGTTCGCAAGCTCTGGTAATGGTCGGAAGAACATCATTTGATCAAAGGTCATGTCTAAGTGATAGTAGTTGCCTTTGAGAACTCCGATGCGTTCTTCAAGTTCAGGCGGGCTTTCAATTCGTCGCGCCAAAATCGAGGATTTCACATTGGGAGCATAGTCCGCCAGCTTATCGAGCACTTTGTCTGCAACTTGATTCTTTAGTTCTTCGGTCCAGCCTGTCCCTTTCAGCCCGGTTCCTTCAGCACCCGCAATTTGATACGGCACAAAGTATTCGATCCACAGAACATGCTGTCCTTCTGGAGCAAGCGACGGATCGCGCATACTGGGAACAGCCGCATACATTGATGGATCTTCAAGCGGAATTCGACCAATGTTCGGATCGGTGTGAGCCAGTTCAACTTGTGCAACCGAATCTGCAATCATCAGCGATCCAATCAGGTATTCGTCTTGATGATTGTGATGAATAAATTTGGGCGCTTCGGACAATGCACAATCGATTTTCAGAATGGCTTCATTGTGATTCGTAATGCGTCGGGCAACCCGCTCCCGGAGTTTCGGATCAGCTTTGTCTACATCACTCGGATCAACTAAATGTAAGAACAATCGCTGAGCATCTAAGCTCGAAATTACACCCAGTTTGGCGCGATATTCCTGACCATTCGCAACCCGCACTCCTTCCGCCTGATTGTCGTCAATTAGCAAGCTCTTAACGGGTGAATCTGTTTTAATTTCGCCGCCTAGATCTTTCACACATCGCACTAAAGCATCCGTAAGCGCACCCGTTCCGCCTTTCGGACGTGCCATTCCCGGATTGTGTCGCATCGCCATCATGATCGAACCGACTGCCATATTTTTCTGAGAAGGGGGTGTACTCAGTTCAGCAGCAAGTCTAGCTAACGGAGCTTTAAGGAATTCTGAATCAAAGTACTCGTCGATGATATCCATCGGGCTAGTGAACATCGATCGAACAAAGTCCAATGTTTCATCGGCTGTTCCAATCAGCGAGAAGACATCTTTGATCTTTGCAACATCATAGTTTCCCAAGATATCTACGATCGATTTCGGGGGTGCATTGAAGGTTGGAGTCAAAAACCCGATCACACGCTGCCAGAAATCATTGAATTCGGCATATTTCTCAGCATCACGCGGACTAAACCGAGCAATCTCCTCACAAGTTTTCTCTACTGATCGATGAGCGAAGAAATACTTTCCATCTGGGTGTGGACAAAATGCGACCTGATCACACCAGAGATACTCTAAGCCATATTTTTCGAGTTCTAATTCACGTACAACCGGACCCAAGTGAATGAAGAGATGGTCGATCGCGCAAGGATTGAACTTGAACCCCGAAACTACATCGGGCATTAATGGCTCTGTGGTTGCCGCTCCACCTGGAAAAGAATTTTTTTCAAGCAGCAAGACTTTGTAGCCTGCTTTCAACAAATAAGCCGCACAAACCAAACTATTGTGTCCCGCTCCAATCAGAATGAAATCATAGCTGTTCATATCGCATACCAAGAATCCGCCCTTGCTCACCGTAACGAAAATGATCGCGCCTCACTTCAGTCTTAAGTTAGGAATTAGCAGAACGGAAATACGCGATCGCTCTTCTAAAATGATTCAAGAGTTCTTCCACTGTATGAATTATGCTTTCGACTTTTGTGATTACGCTCCGAGAAGGAGTAGAAGCGGCGCTAGTGGTTGGGATTGTGCTGGCGTATTTGAGCAAGGCAGGTCGATCGAATCTCAATTCCTGGGTCTATGGCGGCATTGCAGCAGGCATTGTTGCGAGTGTTGCGGTCGGAATTGTATTTATCTGGACATTAGGCAGTTTAGAAGCTTCTAATCATGTCTATGCCCCTGTGTTTAAACCATTGCTTGAAGCGATCTTTGGATTAATTGCGATCGCGCTTCTCAGTTGGATGCTGATCTGGATGACCAAACAAGCAAAATCCCTCAAAGGCGAAGTCGAACGCGAAATCGATCAAGCAATGCAAACGAATGCTGCTTGGGGTGTGTTTGGATTGATCTTCTTTGCAGTGCTGAGAGAAGGATTTGAAACTGTTGTGTTTATCGCGGCGCAATTTCAGCAAGGTTGGTCGCCTGTGATCGGTGCAATTGGCGGATTAACAGGTGCGATCGTCATTGGCGTTTTATTGTTCAAACTCGGTGTAAAAATCAATCTAAAACAGTTCTTTCAAGTGATGGGAATGTTCTTGCTCTTGATTGTTTCAGGACTCGTGATCGGAGTGTTAGCGCACTTAGATAAAAGCCTAGCAATCCTGTCTCAGTTAAATCCTGAGTTTGCGAATCTCTGTGTTTCTGCACCGGGTTCTTGTTTCTTGGGTGGATTGATTTGGGATGCGTCTAAAGTGCTACCGCAAAAACAGTTTCCGGGTGTGATTTTGCATACTTTATTCGGATATGTCGATCGCCTTTATTGGATCGAAGCGATCGCATATTTTATCTTCCTAACCACGGTCGGCAACCTGTACCTTCAAAGCCTAAATCCCTCTAAGGAACCAACACCGAAAGCGCTTTCGGAACAACCTTAAAATGAGCGGGTGTCGTTGTGGTAATTTCACCATCGGTGTTAATTGCTTTTGATTTTGGCACATACACAAAAATCTCTTTCCCTTGCCAAGACTGAATCCAACGCGATTTCGTATGCGTTCCCCGTCTCAAGGCTGGGAGCGCTAACGCCATTTGCCACCAATGATCGATTTCGAGACTGTAAAGATCGAGGCGTTCATCATCGATCGCGGCATCTTCCGCCACTGCCATCCCGCCCCCATAATAGCGACCATTCCCAACCGCAATTTGAACCGTTTTTACTTTCTCCGATCGACCATCACACACAATTTCCGCTTTGAACCGTCGTGACTTCCACAAAACCTGCATTGCTGTCGCCGCATACGCTAGTACGCCCCATCGCTTCTTTGCCATCTTCGTTAACCCGCGTGTGATTTGTACGCTCAAGCCTAAGCTTGCAACATTAAAGAAATACTTACCATTCACCCAACCCAAATCAATCTTCTGAGCTTTACGATTAGCAATCACTTGACAAGCTTCAGGCAATGTTGCTGGAAGTCCAAGCGTTCTCGCTAAATCATTCGCAGTTCCGAGCGGTAGAATTCCAAGCGGTAATCCGGTTTCGACCAATCCTTCAACCGCAGCATTGAGAGTGCCGTCACCACCACCGACAATGACTAAATCAACGCGATCGCGATGTTCTCGAATTGTTTGCGGTAACAATGTCGGTCGATCGATCGGAGCCTCAACCAATTCAAATCCCAAAGTTTCTAGCTGATGAATTGCTGCCTCAAGTTGCTCATGACCCTTACGAGCATTACGATTCACCAAAAGTAGCGCACGATTAGACATAAAAAATTAAATAGAACGGAAACGAATGCCGCAATCTTAGCGGATGTTGAAGCATTATGCGCCTCTCTAAAGCACAGAAATTTGTGCGATCGAAGACTCCGATTGCGCTGAGTGAAAGTTGCAAGAAACTTAATAATGGCAGTTCAGTTATCGCCACAGATAGATGAAATCTTAAGACAAAACTTGCAAGTATCTTCCGTGACAAAAAACTGAAATATGTTCGTAGATGATATTTCAGTTAGAGCAAAGACTGTTTTTGTTAAGTTTAATGGCTTCACTCAATGAACCATTGAATCACTTCCATTCATCTGTGGTGTGAGATGCTTTACTATGCTAAATAAACTCAGAGATTCTGCGATCGCATTCAGCACGATCGCGCTTTGCACATCTGCGATTAGTTCAACTGCGATCGCTGCTGATCCGTCTGAAGTTTCTACTGATCCTGCACTAGAACAAGTAACTTCCGTTTCACAACTAACCGATGTTCGCCCGACCGATTGGGCATTTCAAGCGCTGCAATCTTTAGTCGAACGTTATGGCTGTATTGCAGGCTATCCCGATCGAACCTATCGCGGAAATCGTGCCCTGACTCGTTTTGAATTTGCAGCAGGATTGAATGCTTGTCTCGATCGCGTGAATGAACTCATCGCTGCTTCGACCGCAGATCTAGTTAAGAAAGAAGACTTAAACACACTCCAAAAACTTCAAGAACAATTCGCCGTAGAACTAGCAACCCTTCGCGGTCGCGTGGATGCTTTAGAAGCACGAACTTCTACTCTAGAGAAACAACAATTTTCCACGACTACAAAGCTTGGGGTCGAGTTGGTGTCTTATCTAGCAGATGCCTTTGGAGAAAATGCAGGCGATGTCAACAATACGAACTTTGGCTATCGATTGAGATTTGATTTTGACACGAGCTTTTCTGGTCAAGATCGATTGCGAGTGCGACTACAATCAACGAACTTGCGACGACTCAATACCGCAACAGATTTTCCGGTTGGGTTAGCGGGTGGAACGGATGAATCGAGATTTCTTGCAACCAGTGTGTCTCAAGGTGGCGAAATCACGCTCAATCGCTTGCAGTATCGTTTCCCAGTTGGTGAACAACTGACGGTTTATCTCGATGCAAACTCGATCGATCCCAGTATCGTAACTGATCCGATTACGCCATTTAATGATCAAGTGATTGGTGCACCCTCGAACTTTGGTCAAATTAACCCGGTTTATTTCCCGATCGGGAATCGAGCCGGACTTGCAGCAAACTTCAGAATCTCTCCTGCGATTAGCTTCGATTTTGGCTATTACGGCGAGGATTCTACAACAGGTGGACCAAACTTCCCAGATAGTCGATCGGGGATTTTCAACGGCGGCTACAGTGCTTGGGGACAACTCGTTTACGGCTCTGGATCGCTCAAATTCGGCTTGCTCTATGTCAATAGCTATTCGGTCGTGAATGGCGTTGATACCTTAGCTGGAAGTAATGCAGCGAAAGTGATCGGAGCAGGTCCAGTTATCGGAAATTCTTACGGGTTCCAAGTCAACTATCGAATTTCACCCCGATTTGAACTCGGTGGATGGCTCGGATACACTGCCGCTCGTGCATTGGGAGATGGAACAAAAGGCGATGCCAGTGTTTGGAACTATGCGATCAATTTAGCGTTTCCAGATTTAGGCAAGACCGGGAACTTAGGCGGGATCGTTTTTGGAATGCAGCCGAGATTAACCGGAACTAGCAATGATGCGATCGCACAAGCGATCGGGCTTCCGGCTGGACAACGTAGCGATCGCAATACGGGCTATCACATCGAAGCTTTCTACCGCTACCAATTCAACGACAACATTTCAATCACACCCGGAATTATCTGGCTCACGGCTCCCAACCATGACGATCGCAATCCTGATGTTGTGATTGGTGTGATTCGTACTACGTTCGTTTTCTAGAAAATACCGATCGCGGTAGTTGTCAAAATTTAGTGCTCTATTCTAAATCTACTTTTATGTTCACGAGGATTTCGAGATGAAGCGAAGAAAGGTACTGATAGGCGGATTGGGTTTCGCCTCATTGCTGACCACTGTTGCTTGTGGTGGCAGTCAATCTGGTAACAATCAAGCCGCTGGTGATAGTAAAACTCTAACAATGCTAACTTCACCCGATTATCCACCGTATGGATTCTATGAGACTTCTGGTGGAGAGCGGAGAATTGTTGGCTTTGACATTGATATCGCGAACTATATTGCTAAAGAATTAGGCTATCAGTTGCGAGTTCAAGAGTCAGACTTTAACGGTTTGATCCCGGCACTTCAGGCGAATCGTGCAGACTTCGTGATGGCGGGAATGACTCCCACTGAAGAGCGCAAAAAGAACGTAGATTTCTCGAATATCTACTTCCAAGCAAATAACACGATCGTTGCTCTTAGAGGTAGCAATCTGACGAAAGCCGAAAATCTTGCTGGGAAAAGAGTCGGTGTTCAACTTGGCTCAATTCAGGAAGGCGATTTGAAAAAGATTGCAGAAAAAGTTCAAGGCATTCAAATCAAGACGCTAAACCGAGTGCCCGAACTGATTCAGGAAATCAAAGCAAGGCGAATTGATGCCGCGATCGTAGAAGATACGGTCGTAAAAGGATTTGCCCAAGCGAACCCAGATTTGGAATACAACGTGATTCCGTCTGAAGGACCATCGGGAAGTGCGATCGCATTTCCAAAAGGGTCGCCTCGTGTGGCGGAATTCAACCAAGTATTGGACAGAATGAAAGCGAATGGAGAGCTGAATCGCTTAGCGCAAAAATGGTTCTCAGTAGAGATTCCATCGTCTCCAGCCGCTTCACCTGGTCCAGTCATCTCTCCAGCTTCTCCAGGCGCATCTCCTTCTCCAACGGCTTCCCCTTCGCCTTCTCCCACCAACTAATCTGAATAAAGATATGAACCTAGATTTTTCTCGTATCTTTCCAGATATTCCTTTTATTCTGAGCGGCGTTCCACAAACTTTATTATTCACGTTTGCTTCAGTATTCTTTGGATTATTGCTGGGGACGGTTCTTTCTCTATTTAAGATTTCTGGAATTAAGCCGCTCGTTTGGTTTGCTTTAGCATATACCTCGATTTTCCGAGGAACTCCTTTGCTGTTGCAATTATCGTTAGTATATTTTGCGACACCACAATTAACTGGATATGATATTTCTGCATTACAAGCAGGCGTATTTACATTTAGTCTCAATTCCGCCGCATATATGTCCGAAACGATTCGCGCTGGGATTCAGGCAGTTGATAAAGGACAAACTGAGGCAGCAATGTCTCTGGGGGTTCCTTATCCATTGTTAATGTGGGATGTGGTATTGCCGCAAGCGTTGAAGAATATTTTGCCAGCGTTGGTAAATGAAACGATTTCGCTGTTAAAAGATTCATCGCTGGTTTCGACTGTGGGTGTGGTGGAGATTCTTCGGAGTGCTCAGATTGTCGGCGCGAACAAGTTTATTTACTTTGAGCCGCTGATTTTTGCTGGGTTCCTTTATTACGTTTTAGTGATGGCATTGACTTTATTAGCATCCATTCTAGAAAAGAGGTTAAGACGCAGTGACTGACGTTGTTTTACGAACGGAATTTCTTACCAAATCGTTTGGTAGTTTGAAGGTTTTAGATGATATTTCAACTGAGATTCACCGGGGTAAAGTGGTTGCGATTCTCGGTCCTTCGGGGTCGGGAAAATCGACGTTTTTGCGCTGTATGAATCTGCTTGAACGCCCCACACGCGGACGAGTTTATTTTAATGATGTGGATATCACCGCACCCAAAACAAACATTGCAAAAGTGCGTGAAAAGTTGGGTATGGTGTTTCAACATTTCAATTTGTTTCCGCACATGACGACGCTGAAAAATGTGACGTATGCGCCGATCAAATTGAAAGGAATGAGTCACCATGATGCCGAAGCAAAAGGTAGAGAATTACTGACCAAAGTGGGACTCGGTGAAAAGTGCGAGGTTTATCCGTCTCGATTATCTGGGGGACAAAAGCAACGAGTCGCGATCGCTCGTGCTCTCGCCATGGAACCCGAAGTGATCCTTTTCGATGAACCGACTTCCGCACTCGACCCCGAAACCGTGAAAGAAGTCCTCGAAGTGATGAAAGCTCTGGCAAAAACCGGAATCACGATGGCGATCGTCACTCATGAAATGGGATTCGCCCGCGAAGTTGCCGATCGTATTCTTTTCCTCGATCAAGGCAAACTTGCTGAAGATGCTTCTCCCAGCGAATTTTTTAGAAACCCAAAATGCGCCCGCGCTCAACAGTTTCTAGAAAAAATGCTGTAGTTTCGTTTTAATTTCACGCGGATAAATCAACCAAACTCGCTGTACGGTCTGAGTTAATGTTTGCACCATCGCAGAAAGTTCTCCGATTTCTCGCAGTCCTAACGTGGTCTGAATATTAATGCCGCGATCGTACAGTGTATATCCGCGACTCACGGCAATTCTCAATCCACAATAAATCTCTGGATCAAATCCCAATTGTTTTGTCCAGAGTTGAACTTTTTCGAGAAGTGAATTGCGCTCCCTTTCATCCAAGTGCGAAATATCTAATGCTTTGAGTAAGTCTCGATCGAGATATCGCCGCGACAAATCCGCTAAAACTCGATCGTCATGATGTTGCCATTGCTGCAAATGATAGATAAATGTTCCATCATCTGTCGCCAAATACTGCTCTAAATTGATCTCATTACTAAACCAAGCTTTCACATTCGGATCAGCGTACAATTTCCCAATTTCTGATTGATATTTTGCTTGCTGAAATGCTTTTAACAACACCCAAGTTGCAGCCACATTTTTACGATGGTCATACACCTGAGAATACATAAAGAACCGCACAATCAAATAATGTTCGATCGCTGCTAGTCCCTTACGTGCAACCACTAACTGCTGAGTGACCAGATCGTATCGCATCGCCATGAGAATACGATCGAGATCAATTCGCCCGTAAGAAGCTCCAGTAAAGTAGCTATCTCGCATTAAGTAATCAAGTCGATCGCAATCTAACTGACTCGAAACCAATTGCGAAATTAACGGGACAGGATACTTTTTCAAAAAGACGGCTTCAATCTGATCAATTAAATCTGGTGAATGTCGATCGAGCAATTCCCGTATCGGCTTCGATTCCCGCAGAATCCGCCGCGTCCACACTTCATGATCGCTACCGAAAATCTCTTCTGCTGTGTGACTAAATGCGCCATGTCCAATGTCATGCAGCAATGCCGCACAGAGTAAAACCGTTCGATGCGGTAACAGTTGCGGATAGTCTCTTGCAATTCGATCAAATGCCCGTCGCGCCACCGCCATCACACCGAGCGAATGAGTAAACCTCGATCCTTCCGCTCCATGAAACGTTAAACTCGCAGGTCCTAACTGTCGAATTCGCCGCAATCTTTGGAAGGGAGGTGTATCAATCAACTGAATTAAAAGTGCTTCAGTTGGATCGCCGGAATTTAGCGCGATCGCTCCATGTAACGGATCGTGATAAACGCGCTCAAAGTTCACTTGGCTCCTGCAACAAGAGAATCAGGCAACAACGTCTCGATCGCGGCTTGATATTGCGTATCTGACGGTGTACCAATTTGCTCGATCGTCATCGATTGATCGAGTGGCACAATGCGATCGGGTTGAATTCCCAATTTATTAATATCAGTATGATTCGGCGTTTCATATTTCGCCACCGTTACCGCCAATCCCGCACCATCGGACAAATCAAACAGCGATTGAATCAAGCCTTTTCCAAAGGTCTTTTCACCTAAAATCGTCGCCCGTCCATTATCTTGAAGCGCACCCGCTAGAATCTCACTGGCACTTGCAGTTCCTTGATTCACCAAAACTACGAGCGGATCTTGAGTCAGAGCCTTTCCGGTTGCTTCAAAACTACCGATCGTACCCTGCCGATTCACGGTGTAAACGATTTCACCTTCATTAATCCACAGGCGCGCAATCTCAATTCCAGCATTCAGCAAGCCGCCGGGATTGTTTCGCAAATCGAGGATATAACGATCGGCTCCATCGCGTTCAAATTTCGCGATCGCATGAGCTACTTCCATCGTCGCATTCGCATTAAACTGGCTCAATCTCAAATAGCCGACTTTCAACCCATCGGATTGAGTACGTAATTCTGCAAGGACAGGATTCACTTCGATTCGATCGCGTACCAGATCAAAATCCCGCTCAAATCCTTCTTCACGAGCGATCGTCAAAGTCACATGACTGCCTACGACTCCGCGCATTCTCTCTGCCGCATCATCCAGGCTCAGTCCTTCAGTAGTGACCTCATCAATTTTAAGAATCAAATCACCCGCGAGAATGCCCGATTTCGCAGCGGGAGAACCCACGATCGGCGAAATCACCTTTAACCGCTTTGTCTCAGCATCAAGCGCGATTTGCAATCCCACGCCTGTCAATTCACCCGACGTACTTGTTTGCAAACTTCTATATTGATCCGGCTTCAACAATCGAGTGAACGGGTCATCGAGTACCGCCAACATTTGCGAGATAGCACTATAGGTCGCTTCCCGGTTTGGTAACGATTGCTTCAAATATTTCTCACGAATCGCCCACCAATTTCGGTGATTGAATGTCGGATCGACATAAGCTCGATCGATAATCCGCCAAACCTCATTAATTAATTTCTGCTCTTCGGTGAGCGCTTTAGCGGGAGCTGCCAGAAACAAGAGTGCAGCCGCGATCGATAACCCAATCACCGTCAATGAGCGAAGCCAAATAAGTCGTTTTCCCATAGCGATCGATAGTAGCGCCAAATCGAGCAACTTGATGCAGCAAAATCCCAGTATGATTCACTTTGCCAGAGAAGCTCGATTCTGACAAAAGTTTTGCGGAATAAAATTATTCTTAACAAAGACTTCAGCTTGTCGTCAGAGCCGCAAACCCGCAAAAGATCGGCAAAAACCCTGATAAATTGGCTCTTTCCAAGCGAAAATCTGCCTTTCGGATATGTTACATTTTTTATGAACAGCAATCATTTTTTAGGAACGCTTGCTTTATGGCAAATGTGTATGACTGGTTCGACGAGCGCTTAGAAATCGGTGCGCTTGCCGAAGACGTAACCAGCAAGTACGTGCCTCCCCACGTCAACATCTTCTATTGCTTGGGCGGCATCACGTTAACTTGCTTCCTCATCCAGTTCGCGACTGGATTTGCAATGACCTTTTACTACAAGCCAACCGTTGCCGAAGCATTCTCCTCCGTTCAGTACATCATGAACGACGTGAACTTTGGCTGGCTGATTCGCTCCATCCATCGCTGGTCTGCCTCGATGATGGTGTTGATGATGATTCTGCACGTGTTCCGCGTATACCTCACTGGCGGTTTCAAAAAGCCCCGTGAGTTGACTTGGGTAACGGGCGTTGTCCTCGCAGTCATCACCGTATCGTTCGGTGTGACCGGATACTCGCTGCCTTGGGACCAAGTGGGCTACTGGGCGGTGAAGATCGTATCCGGTGTGCCTGAAGCGATTCCGGTTGTGGGAACGCTGATTGCAGACTTGCTCAGAGGCGGTGCAAGCGTCGGTCAATCGACCCTGACCCGCTACTACAGCGCACATACTTTCGTCTTGCCGTGGTTGATCGCCGTCTTCATGCTGGCGCACTTCCTGATGATTCGGAAGCAAGGTATTTCTGGTCCCTTGTAAATATATGGAAGGATGTCTGGATTTTAGATTTCAAGTAAGATAAATCTAAAATCTACGTCCTTCTTTTTGCTGATCTCTAGAACTAAGGAGAGCCTCCGTTAAATGGCAACTGTTAAGAAGCCGGATCTCAGCGATCCTCAATTGCGTGCAAAGTTGGCGAAAGGCATGGGTCATAACTATTATGGTGAACCCGCTTGGCCCAACGACTTGCTTTATATCTTCCCGGTCGTGATTTTAGGCACGATCGCGCTTTGTGTCGGTTTGGCAGTCCTCGATCCTGCAATGAATGGTGAGCCTGCAAACCCGTTCGCAACCCCGCTCGAAATTCTGCCTGAGTGGTATCTGTACCCTGTGTTCAACATTCTCCGTCTCGTGCCGAACAAGCTCTTGGGTGTGGTGTTGATGGGTTCAGTTCCCCTGGGCTTAATTGCGGTTCCGTTCATTGAGAACGTGAACAAGTTCCAAAACCCCTTCCGTCGTCCGGTTGCGATGACCCTGTTCCTGTTTGGAACCTTCGTGACCATGTGGCTTGGAATTGGTGCAATCTTCCCGGTTAGCCAAGGTTTGACCCTCGGTTTGTTCTAATCGGTTGAATTAAGAATTTGATGCCTGCTAGGTGGCTTGAGGAAATTCGAGCGATTTAGCAGGCATTCTCTTTAGGAGTCCTGACTGATGACTACAAGGTTTTTCACGCCCGAAGAATATCTAGATTTGGAAGCAGATGCAGAATTCAGAAGTCAGTATGATGCGGGACTGATTACACCTAAATCCAGCGGAACGGTCAATCATAATCTCATTTGTGGGAATTGCTGTTGTCTACTGAACGTCGCACTGAAGAGACAAGATTACGAGATTTTCGTGATTGATATTAAAGTCTGGATTCCAGAGTTTAGAAAGTTTCGCTATCTAAATCTGATGGTGATTTCTGGAAAGCCAGAGTTCTACAAGAATTACAGAACTGCGATCGTGAATCCGCAGATCATCATCGAAGTCTTACCCGATTCGACAGAAAAGCACGACCAAGAAGACAAGTTCAAGCTTTACCAATCGATTCCAACCTTTCAAGAGTATCTCTTAATTGATCAGAATCAGATTGCGATCGATCATTTCTACAAGACCCAGTCGAAACATTGGCAGATTGATCAGTTTGATGAGCAGGACGAAGAGATAAAACTGCGATCGATTAATGTGACTTTAGCGATCGCAGACATCTACGGCAAAGTTCAGCTTTAAAATTTAGGGAATTGTCGAAAGTGTTCAATGTCGAACCGTGAACGTTGTGTCACTCCAATCAAAACCGAAAGTATCGCCATAGCTCCGGATGAAAATTCGATAGCCTATACCTTCGATCAGATCGAGCGGAACGAGCCAATCGTAACTGCCATCAGTTTCAGTTGCAGTTGCGATTTTGGAATGAGAAATATTTCCCTCCCACAGTTCGATGCTCACACTGTTGCTAATATCATCCAACCAAGTAATGGTTACAAGCGAACCTGGTTGAAGCACTTCACCACCATTTGGAGTCACGATTTGAATGACTGCAAGCCGATGGAAATCATTGCTAGTAGCGAACACACTACTATCCTGAACACTAGTAATGCGAATCGAATAGCGACCACTGGCAATAAGGGGTTGCCAATCGTAGCGCCCATCACTTTCAGTAGATTCGGAGATCGTGCTGTGGAAAATGCCATTTTCAAAGAGGTCAATTCTGACATTTTCGTCGATCGTATCGCTCCAGGTGATTGAATTTGTCACACCATGTCGTAGGTAATCTTCAACCCTAACGAAATCAATCCATCGCAAATCTGCTTCAAAATATTCTCCAAAGCGCTGGCGATAACCGTATACGTCATTAATCCAGCCAGATTCTTCTCCAAATTGCTTGGGAATACCCAAGGCAGCGGTTGGAGTAACAACTGTATTCGATTCTGAGTCGTAATAGGTTTGAACCTGGATTTCATTTAACTTCTCAATCGTTGCTACCCTCCGACTTGCTGTGATGAAGTAGCGACCGTTTGCACCTGTTTCATTCGGATCAGGATCAGAGTCGAGAATCTGTCCAACCTTGTAGTTGCCCTTGAAAGCAACAACCGTTCCGCTGTAGTAGTCGGCTGTTGCGTCTTGACCGTTGTAGTAATAAGTAAAGCTGTATTCAACGATCTGGTTGCCTTCAATCGACAATCTGTAAGGAGTTGGATCGATGTAAGGAGGTAAATTGACTGATCCGGAGTAGACGCGCAAAAAATAAGTGCCAGCACTGAGCAACCCCTCTACCGATGTGCTTAGTCCAGGAAGATCCACCCGGTTTTGCTGTGCATCCAATAGTTCAAAACTCGCGCTGTTCAAGACAGAAGAGAGATTAATTTTGACTTGAGTGACATCGGTGAGCGTGAATTGGTAGAAGCTCCAGTTCTTCCCAAGATTGGGCTGATTGTAGAAAACCCCCTGACCATCAAGTATTCCTAGATCAAAAGCAGTGGATGAACTAGCTCCCACTCCCTCGACCGCAGCAGGTTGATCTGTTCGAGAATGGGCTGCAACAATTTGCCAGTTTGAGTCTGGCACAGAATCGAGCAATATACCAAGCGTGACCGTTCCATTCTGAGTGAACCAAAGAACATTTTCGCCACTGACCGCATTTCGCCACAAAAGATCCGAATTAGAATTTTGATCGAAGTCTGCCACCCCGACGATCTGCCAGTTGCGATCGAGAACCTGCGGTAGGAATACTGAGGACACCACTCTAGTTTCGTTGAGCCACCAGAGTAAATTTTCTCCAGCCGCATTGCGCCAAACAATATCAGTGTGTCCGTCACGATTGAAATCTCCAGCCCCAACAATCCGCCAGTTTGAATCGGGGACTTGAGGCAGAAAGATAGCATTTGTGGGGGTTGCATTATTCATTAGCCAGATGAGATTCTCACCGCTTTGAATATTGCGCCAGACGATATCGGTGTGACGATCACGATTGAAATCAGCAAGAGCAACCATCTGCCAATTTGGATCGGGAACTTGGGGTAGAAAACTCACACCGATCACATTCGCGCCGTTCATCAGCCAGACAAGATTTTCCCCGCTTCGAGTGTTGCGCCAAACATAATCGCTCTGTCTATCTGAATTAAAATCGGCACTGTCTACCATTTGCCAAGTATGATCGACCACTGGAGGAAGGGAAGTGGCAGCGATCAGCTTTGCTCCTTCCATTGTCCAGATAAGTGCATCCCCAGATTGAGAATGCCGCCAGACAATATCGGCAGTTGGAGCGCTCATTCCTGTGATACTCAGGTGGTAGTTCGTGCTGGCTTCAGAGGTCGTGACGCGAATGAAATAGGTTCCGGGATCAAGAACAGCATTGATCAGTTCAGCGATTCCATTTTCGTTGGTCGATTCGTAAAACAGATCGCTGCTTCCGATAATCTCATTTCCACTTCTAGCGTAGATTTCGCCTCGGTCGATCGTACCGTTGCGATCGCGGTCTTGAACGATCTCCAAATTGGCATTGCCGCTCAAGTCTGTGAGTGTCAGTTGCAGGCGGCTTTTTCCATCAACTTGCAGACGGTAATAATCAACTGAATCATCTGGATTGACTGTTCCTGCAAAAATTTGAGGATCGGTGCTGAGGGTGATCGATCGAGCAGTTTCTAATGCGTTAAAGTTCACGGCGGTTTCTCTTCAAGAAGTTTTATGAAGAGTGCCCGCTTCACCTGTGGTAGAGGTTGGCTAGAGAACAAATTTACCGTTTCTCAATAAACAATCGAACCGCGACCGTTAAAGATTCATTGTGGTCGCACGAGGCACGATCGCAGTACTCTACTGAATCTCTCTACATCTGAACCAATCTGATACAGTAAGCAAAAAGGCTTTTAGAACCTATGGATGCGGCTCAACTGATTCCGATTTTTGCGACTGCGATCGCGACTTCTACTCCACTCGTGTTCGCTACTTTGGGAGAAACAATCGCTGAACGGGCAGGGGTAATTAATCTCTCAGCAGAAGGCACGATTTTGATGGGAGCAATGACGGGATTTGCGATCGCGAAAACCCTCGAAGCGATCGGAACCTTTCCCAGTTTGTTCTTAGGATTTGCAGGGGCGGGATTCGTCGGAGCCGCGATCGCGCTCATTGTGGCGTTTGGAGCATTGACGCTGAAACAGTCTCAAGTCGCGATCGGGTTCGTGTTGGCATTGTTGGGAGCCAGCTTATCGTCGTTTCTCGGAAATGCGTTTGTGAGAATTCCGGGTCCGACGGTTCCGAGCTTTAGAATCCCGCTATTGCAAGATATTCCGCTGATTGGGCGATTGTTTTTTCAGAGCGATCTGCTTGTGTATTTCAGTTATTTCGCGATCGCATTCGTCTGGATTTATTTCTATCGAACTCGTGCGGGACTGATGTTAAGAGCGATCGGCGAACAACCGAATGCTGCTTTTGCAAGAGGGACGAATGTTGTATTGATGCGATACCTTTATACGTTGATTGGTGGTGCGATGATGGGAATTGCAGGTGCAGCCTTTTCGCTCAACTTCAAAGCAGGATGGAGTCAGTTGCATACGGCGGGATATGGATGGATTGCATTAGCGATCGTCATTTTTGGCGGTTGGAATCCGTTGAGAGTTGCTGTTAGTTGTTATCTATTCGGAATTCTGCAATCTCTAGCAGGTGTGGCTCAAAGTACAATTCCTGATGTTCCCACTCAAGTGTTTACGGTGGCTCCATTTCTGTTGATGATTTTATTGTTGGTGCTGACTTCGAGTGATGGATTGGAGCGATTATTGAAACTGTTACCTTCTCCGATCGACAATACAGCAGCGGAATTGATTCGCAGTACACCACCTGCCGCACTGGGAAAAGTGTTTGAGCAGGATTAGATTATTTCACAGCAAATGTATGATTACTCATTGATCGCTCTTCTACGCTTATTTTTACGTTCCAGGTTCCAGTTTGCGATTGTGACGTGAGCGGCGCAGCGCAAGAAACGACCCAAGGCGATCGACTAATCGATTCAGTTTGATAGCGGCTTCGATGAACAATCTGACCTGTTGAATCTGTCCATTGGCAACCAACGGTTACGCGATCATTAATTGGCGCATTCTTTAGAGTCACGCGGTACAACATTTGATTGTCTTTTGTGCGATCGAACTGTTTGACAGGCTTTGCTGAACTCTCTAAAGTGACGATATCTTGAAGTGCCGCAATTCGAGCGATTCGATTTTGTTGCTTTTGATAAACGACTGCGATCGTTGCAGTTAATCCGGCAATCATGATCGCGATCGTTGAAAGCACAATTTTTTGGCGCTGCTGTTTTTGCAGTGATAATCGACGTTTGTGTATTTGAGCGATCGCATCTTCAAGTAATTCGTGCGGCAGATCTAACTGCTGAAGAATCTCTTTGATTTGATGATCATTCAGTTCAGCATCGTCTTGTAAACGATCGATTTCTGCGACGATTTGATCGAGTTGAGTTTGGGTCAGGGTAGCCATACGAGAAACAGGGAGAGATGAATCTTTGATATCATGACTCGTCTCGCCTGGATGCAACTCTTAAAGATTTCCTCGTAATGCTTGTTCGCGCTCGATCGCTTCAAATAAAGATTTGAAATTTCCTTCACCAAAGCCTTGTGAGCCATGCCGCTCAATGATTTCAAAAAATAGCGTCGGGCGATCTTGTACGGGACGAGTAAAAATTTGTAGAAGATAGCCTTCTCGATCGCGATCGACTAAAATTCCAAGTTCCGCAAGTTGCTCAATCGATTGATCAATCTTGCCGATTCGCGCTTCTAGATCGGTGTAATACGATCGAGGTACATTCAGAAATTCAATTCCTAAATTCTTCAATTTGGTCACAGTATCAATAATGTCGTAAGTCAAATAAGCGACATGCTGAACACCTGCACCCCGATTGTATTCGAGGAATTCTTGAATCTGAGATTTTCCTTTCCCGATCGCAGGCTCATTAATCGGTAGTTTGATCGCTCCAGTTGTACTTTGCATAACCGATGATGTGAGTGCAGAATACTCGGTTGCAATTGCATTCTCATCAAATTTCGCTAATAAATCGAGTTCTAATACGTTCTCAAAGAACTTCACCCAGCGATTCATCTGCCCTTTTTCAACATTTCCAACCACGTGATCAATTCTGATTAATCCAGCATTCGTATGAGGTTGAGTGATGCGAGCAACATATCCAGGAGCAAAAACGCCATGATAGCGATCGCGTTCCACAAATTTAATCAAAGTATTTCCATAGCCGTAAATCGTCGCATACCGATATGTGCCGTTTTCATCGCTTTCTTCAGTGGGCGGAACGGCTGATAGTGCGCCGCGTGAAGTGCTCACAGAAAAAGCTCGATCGGCATCGATTACTGTTAAAGCAATAACCGCTACATGATCACCGTGTTTTGCTGTTTTAAGCGCGATCGAATGATTCGGATCAAGCGCAGAACTGAGAACCAGCCGAATCTCGCCCTGTTGCATCACATAAGAAGCGATATCGCGCGATCCGGTATCGAGTCCTTGGTAGGCGATCGACTGAAAACCGAAAGCGCGATCGTAAAACATCGCTGCCTGTTTCGCATTGCCGACATACAGTTCTAAATGATCAAACGATTGAATCGAAACACCGTCACTCATGCGAAGCGTCACTATCAATAAAACTCAGCCAATTCATAGCATTTCAGCCGGAGCGACCTTGATTTTTTTACTTAGAAATATAGAATTGCAGTTGTCCTAACTAGGCTATTCCTAAACTTAGAACAATAAATATACCTTTCGAGAGATTCCTGATTTTTTGTACTAACTGACATTCGTTTCTAAATTGGACGACTGAGGTAAATCGATCTCGTTTTTTACGATTGGAGTTAGCGATCGCTTCAGTAATCCTGCTTGAACAAATTTCGCATAAGTTTGAGACTCGATCGCATGTAGTTGTTCTTGATACTGTTCCAGACTAAACGCTTGAATTTCCGGTTGTGCCTGCATTATTTCAATCTCAGTCTGAATTCGCTGAAGTTGTTTCTGTACCGATTCTAATTGTGCTTGATGTGAAGCTGGAGCAATTAACAACTGTGATCCCGTTTGCATTAAATATTTTGTTACTTGCTGTAGTGCATCTCGACGTGCAATCAATTCTAGATACTGTTGCCTGAGTGATTGATCTTCTAATAGATTCAGCTTCTCTAGCAAAATTTTAGTCGTCAATCCTTGAGATAGAAGCGTGAACCAAACGGCTCCAAACGACGCTGAGATAATTTCTTGTCGTCCCGAAATCATCGCCGGAAGTCCAATTGCAAGCGCGATCGATACCGCCCCTCGCAATCCTGTCCACCAAATGATCGTTTGATTTTGCCAAGAAATTCCCGTTTTCCCGATCCAATTGCTCAAAGTACTAAAGCCGTAAACTGCGATCGCTCTTGAAACAATCACGCCCACAACTGCGATCGCAGTCGTAGGTAAATGTGTAATCAGCTTCGATACATGAATCTGATCGCCCAACAGCAGAAACAAAAGAGAATTAATCAGAAACACAATAAATTCCCAGAACTCGGAAACTGTCGATCGTTTCACTAATTCCACACCAGGCTGTAAGCTAAAATTCCCGATCACTAATCCAGCCGTAACCACTCCAATTACACCCGAACCCCCCAACTCTTCTACAAACAAATAAGTCCCGTAAGCGGTCGCCAACGTCAACGCTTGTTCCACCCAAGCCAACTCATACCGCTGAGTCAGAACCGCAACACAAACCCCAATGAGTGCTCCAATGCTAACTCCAATCCCAGTCACAACAAAAAATTGCAGCACCGTAGACGAAAGTTGAAATGGTTTCGGATCAGTGGCAAGTTCTAACAACACTCCGAACGCCACTACAGCCGCGCCATCATTCAGTAAACTTTCGCCTTCTAACAGCGTTGTCAATCGTTCCCCTGCACCCACCTCTCGAAAAATCCCTAACACCGCTGCCGAATCCGTCGCAGAAAGACAAGCTCCGACCAATAAAGCAGTCGTCCACGGCACATCCATGATCCAACTGAGCGCGATCGCAATTCCCGCGATCGACACCAACACGCCCCCCACCGCATACAATCCACTCGGCAACAGTTCCCGTCTCAGTGCCGACCACCGCATATTCCAAGCTGCCTCAAACAGCAACGGCGGCAAAAACACCATCAAAATCAGTCCTGGTGACAGGTGCATCAATCGCACATCGACCAGTGCTAATCCCAATCCGACCATCAACAGCAGCAAGGTGTAGGGTAATTTCCGCAGCGACGCAAAAATCTTGGGCAGACTTGCAGCACTAAGCGCGACTAGGAGAATGATCAAAAATTGTTTCAGATCTTGTTCGATCGCAACATCGGCGGCACTGGTGAGAAGGCTCATAACTCAACCTGTAGAGTTTCCGATCGATAATCCACACTCTCTAAACCTGTCTGTCCATCAAGAACACTTAAGACACAAGCGACTTGCCAATCCATACGATCGCAGCCAGCACCAGATAAAAGGGATAAATCGAAAAAGAAGTTAGCCCGATTAACGTGGCGAGAACGGGTGAAAAAGGACGAATCTCGTTGCCATCGCGTTTCCGAATCAACAGCTTTGGAACAATTACAAACAGATCTTTTGATGTCGCTAGATCCTGCTGCATCTTTTTGACAAACTCGTTGTAGGTCGTTCTAAAACCTTGTTCTAAACCTAGATAGTAGGCATCGAGCAGTCCGAGTAATACGATCGGTAACAATGCAATCCAAGCAAAATTGGGCTTGTTCTTGTCGGCGATAATGACTACGATCGCAGATACTAACGTGATACAGAGCGTTTTACAGTTGGAACTGTTCGTTCCCATGCGTGTAATTACACCTTGCAACAGGGTGAGATACGACTGAACAGCAGGAGAATCGGGATGAACAGATTGAGAATTGGGTGTACTCACAAGTTTTACTCACTCAATTTGCAGAACGAATATAGCCGCATCTATGTGGTGATTAGTACTGAATTTTATGGAAATTTAACGCAGTTTTGTTATCTCGTTTGATGCAGCACTAAACTGAAGAAAATCGGCTGAGAATATCATGAGCGAACTTGGTGCCATTCTTCTCTCCGCAGGCATTCCCGATCGCGACTCTGATCCGACCTCGATCGAAGCTGCGATCGATGCCTTAGTGACCCAAACGGTTCACGATCGCGAATTAGTCTTTGGCGGTCATCCTGCGATTACACCGATTGTCGATCGTGCCGCTCGTGCGCTCAATGCTCAGCATCACGTTTATCTCTATCAATCCCGTTGGTTTGAAGCGCAGGTTCCAGAAGCTGCTAGAACGTTCGAGCATTTGATTTGGACAGAAAAGCGAAGCACTTTAGCAGAAAGCTTGACTGTGATGCGAAAAGAAATGATTGGTTCTCGATCGTTTGCGGCGGCGGTTCTGATCGGAGGCGGTGATGGCTTGATCGAAGAATGTTCTATCTTTGAGGATTTGCATCCGGATCGACCGATTTTCGCGATCGCGTCAACTTCAGGAGCAGCACAGAAGCTCTTAGATAAAACGCCCCAAGACGAAACCGTCCGTCACGCTCTAGTAACGAACAAAAACTACAGCGAGCTATTTCAACAAATTTTGAGCCTAAAAAACCCCTGAATTGCTCCAGGGGTCTCAACTTATGCTGGATAAATCCGTAAGCGTCGATTCGGCTCCTCGCCGAAACTGCGCGACTTCAGGCGATAATGCTCGACTAATTCATGCTGCATTTTTCGCACCGTTGCCGATCGCGGAAGCAATTCCACAGGCTGCCCTTTCGGAATCACAATCTGCTCAACCGCGAGACGTGCTTCTTCGAGTGCTTCAATCTCGTCCTCATTGTCTCCCCGAACAATCAGACTCAATTCTGCTTCACCCGGTGCGCCCGGTTCGTCCATGTTTAATAAGCGTCGAAGCGCGATCGCAATCTGAGGAACGCTATTCGCCTTGACAGTATGAATCGGAATCTGGCGCGTTTTCGCAAGATGACGCAGTTTGGCGTGATTCTTGACGTGCGATCGCAGTGCCAAGACCGCATCGGCTCCATCCATATCTTTCGTCAACAGCACAGGTAAATTCAGCGTTTGAATCACTTGATCGAGTTGCTGGCGGCTCACACCGTAGGGATAAACGTGCAGCGGCAATTCTTCCCCGTTTGGACCTGGGAACGATTCAGATTCGACCGCATCAAAACTGCGTCCAAGCGACTCATCGAGCATCCGTTCAAACGATTGTTGCTCAGGAGTCAACGTGCGGACATTGCTCTGGTTAGAAACTGCCTTCATTCGACCCGACGATCGCCATCCACGCGGCTGATTCGAGAAGAAGTTCCCGATTTCAGGAACCGCTTGGGGACGACTCCGAGGTTCAGGAGCTTGGGGCGTTTCGTGCGTGATCGTGACGTTGCCTTCATCATCAGTTGTGCGGGTTTGCGGATTCGGTTGTCTACCGCGTAAGAGAATGTCGATCGTATCTGACACTTCCTCGTGCACAACCCATTTCTGCCGCTCCATCATTTCCACGGCAATGTCAAATGTTGGAGGTGCTTTCCGTTCGAGAACGCTCTTTTGAGTTCCCCGTCTCCGAGCTTCCTCGTCTCCAAGCGTTACAGATTGGATACCACCAACCAGATCCGAAAGAGTCGGGTTTTTGATCAGGTTCTCAAGCTTGTTACCGTGAGCCGTTCCGACCAGTTGCACACCCCGTTCAGCGATCGTTCTTGCTGCCAGTGCTTCTAACTCGGTTCCAATCTCATCGATCACAATCACTTCGGGCATGTGGTTCTCGACCGCTTCAATCATCACTTGGTGCTGAAGTTCAGGGCGAGCCACCTGCATTCGACGCGCACGACCGATCGCGGGATGCGGGACATCGCCATCACCTGCAATTTCGTTCGACGTATCGATGATGACCACTCGCTTATCGAGTTCATCCGCCAACACTCGCGCAATTTCTCGCAGTGCCGTTGTTTTACCGACACCGGGACGACCGAGCATGAGAATCGATCGACCACTTTCGACCAAATCGCGAATCATCCCGATCGTGCCAAAAATCGCCCGTCCCACACGGCAGGTTAACCCAATCACTTCGCCCCGACGGTTCCGAATTGCACTAATCCGGTGCAAGGTTTTCTCAATTCCGGCGCGATTGTCGCCACCAAAATCCCCGACTTTCTGCGTACTCTCTGCCAAATCTTCTTTCGTGATCGGCGTGTCCGACAGGTATTCAGCTTTTCCAGGAAAACGGGCTTCGGGGAATCGTCCCAAGTCCATCACGACTTCGACTAAGCGATCGAGTTGGGGATGTTGCAGTAAGCGATCGCGTAAATGAGTCGGAAGAATGTCTAAAAGTTTCGTTAAATCGTCAGTAATTTGCATCCGGTTTTCATCTGTAGCGGTCTGGTGAGTGTCAGCAGTCTGACGCAAATCGGAATAAACGGGACTTTGTTCTGCCATTAGGTTCTGTGTCTGGGAGAAAAAGACAGAAAGGGCTGTCTTGTGATTAGGTTAGGGGATCTTGATTTCTCTCTGGTGTATGCTAAATCACTTGTAGAAAACGTTCTGGTGATTTAATTTGACTGACTAAGGGAGCAGCCAGTTCAACGGCTTGCCAGAGCAGATCCGGAACAGTTTCGATTGTGCGCGGTGTAACGGTCGATCGACAGTTCAAGGGCATCATCTCCATCGCTTCTAACTGATTAAGAACAGGTAACAGTAGACTCCGAGCGTAACTACCGTAAGCAATTCCAGAAACCCATCTCGAAACGGATGTTCTATCTCTATTGTGCAACATTCCCATAGCTTCTAGTTTGGGGACGGTATGGCGGTTTGTACCTCCTGCGAGTTGAATATAACCGGGTATTTCTGTGGAGAGAACTTTTTCACCCAATTTCACACAAGCGCGAGTGGCTCCATCTCCAATGTCCCCGCTCATCGGTCTGCCATCGGTCTGCCAAATCAATTCACACGGTAGCGGCTGAATCAATTCGTACAACGACCAAAGGTAATCAATGAAACCGTCTCCATCCGGGCAGCTAATCGCCACAAGTTTCAATCGATCGACCCAAGGCGCGATCGCGTTCCACAATCGTTTAAAATCCTCAAATCGTCCCACTTGGGTATGAATTTCGATCGCATCAATTCCCGCTTGCAGCAACATCGGTGATATCACTTCCGGTGCATACACATAAGAACGAGTTGCAATCTGTCCGATCGGGCAAATCGGCACACAGCGACCACAGCCATAACAGCGATCGTCAATCACCCCAGTTCCATCAATTGCTTCCGCCGGACACACCGCTTCACACGGTCTTGAGCAATCCGGAGGACAAATTGCAGGATCAAACTCGGCTTTGCGAAAGTGTGGGTCTTCACCGTCGTTGAGACTGACCATGAGCCACGGAAGCGAGGGATTGTAACCGCGACCCTGAGCTTCATCCGACAACTGATTCGCGATCGCTAAGGCTTCTCGTGCGGTGGAGACGATTGCTGGATCGGCAGCGACATCGATACAATCTGCCCCGGCAAGCGCATACACGAGAGAGAGGGTGCGAATGGCGGGTAGATGTTGGAAACTGGCTCCGCAGATGAGTTTGAACCAGTGTCCTTGTTTTAGCGATCGTCGGGGCGAATAAAAGTCCATCACTCTTCTATGCTAATCTGCACAGAGCAATTTTTGGAGATAATTTTTTGTGTAATCGTTTTATTTCTCAGTGAATAGCTTTATCAAGTCATTTGAAATCGTTCTTGCTTCTACATCTCAAGCAGAATCTTTGCCTTTTCCTTTAAGTCTTTAGGGCATTCATCTAGCAGCTTTTCCTTGATGTCTTGACTTAAATCACTTGCAACCAGCCACCGCTGATTATTCAAAGAAAAAGTGTTCTTATCGTATTCTCTATGAACCCGTCCATCTTCATACAAAGTAAAAAAGTCATCAAGCATGCCCCTCCCAACATTTACGCTGCAAATCATTTTTGCTTCACTCATTGATTTCTCCTGGACTAAATCAAATTATTTATCAAGCTCCATCTTGAATTAACAAAGAATATTAGATGCTTTGTAGACCTGTTTAGGACTTCGAGCGATGCGATTGCAGCTAAATTACTAATTGGGGATGTATTGCTCACAACTGTCATAAGCGACCCAAACGTTGAAGCGTGGCAACGTCATTCTGAAGATCTTCAACATCATAATGAATGCAGATATTTCGACTATCGATTAACTGTTGAAATTCGAGCAGATTCATATTCAAAAAATTGCTGGCTATCCCAATGCTGATTTTTTTCTGTTGAAACAGCATTAACACAATTTCTTGCAACAATTCCTCTTCGGTTAATCCGGAAGCTTGCAGGACTTGACCGGGAATCACAATGCTCATAAAGATTCTTGTGGAGGTCTTAAACTACTCTGAATCTAGAGTAGACGATCCTACTTATAGTTCGAGGAGAGCCGCTAATCTACCAAATTTTTGCCATTTTTAGCGCAAATCCTGATAACTCAGGTTCGCAACTGACAGTGTCGGGATTCTCTAAAAGTTCGGGTTCTTGATAGATACGATAAACATGAACTTGACGATTTTTACGATCGATTAACAATCCCAATCGCACGCCATTCTCGATGTATTCCGCCATCTTTTCCTTGAGACTAACTAATGTATCGCTACTAGAACGTAACTCGACCACAAAATCAGGCACAATCTCAGCAAAAGAAGCTTGTTTTTCGAGAGGTAGCGCGTTCCAACGTTCCGATCGAATCCACGCTGCATCAGGAGAACGGATTGCCCCATTCGGTAAAGTAAAGCCAACACTCGAATCAAATACTTCCCCAGTTCCATTCGCTTCAGACCAAACAAAAAGCTGCCCAGAGATTCTACTGTTCCGGTTTCCGGTATCTGAAAATGCTGGCGGCATTACAATGATTTCTCCGTGAGCATTTCGCTCGATTCGTAGCTCTGGATTAGTTCGGCAAAACTCATAAAACTGCTCATCACTCAGCTTGGATGAAGGAGTGAGCGAAGATAGATCGATCGGCAATGGAATCTGTTCAGATTTGACAACCAGGCTCGTCATCGCTTATCTCACTGTTTGAAAAGTCCTGCCCTAATTATAGGGATTCAGACAAGTTAGAACGCTCGCACTCAATCTGCAACGATTCGCAGCCACACTTCACGCGATCGCGGTCCATCAAATTCGCATACATGAATCGACTGATACCGCCCTAGTAATAACTTCCCTTCTCCAACAAAGACCGTTTTCGATTCTCCGATCAATGCTCCTTTGATGTGAGAAGGCGCGTTCTTATTCACGGTTTGATGGAGGTAAGGCAAATCTTTCGGAACTAAGCGATCGAGTGCAGCGAGAAGATCAACATGCACAGCCGGATCAGCATTTTCTTGAATCAAAACCGCAGCGGTCGTATGCGGAACGTAAATCGTACAGGCTCCTTCTTGGATGCCGCTTGCCGTCACCGCTTCTTGAACTTGGGGAGTAATATCGATGATTTCGGTTTTCGATCGCGTTTCTAACTTAAATTCTCGCCGCATCGTCTGGCTCTCTAATTGAAGGGGCGACAGCTAGATTCAACTGCCGCCCAATGAGGTTTAGTATTCCGGGACAGAAGGATCGACTTCGCGACTCCAAGCGGTGATGCCGCCTTTCACGTTGATACCTTCGATCCCGGCGGATTTGAGAATCCCGATCGCTTTTGCCGATCGACCGCCCATCTTACAGTGCGCGATCAGTTTGTGACCGTTGACCAGTTCTTTCACTTGCTCAACGCCGTTCCCGTTCTCGATATCCGGTAAGGGAATCAAGACAGAGCCGGGAATTTGAGCGATTTGGTACTCGTTTGGATTGCGGACATCGAGCAGAACGTATTCTTTCCCGATCGCGCCACTGTCGATCAGTTCCTTCAATTCCTGAACCGTGATTTCCTGCATGTTGGCTTTCTCCTGTTCTTCAGCCGCTTTTGCTTGCGGAATTCCACAAAATTCTTCGTAGTCCACTAACTTCTCAATCACAGGACGCACCGGATTCGGTCGCAATTTAAGCTCCCGGAATTTCATCTCTAATGCGTTGTAGAGCAACAGTCGTCCGCTGAGTGTGTTGCCTTGTCCGAGAATGATCTTCACCGCTTCGGTTGCCTGAATGGTTCCGATAATTCCGCACAGTACGCCTAATACGCCGCCCTCAGCGCAAGACGGAACGAGTCCGGGTGGCGGGGGTTCTGGATACAAATCGCGATAGTTTGGACCGCCCTCATAGTTAAAGACTGTCGCCTGTCCTTCAAAGCGGAAAATCGAGCCGTACACATTCGGCTTATTCAGCAACACGCAGACATCATTTACCAGATAGCGTGTTGGGAAATTGTCGGTTCCGTCGATCACCAGATCATACGGCTCAGCAATTTGAAGCGCATTCTCAGAACTCAATCGCGTTTCATACAAATCCACTTGGCAAGTCGGATTAATTTCTAGAATCCGCTGCTTTGCCGATTCGATCTTAGGCTTACCAACCCAGGAAGTGCCGTGAATAATTTGGCGATGGAGGTTGGAACTATCGACGACATCAAAATCGACAATTCCAATCCGACCGATTCCTGCTGCCGCTAAATACAGCAGTAGAGGTGATCCCAAGCCGCCCGTTCCGACACAGAGAACCGACGCGGCTTTGAGTTTTTTCTGTCCATCGAGACCGACTTCCGGCAAAATGATATGCCTAGAATATCGGGCGTAGTCATCGTTTGTTAACTGGATCTCGTCCAGATTTGGGTTTAGCATGGTGCGTCGTTGAACAAGTTGACAAAATCCGATTGGATTACAAATGTGGGGTGTTCCTTCACTGAATCAAGAGATCTTCCGCTTGGAAAACCTGCTGATCGTCGAGGCTCCAGCTACGAACCTCAACCGATTCTCCCTTCAAAACAGACACGATCGCATAACTGTAGCAAGACCAGGCAGCCGCTCGATCGCATTCTGAAGGAATCGCCGGATGATCCGGATGGGAGTGATAGATCCCGATAATATCGAGATTTCTCGATCGCGCTTCTTTCATTGCCGCCAACATTTCTTCCGGCGCAATTTCATACCGACGTTTTTTGGTGAAGTCGGAGCGATCGTCGTTCCATCCGTTGTTCGTGGCTTTCACATCCATGACGGTTTTCCCAGTGGGGTCACTCTTGCCCAACAGCAAGCCGCAGCACTCTTCGGGATAGGTGCGCTCGGCATGAACACGAATGCTCACTAAATGCTGAGAGTGGAGTCTGAGAATCACGGGCACGGTGAAATTCGTAAGTCAGATAACTATCTTAATGGATTCAGTGAATGGAGAATGCAGGATTGCAATTTGTGAAGCACATTAATCGACCCGGATCGTTTGTCCTTGTTCTGCCGATCGCTGAGCCGCGATCGCGATTTTCAAGGTATATAAACTCTCTTCTGGCTGAATGTATAACGGCGTTCCGTTGGTCAAGTAGTCTAAAACTGCACTCGTATCTTTCGTGAATAATCCACGTCTTGCACCGACTTCGATTTCGTTCGCGCCGTTTGAATTGATTAAAACACCTCGATCGCCATCAAAGATAAGTGCGCCTCGATCGCCTTGTACTTCTAATTTGCGCTCTGATGTCCAAATCGTTTCGCCTTTACCGTAAACGACATCAGCAATCACGCCGTTTTTGAAATTCAATTGTGCCTTACACATACAGCCTGTGTAGCGATCGCCGTTTAGATTCCAATAGCGATTTTGACAACTGACTGTTTCCACTTGTCCGAACGCATGAATTAATCGATGCAATCGCGATAAGGCTCCGACTAACGGAAATCCGAATAGCGAAGTATTGTAAGTCCATTTTGCAGGCGCAGGATTTTGAGAAGTCAGGGTAATGTAACGGGCGTAAAAGGGCGTTCCGATTTGGGAAAGTGACTTTAGAAAGGCTTGATGTACGCCGCCGAGAATTTCAATGTGTTCGACGTGTAAGAGGCGATTTTGAGAACGGGCAAGCTCGATCGCGCTTTGAGCAGAGTGGAGATCGATCGCTAATGGATATTCGACGACAACATGCCGACCGGATTCGAGTGCCGATCGAGCAACCTTGCTATGCTCCGAATTCACGCCGCAGATGATCACTAGATCGACGGCATTGATCAATTCTTGCCAAGCGTTGAACGCTTGAGTTTGGTGAGTACGTCCGAATTCTGCGGTTTTGTCAGGTTGATGACCTGCGACCCCGACTAATTTTGCTCGATCGTCTTGATTGATCGATTCGGCTCTGAGCTTTGCCGCATATCCCGTTCCCACCAATCCCACTCGAATCACAGCACTGTCCCTTGGAAAAGTTCTTTCATCAAGTGTAACGGCAGAAGATCCCATCTCTAGCTAGAGTGGAATCAATCAAAAAGATTGTAACTTAATAAAAATTTCCTCACCGAAAAGGCTGAGATTCCACTTTTAGAGTTCGGTTTGCCCCAATCCTATGAGCGACGCTCCCATTCAAGAAATCATCCCAAGACCACTCCGACCTGAAAACGATTCAGAGCGCGTCGAAGCATTGCATCGTTACAACATTCTTGATACGCCTCCCGAAGCTGCATTTGATCGCATTACCAAACTCGCTGCTCATTTATTTGGTGTCTCGATCGCGATCGTGTCTCTCGTCGATGAGGATCGCGCTTGGTTCAAATCCTGTCATGGCTTTAGTCTCCCAGAAGTACCGCGCGAGGATTCACTCTGCAATGTTGCGATTCTCTACAACGAGATCTTAGTCGTACCGGACACGCGAAAAGACGATCGCTTCGCTTGTAATCCGTTTGCGCTTGCAGAACCCGGATTACGCTTTTATGCAGGCGCGCCGTTAATCACACAAGATGGCTATAACTTAGGAACGCTTTGTTTACTCGATTTGAAGCCGCACGAAGACCTGAGTGAGGAACAGCGAACGACCTTGATCGATCTTGCCGCAATGGTGCTCGATGAAATGGAGTTGAGACTGGCAGCCCAGAAGATTGCTCGAACCGATGCGGCATTGCTCGAAATTACTCAAGGCGTTTCTGCGGTTACTGGACAAGACTTTTTTGATGCACTCGTGCTGCATTTTGCCAAAGTTCTATCAGTCGATTACGCCTACATTGGGTGCTTAGTTGAACCGGAGCAGGACAGCATTCAAACGATCGCAGTCTGCGCTCACGGGAAAAATTCCGACAATTTTAGCTATCTACTCTGCGAAACGCCCTGCGAGAAGGTGATCCAGAATCGCAAACTGTGCTGTTATCCCCGTCGCGTTCAAACTCTGTTTCCCGATGCGCCCCTACTTGCACCGCTGAATATAGAGAGTTATGTGGCAGTTCCGTTTTTTGATTCGAGCGGGAAGCCGTTAGGATTGCTCGGTGTTATGCACGGTCAACCGTTGGAAAATGTGCAGCTTGCAGAATCGCTCTTGACGATTTTTGCGCTCAGAATTGCCACAGAACTCGATCGCATTCGAGTTTCCCAAGCCGAACGTGCTGCCCGTGAACAAGCCGAAGCTGCGAATCGAATCAAAGATGAATTTCTCGCAGTGCTCTCTCATGAGTTGAGAACGCCGCTGAGTCCGATTTTGGGATGGACGAAGCTTTTACGATCGGGCAAAGTGCCCCCGGAAAATCAAGATAAAGTCTTTGCCACGATCGAGCGCAATGCTCAACTGCAAACGCAATTAATCGAAGACTTACTCGATGTCTCGCGGATTCTACGCGGCAAGTTTACGCTGGATGTCCATCCGGTTAATTTAACGGATGTGGTGACGGCTGCGATCGAGACGGTTCAACTTGCGGCTGATGCGAAAAAAATCGATCTAGTAATTTCTCTAGAAGCGGCTCCTTGTGTCCTTGGTGATGCGGCTCGCCTCCAGCAGGTCGTCTGGAATTTGCTCTCGAATGCGGTGAAGTTTACACCGGAAGAAGGGCGGATTGAAGTGCGACTGAGTGAAGCGAATCGATCGACGGTTTTGAAAATTACGGACACTGGCAAGGGAATTGAGCCAGCCTTTTTACCGTATGTCTTCGATCGATTTCGGCAAGCTGACAGCGCCACGACTCGAAAATATGGCGGTTTAGGATTGGGGTTAGCGATCGTGCGTCAAATCGTGGAACTGCATGGCGGTAAGGTTCAGGCAGAGAGTCCGGGTGAAGACCAAGGGGCGACATTTACGGTGACGTTTCCATCGCATCAAGCAATCGAATCGGCTGTTTCGCGGAATTGAGGCGGTTTCGTATCGCAAGTAACGATTAGGGATGTCGTTCTAACGCAGTATGGAGGGTAACAAAAGCGCCCGATTCCTGTATTGATGCGATCTTCTGACGATCTATTTCCTGTTGTGTATTCCACGATCGATCCAGGTGCGATCGTATCGAAGATTCTCTCGTGCTACGACATTGGTTTAGTCAAAGTTTGCGAGTTTTGGTGTCGAGGGTTAAGCGATGTTTATTTGGTCGAAACCGATCGAGCTTCCTACGTTTTGAGGATTGCTCATTGGGGATGGCGATCGCAAGCGGATATCGATTTCGAGTTGGCACTTCTGAGTTTTCTGCACGATCGAGGTTTGCCTGTGACCCATCCATTGCAGACTGAATCGGGCAAATTGTCGATCGTCATTCCTGCCCCAGAGGGAGAACGGTATGCAGCTTTGTTTACTTATGCTCCGGGAATTGTGCCCGTGGGCGATTTGAGTATTCGGCAGGCGACTCGATTAGGGGAAACGCTGGCAAAGGTTCACCAGGCGGGAATCGAGTTTGAATGTTCGTTTCAGCGAGAACCGCTCACATTAGAGTACTTATTGGATGAGTCGTGGATTGCGATCGCGCCTTTTTTGCAGAGTGGCGATCGGGCTTATGTGGAAAGTGCGATCAATCAAATCAAAACGGGATTGAAAGATTTTCCACGATCGTCTCCGTATTGGGGAATCTGTTGGGGTGATCCGCATAGTGGCAACACACATTTCACTGAGACGGATCAGCCGACGTTATTTGATTTTGATCAATGTGGATTTGGTTGGCGGGCGTTTGATTTGGGCAAGTTTCGCCAAGTCGCGTTAAATACCGGAATTAGCCGTCGGGTGCGGGAAGCATTTTTGCAGGGTTATCGATCGATTAGTCCTTTAGAAGAATTTGAACTGACGGCGATTTCTGCGTTTACTCAAACGGCTCACATTTGGGTGTGGTCGATTAGTTTGACGTATGCGCTCCGACACAATTACAGCCGTCTCGATGATTCGTTTTTTCGGAAGCGAGTCGAGCAACTGAGAAAGCTCAAATCCCCAGATTGGCAAATGTTTTGACGTTGATAGTCACGCCATCCAAATTTGAAAATCGTGGCGATAAATCCTGCGTTTACCCGACGACGTAGAGACGACCCGGCGGGTCGTCTCTACCAGAATTTCGCGGTGGGACGACAATTCATCAATGCCATGCCCATCGCTTCGCCACGGAATCACCTACGAACTAACTCAGATGTTTCTCCACAGTCAAATGCTGCTGAACCGTCGAAACAAGTCGCTCTGTCCAGTAATTTGCCAGTTCCGAACTTTCTGCCTCAACCATCACCCGGATCACAGGTTCCGTGCCCGATGCCCGAACCAGAATTCGTCCTTGATTGCCCATGGCAGATTCCGCTTGCGCGATCGCACGTTGCACCGCTTGATTTTTCTGCCAGTTCATCCGAAGTGCTCGATCTTCAACGCGAACATTTCTGAGCAACTGAGGATAGGTTTTGAAACTACGATCGACGAGTTCAGCCAAAGAAACCTTCGATCGCTGAATCAAAGCCGCTAAATGCAGCGCCGTCAACAATCCATCGCCACTCACACTATGTTGAGGACAAAGAATGTGCCCCGACTGTTCGCCGCCTAACGCCGCGCCATGTTTCACCATATCAGCGTGGACGTATTGATCGCCCACCGCCGCTCGAATCAGGGTTCCGCCCAAATTTTCCCAAGCGCGTTCAAACCCAAGATTAGACATCACCGTTGCGACGATCGTAGCTCCGGGAAGTTGACCTTGCTCTAAAAGGTGCTGTCCCCAAAAGTAAAGAATGTAATCACCATCAACGGTGCGACATTGAGAATCGACTGCCAAAACGCGATCGGCATCGCCATCAAACGCAAATCCTACATCTGCGGACTGTTCTTTTACCGCTGCTTTGAGGAGATTTAAGTGAGTTGAACCGCAGTTAACATTAATGCGATCGCCATCGGGAATTTCATGCAGCGCAATCACATCTGCACCCAAGGAGCGGAAGACCTCAGTTGCCGATCGAGTCGCCGCACCCCAAGCCAAATCGAGAACGACTCGTAATCCTGCTAACGGTTGCTCGGATTCGGTCATCAACGGTTTACGAATCGCTTCAATGTATTTCTCGATCAACTCTGGGCGATAAAAATGCTTGCCCCATTGATGTGAAATTGTTGCGATCTTGCCTTCACCGCGCAAACCTGCTTCGATTTGTTGCTGAAGTTCTGGAGCCAGCTTTGAACCATCAGAATTGAAGAATTTGATGCCGTTATCTTCGGGTGGGTTGTGACTTGCGGACACCATCACACCGCCGATCGCTTCACTGTGATGCGTCAGATGAGCAACAACTGGAGTCGGACACAATCCTAAATCCCAGACTTCAATCCCAGCAGCAGTCAAACCCGCCGAGAGTGCCATCGCCAGCATATTACTGGAATTGCGCGAATCTTGACCGATCACCACAGGCGCACGATTTCCGGCTCCCAAAACTTGACCCGCCCAATAACCGATTTGCATTGCCAGCGGTGCAGTTAGGAGTTCACCCGCTTTCCCACGAATGCCATCGGTTCCAAACAATGCCGATTCGGGCAATGGGAGCGCATCCCAGTGATGCAATTGGGGACGCAGCGAGACACGGCTTAGCGATTCAGCCTTTAATGACACCATAAATTGTTCACATCCTCACACAGTTAAACGGATTCGATTGCACCCTTGAAGTCTACCCTGACGGTTCAATTTCCTCTAGATGCGTTGGTTACACTCCGACCGCATCGAGAAGCCGCTGAAACGCTTCCCAACTCAATCCCTGCTCCACATAGCGTGGGGAATTCGGGTTATAGGGACTTTCTAGACGATCGATAGATTGCACGATCGCATGATCAGGAAGCACAGGTTCATCCGGGTCGAACGATGTCGGATTCATCAACGAACTCGAAAATCCTTTGAAAATCGCCACTTGATCCGGTTGTCCATCAATCTCGATCGACAATAGCAAAACCTCATTCGGACACTTGATCGTGTATTGCTCTAGGCGCTGCCCAATTGATTTGCTCATGAAGGTCTAAAAGAACAGGTGAACACTTAATTTTCCATCGCAGAACGTTTGCGCTTTCCGAGTCGGAAGAAGACGAAGTAGCCTAAATACAGCACGTAGATGACTAATCCTAGAATGCCAAAGAATCCGAGGACAAAGGGTCTGACTCCAGAGTGAAAATATTCGCGGAACAGGAACGGCGGATCAAGCCACACGCGACAAGACGCATCATTTAGAATCTGCTGACTCGTCAGGGTAGCACAGCGCAATACGGGAATTTGTCCGATCGCGCCTAACACACAATAAAGCGACACTGCCCAACGCCAAGACACGATCGAGAGTTTTAATGAACTGGCTGGAGAATCGCGAATTTCTTCATTCAAATCGACCCAGTACCATAGCCCGATCGGAATCAGGATTCGTGCCAACCAACCGGAGACAAAGCCGATCGGTAAAACTCCGATCAAGAGGTACACAGTAATTGCCAACAAACTTGCAACGCGCCAGTAGATCAGCAGCAATTTTTGGATCGCTTCGGCACGTTCAACGGTTGCCCAAATCAACAAGCCGAGCGGCAGAATGACAGTAAACAAGACTGCCAATCGGTAATCTGTCCAGACAATTGAAGATAACCAGGCGGGAACGTCTTGCATAACTTAAACAATAAAACGGGGTTTAGCTCCATCAGTATATAAAGGAAATCCGGAGTTTCAGCGTTTTTGACTGTACTTTGCCACCGTTTGTGCCAGTGCATTCAGATCAATCGGTTTGGAAACGTAATCAGCAGCTCCGGCGGCAAGACATTTCTCTCGATCGCCTTTCATCGCCATCGCGGTTTGGACGATCACGGGAATTGATCGATAACGTTTTCTCGATCGTAATTGCTGTGTCAGCGTCAATCCGTTGACATCCGGTAAGTGAATGTCCATCAAAATCGCTGCCGGAACGGACTGTTTCAACGATTGCCACATTTCTTCGCTATTCTTCGACCAAGTAACCTCATAGCCGAGTTTGCACAGATAAGTAATGATCAGTCGGGCGTTGTGGGCGTTGTCTTCGACTAAGAGAATGTGATTCGATCGAGTGGAATTCGGACGGGAAGAACCGGGAAGCTGAGACGATATCGCGGTCGAAGCTTTCGGAGTGAGACAGATTTCGGTGGGAGTCGGGGCGGGCGTTGTGGGAGCGGTGCAGGGAAGCGCGATCGTAAAGCGTGATCCGCGATCGGGTTCCGATTCGAGTCGTACCCAGCCCCCGTGTAATTCCGCAAGTTTCTGAGTTAGAGCGAGTCCGAGTCCGGTTCCTTCGCCGGGAGTCACATTATTAAGCTGCGTGTAAGGACGAAAAAGAATTTGCTGCTGTTCGGGAGAAATTCCGGTTCCGGTATCCCAAACGGTAAATTCAACGAAATTATCAACGGTTTTGACTTCGAGACCGACGGAACCGCGCTCTGTAAATTTCAACGCATTCGATAACAGGTTGAATAACATCTGCTTTAATCGCAGCGGATCAGCAACCACGGTCGAGACATCAGGCGCAACCACTAATTTCAGCGGCAGTCCTTTATCGTTTGCTTTTTCCTGAACGAGTTTGAGCGCGAGTTTACAGACTTCGATTACCTCGATCGATTCTTGCTGCAAAGTCAATTGATTCGCTTCGATCTTCGACAAATCGAGAATGTCGTTAATCAAAGCAAGAAGATGCTGCCCGCTGCTGAGAATGATTTTGAGATATTCCTGGTGGCGCAGATTTGAAGGGGTATAGCCTTGTTCTCGAAGCAGATGGGTAAAGCCTAAAATCGAACTTAACGGCGTGCGAATCTCGTGGCTGGTATTGGCAAGGAATTCGCTCTTTAATTTGCTAACTTGTGCGAGTTCTCGGTTTTTCGCTTCCAGCGTTTGGCTCTTTTGAATCAACGCTTCAGTTTTCTGACCGTGGCGAATCAGTTGAGCAGTTTGCGCGATCGCACGACTCACACATTGATCTCGCAATTGAATAAAGGCAGCATCGGAACTGGTCGAAATGGGTGAAGAAACGGTGATAAGCCAGCCGTATGTGGTTTTACGATCGCACAACTCCCACGCGCTCTGCCATTCAAGCTGGCGTAATTTCTGAAGTTCTGAGGTGGGGAAGGTCTTGCCGATTTCGAGTTCGATCGCGTGACGGGCAATACAAATCGACGGACTAAGCTGCATCATCGAACCTGCGAGGTGTTGCACCTCGAATTGATCCTTGATCGGGAGCGCAACGGCGACAACTTCACCCAATAAAGCTTGTCCTAACTCGTCTGCGAGAATTTGCCATAATCGCGCTTCGGTCGGTGACGCATTGAGGCAATCGAGCAGACGAGCATTCAAATGATTGAGAAAGCGTTCGATCCAGAGTTCTGCTGCAAGCTGATTCGTCGCGCACGAGTCCGACTCGGTAAAGACTTGCCGCAAAGAGGCGCTAATGGCATTGCCTCGAATCGTCTGGTGTAGATGCAGGTGCAGAGTCATGCAGCGTTCTCGATCGATTGAAAGGTCAGGAAATCCGGGTCGGGAGTTTTTCTCTCTGTGCTTGCTCACCATCCTACCGAGATCTACTGAGAACTCAGAACCGATTCGCGGTGAGCTTAACCAAAGTCTTAATAATTCCTACGCAAGTATGAAGATCAGAATTCCCGCCGTGAGAAAATCAGCGACGCGATCGATAACGCAAAGGCAATATAAAGGGCTGCGTATAAGACACTACCCAGTAAGACAGGCGGCGATGGAATCAAGTTATAAACCGCTTGATTTTTCAGATCGAGCCGCGCTAGATCAGGCAGCACAAGATATAGCCCTTGGGTCGCAGTTTCGATCGAGGGATTCTTTGTCAATCTGCCAAATTTCACAATGTCCTGACTCAGTTGCCCCATCAGGTAAACACCGAAGGTAAACATCATTGCGAGTAGAGAACTGGTGAAAACGCTAAAGAGAATAGCGATCGCGCTCACGAGCGATAATTGCAGAAATAGAAATCCGGATGAAATCAAGAGATTCGGTAGTGAGAATGGAATTTTCAGTGCAAATAGGATTGAAATTGCGATCGCGTTCATTGCTCCGATCAGAACCGCTAACACCGCTGACAGTCCCCAATGCTTACCGATAATAAATTCCGCACGAGTCACGGGTTTTGCAATCAGCACAAAAACTGTTCGCTTTTCGATTTCTTTGTTAACTAAGTTTGTGCCGACAAAGATCGCAATGATTAACCCCAAAACGGGCATTGCTGCGAGTGCCAGATCGAGAAAGATTTTATCTTCGGTTGCGGCGGCGACTTCGGGTAACAGGCGACCTGCCAGTATTAAGCCGCCCGCATAAAGTCCGAGCAGATAAAGAACGCGATCGCGAATCACTTCTCGAAACACATTCGACGCGATCGCGCTAATTCGCGTAAACGTACCGCCAACCGTATACACCGCTTCACTCATCGTCATTCTCCTATTGGGAAATCACACTTGGGATTCCCCATTTTGCCCGAAGAAATTACGATCGACTCGGTTCAATTTGTCGCGGTGCATCGATCGAACCACATTGAACGGTCGCGACGAATTGCTGACGAGCGGGAGCGGTCGCAGGCGGAGCCGATTCATTGAAGTTGAACTCCTGAGTCGATCCAGGTTTGCCCACTTGCGTAATTCGACAGGTGCGCGTTAGTTCGTAGCCTTCCCGACGTGAATTTGGACGATTCGACAGGGCTTGAAGTTGGAGATCATACGCCGCAGAAGTGACTTGAGCATTTAGCTCCCACAAATCGGTTTCGGGCGATCGCGGTAATTCGTCGCGGACTTGCTGTCTCAGTCTCGGAACTTGCTGATCGAGTTGGGTCAGCCAGCGTTCGACTTGTCCCCAAGGCTTACCTTCGAGTTCGGTGCGGACATTTTGAGCGGCAAGATTGAGAATATCGGCTCCGCGAGACAGAACGGTTGCTCGATCGTATCTCTGAGGCTGCCAGACGAATGAACTGCGCGAAAAGTCTTCTGCCCGTAATCCTGGGTTCGCGGCAAGCCAATCTTGGGTTTGGAAATAGAACTGAAACCAGCAGCTAATGACTAAGTTTGCAAGTAACACCAAAATAATGTCTTGGCGTTTGGGCTTGGTCGGATTCGTATAAACCGGGCTTTTCGTGCTGGGGTCAGATTTGACAAATTTTGGAGATGCCCAAATGAGCGAAGAAATGGGGGGCCAGCTAATGAAGGCGGTTTGAGACGGAACGTTTCCTTCGATCGTGCCAAACAAATAAACGCACACCAACGCCCCGACGATCCAAGGACCGATGAATAGATCGAAAAACGTTAATTTTTCCTTCACAGGCTTCTCATACACGAACCACCAAACGCTGAGAATCAAAAACACCCAACCAAACGAAGAAATGATGCGCTGAGCGATTTGAGGTGGCGGGGATGTGGTCAGAGCCGCGACGATGACACTAAAAATACTTAAAAACAATAGCGTCTGCCAAGATGCCCACTGTGGCGGCTTGACTCGATCGCGCACTTGTTTAAAAACTTGATTCACCCACAGCATCGGTTCTGCCCCTAAAACAACTCAGGCTGTTCTGAAAATGTCCGAATGAAAATCACGATCGAGATCACCGTAAAACTTGCGGCATTTGCCCAAAGAACCGCCAGTGCTCGATTCGGAACATTCGCAAACGGTTGGCGCTGTGCCTTTCTGCCTTGAAATTTTGTGCGATCGCGAACTTCGATCGTGGTCACTGGCTTGCCTTCGAGAATCAAATCTAGCCAATTCAAACTTTGCAGCTTGACAATAAAGGTTCCTAAAAACATTAGAAATGCGAGTCCGACAAGCAGCGGCGGATTGTTGGTTTCATCAAAAAAGATATACGTAATAAACTGTTGGCGTAGCGGTTCTGGCATCCAAGGTTCGCTCACAAAAAAGACAAACCAGCCCACAACCGTTGAGAGTAAATTTGCGGTAGACGCATATTGAATACTGGATTTTCTGCCGATCCCCAAATATTTTTGCAGCACAAAGGCTTCAACGGCGATCGCTAAAACAATAAATAAAAGCTGATAGATAATCATTCGCAGAGGCAACACATCTGACATAATCTAAACCGCACAAATTCACACACAGAATTGTAAGTGCAATAGCTCAGATTTGCAGCAAAAAAGATTGAGAAACTGAAGAAAAAGCGGATACACCGCAATATAAGAATAAGTTCAATTAGAATAAGCTTCGTATGTGAGTAAGAGCATCGTTATGCCTGAGATCAAAATCGGCATTATTGGCGGCAGCGGTCTTTATAAAATGGATGCGCTGAAGGATGTGGAAGAATTGACGATCGAGACCCCGTTCGGCTCTCCTTCGGATGCGTTGATTGTTGGAACATTAGATCAAACCCGTGTGGCGTTTCTTGCGCGTCACGGTCGCCATCATCATTTATTGCCGTCAGAATTGCCATTTCGCGCCAATATTTACGCGATGAAGAGTTTAGGTGTGGAGTATTTGATTTCGGCTTCGGCGGTTGGATCGTTGCAAGAAGCAGCGAAACCGCTTGATATGGTGATCCCGGATCAGTTTATCGATCGAACCATTCACCGCATCGGAACGTTTTTTGGCGATGGAGTTGTGGCGCACGTGGCATTCGGTGATCCAGTTTGTTTAGAACTTGCAAAAGTGTTAGGCGATGCGGTTGAAAGTCTCAATTTAGAAAATGTGAACTTGCATCGGGGCGGGACTTATGTGTGTATGGAAGGTCCTGCATTTTCGACGAAAGCGGAATCGAATTTGCATCGTAGTTGGGGCGCGTCGGTGATTGGAATGACGAACTTACCTGAAGCAAAATTAGCGCGAGAGGCAGAAATTGCTTATGCGACCTTGGCTCTGGTGACAGACTACGACTGCTGGCATCCGGATCACGATAGCGTGACGGTTGAAATGGTGATTGCCAATCTTCAGCGCAATGCGATTAATGCTCAGAAAGTGATTCGAGAAACGGTGAAGCGATTGGCAGAAAATCCGCCGGGTTCTGAAGCACATTCGGCTTTGAAATATGCGATTTTGACTCCGAAAGATCAGATTTCTGCTGAGGCAAAAGAGAAATTGGGATTTCTGCTGAAGAAATATCTTTAATTCGCAGCGATACAGGATGGGTTCGCTGTATCGCTACGGAGTGGACTAAAACCGCTGTGGAAGCAGTTGAGTGGGGGCAGCGGGTTGAACGGGAAATTGGGGCGATAACGGTTGTTCGATCGCGAATTCACTTCCCATGACGCGATTCCCCGAATCGGGCAGCGTTTGTACCGAAAGATTAAACGGATTCGGCAAGTCAGCGGTACGAATCAAAGGATCGCTCGAAACCTGTTGATTCAAGAGATCCACGTACAGGCGATGGAGTCGCTCACCGTCGCGTGAGATTTGGTTTTCGGGATATCCGAACGGAGTTCCTAAGATGGTTTGAGTCGTTCGTAAGGGATTGCGATCGGAGAATTCACCCGGTGCTCCAAAAAATGTCCGATTCACTTCATTCGGAATGGTTTCACGGGGTCGAAATACTGGAGAGGTTGCCTCTTGTGCCGTTGCGGACATGGCAATCAAACTCGACACTGCACTGAATCCAAATGTGCAGATCAGGCTCTTGATCCTAGCGCCCATAGTCTTTATCCTCAATGATTGGCTAAAGGGTGACAGCTAGATTCGGTCATTCGATGAATCGACTCCGTATATTTCGTGATCGATGTGATGAATTTAACCAAATCTATACTTTTTGCCACGTAATATTCATTAGTTTGCCCTGATATGACAAATGTGATTAAGTTTGATGCCGAATCATTTCCTTGGGCGACAGCAGAAATCAGTGAAGTCCGCGATCGATTACTCGATCTGTTCTGTGTCGGTGCGTATCGAGAAGGTGATTTCCTCTTATCTTCGGGAGCACGCAGCACCTACTACATCAACGGCAAGCAGGTGACACTTCATCCTCAAGGTGCATTAGCTGTGGGGCGAGTGTTGTTGTCTCTGATTGATTCGGAAACGGTTGCGGTGGCAGGATTGACGTTAGGGGCTGATCCGATCGTGACTGCGACAAGTGTGGTCGCGGCTTATGAAGGTCGCTCGATCGCGGCTCTGATCGTGCGGAAAGAAGCGAAAGGACATGGAACTCAGGCGTATATTGAGGGATTGACTTTGCCTGAGGGTAGTCCGGTTGTGGTGCTGGAAGATGTAGTGACGACCGGACAATCTGCGATGAAAGCGGTCGATCGATTACGCGATGCGGGCTATCGAGTCGAGGAAGTGATTTCGCTGGTCGATCGACAACAAGGCGGCGCGGAATTTTATCAACAGCAGGGCTTGAAGTTTCGAGCGGTTTATACGATCGAAGACCTGCAAGCGCGTTGGAAACAGTTGCAAGGCTAACTATCAAGATCTATCTCTAGCAAGGGTGAAAAGATCGAGGATCGAAACAGGATTGGAATGTTGTTAAGAATCAATTGTTATGGCGTTAAAACTACACGTTCCAACTCTGAATAGTCCTGAAGCGGCAGAAGACATTAAAGAAACGATTCTGACGCACGAACCCGATGCGAAAGTTGATATTGATCTAGAGCAGAAGACTGTAACCGTGGAAGCAAAAGCCTCAGAAGAGACTTTTAAGCAGGCGATCACGGCAACCGGACACGAAATCAGCGGATACTAAAAAAGGTAACGATGAGCAGTTCACGAAACTAAAGAATGCTAACGTTTGAACCGCTCATCGTTCACTATGCTTAACATGGCAAAGTTCTACCCGGAATTATCAGACGCGCTTCAGCAATTCATCGAGCAACAACACATGTTTTTCACAGCGACTGCGCCGATCGCTGGACGAATTAATGTTTCTCCAAAGGGAATCAATTCGTTTCGTGTGCTGAATCATCAAACCGTGGCTTACCTCGATCTAACTGGAAGTGGCAATGAAACGAGCGCTCACCTACTGGAAAACGGGCGCATGACGATTATGTTTTGCAGCTTTGAAGGTAAGCCCGTGATTTTGAGACTGTACGGAACGGGTTTTGTGATTCGTCCCTGTGATGAAAAGTGGGACGCGCTTTATCCGTTATTTGAGCCAGTTCCAGGAACACGGCAGATCGTTTTGATCCAGATTGAATCGGTTTCGACCTCGTGTGGTGGTGGGGTTCCGCTGTATGAATTTGTGAGCGATCGAGAGACGTTGATCAATTGGGCAGAGAAGAAGGGCAAGGCAGGTTTAGAGAAATACTGGAAGGATAATAATCAGGTCAGTATTGATGGATTGCCCGCCCATTCATTGATTTAACGGTCGATCGTGGAAATGATTTAACGGTCGATCGCGGAAATCCCGGTAGAGACGCGATTAATCGCGTCTCTACGTCGTCGGGTAAACCGATCAATTTTGTTTAGGTTCCGGCGATGGCGATGCCGACGGGGATGGGGACGCGGAAGGCGATGGCGATGCTGATGGCGATGGTGACGGTGATGCCGTAGATTTCACCGTCAATGGAATGCCATCACTGGTTGATCGAGCATCCAACTCTAACTGCCGAGGATTCGTCCGTGCCTGAATCTGCGCCTGTGATAGATTCCGCTGATACTCGGATAACGCTTGCCGCACACGAGGAACTTGCGCCGCAGGCTTGAGAATCTCGATCGCTAATTTCCATCGATCGATCACCAAGCTCCAATCCTCTTTCGATTGTGCTGATTGCGCTAAATTCGTTGCCCCGATCGCTCGGTCTTCCGCCTGACTCAGTAGTGTATTCAAATCAGTCTCAGACAGTTTCTGACCTGTCTTCGCTACCACTGTACGCGGTACTTTAATCTCTGTGGGTTTGGGCGGCAGTTGATCCGCAGGAATGCCCGAAACATAACCTTTTTTCTCATACGGAGTCGGATCAACCGGACGCAACGGCGTGTATTCTACAATCCGAGTCGGCAGCGGGCTACAACTCATCAGCACTCCGAGCAGCAACCCTCTCAAACTTCTGAGCATACAACCTGGAACAAAATCGACTCCGTTAGAATGCCTCGATTTCGGTTTTCGCGCACACATCGGCGTTAAAATTTCTTAAGAAAGTCGCGAAATGTAGGGCTGTAGAATGCGTGTTGCGATCGTTGGAGCGGGTTTGGCTGGGTTAGCTGCCGCTGTGGAATTAGTCGATGCAGGTCACGAGGTGGAAATCTTCGAGGCTCGATCGTTTGTCGGGGGTAAGGTCGGCAGTTGGATCGATGCCGATGGCAACCATATCGAAATGGGCTTGCACGTTTTCTTCAACAATTACGCGAATCTGTTCGCTTTGATGAAAAAAGTCGGCGCGTATGAGGAATTACTGCCGAAAGATCATGTTCATACGTTTGTGAATCGCGGTGGACAGTTGGGACAACTCGATTTTAGATTTCTGCTTGGTGCGCCATTTCATGGATTAAAGGCGTTTTTCACGACTGGGCAGTTAACGATTCAGGATAAGTTGCAAAATGCGATCGCGCTTGGCACAAGTCCGATCGTTCCAGGATTGATCAACTACGATGTCGCGATGAAAATGATTCGCGCTCTTGATGATGTCAGCTTTGCCGATTGGTTCCGCAGTCATGGTGGCTCTCAGAATAGCCTCAAGAAAATGTGGGACCCGATCGCATTAGCGCTCGGTTTTATTGACACTGAGAATATTTCGGCTCGGTGTATGTTGACGATCTTTATGATGTTCGCGGCGAAAACAGAAGCTTCTCGGTTGAATATGCTATCGGGGTCGCCTGCGGAATATTTGACTAAGCCGATCGTCAATTACATTGAATCGAAGGGCGGAAAGATTCATACCCGCAGACGAACGCGGAAAATTCTGTTTGAAGGCGAAGGACAGAATGCGAAAGTTACGGGGTTAGCGATCGCCAATGGTGAAACCGAAGAAACTATCACCGCTGATGTCTATCTCGCAGCGTGTGATGTCCCTGGAATTCAGCGATTGTTGCCGCAAGAATGGCGCAGTATCAAAGAGTTTGACAATATTTACAAGCTCGAAGCAGTTCCCGTTGCGACCGTTCAAATGCGCTTTGATGGCTGGGTGACAGAATTGCACGATTCAGAAGCTCGGAAACAAGTCGATCGCGCCGCAGGAATGGACAACTTGCTATACAGTTCGGATGCGGATTTCTCTTGTTTTGCCGATCTTGCACTCACCAGTCCGAAAGACTATTACCGTGAAGGGCAAGGCTCACTGATGCAAGTAGTGCTCACACCCGGCGATCCATTTGTGCCGATGAGCAATGAAGACATCGCCAAACACGCGCTCAAACAGATTCATGATTTGTTCCCCTCGTCGCGGGAATTGAATATGACCTGGTATAACGTCGTAAAACTGGCGCAATCACTATATCGAGAAGAACCTGGTAAAGACCCGTACCGACCTTCGCAGAAAACACCGATCGAGAATTTCTTCCTAGCAGGTAGTTATACTCAGCAAGACTACATCGACAGCATGGAAGGCGCGACGATTTCTGGAAAGCAAGCCGCTCAGAAAATCCTAGAGCCTACAGGTTATCGGGTTCAGGGGGTAGGACTGTTCAAATACTAAACTGGTGAGCTGTTCGAGAAAGCAACCTTAACTTGAACAGCCTTTCCTTTGATCTTTACAAAGAGCAAATTAATCTGAGCCTCGACGAATTTAATATACAAAATTGGATATTTTTATGAAGATGTAGTCAGCAAAACAAAAATAATGCAAAGAAACAAGAGATGATCAGAATGGATTCTGACACTTCGAGCCAGAAGACAGTTCTAGTTCTGAAATCGCTCTTTATGAGCAACAGCATGAGAAAGATTCTGAGGCTCGATCGTCAACTCAATCCAGATTTGCTCTTCGTTTCGGATATTCCCATGACCATTTACATTGGAAATCTTTCTTACCAAGCGACCGTAGACGACCTCAAAACCGTATTCGCCGAATATGGCGACGTGAAGCGCGTTGTGCTTCCCACCGATCGAGAAACAGGACGAATGCGGGGCTTTGCTTTCGTCGAAATGGAACAAGATGCCCAGGAGGATGCCGCAATCTCTGAATTAGACGGCGCGGAATGGATGGGGCGACAATTGCGAGTGAATAAAGCGAAACCGAAGGGAGAGTAAATCGAACCGTAGACTGTCTAAAACTAAATAGCTCAAATGACACAAACGCTTTCCCCGAACTTGGAGAAAGCGTTTGTGGTTTGGAGATATGAATCGGGTGGAAGTATCAATCTAGTCTTTCGTGCTCATCCACCTTTTCTTAACTATGCTGCACGACGAGTCAACAGACCCCACAAGAAGATCGCAACAATTGCACCCAAGATTGCGATCAAGATACCGCCAAAGCTCAAAGATGCAGCGGTCAAATTCAGCGCTCCTGTGGTCAAGAAGGTGTAGAGGCTGCCACCAATAAACGCACCGACGATACCCAAAATAATCGTTCCAAGAATGCCGCCGCCTTGATCGCCGGGGTAAATTGCTTTCGCGATCGCACCTGCAATCAGTCCTAAAATAATCCAAGCGATAAGATTCATAATCAGTTTCTCCTAAAGTTTTTGCTCACAATTAGAGAGTATCAATTTGCCTCAATGTCACCCATCTGTCAGAAGTGAGAATCAAAAAGTGTCCGAAGGAATAGACACTTTTAGGAATGTAATTTAGGCTGAAATTTCCAAGGTTTGTGCGGCTTCTTTAAGCAGTTCACAGGCTGCTTTTACAACGGTTTCTGGAGCCACCTGCGCTAAACAATGATGATGTCCTTCAGGACAAATACTTTTGTAACAGTACTTACAAGGCACATCTTGAAATAACAACCGATGTGGAACTTGCCAAGGAGTATGTTGCGGATTGGTTAGAGCGTATAAATCGACAACAGGTGTACTAACTGCTGCGGCAATATGAGCGGGAGCGGTGTTATTCGAGATCAGAACGGGTGCAAGTTCGATCAATGCGGTTAATTCGCTTAGGTTCAATTGACAAACGAGTGAATGAGCTTCTGCCTGCATTCTCGATCGAATCTGAGCGACGATATCGAGTTCAAGCGTCGTTCCCGTGAAAATGACCGCACAATCATGTTCAAGAATCAACTGATCTGCCACGATCGCGAATTGTTCGATCGAGTATCTCCGAGATGGAGCCGTTGCGCCCGTATGTATTACGACCCATTGTTTCGGTAAGTTTAGCGAAGTTATTAGATCAGAAACGCGATCGCGATCTTTCTGTGCAATCCGAATCGATAGCTTTTGATTCTCAGTGGTTGCGCCAATTTCAGCAACTAGATCAAGCTGACGTTGAACTTCGTGACGAATACCCAGATCAGGTTCTGGATCTTTGATCCAATCGGTTAGCAATTGGTAGGGATTCTCGTGACAGTGCGCCAATCTCAGCGGAATTCCTGCCATGTAACACAAGAAGGCAGACGGTAACGGATTCTGACTGTAAACGGTGAAAATGATCACACCATCGAATTGATGTTGTCTCAGCAACTCGATCATTTCATATTCTGGTTTCGGAGATTCTCTTGGTGCGGTTGCTTTGAGCCAGGGAGAATCGTAAACGATCGTATGATCAACTTCGGGAATTAATGGCGCGATCGCACTCCCCGCCGAAGAAGTCAGTAGCGTTAATCGTCGATCGCTCAGCGAATCCTTCAATGCTCGAAACGCTGGAGTCGTCATCAAGACATCCCCGATCGTATCAAGTCGAATGCAAAGTAGATTTTTAGCTTGGTTCCAGGACATGATTAAACATCGATTGAAGTTCTTCGAGGGTGCAGCGAGCCGTTCCCGGTTTTTGTACCACGATCGCAGCAGCAGCAGCCGCGAGTTCGGCAGCGATCGTAGAATCCTCCGTAATCGTTAATGCGATCGCGAATGTTGCTGTAAAGGTATCACCTGCCCCAATTGTTTGAGTCGGACAGGCGGGATTTGCCCGAATTTGATAGGGAGCGCGATCGCGTTGTAGCAGGATTACACCTGCTCGATCGAGTGTAACCGCGACAATTCGTGCTCCCGTTTTCTCTAAGATTTCTTCTGCATTGTGCTTTACATATTGAATTCTAGAGCGGCTAATATCTTCAATTTGATTCAATAGATTTAAGGTTTGCTGATAGTTTGGCTTCACAGCAGTCACATCTAAGTGCTGATATTTGACTAAATTCTTTGCATCAACGATGAGTACTTTCGGATTGTGTTGCTGAAGTTGATCAATCGTATTGATGATTTGATCGGTTAAGATTCCATAGCCATAATCCGAGATAATCACCGCATCATAGTCATTCCATTGTGCTTTTAATTCGGTAATCAGCTTGTTTTCTAATTCTGTGCTTAGAGCTTCCGTTGTTCCTTGATCGAATCGGAGCAATAAGCGATCGCCATCCATGACCCGTTGTTTGGTTAGCGTTGTGCGATCGTGTATCGTCACAATTCCTGTAATTCCTGATAGAACTTGCTGAAGCCGCATTCCTTCCCAATCTTCACCAATTACAGAAAGTAGAGTGACATCAGCACCCAGACTTTGCAGATTCATGGCGGTATTTGCGGCTCCTCCGGGTTGGTCGATCGTATGAGAAAGTGTCACCACTGGAACTGGAGTTTCTTGGCATAAGCGAGCTGCGCCACCGTAAAGATAGCGATCGAGCATGGCTTCCCCGATCACTAAAATCTGCGATCGGGAAAACTGCTCTAGCACCGAGAGAAAGTCGCTCATGCTTGAATCCATGACAACAAACCTATCAATAAAGCTTTATCTAAGAGAAAATAAACGCTCTTGAGATAGATTTGTTCTATTGCTCATTGATGCGCCTCCATGTCTCAAATTCCCTTTGACCAGCTATCCAAACAGTATCTAGAGGAGTTTTTGTCCCCACTTGGGGAAGTCAAGCGGAGTTTGGAAATTCCTGGGGAATCAAAGTTTGTGGATATCCATTTTGCTCCGAATCCAAATCGTACGATCGACGATTTAGGCACTCTAGGGCGAATGATTCAGACCTCGTGCCTACTCGAACCGTATCGCAACGCTCCACGTCGGGCAGAACTGCGATCGTGTTTGCTGAAATTGTTCTGGCTGCAAGAAGACGATCGACGCAAAGCCAAATCCGAAAACCGTTCCCTTCCTGACACAGAATTGCCGCAACTCTGGATTTTAGCAGCGACAACCAATCAACCTGTGATTCAAGAAGTTGCCGGACAAATTGATTCGAGTTGGCTTCCTGGCATCTATTTTTTACCGAAGTTGTTTAGGACTGCAATTGTGGCAATTGATCAACTCCCAGAAACCGAAGAGACACTTTGGTTGAGAATTCTTGGACGAGACGGAACCCAACAACGAGCGATTCGGGAAGTGTTAGCGCTGCCTCAAAATCATGCACGTCGAAACAATATTCTACAGATTTTGGCGAACTGGAAAGTTAAGATTGAGCTAGGTGAGATTGAAGGCTTTTCCCAACAGGAGGAACTTATGGCGTTTTCACAGGCATTTCTAGAATGGGAGCAAGTGACCCGCCAACAGGGACGACAAGAAGGACGACAAGAGGGACAACAAGAGGGACAGAAGACTTTAATTCTTCGGCTCTTGGCTCGGCGACTTGGAGAATTGCCGGAAGAAATACGATCGCAAATTAATACTCTATCGATCGAGCAACTTGAATCCTTAGCCGATGCCTTGCTTGATTTCTCAAACTTGCAGGACTTAGAAACCTGGCTTTCTGATCATCATTAATCATTGCTCAGAATCTATACAATCTCAGCTAAAAAGCGAATAGTTCCGCAGATAGCGATTAGGTATGATAACTCATAGCTGACCGTCAAGGATTGAAATAAATCTATCAACGCTATGGAGTCTTAGCGACCTTCGTTTCATTGGAAACAGGTCTGCTCGGCTTGTCATGTCTCGCGATCGTAAAAGCTGTTGGGGGGAAAGTCGTGTTGGAAGCCTTTGTATTTGCCACTATCCTGATCGGGTTTTTCGGCATCATCCTCAAAAAGAATTTGATCATGAAGATCATTTCGATGGATGTGATGAGTAGCGGAGTGATTGCGTATTACGTGGTCGTGGCAGCACGAGGAGGGGTATTTACACCGATCGTCGGAGGTGAGCCGAAAGGGGCGTTTGCTGACCCGGTTCCGCAAGCAGTGATTCTAACCGCGATCGTGATTGGTCTCTCGATTCAAGCGTTGATGTTGGTCGGTGTAATGAAGTTGTCGCAGAACAATCCCACGCTGGAAGTCAGCGAAATCGAGAAAAGCAATACCCCGTAACACCCCATGATAGAACTAACCCTGATTTGGATTGCCTTTCCGTTCGTGGTGGGCTTCATGATTTATTTGCTGCCAAAGCTCGATCGAGTGTTGGCGCTCCTCGGTGCATTGTTTTCTGCGGTTTATGCAATTCAGCTTTTTGTGTCGCAAACCCCACTCAATCTGAGACTGCTCGATAACTTTGGGGTAAGCTTAGTCCTTGATCCACTGGCAGGGTATTTCATCATTACGAATGCGCTGGTGACGATCGCGGTTCTGCTCTATTGTTGGGGCACGAATAAGTCAACGTTCTTTTATGCTCAAACGCTGATTCTACATGGCAGTATTAATGCAGCATTGGTGTGTTCAGACTTTATTAGTTTGTATGTTGCCTTAGAAGTTCTGAGTATTGCATCGTTTTTGTTAATTGCTTATCCGAGAAGCGATCGAGCAATTTGGGTCGGATTGCGCTATCTCTTCATCAGTAACATTGCTATGCTGTTCTACCTGGTTGGAGCAGTGTTAGTCTACCGGACACATCATTCATTCGATTTTGCAGGACTTCGGGGCGCACCGCCAGAAGCATTAGCACTGATATTTTTAGGGTTATTAATCAAAGGTGGGATTTTTGCTTCTGGATTGTGGTTGCCGATGACCCATTCGGAGTCGGAATCTCCGGTTTCAGCATTGATGTCGGGCGTGGTGGTGAAAGCTGCTGTACTGCCATTAGTCCGATGTGCGCTGTTTCTCGAAGAAGTTGATCCGATCGTTAGAACCTTTGGAGTTGCAACTGCACTACTGGGCGTGTCTTACGCCATCTTTGAGAAAGACACGAAGCGGATTCTGGCATTCTCGACGGTTTCACAATTGGGATGTATCTTAGCTGCGCCAGAGGTAGGAGGATTCTACGCCCTTACTCATGGATTGGTGAAGTCTTCGCTCTTTCTGATTGCTGGAGTGCTACCTAGTCGAAACTTGAAGGAATTACAGCAGCAAGCGATGCCACGATCGATTTGGATTGCGCTCGCGATCGCAAGTTTCTCGATCTCTGGATTCCCGTTGCTGTCTGGTTTCGGGGCAAAAGTACTGACAATGAAAAATCTTTTGCCCTGGCAAGTCATTGCAATGAACATTGCAACTTTAGGAACTGCGATCGCGTTTGCAAAGTTTATCTTTTTGCCCCATGATAAGATGCCGAACGCAGAACCACTGCGGAAAGGCTTTTGGGCAGCAATTTCGCTCCTACTGGGCGGTTTAGTTGTCGCAAATGTGGTGTACTACGAAGCTTACACCTTAGAGAACATTGCTAAACCCTTGATTACGATTTTCTTGGGTTGGATCGCTTACCTAGCAATCTTCAAACGATTGAACGTGAAGCTCCCTCGAACTTTAGAGCGCTTTGAACATCTCGTTGGAATGATGAGCTTGACCTTGATGCTACTGTTTTGGTTTTGGAGGGCATTTGCATGATCGGACACTTTATTCTTAGAATGACGATTTGGCTATTGTTAACCGCTAATTTTACCTGGGTGAATATCTTGATTGGAGTTGCGATCGCGCTTCTCCTCCCGCGCCCATCCACGCCACCAGAACGATTAAAGAGCTTGTTACGATCTCTTGGAACAATCATTCTGGCAATTCCACAGGCTTATAAAGAAGCGATCGAACTGATTCTAAACCCTCACACCGAGGAAGAAATTGTGATGGAGCGGGTGCAAACAGGTCGATCGCGCGGACTGATCTTTCTCGATATTTTCTTGATTACCTTTACTCCCAAAACCACGGTACTGAACTATCTCGATGAAGGTTGGTACGAAGTGCATCAAGTCACACCGAGGAAAAAATTATGATTTTGAACATTGTTTTGTTTGCCATGATCGCGGCAATGTTGATTCCAATCTATCAGGCTTGGAAAGACGAAGACATTTGGCAGACCATGTTGGCGTTGTCGAGTGTTTCAGCCAAAGCGGCAGTGATCATTTTACTTGTGTCAGTATTGCGTGATGACTGGATGATCGGAGTTGTAGGCGTAATCATTCTGACCGTGGGAAATGCTGGATTTATGTTGCTCGCACACATTCTGAAGCAGTTGGGGGAAGCATGATCGATTTACTCACTTATACCTGTATTGGAGTCGGACTTGTCTTTTGGTTTTGGGGAACGCCTTCGCTGTTAGGAACGCGATCGGTGTTGTTCAAAATTCACAATCTAACAGTGTCCGATACATTGGGGTCAATCGCCATTATCTTTGGCTTACTGCTCCAGCGTCCGAGAGAGTTACCGCTATTAATTCTTGCGATTTTGTCGCTGGCACTGTGGAATACGATGCTGGGATATGTCTTAGCCAACTGTTCGAGTCGGCAGATTGTAGCAAATTGCGATCTGGTTCGGAGGAATGCAGATGGATAGTTATATCTATGTAATGACGGCGTTAATCCCGATCGCAGCTTCGATGCTTGTGTTTCAGGTCAATCCCTATCATGCACTGGTGATTCGAGGAATTCTGGGAGCAGTGTCAGCACTGGTTTACACGGTGTTAGGTGCGGCAGATGTGGCATTGACTGAAGCATTGGTCGGAACATTGTTAGCAGTTGCTTTGTATGCAGTTGCAGTTCGATCGTCGTTAGTTTTCCAGCTTGGGATTGTCGCAGAAAGCCAATCCGATCCACAGTTCCAGGAAGTTGCTGAGAAATTCCGTCAAATCTTCAAACCGTGGCATTTACGAGTTGAATTAGTGATGTACGCAGATTATGAAAGCTTACAGCAAGGGTTACTCAATAAAGAGATTCATGCAACCTGTGTACGATCGAGCAAATATCACACGACAACTCGGCTCCGCCGCCTTTACGAAATTCTGCAACCGGAACTCGGCGAAACTGATGTCAGCTATCTAGATTCGACTCAATTAGAGGTGCATCCATGATCTGGATTTACATTGCGGCGGGAGTGGTGTTCTTTTTCAAAATGGTCTTTCTGGTCGATCCGATGCCAGAGTTGCCATATTCGATCGTGGATGCGGTTCTCAAAGATAGCGGTGTGCCGAACGTGGTATCGGGAATCATTCTGCGGAATCGGCTATACGACACGATTTTTGAAGTGATTGTGTTCACGATCGCAATTATGGGCGCGAGTTATCTATTGGCAAATGAACGACCTTTAAGCCAAGTTCGACAGTTCACCGATGAGACTTCGATTCTGTTGGCACGACTGGGAGCCACGATCGCGGCATTGGTTGGAATTGAACTGGCGATTCGAGGACATCTTAGTCCGGGGGGTGGATTTGCGGCTGGAGTGGCAGGCGGAACTGCGATCGGGCTTGTGGCGATGACTTCTTCACCGGAATGGATGCAGGGCGTTTACAAACGGTGGAATGCGGCAACCTGGGAGAAAGTGTCGGTACTCGTGTTTATTGTGTTGTCGATCGCGACCCTAGCTGGGTATGAATTGCCACACGGACAACTAGGAGAACTGTTTAGCGGTGGAATGTTACCAATTCTGAATATTCTGGTCGCGATCAAAGTCGCGCTAGGGTCTTGGGCGGTGATGCTCGTGTTTATTCGATATCGGGGGCTGCTGTAGAAATTTCTTACTCAAGATAGAAAAAATTTAGACAAAAATCTATCTGAGGATTGCGAAACGATCCTGACTATGTAATATTTGTCACGTTAAGGATAAACAGCCCTTATCCGATCGTTTATGTCATCCTCTACAGCCTTCGCATTCGCCTTTGTTTCGACGCTAGCTTCGTCTCCTTTGACGCTTCCCTTGCTCGAAAAGTTTCCGTCTCCTGTGGCAGATCCCCCAGTTGCTACTCCGAGCCTGTCGCCATTGATGCTTAGCACAATTCCGACATCTCGTATGATTGCGCCTGTGGAGTCTGTTGCTCCACCAGAATTCTCAATGGCTAGAACTTCCGGCTCTCAGTCTCCTCAATCCGGTGGACAGCTTTATCTCCAACGATTAGCAGCTTTGCGAGTCGGTAAGCTTTACACTCGATTGCCTAGTGATAGTTTCCGGGAAGTTTGGCAAGATGCTGCTGTACAACCAACTTATGAACAGTGGCGGAAATTGTTGGCGATGGAATCGAGAGCAGTCGCGGGACGGAATAGCGATCGAGATCTTTCCATCCTGCTCGGTGACTCGCTCAGTCTGTGGTATCCAGTCGATCGATTAAAGCCTGCTCAAATTTGGCTGAATCAAGGCATTTCAGGCGATACAACTTGGAACATTTTGGCGCGACTGCCCGATTTAGCGAACACCCGACCGTCTGAGATTTATCTGATGGCAGGCGTGAATGATTTGAAGATGGGCGCGAGTGAGACCGAGATTGTGTGGAACATTCAGCGGATTATTACGCAACTTCAAGCGATGCACCCGAATGCGAAGATTGTGTTGCAGTCGATTTTACCGACCCGATCGCCTCAGATTCCGAATGATCAAATTGCGGGAATCAATCGGGAATTAAAAGCGATCGCTCAACAATCTGGCGTTTCTTTCCTCGATTTGTTCTCACAGTTTGTCGATTACGATGGACAAATTTTGCCAGAGTACACAACCGATGGAATTCACCTAAGTGCTCAAGGATATGCGGCTTGGCAATCGGTGTTTGATGAATCTAGCCGCACTGTGGCAACTTCAAATTAGCGATCGACCAAATCCATGCGCGATACTATCCAAAATTAAGATCACTCCGAACACGATTAGCAGATATCGAAATAGAATCGGAAACCAACGATTCACAAATGCCTGAATGTTGAGAAGAATCCGAGATTCACGATTTTGAGAAAAATAATAGACAGCGACAAGAACGACTAGAGGAAAAATAAAAACAAGAACATAAAACAGTAGAAGTAATGCGAGTTGCACCAGCGTTGGATCAATTTGGGTGATTCGCTCGATCGCAACCAGAAAAGGAAGTGCAGTCGGAGCTTCAACTAGCGCCATTGTCAATCCAAAGAGAAACGTTGCAGTCGGTTTGAGTGATTTCGGTCGTTTCGCTTTCGACTGTTGCATCAGTTTGCCAATGTTCCAACCTAGGATTACAAGAGCAACACCGATGATAAATTGCATCACGTAAAGGAGGTCTCCGAGTCGATCGAAGAAATTCGCGACCAATTGCATCATGCCGAGCGCAATCAACATGCCAGAAATCCAAGCCGCGAGAAAATCTCCGAAAATAAACGCGATCGATCTCGGAATCGGTTTCGGTGTGCTGAGCAGATAGATTTGGACTGCCATCGCATTCGGATTAATGCTATCGAGAAGTGCGATCGCAGCAAGCGTTCCTAAGAGTTCGGGCATGGTGAAAACGGCTATGATTAATTATTGCTTCATGAAACCATTGTTATGTATGCTGTGATCTCGCGAGACAAAATTCAACTTCCGCCGGGTACAGTAGTTCGGATGCCTGGAACTTGGCAAGACTACTGTGTGCTGCGGGACAGTCGAGGAGATGGCTCAATTCCTCGAATCAAGTTTCGTGATGGAGAGATTTTACTAATGAGTCCGATGCCTCGTCATGGTCGAGAAGCCCATTTACTTGCAAGAGTTGTAGAAATTCTTCTGGAGAGTGAGGATCGAAACTACGAAGCTTTTACACCGATCACGATCGATATTCCTGAATCATCGGGAATCGAGCCAGATTACTGTTTCTACATCGACAATTGGCAAGCAGCGATCGGTAAAGATCGCATTGATTGGCAAACTGAACTACCGCCAGATCTGGTCATTGAAATTGATGTGACAACTTACACGACTGCGGAGGATTATCTACCTTACCGAGTGCCAGAAGTCTGCTTGTTCAGAAGAAATCGCTTCTTGATTTATCAATTGGAGAACGATCAATATGTTTTGAAAGAAACGAGTCGGTTTTTTCCTGAGATTGACGTGAAAACGATTGCCTCCCAATGCCTACAAGACGCAGCAGAACGGGGAACCGGAGCGGCGATTCGAGAATTACGATCGCGATTCTAAAAGCATTCTTTGAGTAGAGGATTGAATTTGCGCTGGATCGCTACAATGGGATCTGTCTTCATTCCCCCGATCGACATTTTGAGCGCTACCTCTTCTCCTAAAATTGTTCTCGTAGACGGTCATTCGCTGGCATTCCGCGCCTATTTCGCCTTTGCTAAGGGACGAGATGGGGGCTTACGCACTTCAACTGGAATTCCAACGAGCGTTTCCTATGGCTTCCTCAAGGCGTTACTCGAAACTGTGGAAGCGGAAAAACCGGATTATTTAGCGATCGCATTTGATCTCGGTGGCGCAACGTATCGCCACGAAGCCGATGATACTTACAAAGCAGGTCGCCCCGAAACGCCTGAAGATTTCATGCCCGATCTAGAGAATCTTCAGGAATTGTTGAAGGCGATGAATCTACCGATCGTGATTGCTCAAGGTTATGAAGCTGATGACGTGATCGGGACAATGGCGCGGAAAGCAAGTCAGGAAGGCTTTACCGTTCGGATTTTGAGTGGCGATCGCGATTTGTTCCAATTGGTCGATCCCGATGGCAAAGTTAAAGTTCTCTACATGAGCACAACCTACGGGAAAGGTGCGCCCCCTCCTAAAGAATTCGGGGCTGAGCAAGTGAAAGAAAAGCTTGGGGTGTTACCGTCCCAAGTGGTGGACTTTAAAGCGCTCTGTGGGGATGCTTCCGATAACATTCCCGGTGTGAAAGGGATCGGGGAGAAAACAGCGGTTCAGTTGTTATCGACTTATGGATCGCTTGAGAAAGTGTATGAATCGATCGACGAAATTAAAGGAGCCGTCAAAAAGAAATTAGAAGCGGGAATCGAGGATGCACGTCATTCGCAATGGATGGCGCAAATTCATTTAGATGTTCCATTAGAAGTCGATCCAAAGGATTGCAAACTCCAAGGATTCGACGAAGACACCGTTAAACCCTGGATCGAGCGATTGGAATTCAAATCGTTCATCAATAAGATCGAGAAGTGGAAAGCACAACTCAGCGGTGATACGGATTTCTCCGAAACCGAAGGTTCAAAGCAAGCCGCAAAACAAGCTCCGATCGTTCCTCAGTACGACGATGATGATTTGTCATTCTTTACTGCGGAAGAAACTGAGAACGCAGAAAAGTTTGAGCCAGTGTCGATCGAGCCTCAAATCATTGATACTCAAGCCAAACTTGATGCTCTGGTAAAACAACTGAAAACCCACAAGAGCGATAAAACTCCGGTCGCTTGGGACACGGAAACGAGCGATTTAGATCCAATCAAAGCGGATCTCGTTGGAATTGGTTGCTGCTGGGGTTCTGAATCGGATTCCTTGGCATACATTCCAATCGGGCATACGTCGGGAACGAACTTAGATAAAGCGATCGTGCTTGAAGCGTTGCGTCCGATTCTCGAAGATGTGAAATATCCAAAAGCCCTTCAGAATGCAAAGTTCGATCGCTTAGTCTTCCGCTTCCAAGGGGTTGAACTCGCAGGCGTGGTCTTCGATACGATGTTAGCTAGCTATATCCTCAACCCCGAAGCAAGCCATAAACTGAGTGATATGAGCTATCGCTATCTTGGCATTCATGCACAGGAATACGAAGACTTAGTTCCCAAAGGAAAGCACATTGGAGAAGTAAACATTCCAGCCGTTGCGAACTATTGCGGCATGGATGTTTATGGTGTGTTTAACTTAGTGCCAAAACTGCGATCGGAACTTCAAGAACTACCCAGACTGCATGAGCTATTGATCGAAATCGAGCAACCGCTTGAACCTGTGTTGGCAGAGATGGAAGCAACTGGGGTGAGAATCGATCGAGACTATCTGCACGAGTTTTCTAAGAACTTGAAAGAAGACCTCGATCGTATTGAAATCGAAGCTTACGAAGCAGCAGGCGAAAAGTTCAGTCTCGGATCTCCAAAACAGTTGAGTGAATTGTTATTCGAGAAGTTGGGACTCGACAAGAAGAAATCTCGCAAGATCAAAACGGGCTATTCAACCGATGCGGCAACTCTAGAGAAACTTCAGGGTGATCATCCGGTTGTAGATAAGATTGTTGAACATCGCACTTTGACGAAGCTCAAATCGACGTATGTGGATGCGCTTCCAACTCTGATTAATCCGAAGACCGATCGCGTTCACACGGACTTCAACCAAGCAGTCACTTCGACAGGTCGCCTCTCTTCCTCGAATCCGAACCTACAAAACATTCCGATTCGGACAGCCTTTAGTCGCCAAATCCGTAAAGCCTTCATTCCCAAAGAAGGTTGGCTCATGGTTGCAGCAGACTATTCTCAGATCGAACTACGAATTTTAGCTCACTTAAGCCAAGAGCCTGTTCTGCTCGAAACCTACCGGAACAATGAAGATGTGCATGCGCTGACTGCTCGATTGTTGCTAGAACGAGAAGAAGTCACTTCTGAAGAACGGCGACTCGGAAAAATCATTAACTTTGGTGTGATTTATGGCATGGGAGCACAGCGATTTGCGCGTGAATCTGGAGTCTCAACGGCTCAAGCGCGAACGTTTATCGATCGATTTAACTCCCGATATGCCCGCGTCTTCGAGTATCTCCAACAAATGCAGCGAGAAGCGATCGCGAATGGCTTTGTCGAAACGATCAAAGGACGACGACGCTATTTCAATTTCTCATCAGATTCGGTGAAAAAACTACGCGGAACTTCTCCCGATGAAATTCAACTCGATAAGCTAAAGTTACGCGATCAGTTCGAGGCACAAGCCCTCAGAGCTGCCGCCAATGCTCCAATTCAAGGCTCCAGTGCTGACATTATCAAAATCGCGATGTCGCAATTACACGAAGTCTTGAAAGCTTACCCAGCTAATCTCTTACTACAAGTGCACGATGAATTAGTGTTTGAAGTCGAACCTGATGCTTGGGAAGAATTGCAGCCCAAAATCAAACGAGTGATGGAAAATGCTGTGTCTCTGAGTGTGCCTTTGATGGTTGATATTCGAGCTGGAAACAACTGGATGGATACTAAATGATGAAACCAACTCTCCCCAAAGCAATGACCGTCGATGATCTGCCTCGATTGAAATGGTCGATCGAGGACTATCACCAGATGATCAAACATGGTCTCCTAGATGATAAAAAGGTTGAGCTATTGTGCGGGGAGATTGTTGAAATGGTTCCAGAAGGAGAAGAGCACGTTGAGCAGAATGAAGATGGATACAAGTATTTAGATAGGCTTTTAGGCGATCGCGCTAGAGTTAGAAAGGCAGCACCTATCACTTTGCCCAATGGAAGCGAACCGGAGCCAGATATCGCAATCTGTCAGCCTCTTGGTCGGGAATATCGGCAGCATCATCCTTATCCAGAAAACATCTTTTGGCTAATTGAGTATTCAAACTCGACACTGAAAAAGGATTTAGAAGTGAAGTCGAAAATCTATGCTGAAGTTGGAATTCAAGAATATTGGATTGTGAATATTCAAACGAATAAGCTCATTGTGATGAGAGATCCAGAAGGGGGATTGTATCAGACCCAGTTCACATTAGAATCTGGGATGATTTGTTCGATCGCGTTCCCTGATCTAGAAATCGAAGTTGAAAGAATCATCAGCCCTTAAATACTTCTAGAACAGCTATGACAATAGAAATCCTGACTCATGCTAAATTCACCATCGAGGAATATCACCAGATGATCGAACTAGGACTTCTGGATGATAAACGTGTTGAGCTATTAAGAGGGGAGATTATCGAAATGGTTCCAGAGGGTACTGATCATGCGGATGTTAATGGCGATGCTCATGAGTATCTCATCCTGCTTCTAGGCGAACGCGAAGCGCGGTGCAAGCATCGAGCAAAAGTTAGAAAGGCAGCACCCATCACCTTGCCCAACGGAAGTGAACCTGAACCAGATATTTCGGTTTTTCAACGTCGGGAGTATCGCAGCCATCACCCCTATCCAGAGAACATCTTCTGGCTGATTGAATACTCAGACTCGACACTGAAAAAGGATCTAGAAGTCAACTCCAAGATTTATGCCGAAGTTGGAATTCGAGAATATTGGGTTGTGAACATTCAAGCCAATGAACTGATTGTGATGCGCGATCCTGAAGACGGAGAATATCAAACCGAATTCCGATTGAAAGAAGGCACTATCACCCCTCTATCGTTTCAGGATTTAGTAACCAGAGTAGAAAGAATCATTCAATAAGCACGAACTATATCTAGTACCTTGGGAAGATCAGCCAACTGAATTCTTCGGGACACTACCGTTTCTAACGGTAGCTCAAAACGAAAACCGCATTAACTCCTGATTCAAAGTTGCTGATGGGCGGAGAGAGAATCGAACTCTCATACCTTTCGGTGCCACATTTTGAGTGTGGTGCGTCTACCAGTTTCGCCATCCG
>ERZ1066124.59-NODE-59-length-107730-cov-25.817033_pt1 | contig 107730 bp, 77 predicted proteins | sample MGYA00382771_ERZ1066124 | MGnify/ENA primary metagenome ERZ1066124 (study PRJEB33369, sample SAMEA5778354) | biofilm metagenome | biome: Industrial cooling water; feature: Water cooling tower basin; material: Biofilm | place: United Arab Emirates | collected... | reverse complement strand
AGGTTCGACCACTTTCCGAACGGCGCTCTCTCGCGCTCGCTCATCAGCGACTTATTTAATATAGCGAGCGTAAATAGTATTGTCAACACTTTTTTCAAAAAAAATTTGATTAATTTTTTACTGCGTCTAAATGCCTTGCTGTGGCGACTTTGAGCAACAATAGTTATGCCAGAGCGTATAGCAGGAGCAAGAAGAATGAATTTTCAATCGTTGATTTTACAGTTACATAAGTTTTGGAGTGAGCGTGGTTGTCTGATTGCCCAACCTTATGACATGGAGAAAGGCGCCGGCACCAAAAATCCGCACACATTCTTGCGAGCATTGGGTCCAGAACCTTGGTCAGTTGCATACGTGGAGCCATGTCGGCGCCCTACAGATGGACGATATGGAGAAAACCCAAATCGCTTTCAACACTATTATCAATACCAAGTACTTATAAAACCCTCACCAGATAACATCCAAGAAATATATCTAGATTCTCTGCGGGCACTTGGTATTCGACCCGAAGACCATGATGTACGCTTTGTAGAAGATAACTGGGAAGATGCAACAGTAGGCGCCTGGGGTACTGGTTGGGAAGTGTGGTTAGATGGAATGGAAATAACTCAATTTACGTACTTCCAGCAATGCGGAGGAGTAGACTGCCGTCCAGTATCTATAGAAATAACCTACGGACTAGAACGGTTGGCAATGTACCTTCAAGGTGTCGAAGCAATAACCAAAATTCACTGGACTGACAACATTACATATGGAGATGTTCACCTCCAAGGCGAAATTGAACAATGTGTATACAACTTTGAAGCATCAAACCCCGAAATGCTGCTAACACTATTTAATATGTACGAGCAAGAAGCTACTCAGCTAACCGAACGGGGATTAGTCCTACCCAGCTTGGATTATGTAATTAAATGTTCACACTCTTTCAACTTACTCGATGCAAGAGGTGTAATTTCAGTCACAGAAAGAACTAGATACATTACCCGAATTCGCAACTTAGCCCGTAAAGTAGCTCAATTGTACGTAGAACAGCGAGAGCGATTAGGTCACCCTTTACTTAAAAATACATCCGACACCTAACACCAAAAATGCTATTTGTAACCTAAAATCTATTCTTGGTAAGTGTGTAAAGTTTTATTACAGAGATTGAAACAAAAGAATGGGCACAAAGTTAGCTGAAATTTTAGAACCTATTGCAGCATGGTTCCGCAGTTTAAACGTTCCAGAACCAATTGTGCATTGGGGACACCCAGCCATGATGGGCATTGTTATATTTGTCCTGGGTAGCTACGTTGTATACGCAGGTTGGCAAGGGAGAATTGCAGCAGATAAAGATGTAGCGATTAAAAATCGTGCAGACCACCGCAAACTGGCGCCTTTAATGTTTACCTTTATGGCACTAGGTTATACAGGTGGCTTATTATCTCTGGTTATGCAAAAGCAACCCATCATGGAAAGTCCACATTTTTGGACTGGTTCTAGTGTACTTATAATCTTAGGGATAAACGGCGCCATTTCATTAAATGGTTTTGGCGGAAACAATCAAGGACTGCGGAACTTACACGCTTATTTGGGCAGTACAGCGTTTTTAGTCTTGATAATACATGCCATACTTGGGTTTAGATTGGGGATAAGCATCTAGTCTCAAAGGCATATTTAATAAGATGGTGCAATTCACACGAAACGCACCATCTATAAATAACTTACTTTCATAATGCTTAAATTTTTCTATAACTCTATTAAAGATTGGCATGGTTCAGGTGAGCGGTGTAATTATATGTATTGCTTATATTCTGGGGTTGCTATTCACCGCAATTCCAGGAAGCGGTTTCTGGATTTTAGGTATTGGCGTAATTGCCGCAATTATATTTAGAAAAAGACTTATTCCACGCAAAACGCAGCAAACTAAAGCAAAAGGACAAATTCAGTCAAAAAGTCTACCTGCGAATAGATACCTACTTCCACATCCAAGAATATGGCTAATAGCTGGTGTAATTGGTTTACTAGCAAGCTTTTACCTTCAGTCTCGCACTCCTACCCCAGGCGCCAACGATATTAGTAAATATGTTCCAGCAGGAAATAACAGTAATCAAGAACAACTATATATTGTACGAGGCACAGTAACTACTACACCCAAATTAACTCGCGCTTCCAAAGGACAGTTTTGGATGGAAGCAAAACAGTTTGATGAGGTGAAAGATCAAGACAATAAAATTGGTGGAAGTAAGGGAGTATCTGGTAATTTATATGTCACCGTACCGTTATTACAAGCAACAGGGTTATACCCAGGTGCGGAAATAGGTGTCACAGGGGTTTTGTATAAACCCAAAGGTGCAATAAATCCAGGAGCTTTTGACTTTCAAAATTATTTAAATCAACGAAGCACCTTTGCTGGTTTAAGCGGGCGCCAAATAAATATATTAAATGAAGATAATAAAGATAGAAAGTGGGGATGGTGGAAACTGCGCGAAACAATTGTACGGGCACAGGTTAGCCCTTTGGGCATTCCTTCTGGGCCACTATTAAGTGCAATGGTCGTGGGTAGTAAAGCTGTAGATATACCGTATGATGTACGCGATTTATTTATTAAAGTTGGTTTATCACATGTTTTATCAGCATCGGGGTTTCAAACTTCTTTAATTTTAGCTGTAATTTTAGGTTTAACTCAACGTGCAAAACGTAGCACTAGATTTACATTAGGAACTATTGCATTAATTATATTTGTATCTCTAACAGGCTTTGATCCCCCGGTAGTTAGAGCTACAATCATGGGTTTCGCAGCATTGATTGCTTTATTACTAAAACGTACAGTTAAACAATTGAGTTTATTGTTGCTCACAGCCACAGTAATGCTAATATTCAATCCATCATGGATTTGGGATTTAGGTTTTCAACTTAGCTTTTTATCAACACTGGGCTTAATTGTGACTGCACCAGCAATAACTAAACGTTTAGGTTGGCTACCATTAGCAATAGCTGCTTTAATAGCGGTTCCCTTGGCAGCAATGATTTGGACATTGCCATTACAACTGTACTTATTTGGAACTATAGCTGTCTATTGTTTATTACTCAATATAATTACGGCACCTTTAATTTCAATAATTAGCTTAGGTGGTTTCTTAAGTGCGCTTTTCTCGGTTATTCTTCCTTCAGCAGGTAGCTATTTAGCTGGACTACTATATCATCCAATCAACTGGTTATTGAATATAGCAGAATTGTTTGGAAATATACAATTTAGCTCTTTTTCAGTGGGTACTATTAGCCTAGTACAATTAATTACCATTTATACATTAATAATACTAGTATGGTTGATTCGTTGGTGGCAGCGACGCTGGTGGTTTGCTTGTGGTGTTGCTTTAGCATTAGTATTTATACCTGTTTGGAATTCTACCAACACATTGTTTCAAGTTACAATGCTGGCAGCAAATGGAGAACCTGTAATTGTGATTCAAGATAAAGGCAAAATCACATTAATTAATGGTGGAGATGAAGGAACAGGACGCTTTACGATATTACCGTTCCTACAGCAGCAAGGTGTAAATCAAATTGACTGGGCAGTAGCATCAGATTTTCAAGATAACGGAAGTAATGGTTGGTTAGAAATATTACTACGTTTACCTGTCAGAGCATTTTATGATTATTCTGCAAATTCAGAAAATGCTCTGGCAAGTTCAGCAATTCAGAAAAAATTACAACAAAATCAAGGCGCCTATCAAGCATTAGGAGTTGGGCAAAGTATAAATGCTGGTGCCGTGACTGTACAGCTACTCAACGAAAAATTACCCATACTACAAATGCAAATTCAAAACAAAAGCTGGTTACTAGTTGGAAACCTTAAACCTACAGAGTTAAAAAACTTGATTAAAACTGGCGCCATACCACGTTCGCAAGTCCTTTGGTGTCCACCTCAAATATTAAAAGAGCTAGTTAGTACTGTACAACCAGAAGTAACAATTACCACAAGTGCTGATATCGACCCAAACATTCTGTCAGAAATTGGTGATATCAAAACCCAGCTTCTATTTACCGGACGTGATGGTGCAATTCAATGGAAACCGAACGGACAGTTTGAGACTTTTATGCAAACAATGGAAAATAAGACCTCAGCACTTTAAAACTAACCAATAGTCATGCTATAATTATGAGCGCATATAAAATAGAAAACCTGGAGAGGTGTCCGAGTGGTTGATGGTGACGCACTCGAAATGCGTTTTGGCAGCAATGTCAACGGGGGTTCGAATCCCCCCCTCTCCGATTATTTCTTAAATAAATGATAGTCTTAGACAATCAAAGGCACCCAAACCGCCGTGTCTATTGAACATAGCGATTATTCTTTTTATAAATAAAATACAGCGCGCGTCGGTTGAGTCAAAATGGAGAAGCGCTCACAAACAGTCTTAAAGGCAATTAGTTATGACGTTATCACCTCAGTTATCATCAACCGTTTCTTTAGAAGAGTTTCTGAATTTACCTGAAACGAAACCAGCAAGCGAGTATATTGAAGGTCATATCTACCAGAAACCGATGGCACAGGGAAAACATAGCATTATTCAAACTCGTTTACCAGCCACAATTAATCAGGTAGGAGAACCAAGTCAAAAAACTTTAGCGCTAACAGAACTGCGTTGCACTTTTGGTGGACGCTCGCTAGTTCCCGATATTGCCGTATTTGAGTGGTCACGCATACCCACCGATGCAAACGGAGAAATTGCAAATAGGTTTAATAGCTATCCTGATTGGACTATCGAAATCCTTTCACCCAATCAATATCCCAACCGCGTAATTAATAAAATTATTTTCTGCATTAGCAACGGAACAAAACTTGGTTGGTTTATTGACCCTGATGACAGATCAATAATGGTATTTCAACCAAATCAATTACCATCGGTAAAGTACGATACAGATGTCTTGCCTGTTCTTAACACTTTGTCTAACTGGCAGGTGCAAGTGGCAGAGATATTTTCTTTATTAAAAGTAAAATGACTTAAACAGAGCTGTTTTCCCATTGCTCCAGCTATAAGGCACCAATAATAATATTGAAATAAAATATACCTAGACATAGTAGATTAGTGAGCTAAACTGTACTTCATTGCGTGAAGAGGTGCGATTATGCTCAATCGGTGGTTAGGAAAATTACTTTTACTTACCTTTGTTAGTACATGTTTATGTGTGGGTATTACTCTTGGTAGTGCGATTCGGATGGGTAAAATACAGGCATCTGATAAACCGTCGAAACCTTCAGACTCTCTACCCATATTGCCTCCGGTAACTGAGGAGCAAATTTTTCCTGATTCGATTACAATTCAAGCTGTTGGGGATGTTATTCCTGGTACTAATTATCCTAACAATAGATTACCTAGCAATCGTAATAAATTAATTCCTCAATCAGTACGTAAATACTTAGCCAATGCTGATATATTGTTTGGCAACTTTGAAAGTTCTTTAACAAACTATCGCTATAGCGCCAAAGATATCACCAAAGGTCAAACATTTGCTTTTCGGTCGCCACCAGAATATGCCAAACTATTTGCTGATGTTGGATTTAATGTATTCAATGTCGCGAATAACCATGCTTTAGATTTTGGAGTGGTGGGTTTTCGTGACACGGTTAAAAATTTAAAAAAGGTAGGTATTAATACTCTAGGTCATAAAAATCAAATTCTTTTCCTTAATAGTAATAACATTAAGGTAGCAATGATTGGATTTGCGCCATATGATTATTACAACTCGATTCACGATATAGCAACTGCTGCACAACTCGTTAAATCAGCACAAAAGCAAGCTGATGTTGTGATAGTGTCAATGCACGCAGGCGCCGAAGGTACCAATGCGTTGCGAACTCGAAACAGTAACGAATATTTTTATGGTGAAAATCGTGGTAATTCAGTTAAGTTTGCCCGAACAATGGTTGATGCAGGCGCCGATATGGTTTTGGGACATGGGCCACATGTACCACGAGCGATGGAAATTTACAAAGGTAAATTAATAGCTTATTCTTTGGGTAACTTTCTGGGATATAGAACTTTATCCACAACAGCCGAAACTGGTTACTCAATGATTCTAGAAGCAAAGTTAAATCAAACTGGAGATTTGGTTGAAGGTAAAATTATTCCAGTTCATATGGATAAACAAGGAATTCCTCATATTGACAAGAATAAACGCACGGTCAAACTAGTGCGCGACCTGATAAAAAAAGATTTTCCTAAAACTTCAATGAAAATTAATCAAAAAGGTGAAATTATAGGCATTAACTAACTCCTGCATTAGAATGAAAGTAACTGATAGCGATAGCACAGCTATTCGTTTCGTGATTGAACAGCAATTGCAAGCGTTTCAACAAGACAACGCCGAAGAAGCGTTTGCTTTCGCAAGTCCTGAAATTAGGACGCAATTTCAAACGGCGAAGAATTTTCTCAAAATGGTGAAAACAGGGTATCTACCTGTTTATCGTCCCCGTTCGGTACTGTTTGAGAATATTACTATAATTCAAGGAAATATTACACAGCTCGTATTGCTTCTAGGCCCTGATGGGGTTCCAGTTAGGGCTTTATATTTAATGTCCAAGCAGCCAGAAGGCATTTGGAGAATTAATGGCTGCTTCTTAGTGCCTGTTGAAGCAGAAATTTTGTAAATGTGGTCAGATTGGCAACGGATGATAAGCGGATGTAACGGATGATGCAAGCGGCGCCAAAGTGTGAGTACTACCTGTTAACAAAACCAGTAGTACCAAATTGCCTTGTTTGAGCAAGAACTTAATACGAGGCTTATTAATATTTTCTCTGTTGCCACAATTTATCGAAAAGAGTTGGCTTTAACTAACTGTTTATTAAGGACTTGGTTTAACTTACCGCTGCGATAACCTTCTAAATCTAATGTGACATAGATAAAACCGAGTTCTTGAAAAGCTGAGACAACTAATTGTAAATCAATTTCTGATACAAAATCTTTAATGTGTTCGGTTGGTAATTCAATCCGTGCGGTATCACCTTCAGAACGGACGCGCAGGTTTGAAAACCCTAGTTTACGTAAATATATTTCTGCCCTACCTACTCGCTGCAGTTTAGCTACTGTAATCTCTTCTCCATAAGGAAATCTTGAACTTAAGCAAGGTTGTGCTGGTTTATCCCACCACGGTAAACCAAGCTGCTGTGAAAGCTGGCGTACTTCTAGTTTACTAGCGCCTACTTCAGCTAAAGGAGAAAAGGCGCCTCTTTCTTTGGCAGCTTGAATACCTGGACGATAATCGTGTAAATCATCAGCATTGACACCATCTACAACATAAGGATAGCCAAGCTGGTTTGCTAATGGTCTAAGAGTGTCGTGAAGTTCGCTTTTACAAAAATAACAACGGTTAACTGGATTTGCTGTATAATTCGGATTTTCCATCTCGTGTGTTTCGATTACTTGATGGCGAATTCCAATTGTCGCAGCTTGAACTTTTGCATCTTCTAGCTCTTCTGGAAGCAAAGAAGGTGAAACAGCAGTCACAGCTAAAGCACGTGTACCTAAGACATCATATGCAATTTTTGCTACTAAGGTACTATCAACACCACCAGAATAAGCTATGAGCGCTTGCTCCATTTGAGCAAATAAAGCTTTGAGTTGATCAAGTTTTTCATTTAACATAGATTTATATTATATGGCGCCAGTTCTTATTTTAAACATCTTTCAGAAACCGGGTTTCTTATTTGATAACTTCTAATAAAAATAACAATTTTGTGCGAGAAACCGGGTTTCTACTATTTAACTATATTTAGATACAAGTGCTGCAAGTAGTGGTAAATCAATTGGCTTACAAATATAATCGTCAAAACCAGCTGCAATACAGGTTTCACGGTCGCCTTTCATTGCCATCGCTGTTTGAGCTATTATTTTTATATCTTTATATTTCTCGTTTTCACGTAGTTGCTTGATTAACTTAAAGCCGTTGCAGTCAGGTAAATATATATCTAGCAGAATTATTGATGGGCATTGTTGCTGTAAAAAGTCCCAAAATTGTGTAGCATTTTTTACCCACCCTATGTTGTAACCTAATTTTCTTAAGTAGGTTTGCATCATTTGTGCGTTGGGTAAGTCGTCCTCCAATATTAAAATTAAGGGAGGATTAGAAGATAAAATTACTTCAGGAAGTGGGCAATAGGTATTATGCTCGATTCCTGCAATTTGATTTGTATTATTTTCTGTTTCAACATTTATAGATTGATTCAACGGTAATACAATTGTAAAACGCGAACCTTTATTCATCTCAGATTCAACTTCGACATAACCACTGTGAAGTTCTGCTAACTTGCGAGTTACCGCTAGTCCTAAACCTGTTCCTTCATCACGACTTACCAGTACATTAGCTATTTGCGAATAAGGTTGAAATAATTCCCCTTGATGCTCGAATGGTATACCTGTACCTGTATCCCAAACTATAAAATGCACAAAGTCATTGATTTTTTTGACTTGCAAACCAACTGAACCAGACTCGGTAAATTTTAAAGCGTTAAAAAGCAAATTTAACAACATTTGCTTGAGTCGTAGCGAGTCAGCGATAATGTTCGTTACATCAGGGTCTAAATCCAAAACCATCTTCAAACCCTTTGTTGCAGCTTTCTCTTTTACCAGCGCAAAAACAGTTCGACTAATTGCGGGTATATCTACAGCTTCCCACTGCACCTCCATTTGATTTGCTTCGATTTTGGAAAGGTCTAATATATCGTTAATCAAAGCTAGCAAATGCTTGCCGCTAGACTGAATTATATTTAAGTATTCTTGATGACGTTCGCGACTGGCATCAAATCCTTGAGCGATTAATAAATGAGTAAAGCCAAGAATTGAGCTTAATGGAGTTCTAATTTCGTGACTGGTGCTAGCAAGAAACTGATTTTTGAGTTGATTGGTACGCTGAAGCTCTTGATTATAATTCTTTAAATCTTGATAAACTTGTTCTAATGATTGTAACTGCCGCACTTGTATTAACGCTGCAATACATCGCTCAACAGATAATTTTAGCAACTGCTGCTTACATGTGTTAAAAAAAGCAGTTTCTTTAATTTGAGTTGGGTAGACAATTATCAGCCATCCTAGTAATGTGTTGGCTTGGCTAGCTGTAATTGGGAAGGCACATTGAGGTTGCTGTGTTTTCCACAAATTTAATTCATCGGTACTAATTGTTTGTTCTAGCTGTAGTTTAACTTGTAAATTTTCACTTTCAGGCGCCGCAGCAGTTGAGATATAGCAAAGTTTTGCATAAGTAGACCCAGGTTGAACTAATGCAATACCAACTTGACTCGACTTAATCGCAAGTCCAAGCTGATTGACCACAGTTTGAAATATTTTAGACTCTAAACACTGTATATTGTCACTGCAAATGGAAATTAAGCATTCGTTTAAATGAGATTGCAGCTGATTTAAGCTGCTTTCTACCCATAATTGGTCGCGCAAATGCTCAATCGTGGTCAAAAGTGTTGATTTTGAATCAACTTGTGAGTTTTGTTCTGGTAAGCTCGAATACTGCTGCATTGTCAAATCGACCACTGAACAAATTTGGCTACGCACAAAAGTGCTTGTAAGTCCCCATGTATATTAGCGTACATTTATCTCTATATTGATAAGTTAAAACCCAAAGTGTCAAATATAACTTTAATGTTGATACTCATTATCAAAAATCATTCATTGCAAAACCGTAATAACAACTAGACAAGATTAACTCATGAATGCACAATTTGCCCAGTTTATTACAAATTAAATCAACCAACTTACCCAACTGACTGTAAATACGATTACTGTAGACAGTACCATTACCCTGACCACATTTAGCTCTTCGTCTGACGTATGAAATTTTACGGTTGTAATGCTGCTTTCCGAAAAACTACTATGGTCGTAAATGCACTCGACACAAGCAAATTGAATTACGTGTGTATTTATTTTTGTAAAGAAGGGTAAAGGCAAAAGGGTTTCCCCCTTCACCTCTACCCTTATGGATTACTCAAGAATATGGAAATAGAACGCAGCTACTATCAAATTGCCAGCAAGAAGAAAAAGTGCCCAAGCTGTGCGATAGGTATAGGGAGGTTTTGCTCCAGTATTAGCAACGTCTTTTCCAACTGAAGGTGCCATATATGTGAACTCCTATTTTAAGAACTTCTTTAGAAATACCAAAGAGCGGTCCCCATTGCCTACATTCGTAAAAAATATTTTTGATCTTCACCCTTTACTTATTCCCCTGCGTGATACGAACTGCGAACTAAAGGACCCGAACGGACGTGACGGAAACCCATTTCGCGCGCGATATCGCCAAGTTCGTCAAATTCCTCTGGTGTCCAATATTTTTGTACTGGTAGATGGTCTAGTGAAGGACGCATGTACTGACCTAATGTAATGCGGTCACATTTATACGAACGTAAATCAGCCATTGTTTCGATGATTTCTGCGCGTGTCTCACCATGTCCTAACATCAAACCCGATTTAGTCGGAATTGTTGGGTCAACATCTTTGACGATTTGCAGTACTGCAAGTGAACGGTCATATTTGGCGCCACGTCTGACTCTCGGAGTTAAGCGTCGTACTGTTTCGATGTTATGGTTAAAGCAGGCGGGTTTAGATTGAGCAATGGCTTCGATACGAGAAAAGTCACCGTAAAAATCTGGAGTTAAAACTTCGATTTGAGTTTCAGGATTTAATTCTCTCACCTTCGCCATTGTAGTTACAAAATGTCCGGCGCCTTGGTCGGGCAAATCATCGCGTGCAACCGAGGTTAAAACGACGTAGCGCAAACCCAAAAGCTTTACTGCCTCAGCTACCTTTGTTGGCTCATCAATATCTAAAGGCATTGGCGCATGTCCCTTGTCAACCTGGCAAAACGCGCAAGACCTTGTACAGGTCGGACCCATCAATAAAAAGGTAGCAGTTTTTTGAGCATAGCACTCTCCCCGATTTGGACATCGACCCTCCTCGCAAATCGTATGTATTTGCCGTTGCTTAATAATTTGCTGGACTGTTGAAAGTTCGCTAGCCTTGCCAATTGGGCGCCGCAGCCATTGAGGCAGTGCCAAAATTTCTGATTTAAATTCTGTATTTGAAGACATATATCACCTTGATATCAGTAAAAACCATTACTACGTGGATACGTACACAATAAATTTACATCATCGTTATATTTCCCAGAATCTACTATCCCCCAATTCACATAAATATTGGATATAGTGGGATGATTCATTGTCTACTAATCGGCATTAGCCATCTAAAACTAAAGTATCTGTTAGAGAAATCAGTCGTGGCAAGTAACAAAATCCTAGTTATCGATGACACTACAGTTGTTAGGGTAAAAGTACGAGAAATGTTACCTCCTTCGGGCAACTTTCAAGTGTTTGAAGCAAAAGACGGTATTGAGGGGCTAAAACTTATCCAACAGGAAAAGTTTAGCTTAATTATGCTGGACTTTCTCTTGCCCAAAATGAGCGGATGGGACGTATTCCAACAAATTCAAGCCCAACCCGATTTGAGAAAAATACCCTTGGTAATCATGTCAGGGCGAAAGGAAGAAGTTACTGAGAAAATCTCGGAACCTTTTGAGTACTTTGAATTTCTCAACAAACCCTTTGACCAAAAACAGTTGATTAATGCTATTAAAGCAGCAATGGCGAAGTCAAAACAACCTCGCCAAGACCAAACCCAAGTGAATGCACAAGCTGCTGGTAAAAATGGAGCAACTCCAACTAACGGTGTTGTGACATCTACAAACGGAGCTGAAATTCAGGCGTTAAATGACAAAATTGCCAAAATGCAAGTGGAAATAGACAGCTTGAAAAAACAGTTAGCTCAAGTAGTGACATTTATTAAACAAAAAATTAAATGATTTGTTGTACTGCTATGCTAGCCGTAAAACATATAAGCCTGTAACAATCAGGCTTTTTATTTTAAATGTTTGTGTTCGTAGTAAAAGCTTGACTGATAAACCGGGTTTATTCATTGAAACTCGGTTTCTCATATTTTATAAATAGCTACATTTTTTCTTCTACAAAAGTATTCATATTTTCTATGGTTCTGTTAGTAGCTGTAAAAAGGTGGGAATACTACTTGTAGAGAATATTTGAGTATATTAATACATGTCTGTATCATTAAATAGTATCCCCACTCTTCCTGGCTACCATATTATTGAAGAAGTTTATCTAGGTTCAAGAACATTTGTTTACAGAGGTATAAGAGAAAAAGACCAAGTATCTGTCATCATTAAAATGATGCGGAATGATTACCCAACTTTTAATGAAGTAGCTCAATTTCGTAATCAATATACAATCACAAAAAATCTTAGCCTTCCTGGGGTCGTTAAAACCTATAGCTTAGAAAACTACCGCAATGGCTATGCTTTAGTAATGGAAGATTTTGGCGGTACTTCTCTTCAAGATATCAAAAAGTTATTGAATCAAGAAGAAACAAAAGTCTCTAATTATACATATCTAAATCATTTATTACACTTTAATAACAAGCTTGATTTTATTAGTTGTTTTTTACATATTGCTATTTCAGTTGCTACTGCCCTTGATAACATACATCGTAACCGTATTATACATAAAGACATTAAACCCGCTAATATTCTTATCAATCCTACAACTTTTGAAGTTAAAGTAATTGATTTTAGCATTGCTTCACTTTTACCTAAAGAAGTTAAGCAGCTTACAAATCCAGACTTTTTAGAAGGAACTCTTGCTTATCTTTCTCCTGAACAAACAGGACGTATGAACCGCGCGCTCGATTACCGCACCGATTTTTACTCGCTAGGTGTTACTTTCTACGAGCTTTTAACTGGGACATTACCCTTTACTAGCAATGACCCTATCGAGCTAATTTATTGTCATCTTGCAAAGCAAGCAAGACCGATACAAAGTATTAACCCAAATATCCCTAGTACTATTTGTCAAATAGTCAATAAATTAATGTCAAAAAATGCCGAAGCACGTTATCAAAGTGCTTTAGGTTTAAAACATGATTTAGAAGTTTGCTTTTGTTCTTGGCAGGAGATGGGAAATATTGTTCCCTTTGAATTAGCACTGGAGGATATATCAGACCGCTTTTTAATTCCGGAAAAACTATATGGTCGCGAAACACATGTAGAAACTTTACTCGCTGCTTTTGAACGCACTTCGATCCCCCCTCAGTCCCCCCTTAATAAGGGGGGAGGTAGTGGGGTTGAGATGGTTTTAGTTACAGGTTTTTCTGGAGTTGGTAAAACTGCTGTAGTTAATGAAGTTCATAAACCGATTGTCAAAAATCGCGGTTATTTTATTAAAGGTAAATTTGACCAGTTTCAGCGAGATATACCTTTTGCTGCGTTGATACAAGCTTTTCGTGATTTAATTGGGCAGCTACTTGGTGAAAGTGAGACTAAAATTGAGGGTTGGAAAGCAAAAATTTTGGCTGCATTAGGAGAACAAGGTCAAGTTATTATAGACATTATCCCAGAATTAGAAATTATTATTGGGTCGCAACCTGAAGTTCAGAAGCTCTCTGGTAGTACTGCTCAAAACAGGTTCAATTTATTATTTCAAAAATTTATTCATGTTTTTGCGGCGCCAGAAAATCCATTAGTTATTTTTATCGATGATTTACAATGGGCTGATGCAGCTTCTTTAAAGTTGCTTCAATTATTGATGAGCGACACGCAAGACAGTACGAGAAGTTTACTATTAATTGGCGCCTATCGAAATAACGAAGTTGACGAATCACATCCTCTGGATATTACAGTCAAAGAAATTCAAAAAACCGGAACAATTGTAAATTATATTACATTAGAACCTTTAACTCAAAATCAATTAAACTCTCTTATTGCGGATACTCTTCATCATCAAGAGGCAAATACAAGCGTTCTAAATCAAATAGTATTTACTAAAACTAAAGGCAACCCGTTTTTTGTAAATCAATTTCTTAAATATTTATATAACGAAAAAGCAATTAGATTTAATAGCGAAACTGTTAAATGGGAATATGAGCTTGATGAAGTTAAAGCGCTATCTTTTACAGATGATGTAGTAGAATTCATGGCAAAACAATTAGAAAAATTGCCATTACCAACTCAAAACTTATTAAAATATGCTGCTTGTATAGGTAACGAATTCGATTTAAAGACTCTAGCAATTATTAATCAAGAGTCACTAGAAGATGTAACAGCCAAGCTATGGGATGCATTACTAGAAGGGTTAATTATAACAAAAGCCGAAAAATGCAATGTATTGTATGAAAGTTTTAATCAAGAATATAGATTTGTACATGACCGCGTACAACAAGCTGCGTATACATTAATTTCTCAACAAGAAAAACAATCAACTCATTTAAAAATAGGACATTTACTTTTAACTAATACTCCCATTTCTCAAAGAGAAGAGATAATTTTTGAGCTAGTCAAACAATTTAATGTTGCCATTGATTTAATTATAAACCAAACAACGCGCAATGAACTAGCAGAAATGAATTTAACTGCTGGACGTAAAGCTATGATATCAACAGCATACTCAGCAGCATTTAATTACTTAACTACAGGAATTAACTTACTAGCAGAAAATGCTTGGGAAACAGAATATGAGCTAACTCTAGCTTTATATGAAACAGCAGCAGAGGCAACTTATTTAAGTGGGAACTTTGAGCAAATTAATAAATTTATCCAACCAGTATTGATAAATGCTAAAGCGCTATTGAATCAAATAAAGGTTTACGAAGTACAAATCCAATCTTATGGCGCGCAAAATAAAGCATTAGAAGCAGTTACAACAGGACTTTATCTCTTAGATAAATTAGGAGTAAATATTCCGAAAAAACCTAGTTTAGAAGATATTCAAATTGAATTTGAAAAAACCAAGATTAATTTTATCAATATAAAAATTGAAAAATTAATAAATCTTTCAGAAATGATAGAAGAGCAACCGCTAGTAATTATGCGCGTATTATCTAATCTAATAACTTTTAGTTATCAGGTTGCTCCAGAATTGTTTCCATTTTTACTGTGTAAGCAATTAAATTTATCTTTACAATACGGTAATACTCCTCTATCTGCTTTTGCTTATGCTATATACGGCTTTATTAATACAGGAGTATTGAAAGAAATAGAAACTGGCTTTAAATTTGGACAATTAGCTTTAAGTTTAGTTGAAAAGTTTTATAGTCAAGATATTAAGGCTAAAGTTATTGAGACGTTCAATTCTCATGTAAGGCATTGGAAAGAACATATTAAAGAGACTTTACCCGAATTTATAAAAGCTTATCAATCAGGACTAGAGGTAGGAGATTTAGAATTTAGTGCTTACGCTCTTCTTGGATACTCTTACTCAGCTTATTTTACTGCTAAAGAGTTGAGTTTACTAAAGCAAGAAATGGCATTATATGGTAATACCATTGCTAAACTAAAACAAGAAAAAGTATTGTATTGGCATCTAATTTATAGGCAAACTGTTTTAAATTTATTAGGTTGTGCAGAAGATCCATGTCTTTTAGTGGGTGAAGTATATAACGAAACCAATTTATTAAAGCTTCACATTGAAACAAACGATTTGTCTGGTCTTTTATATTTGTACTTCTGTAAACTTCAACTTTGCTATTTATTTAACCAGTATAATCAAGCTGTTGAAAATGCGTTAATAGCTGAGAAGTATTTGCAGGGTGGAATTGGGAAGATGATTCAACCACAGTTTAATTTTTACAATTCCTTAGCACTATTAGCAGTTTATTGTGATGTTAATGAAACTCAGCAAAAAGAAATTTTTGACAAAGTTGTTATTAATCAGGAGAAAATGCAAAATTGGGCAGATCACGCTCCAATGAATAATTTACATAAGTTTTATCTGGTTGAAGCTGAAAAACATAGAATAAAAAATAATTTGTTAGAGGCAATACATTATTATGACAGTTCTATTTGCCTTGCAAAAGAACATGAGTATTTAAATGAAGAAGCTTTAGCTAATGAACTAGCTGGTAGATTCTATCTTGCATGGGGAAAAGAGAAGATAGCTCAAACATATATGACTGATGCTTATTATTGTTATGTTCGATGGGGAGCAAGAGCAAAAGTTAATGATCTATTAGAACGGTATCCACAATTACTTGCTCATATTATCCAAAAAGAAACTTTTTGCGCGCCTTCAATCAGTAATAGTAACAGTGTGTCTCAGATATCACTATCTCATAGTAGTAGCCAAACGATACTTAGCTCTTATACTAGCATTTCCAATTATTTTGATGTAGCTACTATTATTAAAGCATCACAAGCTTTATCAGAAAAAATAAACTTCGAGGCACTTATAAGTACCTTAATTCAAGTTGTAATGGAAAATGCTGGTGCTTCTAAGTGTGCTTTAATTTTAAGTGAAGGAGAAAATTCAAATTTAACTGTTACTGCTATTGGTGCCAGTTATGTGTCTACATCTATTTCTACTAAATTTCCGTTTACTCAACTTGATGATAGTGAAGATGTTCCGATTAGTTTAATTAATTATGTTAAACGTACTAACGAAATTTGTGTATTTGACGATGCTAGAGATATTGCCTCTTTAGCTGGTGATAGTTATATTATTCGCACGCAACCCAAAAGCTTAATATGTACGCCAATTACTAGCCAAGGTAAATTGCTTGGTATTCTCTATCTTGAAAATAATGTTACAGTAGGAACATTTACGCGCGACCGTATTCAAATTTTAAATCTCCTTACTACGCAAGCTGCTATTTCACTTGAAAATGCGAGACTATACAAGAACTTAGAGGAATACAACCATACACTTGAGGAAAAAGTTGAGATAAGAACTCAAGAACTCAACGAAAAGAAGAAGCATTTAGAACAAACTCTAAATAACTTAAAAAATACTCAAAGCCAGCTTATCCAAAGCGAAAAAATGTCAAGTTTAGGGCAAATGATCGCAGGGATTGCACATGAAATTAATAACCCTATCAACTTTATTCATGGAAATATCACCCATACAAGTAATTATGTGCATGATTTGCTTGATTTAATTGCCTTGTACCAGCAAGAATATTTTCCTACATTGCGAATTCAAGAGAGACAAGAAGAAATTGACTTTGATTTTTTAGCTAAAGACTTGCTGAAAATATTGGATTCAATGAAAACTGGCAGTTCACGTATCAGTGATATTGTTCTTAGCTTACGTAATTTCTCCCGTCTTGATGAAGCTAAGATGAAACTTGTTGATATCCATGAAGGAATTGATAATACTTTATTAATCTTACAGCACCGATTCAAAGAAAGAAGTTCTCGTCCAGAAATTAAAGTTATTAAAAAATATATATTGCTTCCAAAAGTCAATTGTTACGCAGGTCAAATCAATCAGGTATTTATGAATATTCTAAATAATGCTATTGATGCACTTGATTTAGCAAAAAACGAGAGGAGACCTTTATATCAACCGACTATATGTATTTATACAGAGATAGCAAATTCTAAAACTGTGAGAGTAAAGATTATAGATAACGGTTCTGGAATGACCGAACCAATTAAGCAGAAAATGTTCGACCCATTCTTTACAACAAAACCAGTAGGAAGTGGTACAGGATTAGGTTTATCTATTAGCTATCAAATTATAGTTAATGAACATGCAGGTAATTTATATTGTAATTCGATTTTGGGTGAAGGAACAGAATTTATAATTGAAATACCAATAGATAACATTAAGATTTCTACAAATTGACGCTTATTACAGTATAAATGTATTTATTAGATTTGATGTTGCTATCCAAAGTGGACTATTAACATCTAAAAATCCATTTATTGCAGTAAAGTGGTTTACGCCTGGTTGCGGTAAATATTCTCCTTGTAACCCTTTGCGTTTCCAAGCTTTTAAAAAATCTTGTGATTGGCGCCGAAACTCCTCAGATTCATCTTCACCATAAGTTATAATTAGCGAGCCAGATTTCTCTGGAATATGATATATAGGACTATTACGAATAGCTTCATCCCAAGTAAGTTGAATTTTGGGTTGTAACCAAGTATAAGGAAATGGCATTAAATCAAACAAACCACTAATTAAGCAACCACCTTTAACAACATCTGCTGGTAAATTGTAGTCTTTTTCCCAATTTGTAGCCATTACCATTGCAGTTAAATGACCACCTGCTGAATGCCCAGATATATAAATGCGGTCAGGGTCTCCCCCAAAACTTTCAGCATTCTGATATACCCAGGCAACAGCTGCACGGTTTTGGCGGACAATTTCATCGATTGTTACCTTTGGACATAATCCATAGTTAACTACAACTACCGTAACTCCATTAGCAACAGGAGCTTTTGCAACAAAGCTAAAATCTTTACTACTCGACATTATCCAGTAACCACCGTGAATAAATATTAAGATAGGTGCCTTTGAATTTTTTGTAGGAAAAATGTCTAAATGTTCAACTGTAGTAAAACCAAAGGGTATATTTAATTTACAAACTTGTTGTTCACGTACCTGGGCACTGTTATAAGTATAAAATTCCAAGTAAAAATTTGTGTCAAGACCTAATTCTCTAGGATTATACTGAGCATCAAGTTCAGCTTTAGTTTGAAAATTACGATATAGCATTACTGCTTTATAAGCTTACTAAAAACTTTTATTGAATTAAATGTGCTTTTGTTTCTTGCTTGGCTTCTTGCAAAAAGCGTGCAAAATCAGTACCACCAGTTCCGCGCGCGTTATGTGGAGCTTGCCGAGCAATAAAACAAACAGCTAACTGCATGTGTTTCTGTCTGAAATTTTCTAAAGCTTGTATGCAATCGTTGTAAATATTACATAAAAACGGGTAATTATGTTTGTAAGTTAGTACAAAATCCCTAATAGATGGTGCTGCTTCTAGAGCTTCAATAAACTTTCGGTGTGCAGGAGGCATATAATCGCGCATTTTATATAAAAAAGATTGCTTATCCTTTTGGTGCTTTATTCCCAAAGCAGCATCTAAAGATTGGATAAGAGAACTTTGAGCAGCACTACCTCCAACAAACTTTCTTGGTACTTCGCTTACACCTTCATAAATGACACCTTCTGAGTGCCAACCAGCAATAAATGGACGCACTCGATGATAAAAAATATATGGGTCGCATTTTTCCGGAATTCGCACGAGTATCTCATAAATATCGGCTATTGCTTGAACGACAACTCGAAGATGCTTTGTAACACCATTAACATTATCGGCAACTAGAAATTTCTGCGCTTCTACAAGAGATACTAAAGCTGGCGCGCCTTTGGCTTCAATTGCAACATTGGTTAGATAAAACCACTGTTCGTCAAGACCACCTAAGAAAAGTTGTAGAGTAGAAATATTATTTAATTCTATAGGCTTACTTTTATCTAACCTTCTCCAATTATCAAGAACCATAGAAGCATGGGCAACTATAGGAGGTCTGTCTAATTTTTCTGCTAGTTTGCACCACGGAATTGCAATTGTCTGCGGAATAGTTGTGGCTGGTTCCTTTCCACTCCATACGTAGGCATTACCAAAAACTGATAAAAGCAAAAACGCGCGTCTAATCTGTCGTTCGTCTTCTAGACGACAAGTATCTAGCAAGCTAACTTCCTCCAAAGTCGCACGCAAACGGTTTGTCATTAACAAAGCACTCATGTTAGAAGCTATACGCTCCCATACTTCAAAAGTAGAAGGCAACTTTTCTAGGGGGTCTTCTTTCGGTAAAAAGCCTCGTACTGCATCTACTTGATAATATGTCAAATCATCAATTAGTTGTTTATACATTTTTTAATTTCTAGATTGTTGTGGTGGGTATTGCCCACCGTACATGAGTTAATATTTCAAACAATTAAGAGACTTTTGCAAAAGGCAATTTGCTGGAGATTTGAGTTTGAAAGAATTGAAGTAATGGGATACGATGTACGTCTTCTATCCATTCACTTGCTATGTCCTCAATAACATGGTGTTCAGAAACTAACTCAGAACCACAATAGCGACGGACAATTGGATGGAGGCTAGGACTTTGTGCCGCATTTGCAATATCATCTTTATGAACGCGCTCTAGTGCAAATGGGTCAGAACTTTGATTTATAATATCTAATCCAAATTCTAGAGAAATTATGTAATAGTCTTTATTTTTACCTAAATCACTATCGTGTATGTAATCAATTGGTAGTTCCTCATAATAATGAGCAACCTTTCCTTCTTTTGAAACTACAATCAAGTCACCTAGGAAACCTGTTTGTTGCCACAGTGCAGAACTGATATTAACCCTTTGCATTACAGCATTAGTTAAATCTTCAGAAGTGAAATTAATTTTTTTAGAAGAAAGTTCCTGATTATGGTACTTTAACTCTAAAATTTTGTGTAGCGCACAGATATTATAACGAAATCCGTGAATAAATCCTGATTGTTTTTTCTTAAAATCTCGCATATGTGTGAGGACTCCAACAAAGAATAAATCTTTAACATTAATAGATTCCCATTCACTAGTTTGAGCAGGAAAACGATTATTAATTGTCAACTCAGGTTTACAAGAATCATCAAATATTGAGTCATCAAATTGGAATCCTGTACATACGATTATACGATCATATACGAGGTCTTCTTCTTCACCATGCGCGTGGGTATAAGTAACAGAGACAACAAATTTATCATTAGAAAGTTCAATTTTGTTGATGATTGCGTCAAGTAGTAAATTCTGAGACTTAAGTTGATACGTGTCTAATAAATTGTTGTTAACCGCACGCAAATTTCCAACATATTTTGTCTTCCATGCCATCTTAACAGGGCTAGGGCTAGCGACGTGGATAAGTGCTGTTGTTGCAACCAAATTATCAGCAGTTTCAAAAGCAGAATTACCTTTACCAATAATCAGTACCTTATGGTTAGCAAAATCTTCTGGGTTGATAGATACGTCAACGTAGTTCTCTGCTAACTCAATACCCGGTATTGGTGGAATATATGGTTTTGTAAATCCTGTTGCAATTATGAGACGTGATGCAGAGTAAACGGTACCATTACTTTCTATCGTCAAAAATTTATCGTTCTTAGCTATTCTTGTTACCGTGCAGTTGTATTTAACTTTTAATCGAAAGTGTGTAGCAAAATCACTAAGATACCTCACAAGGTCTTCAGTGTCTGGAAAGTACTGCTTGCTATAATTTTTGAATAGCATACCTTCATCATTGAGCAAAGAGTTCCAATCCCACCTTAAATTGATTTCTGGATCTTCATATCCTGTATAAACTTTATTTATCGAAATCAACTTTTTATGCCTAGGAAACTTTTTAAAAAACGTTCCTGGAGAATTTCCTGCCTCTAAAACCAAATAATTACGTTTTGCCTTTTCTAAAAAATAAGCTAATTGCAATCCTGCTGGACCTGCACCAATAATTAAATACTCGAAATGCGCTATTGAACTAATTTGCATATATTTCTTCACTTACCCACATAGTTATTTTGTTTTATTTGAATCTGAATCTTAACCTACTTAAGATAATCTGATCAATTGTTTAACAGGATGATTCTGTGCGTACATTAGTAACTCATTAACGCAGTCGGTAACAACTTTAAAAACTTGTTCAACAGCATTAAAAGCATCAATTTTCTGCGTTTCTGTTATTTGAAGATTATCAAGCAAATTCTCGATGCTTTCTGTTCCCATTGTATGACCTGTTTCACGACTTAAGTGATGCTGACCAAAATAAACGTATGGTTGTTTTGTAATTTTCTGAAGTTCCATTGCTGCTGGTGTAGAGTGTGAGAAGATTACATGCCCCGTAGCTTCTATTGATTCAATAACTGCTAATATAGTAACTGGATCCGCCTTATATATTAAGTGTGAAATTCTATAACAGACTTGTCGCGTTTTCTCAGTTTCTGAACCCCAAAAAAATTGTAAATTATCAGTAAAAGATTGTGATTCATTAAAACCTAATCGTTTTAAATCATCCAAAAACCATATATAGTGTGTTTCATCTTCATATGTATGTTTGTTAATTATTTCTTGAAGTTCGCAATTAGCAGGTTCGCGTCGAAAATCATTTCTGAGTAAATCAGTGAATGGCATTGCTACTGGTGCAAAGCAAGGCGCCCAAGCCAATCTTTGCCTAGGGTCTATACTTGTATCTTGCATGTACTTAAATAATGCCAACTGAGAAAATTGTCGTTTTTTAGTCTCAATTAATTTCAACACTTCTTTCATATGAAATCAATCCTTTGAATTAAGATTTGTACTGGTCAGTAATAAAAAAAATTTCATACAACCAGATGAATTTGGTTAAATAACACTTGACAAATTTTAAACTGAAATTTTACCAAGTAAAAATAGATAACTCTTGAGAAGAGATATCAATACTTTTTACTTCGCTCTTACTTAGTGCAATTATCAAAGAGGTTTCTGGAATGACCGTAATATGTTAAACCCCCATTTTGAGCTTGCTTTAGTTTTACTAATATAATTCCATAATTCACATGAATATACTTATGCTCATGAAAAAGCTAAATCATGTGTTGCAATGGCTTAAGGAATATTTCGTAAATTTTATAAGAGATAATTCAGTTTAAAAGAAATTGAATTGGGTTCAGCAATTTCTTGAAATTCATTCTTAAACTTTTTATTTAAAATTACTATATGTATTATTACTTAATTATTGAATCGTACTAGTTCTTGAATATACTAAGTGTGTTAATTAGCACATAAACAAAAATTATGAATATAAAAGAATTACCTAACATTAAATTATAGTGTTAGAAATAACCCCAAATTATCCATACATTTGTATTTAAAAGCTATATTGGTGTTTTGAAATTTTAATATTTTTTTTAAAGCTATCAAATAGAACACAGTATTTATAAATTTTTGCATATATTTACAAAATAATTTTTTTTGATAAATGGTTTATATGTCTAAAAAAATACAGATTTAATAAGTGATAATACTTAATGTCATGATTTTATGACATTGATTTTTAGTAAATATCTAGTTCATTTGTTGCATTCATAGGGAAGCAAAGGCTAATTTCACGCTTAACATAGATTTAATCTTATGCCTTTAGTAAACAATTTTTCAATATCCTTATATAGATAGACGCAAACAAAATAAATCATTATAAGTAACAAATATAACATCAAGCTACTAAGCTGTTAATATCATTCTAAGCGCAGATGGACAATGTTATGAAGATTAAGCTAGATTGAAGCTTTTTGTGATTTAATACATATTTTTGAAAAATATGTAGAGAGTTTCTACATGACCTAAAATTACGTAAAGTTAGTCTATGAGGGGTAATACCCCGTTCCCTACTCGTTGTTAATAGAAAAGGCGCCACTATAGGCGCCTCAGAGTAAATGCATTGAATTGGCTACAAACTGTATCATTAAAAGCAATTAAACTTACAACTCCTGTTGCTCGTAGGTCTTAACTAGACCGACTTGAGCTTTTTGTGTTGTTACAGCTTGCAACATTGGGGTGTGGCTGACAGAGTTATTCGCTAGGGTAAAAATTGGGTTGGATAGAACACCAAGTAGCGAAGTTGCAATTAATGTGGTAATCAAACCAACCTGTAAAGGTCTAAACCCAGGTAACTTCCAATTAATTTCTGGGTAGTTCTTAATGGCGTCGGACATTTCTTGAGGTTCTTTAACAACCATCATTTTGACGACGCGAATGTAGTAATAAATGGAGATAACGCTAGTGACTAATCCTAACAACACTAGCCAGTACAGTCCTGCTTGCCAACCTGCCCAAAATAAGTAGATTTTACCAAAGAAGCCTGCAAGAGGAGGTATTCCACCTAAAGATAGCAGTGAGAGGCTTAGACCAAGAGTTAATAGTGGGTCTTTTTGGTATAAACCTGAGTATTCAGCAATTTGGTCGGTACCTGTCCGTAATGAGAATAGGATTACACAGGTAAAACCACATAGGTTCATAAACAGGTAAACGAGCATGTAAAATATCATGCTGGCGTAACCTGCTTCTGTTCCTGCAATTAAACCAATCATCACAAACCCGGCTTGGGCAATTGATGAGTATGCTAGCATCCGCTTCATACTGGTTTGAGCTAGGGCAACTACGTTACCCAAAATCATACTAAGTACTGCAAGTGCGGTGAAGACAAATTTCCATTCTTCTGCCACAAGCGGAAACACAGTGGTCAATAAGCGAAGTGCAAGTGCAAAACCAGCTGCTTTGGAACCAACTGATAAGAAGGCAATTACTGGAGTTGGCGCCCCTTCGTATACGTCAGGTGTCCATTGGTGGAAAGGCGCCGCTGAAATTTTGAAGCCAACACCAGCGATTACAAATACTAATGCAATAACTAAACCAAGCGATTGCGTTAAGTCCGCATTCGTAATTCCTAACTCAATTGCAGTTAATTGTGTTTTTCCACCCGATAATCCGTAGAGTAAAGACACTCCATATAGAAAAACTGCTGTACTTGAGGCGCCAATAAGTAGATACTTGAGGGCTGCTTCGTTTGAACGAGGGTCGCGTTTGGTATAGCCTGTGAGCAAATAAGAGGAAATACTAAGCGATTCAAGCGCGATGAAAATAGTGACTAGTTCATTCGCTCCAGAAAGAATCATACCTCCTAAAGTCGCAGTGAGCAAAATACCAATGAATTCTGCTAATGCGGTTCCACTTTGTTCGATATAACGAATTGACATTAAAACGGTAACAGTGCTTGAGAGAGCAACAATACCGCGAAAAACAATACTTAAATCGTCTGCATTGAAACCACCGCTAAAACCTATAGGATTAGCGCTATCCCACTGCAAGTAAAGAGCAAATATTGAGGCTAGCAAGCCACCAATCGCGACATAGCCAATCCAGCGCTCTGAGGCACGCCCCAAAGCCAAATCAATTATCAAAACTGCCATTAGGGTTATAATTACAATCCCTTCTGGTAGTATCGTTCCAGCATTTAGCTGGGCTGCAAGATTAGCAAAATCCATGACAATTATTAGGTTTCAGCTATGAATCAAGGAACCAACTGTGTTAATTCTATTGTATGAGCGGGAATTCTAACTATAAATTAGAAGCCGGGTTTCTTTTTCAATATCTGTAATCAAAAAGACAATTTCGCATAAAACCCGGTTTCTGTTTCTTTGGTTGCATAAAATTAAGCATATAGGTTACAAACTATAACTTTGATAAATAAATCAAAGCTAATAGTGTTCCCTATATGCTACGCTTATAGTTAAATTATGATAGCAAATTGTTTCTTAAGGCTGAAAAGCTTTGAAGATATGGCTTTGCTGTCTCAAATAATGGTTTTATGTTAGTAGCGACGTGAATAACTGCTGTTTTCACCCTTGCTCCAGTTATTGCCACCAGAGCGACCACCTTTCTCTTCTTTAGGCCTTGCTTTATTGACTTTCATTACGCGCCCCATCCACTCTGCACCATCCAGTGCGTTTATGGCTGCGGTTTCCGCCGCGTCGTTTTCCATTTCAACAAATCCAAAACCTCGCACACGACCTGTCTCTCGGTCAGTGGGTAATTGTACTCGCTTAACGCCGCCGTACTCAGAAAATACTTTTTCTAAGTCGTCTTGAGTAACGTTGTAGGATAGGTTACCTACGTAGATTGACATGAAACTCTCCAGAATTGAAATAAGTCAAGATGTACATTCGCAGAATTACTTGCAATTGGATGTAAAAACAAGAACATATCTGCCGAATTTCCTTCTCCTAAGTTTATCCTAGCATAACTTTTTTGGCTGTAATGCCAGTTGACACCACTAAGAGCGAGTGATTTTTATAAAAGTATAATATTTGACTTATGATTGCTATTTATTTACTTTATGGTTAGGCAATGATGATTATAGAATTAACGTTTACGCTTACTGTCAGCTAAAAGAGGGCGCCGTGACGAGTGCTATGGTTTTGCCGTGGTTTAAAAATTTCGTGACTCGTTTTTTGATGTATGACTATATTTATTATCGATATAAAAGAATTGAGGATTATACTATGGTTTCGATGTTAACCAAGCTTCGAGGCGCCGATTAGACAAATAGGACAGATTTTTACTTGCCAACAGTCGCCAAAAAAGCAAGATATAAGTTAATGATTGAAATAGCTGGAACCAGCACGTATGTGTCAAAGGTCTAGCAGCACTGTTACCACGCAGGTGGTGACATATAGCTTGACATCTCTGATAGATTAGCCTCAAGAATGACTATTTAACTGCGCTCATTGCTTTTTTTATAAAAAATCTCCATGTCAACTCTCGTCATCGTTGAATCTCCAACAAAAGCTCGCACCATTCGTAACTACCTGCCGCAAGGGTTTCGGGTAGAAGCGTCAATGGGTCATGTGCGCGACCTTCCACAGTCAGCTACAGAAATACCCCCCGCAGTCAAGGCGGAAAAATGGGCACAGCTTGGAGTAAATGTAGATGCCGACTTTGAACCTCTTTACGTTGTCCCCAAAGATAAAAAGAAAATTGTTACTCAGTTGAAAGATGCTCTTAAAGAAGCATCTGAGCTAATATTAGCAACTGACGAAGACCGAGAAGGGGAAAGTATAAGTTGGCATTTATACCAATTGCTTAATCCAAAAGTTCCGACAAAGCGAATGGTATTCCATGAAATTACCAAAGAAGCTATTCAAAAAGCTTTGAAAGATTGTCGCTCTATTGACGACAAGTTAGTACGTGCCCAAGAAACAAGACGAATTTTAGACCGATTAGTAGGGTATACTCTATCTCCGCTCCTTTGGAAAAAAATCTCCTACGGTCTCTCAGCTGGTCGTGTACAGTCAGTAGCTGTGAGTTTACTAGTCACCAAAGAACGTCAACGTCGAGCATTTCGTACAGGCGCCTATTGGGACCTCAAAGCCGAGCTACTACAAGAACAAACTCCTTTCAGCGCTGTTTTAGTAACTCTAGGTGGTACAAAAGTTGCAACTGGTAGTGATTTTGACTCAACTACTGGAAAAATTACATCTGGGCGCCAAGTTGTACTATTAAACCAAGCTGAAGCCGAAGCCTTACAACTTCGACTCATAGGTCAAACTTGGACTGTTACAGACCTCGAAGAACGACCAGTTACTCGTAAACCGGCGCCACCATTTACAACTTCGACGCTGCAACAAGAATCTAACCGTAAATTACGTCTTTCGGCACGCGATACAATGCGAACTGCTCAAAATCTGTATGAGCAAGGTTACATTACTTACATGCGTACTGACTCAGTACATTTGTCAGACCAAGCGGTAAGTGCTGCACGCGACTGTGTTGAAAAGCTTTACGGCAAAGATTATTTGAGTCCCAAACCTCGCCAATATACAACAAAATCAAAAGGCGCCCAAGAAGCACACGAAGCTATTCGTCCAGCAGGTAGTAGTTTCCGTACACCGCAAGAAACGGGTTTGGGTGGTCGTGAGTTTCAACTTTATGACCTAATTTGGAAGCGCACTGTTGCTTGCCAAATGGCAGACTCGCGTCAAACCCAAATAACAGTGCAACTCCAAGTAGAAGACGCTGGTTTTCGTTCTTCTGGTAAACGTATTGACTTTGAAGGATATTTACGCGCTTATGTCGAAGGTTCTGATGACCCTGATGCTGCGCTTGAGAATATGGAAATTATTCTCCCCAACCTTAAGGTTAATGACCATCCTGAATGCGAAGAACTTGAAGCGGTCAAGCATGAAACCCAACCTCCAGCACGATATACCGAAGCAACACTAGTTAAAACCCTTGAAAGCGAGGGTATTGGGCGCCCTAGTACTTATGCGAGCATTATTGGCACCATTACTGATAAAGGTTATGCTCAATTAACAAATAATGCTTTAGTGCCCACATTTACAGCGTTCGCGGTTACAGGTTTGCTAGAAAAACACTTCCCTGATGTCGTTGACCCTAGTTTTACTTCCAAAATGGAGCAAACACTCGATGATATAGCCACAGGTGAAGCTCAATGGCTACCATATCTCAAAGACTTTTATTCTGGAGATCAAGGACTAGAAACGCTTGTTAGAGAACAAGAAAGCCAAATTGATGCGACAACAGCTAGAACAGTAGAACTAGAAAATTTAGATGCAAAAGTTCGTATTGGTAAATATGGAGCTTATATTGAAGTTGAAAATGGAGACTCTGTAGTAACTGCTTCTATTCCGAGAGATTTAACTCCAGCAGACCTTGACCCGCAGAAAGTACAAACTCTGCTTAAACAAAAAACCGAAGGTCCCGAAAGTTTAGGGCGCCATCCTGAAACAGGGGAACCAATTTATACGCTGATTGGTCCTTATGGCCCTTATGTTCAATTGGGTGATAAATCTGAAGAAAATCCAAAACCTAAACAAGTATCTTTACCCAAAGGTATTACACCAGAAAATCTCACCCTAGAAATAGCCATTGGCTTACTTGCTTTACCTAGAACATTGGGCACTCATCCATTGGGTGGAAAAATTCAAGCTTCTTTAGGGCGTTTTGGACCCTACATCGTTCACGACCAAGGCAAAGAGGGTAAAGACTATCGCTCTCTAAAAGCATCTGATAACGTTTTGGATGTGACATTAGAACGCGCGTTAGAAATTTTCTCCGAACCAAAAAAAGGACGAGCTAGCAGTACCAAATCAAAAGCTGCTTTAAAAGAACTTGGCGCCCATCCTGAAGACGAGCAACCGATTAATATTTATGATGGTCCTTATGGTCCTTACATCAAGCATGGTAAAACCAACGTGAGTATACCCGAAGGACACACTGTAGAAAATTTAACTCTCGCCATTGCTGTACAACTGCTGGCAAGCAAAGCATCTACTTCTAAAACCTCACGCAAAACCAGCAAAGCAAAAACTGCAAGTGCAACAAAATCTACTACTAAGACCACTAAAACCGAAAAAGCAGCGAAACCGAAATCAACTGCAACTGCGAAGAAAAAATAAAGATTGGAAGGGAGAACGTGATTTTCCCTTCCGCTCCTGTCTATTTCCTATTGACTAAAAATACAAAATACCCATCACAAGAAAGATGCGGCTGACTAGGGGGTTCATGTGATACTCTTATTAGTAGGGAAAGTGACACAATAAAATTTAGAGAAACGCGGCTCATTCCGCTGTTTGCGTATGTAAGTGTATAATCAGTTACAACGTATTCAATAAAAAGTGTGTTGCCCTTATTATTCTTTTGCTGTTAACTTAAATTAAGGTATTATCTCAGGAGCGGTCAGTTAGATGGACTATATAGAGAAGGTACTGGAGAAGCTTAAAGAATTAGGGCGGAAATTAATTGAAGCCCTTCTAGGCCCGGATGTTGAAGCGGAACCGGAGCTAATTCCGATTCCAGTTAACGACCGCTCACGTCGTCGTTAAAAATAAAATTTACTACGTGGCACAGCGCACTTTAAGCATTTTGGTACTGCACGGACCAAACCTAAATTTGCTGGGACAGCGAGAACCAGGTATTTATGGTTCGCTGAGTTTAAGCGAGATTAACCGCTTGTTAGAAGAACAAGCACAAAATTTAGCGGTTAACATCGATTTTTTCCAGTCAAATCACGAAGGTTTTTTGGTCGATAAAATCCATGACTCTTGGGGAAAGCATCAAGGGATATTAATAAATCCTGGAGCTTATACTCATACGAGTGTAGCCTTGCGCGATGCAATAGCTGGCGTGAATATTCCGACTGTTGAGGTTCATCTCAGCAACGTTTATCGTCGTGAGGAGTTTCGTCATCACTCATACATTGCTCCTGTGGCAGTTGGGCAAATTAGCGGTTTCGGCGCCCAGAGTTATATACTGGGCTTACAAGCATTGGTGTATCATTTGAAAAGTTCATTATAGGTATAGTTAAAAAGCTTAATAATCCTAGCTTTATTTACACCATGCGTTATACGCTCAAAAGTCGGTTTCAAGGAACTATTGCAGGTGCTTTGCTTGGTTTAGAGTTAGCAAAGGACAGTAAACTAGAACTTATAAGACAAGCTTATATTGAAATTACCTTTAGTTGCAAAAGTTTAATTGCACAAGGTAAGTTCGATAGTAACTCCTTTTGTGCGATAAACCAAGCTGATACACCCCTAAATCAACAACTAAATCAACAAGTTTTACTCAATACGCTTTTTTCAGCTTTACCAGTAATATTATTTTTTCATGAAGATTTATCGAAGCTTCGATATAACTTGCTAGAAGTGTCGCGCGTGCATAGTCATAACTTGATAGTTAGAGACAGCGTACTTGCTATTGGCTATACAATTGCCCAATCGCTCAATGAAAAGTTATCACAATCTTCTATTTTTAGTGAAATTATCAGGTTTATTGGTGAAACACCAACGAATACACCTCAACAACTTGTAACAGTAAATAGTTTACTCAAGCAGCAAGTTAGCTTGGAGCAAGCATTTACTGAACTACATAAAGTAAATACTCTATCTAACGTCGTCGCAATTGCGTTTTATACTTTTTTTAAAAGTCTTGAAGATTTTTGCTTATCGGTATCACTTAATCTCAACGGCAAAATATTAAGTTGTAATAATCACGATTATTATCTTAGCAGTGTAATGACAGGCGCCTTATCAGGAGCTTATAATAGCGCATTAGGAATACCAATTAGCTGGCAAATCAAAAATTTACGCCATTTATCAGCGAAAACAGGGGTTCCGGAGTTTTTACAGATGCTAAAATTAGTAGATGAACTTTTGGCAATATGGTCGGGTGTATGTGAGTTTGATAACCAAAATGCTAAAAAAAGCAAAGAAAAAGACTTATGTAATTACTTGCCATTGCTTGAACAAAGCTCGCACTTATCAGTATATGCAGCTCCTCGTATCATCCGATTGCGGTAAATCGAGCATAAACACGCTTTGAGAAGTAAACAAAAGTAAATACTGTGTCCTGTAATTAGCGCAAAAATTCACAACTGTTAGTAATATTTTATATAGTGTCTTAATGGAAATTTTAGATTCTTAGCCAATAGTGGTATTATATTACACATGGGTAAGATAATTTTCTATAATAGACTGTGCTGTTTGAATCCCTTAAGTAGCCACTGCGGTCATAGTTGATGAGACAAGCGCCATTTTTGCAGTCCTTGACGCAGCGATTGACAAGAGTACGGCGATGGTATATAAAACTACGCCGTAATTGTTCATTTGAAGCATTACAAGAGTTATACGTAGTTCAACCTCAGCTTTATAGTGTGGCAAAGTTAGCGAATCACGGGCTACAACTTTATACTCATCGGCTAAGAGATGTATTTAGACGTACACCTGTAATTTTTGCTGCTTCGCTTATATTGCTGACGGCAGTAATTGGGCATAGTTGGTACAATCAACCGCAGGTCAAAAATGGTAGTACTGCGACTGTGACAGTACAGGCGCCAAGTACAAAAGTTTTAGAGAATAAGTACGCTACTCAATCTAAGCGTGATGCAATTGCTTTAAAGTTGGCGCCTGTATTGATGATTGACAAAAGTGCTAATAATCAAGTTGGGCAAAAACTCGAAACAATTGTGGCACAAGGGAATAGTATTCGTAACCTGGCTGGTTCTTTTCCGTATTTTGATACTATTGTTCTAAGTGTGCCTACGCAGCGTTATTTACGTTCGACATCAAATAATGAATGGGAAGCATTTAGATTTGCCGTAGTTCACCCAACTAAGCAGTCGCAGTCACAACCACTTTTAGTATCAGGTGACGATATCGAAACACAGACGAATTCAAAATTGACTGTAAGCAGTGCTTTGACTCAAGCATTGTCAGAAGTTGAAACCTACCGTTTAACTACATCAGAGCAAAATATTTCTACATTAACAGAAAAAATTGCTTTATCACGTCAAAGGTATAAAGGCGCCAAAGGTGAAATTTTAAAAATAATTAATCAGTCAAACGCAGTATATAACGAGAAATTAGTAGATTTAACAGAAGAAGACTGGAAAAACACCCAAACTATAATTAAACAAATTGCCGAACGTATACTAGCTCAAGGTATTTCACCTGGTTTACCAAACAGCGTACTAACTGAAGCAGTAAGATTGAATGTTCAATCATCATCGGTACCAAAGGAAGCACAAGAATTAGCGACAAAAGTACTATTGAACGTATTGCAACCAAACCTAATAACCGATGGAGCGAAAACGCAAGAAAACGTAGAACTTGCTGCTGCTGATGTCAAACCCGTGATGGTAGAGGTCAAACAAAATGCAATTATTGTTCGTAGAGGAGAAAAAATAACAGATTGGCATCTTTTAGTTTTAGAAAGCTATGGTTTGATTGACCGTGAAGTTAACTGGGTCGCTTTACTGCTTCTTTCAATTGCCATTAGTGGCGCCATTTTAGTTTTTGCAGCTGTTGATAAACGGGTAAAATATCTTAAACGTACAAGAGACCGAATTTTAATTTTATTGCTAACTCTAAGTACACCACTAGTATTGACGATGGGTACCTATTATACAACTTGGAGCGCAGTTTCATTATTATTAGGCAGCTTTTACGGAACTCGTATTAGTCTTACAGTCATTGGATTATTAACAGTATTACTGCCATTAAATTTTGGGGTTAGTAAAATTGCACTATTTGCTGGAGCGACAGGAGCATTTTTAGGAAGCTACATGGCACATAAACGACGCTCACGGGAAGAGCTAGCGTTGTTAGGGATAGGAATAGCAGTAACACAAGGTTGTGTATTTTTAGTTTTGACAATTATATTTGGTGGTGTATCGGTAGGTAAATGGTACTCTGTATTAACAAATTCGTTGTTATTCGCTTGTTCAGGGTTGTGTTGGAGCATTGTTGCTTTAGGGTTAAGTTCTTATTTAGAACAACTATTTGACTTAGTAACTCCAATTCGTTTGGCAGAACTTGCAAATCCTAACCGTCCACTGTTAAAAAGTCTTGCAGCGAAAACTCCAGGAACATTCCAACATACTTTATTCGTTTCAAGTCTTGCGGAAGCAGCAGCTTGTAAACTTGGGTGTAACGTTGAACTAGTCAGAGCAGGGACTTTATATCATGATATTGGTAAAATGCACGACCCCAAAGCATTTATCGAAAATCAAATGGGTGGACCAAATAAACATGATACCGAGATAAACGACCCTTGGTTAAGTGCAGAAATTATTAAGAAGCATGTTAGTGAAGGTTTGGTGATAGCGCGTAAACACCGATTACCAACAGCAATTCAAGCTTTTATTCCCGAACATCAGGGAACAATGCAAATTGCTTATTTTTATCATCAAGCACAGCAAATAGCAAAAGAGAATCCTTTTATAGAAGTAAACGAAGCAGATTTTCGCTACGATGGACCTATTCCTCAGTCACGCGAAACAGCAATAGTAATGTTAGCAGACTCTTGTGAAGCTGCACTGCGAAGTCTTAAAGACACAACATACGAGCAAGCTTTAGCAGTTGTTAACAATATATTACGTGGACGCTGGCAAGATAATCAACTTATAGACTCAGGACTAACGCGCGCGGAAATGACACAAATAGCAGAGATTTTCGTAAAAGTATGGCAGCAGTTTCATCACAAACGCATCGCTTACCCCAAATTAAAACCCTGTAAAGATTAAATCTTGTAGCACAGGCATCCCTGCCTGTGCATTATTGTATATTTTTACCACAGAGACACAGAGACACAGAGTAGAGAATAGTAACTTCTTTATATTCCCCAAATTCCTGCAAATTTTGGGGCTGAAATTATTATAATAAGTTCATCCTCATTAAAAGAAGTTTATTGAAACTAATGTTTTAACCAAGCTGTATTAATAATACGTGTAAAGTTTGTAACAGGCATTACTCATTTTTATAACCCAAGGTAAAATTATGAATTTAATTTTAGAAAAGACTATCCATCTAGTAAGTTCTGAAGACGTGGATGAAATTAGCTGTAAAATAATAGAAATTATTCAAAGCATTCAAACTGTATCACAGTCAGATAAAGTCAAGATGCAAGACAGGAACTTTTTTAATCTACTGTCTAGCATATTTAAACTGTCAAATCAATCTATAAAACTTTCAGATATAGCAAGTAAAATTGAGTATGTTAAAGATTATAGAATACAGTCCAAGCGATTAAGAGGCGAGTATCATAACATTATACCGATGCAGCAGCTTGAAGCACTAGAAAATCTAGAAATTTATATTGATGCAATTACTCAACTAACAGCATCTCAATTTATGATACTATCCGCAATAGTTTATAAATCAGATGCAATAGAATATCTGAAAATATTTTACACTGGATTGTCATATATACAACAAGTAGTTGAAAAACATTTATATTACTTGCCTGATAAAATCAAAAAGTCAATAATACATTTAGCGCAAGATATATTAAATAATTATCAATATTTGATAGCAACAACTGGAAATGGAAGTATATCAATAGAAAAAGCAAATTTGTTTAAAAATATAAACAATACAGTTAAAGCGATAATATATGATATTAATAACCCTGTAGAGAAGGCGCCTAAAAAATTTAAAAATTTAGATGAACTTTGGGATTATTGGGACGAAATTTATGAAGAAGAAGAAATGGAGGAAACAGCAGAAACATTAATTAAAGCACTAAACGAAACAAGAGAAAGACAAGGTAGACCAAAACTTTTTGAAAAATTGTCATTCTGAGCGTAGCGAAGAATCTCTTTTATCTTCAAGCTTTTTAGATGCTTCGTTCCTCAGCATGACACTATAAGAGAGATGCTTCGTTCCTCAGCATGACAGAAAAGTTTATAACAATTCGCGTACAAGGTCAATTTGTTTGATTTGTGATTGAATTTCTATTTCTAGGTCTTTTAAGCGTTTTGCTTCTGCTTTGATATCAATTTCATGAGATTGTTTTTGTTTGAGTAAGTTGTCTAACTCCTGTTTTCGTGAATTTATATCTGAGTTAATACGTGTACCGATGAGATTTGCATAGTCCTTAAAGCATTGTTGTACACCTTCAAAAATTGGGCGCCATTGTTCTTCTGCAATTTGTGGTAGGTGCTTGGCAAATTCTTTTCTGGTAGCATTGATTAATGTACGACGGACATATTCAGCTTGCAGTGCTACAACTCCAATAGTATAACGTAGCCTAAACTGTTGGAAATCTATTTGTTCAGGCGCCTTACCATCACTTTATAATTTTAGTACGTTCATGTAGAGACGTGATTAATCACGTCTCTACAGATATAATGATAATTATTGCTGTGAAGTAATCTCTGTAAGTAAATCTGACACTTTTTGATGAAAAGCAGTGCTTTTAAATTTCAAAGCAACTTCCGCAGCTTTCTGCAAATCTTCAATAGCACCTTCTTTATTACCTTGATGATATTTTGCTAAACCTCGTCCCCAAAAACCATGCTCATCGTTATCAGATACTAAAGTTATACCTTTATTCTCAATTTCTATTGCTTCTTGATAATCTTCAAAGGCTGCTTCTTCATCACCAAGTTCATAAAAAATGTTACCGCGAATATAGTAAGAAGGATATGGGTTGTATTTATGACCTCCCGATAATACCTCGAATATATCAGAGCCAAGAGATTCAATGAAATCTGTTTCGTACTTGTAATCGATAGATTTCGTTAAATTCTTTATCGCTTTAGCTTTATTACCATGTAAATATTGTTGACAAGCTAGATAGTAGTAACTATGAGCATTTGGTTGTAATCTAACTAAATGGGTAAAATCTTCAATTGCTCCTTGTGTGTCACCCATATACGAACGAGCGGCGCCACGTCCATAGTAAGCTCTATAATATTGAGGATTTAATTCAATCGCACGACTGCAATCTACAATGGCAGTTTCATTCTCACCAATCATTGCACGAGCAAGACCTCGTTCTGCATAAGCTTGAGCGTTTTGAGGATTTATTTGAAGAGTTTGATTTAAATCTTCAATCGCTGCGTCATATTCAGCAATAACGACTCTAGCTATTCCTCTATTTACATAAGCTGTTTCATCTTGGGGATTACATTGAATAGCTAAACTGTAATTATCGATTGCGCTGTTGTAATTACCAAAATTATAGAGAAGAACACCAAAAGATGTAAATCCAGATGAAAGTATTAAATCAGTCATTTTTTTACTCTATTTATATGTAATCTAAATGTAAGTGGAGTATTTATCTACGTGCGGCAGCAATTAAACGCTGGTTAACGGCGTATTCAAATTGATAAAGAAAAGCTGCAATGATAATTTGAATGATGATGGGGACAACTCTCCAAACATTCCAACCGTCTGTAAAAAATCTAAGAAAATAATACGAGAGAGCGTTGTCTGTTAAGAATAAAGCTAAGGTAGTGTAAGCAATGGCAGAAGATATTAGCTTTGCTACCCAACCAAATAATCCTTGCCACCAACTCATAATTCCAGGAAAAGTACCTGGCACTGTTTCTGTTTCAGGTAGTTTACTTTCGGGAAAAAAGTTATCTAATAGTCTATGCATCCAATGATGGGCAAAAGCGACCACTGCGATTGGAGATAATAACGCAAGCAGTAACAGCACGTACCAAACTCTTACGGGTACATGGCGCCAGTTAATGAGTAAGATAATATGTTCATATATCTCAGTTAGTACATATTGCCAAGCTAGCAGTAATAAAATTAAACCTACTGCGTTTACCCAAGCGCGCGCTCCGGGTATTAAAGTAGGTAGTTGAGGAGATGGCGCCCCAAAAGGTGAATTTGCCATGATTATTATCAAAAGCCTAAAGATTAAACGACATAACTAAATAGTTATTCAAAAATTATATTACTCTTACTTTTAGGCGCCATCCTGGTTACTACCAAAATTTACATCAAAATTTCATAAAGTTAAGAAATTCTAATAAACTATGGCTAATCATGAACCACCCGAACACTTGCATCTGCTTGATAGCTTCGAGTTAGGATGGGATAGCTTAAATTTGATTTACGAGATTGAACCTGCAGATGAAACAGCAGAAATTGAGCTTGGAATGGACTTTGTTTGTATTGCACTAGATAATTTTTGCGCTAGCTTTATGATGGATGCACGTTGGCGCCGATACGAGTATGCCAAAGGTGATATTATTATTATTCCATCGACGCAGGTTTTTCCTCGGACGCAGCTTGATAGAGAAACACCTTTGCTTGAGTTATTTTTAAACCGTGACATACTTAGAGATGCTGCTGCTAATTTTGGTAGTTCTGATATAGAATTGGTGCGACAATTACAAGTCAAAGACCCATTGATAGAACAGATGGGACTTGCAATGATGGCAGAAGTTAAAATTTGTGGCGCCAGTAGTAGGCTGTATATTGAAACAATGACAACTGCTTTAACAGTACATTTACTGAAGCGATATTGTTCGCATCGTCCTGAAATTAAGCAATATACAGATGGGTTACCGAAACATAAGCTTAATCAAGTGCTTGAGTATATTAGAACACATTTAGAAGCTGATTTAACAATTCAGGAGTTAGCGACAGTAGTTTATACTAGTCCAACTTATTTTGCTAGTTTGTTTAAACAGTCGATGGGAGTTACTCCACATCAGTATGTAATGCAATGTCGCGTTGAAAAAGCCAAGCAGTTACTTAAACAAGGTGACTTAACGTTAGTGGAGATTGGCTTGCTGGTGGGTTTTAAAAATCAAAGTCATTTTACTAGAGTTTTTAAGCAGTTTACTCAGTTTACTCCTAAAGTTTATAGACGGTTTATTTATTGAACCACAAAGGCACATTATCCGTTAACGTAAGCGAAGCTTTCCCGCAGGGTAGTTTTCCCGCAGGGTAGGATTTCCCGAAGGGTAGGACACAAAGGAAGAAATGATTCATAAGTTTAGAATATTTTTTAGAAGATTAGGCAAGACGGTAGTTATACAGATTTTTTACACTTACTACCTATCAGAGTATATATAGCGTTTCCCAGTCAAATGAGGTATAATACCTAAGCAAAGGTAGTGCATCTTAAAAAAGTAAAAATGAAAGCATACTCACTTGACCTACGTCAAAAAATAGTTGATACATACTTAGAAGGCGGAATATCGCAACGTCAGCTTGCAGAAAGATTTAAAGTTGCTTTAAGTTTTGTTGAAAAAATACTTAAACAATATAGAGAAACAGGAAGCATAGCTCCTAAAATAAGGATACAACAAACTCCACCAAAGTTAAACGAAGAGCAACTAAATATTCTTAAAGAAATTGTCGAAGCAAATAATGATGCTACCCTAGCTGAAATTCGTATTTATTTAGAACAAAAAACAGGAGTTTTAATTGGACGCTCAACAGTAGATAGAATGTTAAATAGAATGGAATTTACAGTTAAAAAAAAACATTACACGCGGATGAGAAAGAAACTGAAAGGGTTCAATCATTAAGAGTAAAGTTTTGGTTAGAAATGCAAGCAATATCTCCTGAAAACCTTATATTCATTGACGAAGCTGGGGTAAATATATCTTTAATAAGAAAACTTGCTCGTGCCCCAAAAGGTAAAAGAGCGCATAGCTCTCGTCCTCAAAAACGTAGTCAAAATGTCTCTGTAATTGGCGCCATTGGGTTGAAGGGAGTAGTAAGTAAATATAGCCTTTTGGGCGCAACAGATGGTCTAACATTTGAAGCTTTTATTTCTCAGAATTTAGTTCCGCAACTTTGGGAAGGTGCTTGTGTTGTCATGGATAACTGTTCAATTCATTTAGGTAAAGAAATAGAAAGTTTAATTGAAGCGGCAGGCGCAAAACTAATTTATTTACCACCATATTCCCCCGATTTTTCACCAATCGAAAATTGCTGGTCAAAGATTAAGAGTATATTACGTTCTATCGGCGCCCGAAATTATCCAGATTTAGCACAAGCTATTGAAGCAGCTTTTGAGAAAGTCACTTTAACTGATATTCAAAATTGGTTTACTCATTGCTGCTATTGTACCTCACTAGACTAGGAAACGCTATATAGGATTTTTGGGATGATAGGTACTTATATTCAAAAATGGCGCCTTGTTGGTTTTACTGCGTTGTTTGTTGGTTTAATGGTAGTTATGATTGTAGTGTTTCAGGGTATTGACGAGTTAGCTATGCGAATGATGATTCGTGCTACTGGTCGAACGTCTTTGATTTTATTTTTGAGTGCTTTTGTTGCTTCTTCTCTTCGCAAACTTTGGTCGAGTCCAATATCAATTTGGCTAATTAAAAATCGTCGGTATCTCGGTTTATCTATGGCTGTATCGCATACCTATCATGCTTTTGCGTTGTTGGGTTTATGGTATGTTACGGCAGGAGTGGCGCCAGCGATTGACCCTTTGGGAACTATTGGTTATATATTATTATTTGCGATGACTATTACATCTTTTGAAAAACCTGCTAAATATTTAGGTAAGCGTAATTGGCAAATTTTACATACTACAGGTATGCATTTTTTGTGGTTGGGTTTAGTTGCTGAGTATATTTTGAAGTTAACTAAATTACCATTTGTTGCTCTGCCATTGTTGAGTTTACTTGTTGTAGTGATGATATTGCGTATTGTTGCCGCACATAGGGATGAATTAACTGTTTAGCATTTACAAAATTTTCTCTTGTGCTTGTGGAGCGGGCATCCTTGCCCGCCCCTGCTGAGTTTGGAACGGGCAAGGATGCCCATTCCACAATACATGCCTATTCCACAATACATGCCCATTCCACAATGGATGCCCATTCCACAATACATGCCCATTCCACAAGATGTATATTATTACACTATACGGTGACTATGGGTGGGTAATGTTTTAGTACTTGTTTTAAGTAATACCCAGTGTGTGATGTTTCGTTTTTGGCAACATCTTCGGGTGTTCCTACTACTATTAATTCCCCTCCTTTGTCTCCTCCTTCAGGACCTAGGTCTATTACCCAGTCAGAACAACGAATAACATCTAGGTTATGTTCGATTAATAAGACGGAGTTGCCTTTATCTACTAGTCTTTGTAGTACATCTAGCAATTTATGTACGTCGTAGAACGATAAACCTGTTGTTGGTTCGTCGATTAAATAAAGTGTTTTGCCTGTTGCACGTCGAGATAGTTCTGTTGCTAATTTGACTCGTTGTGCTTCTCCACCCGATAATGTTGTGGCTGGTTGTCCGAGTCGAACGTAACCTAAACCTACGTCTACTAAGGTTTGTAGTCTCACTACTGCTTTGGGAATGTTTTGGAAAAATTCTAAACTTTCCTCTACAGTCATGTTAAGAACGTCGGCAATTGATTTATTTTTATATTTTACTTGCAGGGTTTCACGATTGTATCTGGCACCTTTACAAACTTCGCACTGAACGTAAACGTCGGGTAAAAAGTTCATTTCAATGACATTTACCCCTTGTCCACTACAAGCTTCGCAACGCCCCCCTTTGACGTTAAACGAAAATTGTCCAGCTTTGTAACCACGTGCTTTTGCTTCGACGGTTTGACAAAATACGTCACGGATAACATCGAAAACACCTGTATAAGTTGCAGGATTTGAGCGTGGTGTACGACCGATTGGTGATTGGTCAATTACTATGGCTTTATCTATTGCGCTTAACCCTTGAATGCCATCTACATCTTTGGGAGATGGAACTCTCTTAGTTATATGGTGTTGTAGTGCTGGATAAAGTATTTCGTTAATTAATGTAGATTTTCCTGAACCAGATACACCTGTCACCGAAACAAGCTTACCAAGAGGTATTTCGACGGTGATATTTTTTAAATTGTTGCGACAGGCATTTTTAATGATTAAATTTAACCCGTTGCCTTCGCGTCGTGTTCCTGGTGTTTGAATTACTTTTCGTCCTGATAGATATGCTCCTGTTAATGAGTCGTCTGCATCTAGTAATGCTTGTAAATTACCTTGTGCAACAATGTTACCTCCATGCAAACCTGCACCTGGCCCAATGTCAACTACATAATCTGCTGCTCGAATTGTTTCTTCGTCGTGTTCGACAACTATTAATGTGTTGCCTAAATCACGCAATCGATTTAATGTTCGTAGTAGGCGCCCGTTATCGCGTTGATGTAAACCAATGCTAGGTTCATCTAATACATATAGTACACCTGTTAGACCTGAACCAATTTGGGTTGCTAATCGAATTCGCTGTGCTTCTCCACCAGAAAGGGTCATTGCTGGACGGTCAAGGGTAAGGTAATCTAAACCCACATCTAAAAGAAATTGTAAACGTGCTTTGATTTCACGTAGTACTAAGTCCGCAATTTGAGCTTGACGTGGATTTAATTTTAACTCGTCGATACGTACTTGACAGTCGCGTATTGATACACTCGTCAAATCTAAAATTCGATGTTGCCCTAAACGTACTGATAAAGCTTCGGGTTTTAAGCGCTTTCCGTGGCAAACTGGGCAAGGTTGGTCTACTAAATATTGCTCTAATTTTTGTTTTACTAGCTCGGAACCACCTTCGTACTGACGCTGCAAAATCGGAATAATACCTCGAAAATGAGGCGTTTTATCTCCTTTTTCTACTGTCTCACCGTTTAATAAAATCGAGCGCTGTTCTTCTTCGAGCTTACACCACTGAGTTTGTAGCTCAAAGTTATGTGCTTTTCCTAAACTATATAGTAATTCTAAATAATAAGAATTTTCTTTCTCTGACCAAGGTGCTATTGCTGCATAAACAGGCGCCTCTGGGTTTGGAATCACTAATTCGGGCGAAAATCTTCTTAATGTGCCGAGTCCATGACAATTTTGACAGGCGCCGTAAGGTGAGTTAAAAGAAAATAAACGCGGTGATAGTTCTTCCATGACTGCACCATGTTCAGGACAAGCGAAGTTTTCAGAAAAAACTATTTCTTGGTCTTCAGTATTATCACCAGATGTAGGCGTGTATAATATTGCTATTATACCTTCAGAAAGTTTGAGACCTGTAGCAAGTGAGTCTACTAAACGCTCTTGTAGTCCATCTTTTTTAATTAGACGGTCAATAACTACTTCTATAGTATGTGTAAAATTTTTATCTAAATCTATCGAATCAGAGAGTTCGCGCACTTCGCCATTAATACGAACACGAACAAATCCTTGTGATGCTAAACTTGATAATAATTTTTTGTGAGTACCTTTTTTACCACGAACGACAGGTGCAAGAATTTGAAATTTGGTACGGTCGGGTAACTCCATAATTCTATCGACCATTTCATCGATAGTTTGGGGTGCAATATTTCGGTCACAAATTGGACAATGGGGTTGCCCTGCACGTCCAAACAACAATCGCATGTAATCGTAAATCTCAGTTACAGTACCAACTGTAGAGCGAGGATTGTGCGATGTAGACTTTTGGTCAATGGAAATTGCTGGACTTAAGCCCTCAATAGCTTCAACATCGGGTTTGTTTAATTGTCCTAAAAATTGACGTGCATAGGCGCTCAAAGATTCAACGTAGCGTCGCTGTCCTTCAGCAAAAATGGTATCAAATGCTAGCGATGATTTTCCCGAACCAGATACTCCAGTAAACACAATAAGTTTGTCTCTGGGTATTTCCAAGTCAACATCCTTCAAATTATGCTGCCTCGCACCTCGAATGCGAATAGTATTTTGACTATTCATTTGTGGCAGCATATGATTTTTCCCGTTTGAGGATGCTGTAATCTGAGTATCAGACATATAAACAGGCGTTCATTGTGTGAGACAGGCGAAACAGTTCTTAATAATATCACTCTTATTCACTATCGCACCACAATCTTTTTAAATACTTGCCTTGAATATTGAGTCTCATATTTTTTTACCTCTGTGCTAGAAGCAAAACTGCCATTTGAGTCCTCTATCAGCGAGAATCCTACCAGTAAACAATGATTCGACGCTGATTATAAATTTTTTGTGTTAAAGGCGCCATGTTACTTCGGAAGCGAGTTGCGGTAAACAAGTGACTCCATAGATAACCTGCATGTGACATTTGCCGCTCAGATGTGGCGCCTTTGTCTATAGCGTCTATTCGTTAATAATATTTTCGCTATTTCTAAAATTAGCTTGAAAACTTTATAATTTCGTTAATAATAATGTTATTTATTTAACAAGTATATTATCTACTGTAAAGTTAATTTATATCATGTCCGGTTGATTACCCATAATGTAGAGACGCGATTAATTCCCTGCGGGACACTACGTGAATGGGTCTCTACAATGTTTTTATTACGGTTATGCTACCGGACATGAGATTAAATATTGTTTGAAATTAATATAAATCAATTTTAGTTAAATCTCTGTAAGCCTATCTATGCAATGGTTATAGCGGATAAATTTCCAGTTATAATTTGGTTAAAACTAATTAATAATAGTAATACAAAATACATTTTACTGGTACTAATTATCGAAATAAATTGAAATTATGCTTGATTACGCTTTATACTACAAAGCGTAACACAATAAATTGTTTACAATTATTTACATTTCTTGCGTTATGTAAATGATGTGCAATCTAACAGAAACCGGGCATATGAACGAAAAATCAACGTTTCATTGCAACATCTTTGGCAAGAAGCCCGGTTTCTTAGGAGCAATAGTATCTGCTAATTTTGAGATGAGCATGTTGGTATTTCATCATACTGAGGGTTGATGTTGTTCTAACTAGAAAGGTGCAGAAGCTAGGTTGACGTGTGCTTTCCTCAGCTTCTGGAGCTTTTATGAATGATTGTCAGTCAACTCAATAACAGTCTATTAATTTTCGTGTTAAGACGATTGAATTGACGGACATTCTAGGTTAGAGACGCAATCTGCTTACATAATTGGTTGTAGGCGTAGATTTGTCAGTAGGAGTGAAAATTTAATATCATTTGGCAGAAGCAGCTTTTTTTGCTCTTGTAGTTGTCTTGGCAACTCCGGTGCGAGGCTGTTTAGCTGGAGGCTTTCTCTTGGTGGTTTTAGCTTTAACAACTGCTTCAGATGAAGGTTTTTCAACTTTTTGTTTTGGCGGTCGGCATGTTTCGCAATAGAGTGGTTGTGAGGGAAAACAAATCCGCTCTGCTACTAAGTTGCATTCTTTGCAGACGAAGCGGTAAAGTTTTTGTCGAATGATACGAACATGAGCCTTAACAAAAATTTCCTTAGTTTCCACTTTGTTTTATTCCTTTGAAATTAGGTAACTACTACTATGACTGATTCACCTGAGATGCTAAGTTTGCTGTCGGCAGAACGCGACCGCTACATACTGGAGGCAGTTGATTTAGAGCGGCGCTTGTCTTTCATCCGACATCAGATTAATTCTCTAGATGGTCTAATATCAGGTTATGCCCAAGAAGACCAGATGTATCATCCTTTAGGTCGGTTATCTAGTTTATCTTCTACTCAAGCATACCTTCAGGATAGTCTGAGTCAACTTAATCGACATCATTATGAAGCTGCTGCCTCACCAATTATAGAAACAGCATCCCCAACTTCGACGAATAGCGTTGCTCCAGCATCAGCTACGACCAATCTAGCCGCGAAACCGCCCAAACCAGACATCTCTGATATTCCCAAGCTTCACATATCTAGAAAAGCAAGTACAATACCTCTACTGGCGCAATATCAAGATTACTCTGTTCAGAATGCAATTCTGATATTAATGCGGTATAACCCTACAACACACTTTCACGTCGATGCAATCGTCCGTGATTTGTATGGTGATGGATTGGATGAAGAGCAATTTAAAATCGCAAAAGCGACAGTAAGTAAAATGCTCTCAACGGGTACTCAAGCAAGATTATGGTACCGAGTGTTACATACGCAAGGTGTCTACACATTAACTTACGAAAAAGGTGTCACAAGTAAACCGCCAAAAGGGAAGTAAGAACTTAGGGAAAGGATAAAGGGTAAAGATGACAGGGGATACAAAAAATTCACTGTTTATCTTCCCATTTCCTTTCTGCGAGCGCATTATTTCCCTTTTCACTTTCCCTTTCCCCTAATTAATAATTTATGACAACACTTACTTGGCAATCACCACCTCCACCTATCAATCAAATTTTAGATGCACCAGCACCGACAACGATATTGCTATCTCCTAACCAAGAATGGTTAGTTGAGTTAGAACAGCCTTTACTTTCTTCAATTGCAGAATTGGCTGAACCACAAATACCACTGGCTGGATTTTTACTAAATCCACGTACTAATGCACCGTTCCGTTATAATCAATACCACAGTATAAAAATTAAGGCTGTTTGCTCAACAACTTTTAATGATATATCACTGCCAGAAAATCCTCGGATTAGTTTTTTAAAGTGGGCGCCAGATGGTGAAAAGTTAGCATTTACAATTACTAGAGACTCAGGTTTAGAGTTGTGGGTGGTTGAACTAGCAACGCTGAATACAAAGCGTTTAACTGAGCCAATTTTGAATGCTGCATACGGGGCACCACACCGTTGGTTATCGAATAATACATTAATATGTAAATTTATTTCTACAGAACGCGGTGAAGCCCCAATAAAATCGCCGATACCAACGGCGCCAATGATAGAAGAGAATTTAGGTAGAAAAACTCCTAGCCGTACTTATACAAATTTACTCGAAAGTCCTCACGATGAAACTTTATTTGAATATTACATATCATCAAGTTTGAATAAAGTGACTTTAGACGGTAAAATTACGCAGATAGTTTCCCCTCGTCTAATAGATGAAGCTCGACCTTCACCGGATGGTAATTATATCTTATTAACGACTTTGCATAAACCATTTTCGTATCAATTACCAGCATCTTATTTTCCTAAACGTATTGAAATACTCAATGCAAACGGTGAGTTTGTTCGTGAAATTGCTGATTTACCCCTCGCTGACAATATTTCGATTAAATTTGATGCAGTTCGACCTGGGAAACGACGAGTTTTTTGGCGCCCCGACCAAAGTTGTGTACTACACTGGGTTGAAGCTTTAGATGAGGGAGACCCAACGCAAGATGTTAATTATCGAGATGCATTATTTGTGCTAGATGCACCTTTTGATAAAGAACCACAAAAGCTTTGGCAATGTGAGTATAGATTTCAACATGTCGCGTGGGGGCGTGAAGATGTTGCTTTAGTTTGGGAAAAATGGTTCGATAGTCGTAAACAGCGTGTTTGGCGTATCAATCCGCAAAATAGCGAAACACCCGCAAAATTACTTTTCGACCGTAGCTTTGAAGACAAGTATAATGACCCAGGTGTTCCTCTTTCGACACACGGAAAATATGGTCGTGATGTAATTAGATTTACCGAAGATGGAAATAGCATATATTTAAATGGCCGAGGCGCCTCGCCAAAGGGAGTATATCCATTTTTAGACAAATTTAATTTGGATACAAAGCAAAGAACAAGATTATGGCAGTGTGAAGACCCTTACTTTGAGTCAGTAGTTGATATATTAGACTCAGAAGCACAAACATTAATAACTAGGCGCCAGTCTCAAACCGAACCACCAAATTACTATCTTAAAAATGGTAACACTGAACCTGTTTTGTTAACAAATTATCAAGACCCAGCACCACAACTGGCACAGCTACAAAAAGAACTTGTGCAATATCAGCGTGCAGATGGAGTCAAACTATCAGCGACGTTATATTTACCACCTAATTACGATGTTAATCGTGATGGCGCCTTACCTTGTGTTTTTTGGGTATATCCAGAAGAGTTTAAAGACCGTGAATTTGCAGGACAGGTAACAACCGCAACTAACACCTTTAGTCGTCCAATGCGTGACTCGGTATTATTTTTACTTACCCAAGGTTATGCAATTCTTTCTGGCCCAACTATTCCAATTGTTGGAGAAGGTGACACCGAACCGAATGATACTTATGTTGAACAATTAATTGCAGGCGCCGAAGCTGCTGTAAATTATGTAGTTAAACGTGGTATTGCCGACCCAAATCGCATTGGTATTGGTGGTCACTCGTATGGAGCTTTTACAACAGTAAATTTACTAGCACATACAAATTTGTTTAAAATTGGCATTGCTAGAAGTGGAGCGTATAACAGAACACTAACACCGTTTGGATTTCAAGGAGAACAACGAAATTACTGGGAAGCAGCGGACACATATAATAATATGTCACCATTTACCCATGCAAATAAAGTTAAGGCGCCTTTACTATTAATACACGGAGAAAAAGATAGTAATCCCGGTACATATCCTTTGCAAACCGAACGACTTTATGAAGCACTCAAAGGTTTGGGTGCAACAGTGCGTTATGTCGTTTTACCATATGAAGACCACGGCTATCGGTCGCACGAAGCCGTGGGTCATACACTTTGGGAAATGGTAAATTGGTGCGATAAATATCTGAAATAATATTTATGTTGATTGCTCTGGGCGCCAACGGCTAATTGTACCTGCTGCGATGTCAGCAAAATATAAGTTACCGTCGCGTCCAGATGTAATTTGCACTGGGGAGTTTAGGTTGGGGTTGGCAAATTCATCGAAGCGTCGAATTGAAACAAATTGACCATTACCGTCAATAGTTATGTTGTCAACTGTTCCTTGACTAATGTCAGCGATGAATAAGGTATTTTGGTAAACCGATGGGAAAGTATTACCCGTGTAAAAATCACCCATAACTATTGCGTTGGAACTTGTATGCTTATAACCGTAAATTGGCGCCGTTACTGGTTGTCCACTATTATAAAATGCTTGTGCGGGTGGAAGACTAAAGTATTCGGGTTGCTGTAAACTTATGCCGTTGCCACCTTCAAAATATGGCCAGCCAAAGTTTTGACCTCTACCTGCATTGATTTCTTCCCAAGTTTTCCAACCAACATCTCCTATATATGGTCTGTTTGTTGTTGGGTTGGTAGTAAAGCGGAAGGGGTTACGTAAACCAGAGTTGAAAACTTTTGAGCGATTGCTGTTGGGATTTGCTGCGTCATAGAATGGGTTGTCTGAAACACCATTTCCTGTGATGGAGTCTATTCGTAGCATTTTACCCGATAAGTTATTAATGTCTTGAACTCTAATAGTGCGCGGGTCTACACGGTTATACGATGTTCCATCACCATTGGTTATATAAAGTTTGCCATCACTACCAAATTTCATGTAACCAATCGAATGTGATTCGCTATCGGTTGCTAAATAATCTTCTACATTTGTTAAATTATTGAGATTATTATAGTAATCTTGCATATTGGTAAACAATTGACCACTACTGTTAATAATTCCTGATGGTGCAAAATTAGCAACGTAGTCTATATTACCGTTTGCATCGGCTTTAATATCGGTACTGTTACCATCTGGACGACTTGTAAATTGCCAGTTACTGTTTTTACCAAGTAATACTTCTCGATTATCAGTAGCAGTACTGTTAGCGTCAAATATTATATCGCCATTAGTGTTTGTTGTTGCTTTCAAGCGTAGCAATCTTGAAGGACGATTTCCTGTATTGTCTCGGTCATCAAGAACAGAGTTGGGATTATTTGCGGGGTTGCTAATATTGGTTTCTGGTGGGTCGTAAGTATAAAGTAAGTACACATAAGGATTATTTTGAAAATCGGGATGAACTGCTATTGCCAATAAACCACGGTCACGCACATCATTTACTTCTTCATTCAAATCAACAAATGGTGTAGTTTGTAGTTCTCCGTTTCTGTATACCCTGACAATTCCATTTTTCTGAGCAATTAATAAGTTATTGGTGTTTGGTATCCAATCAAACGATGTTGGTTGTGTTAACCCACCTACTACTACTTCACGAGCAAAACTTCCTGGGTCATTATCAATAATGGTGATTTCTGAGCTATTCTGACCGTTCAACGTTACTTCCACAGGGTTGCCGAACTGAAGAGAAAATGTCTCATTCGCTTCTCCAAGGGTGTCATTGATAATTGGAATGGAAATAGTTTTGGTACGTTCTCCAACTGCAAAATTTAAGGTTCCGGTTACTGGTTGATAATCTGAATCGACTTGTGCAGTTCCCGGTACGGTAATATAATCTACGCTAGCGGCGCCTGTTACTAAACCACGTTTGATAATAACAGTGGCAATACCATCACCCTCATTAACAATGGGTGAACTAAAAGTTAAATAATTTCGGTCATCGTCATCTATTGCAATTCTGACAGTTCGCTGTGGTCCGAGATTGGCGCCTGTTGTTTGGTCTATTACAAATGTAAAGGTTTCATCATTTTCAGGTAATGAATCCTCAATAATTGGAATTAATACTAGCTTACTAGTTTCGCCTGGAGCAAAAGTCACCTCTCCACTAACTTTAGTGAAATCAACATTTTCGGTAGCGGTATCACCAGCAGTTGTATATTTCACCGTTGATGTCAAATTCAAATCTTCGCTCCTTCTTTCAATTTCTACAACTGCTATGGCATCACCTTCAGCAACGCTTACAGGAACTTGTCCAAGGCGAATAGTTGGTAAGATAGGTGGTAAGTAAAGTTGTGTGGAAGGAATAAATTGTCGAGTTTGTGTTGGACTAGACCACTCCAACCTAGCTACGGCGCCACCTGCATTTTCGTAGTATTCAATCTCGATATCATATTTCTGACCTGCTTCGAGAGCAATGGTACCTAGACTTTCAGTGGGAGGTTGGTCAAAAAAGCGGCTAATAATTTGTGTACCGTTAACCTTGACTCGAATACCATCGTCGGAAGTAGCGTAAAAAGTGTAAGTTTCGGTGTATTTAGGTTCAACTCGACCATTCCAGCGAATTGAAAATGTATCTGGGGCAATTAATGCGTTTGGAGAACCTCCACCAAAATTGAAATTAACAGATGAGTCAGTACGAGTTAGCTTTAAATTTGTAAAGTTCTCATTGTCGTAGTACTCACCCCTGAGTCCTGTACCTGTACCAGCAATATCAACAAAGAATCTACCAAGGTTTGCCCCAGCAGCAAAATTACCATTGATATCACTTACTTCACTTCTTTGAAGAGAAATATCATAAAAACCGTTACTAGTTGCACTCCAAGTAGTCTGGGGTGCATTAATTCGGTAAGTGGCAGTGCGAGGAGTTCCGTTAGTTGTATTACTACTGCTACTAATATATTGTGCTAACTGACTAAATCCATTTGGCCCTGTGACTAAGATATCAGTATTACCAAAGCTAGCAACGTTTACCCCGACATTATCACTGTAGGTGACAGTGAAAGTGTAATCATTGCCTCCTGCCGAGTCGATGTTTGTAGCGTTAAGAGTTGCTGTTGGCGCCACTCCTTCAACATAAAGTTGTAATTGAGGAATGATTTGTTTAACTTGGCTGTTGCTTGACCAAGCTAATCTAGAAACTGCTAATCCACCGTTTTCGTAGTAATCGAGTCTAATATCATATTTTTTACCTGCTTCAAGTAAAATTTTCTGACTTGCCACTTCAGTTGCTGCTTGGTCACGGAAGTTATTAATAACTAATTGGTTATTAATCCATAATCTGACGCCATCATCTGAAGTTGTGTAGAAAGTGTATTCCTCGTTGAATTTTGCTTCAACTTGACCAGTCCATCGAACTGAAAATGTATCTGGAGCAATTAATGGGTCGGGAGAACCACTACCAAAGTTAAAATTTACAGTTGGGTCAGTACGAGTAACTCTAAGGTTAGTAAAGTCTCTGTTATCGTAATATTCACCCTTTAACCCTGTACCAGTACCCGCAATACTAAAAGTGACTAGACCGAGATTTTGTGACAAAGCGAAATTATCTGCTGTATCTTTAACTTGGTTCGGTTCTAGCGTCACCGTATAACCACTTACATCAGCAAAGTCCCAAGTTCCACCTGGTGCTAGGATACGGTAATTTGCTGTATTGAAAGTGCCATTTGTATTAGGTTCAACACCTAAAAAAGTTGCTATTTGGTTAAACCCGTTGGCGCCTGTGACTCGAATCCCATTGCTTAAACTGCTAACATCAATAGCAGCATCATCAGCATAAGCGACACTGAAAGTGTAATCACTGGTATTAACTGTTGGGGTAGTAGTTGCTTTTAGTTCAGCGACAGGCGCCGCAGGTGAATATAATTGTGATTGAGGAATAATTTCTTTCGCTTGACTTAGACTCGACCAAGCTAACCTAGAAACACTGAGTCCACCATTTTCATAGTACTCCAGTCTAATATCATACTTTTTACCTGCTTCAAGTGTAACTTGCTGACTTGCAATTTCAGTGGCAGCTTGGTCACGAAAATTATTAATGATTAACTGATTATTAACCCACAACCTAATACCGTCATCTGAAGTAGTGTAGAAAGTATAATTTTCGTTGTATTGTGCTTCGACTTGACCAGTCCAGCGAATAGAAAATGTATCTGGAGCAATTAATGAACTTGGAGAACTGCTACCAAAGTTAAAATTTATTGTTGAGTCAACGCGCGCGAGTTTGAGATTTGTAAAATCAATATTGTCGTAGTACTCACCGCGTAAACCATTACCGGCGCCTGATGTTAAAATACTACTGCTACTACGATTTGATTGACCAAATGTCTTAGATATATCTACTGTATTTAAGGCATTTATAGGCGAAATCAATGACGAAATTGATGTCAAACTATTATTGTCGCTGACACGATTGTTCATTATCTAATTAAAATTTAAGACGAAAGAATACCAACTAGGTTTCTCAGTAATATCCCATACTGAACTGATACGTCTACTCTGTTTGACTTAATTAACTCAATATTTATACTGAAATCTTTTTTGTAAAAACTATACAAATGCTTTAAATTTCCTATACAAAAAAATATTCTCCGTGTCCTCTGTGCCTCTGTGGTAAAACAAAATGCTTTACTTATTTACCACAGAGACGCGGAGAGCGCAGAGAGTTAGAGTTAACGTGTGCTTCGTATACCTTTAGATATGTAGATTAATAAGAAACCAGATACAGCAATAGCACCCCAATGCCAGTCAACAAAAGTTGATGTTAAACATGTTATTATTAATACAGCAAGAAGACTAGACTTAAATATTTGTGGCATAATTTTACAAAATATTGCAATACATAATCATTGCATGGAACTTTGAGAGGATAAAAGCATAAGCAAAATAAACTTTACCTTTGATTGGAGGTCGTTATGAATGTTAAAATGATTGTGTTTTCAGGTATTTTGACTGCATTAGCTGGTTCTATAATTGGTTTAGCAGGCGCCCGAATTGGTCAAAACGACTTTAATCAGTTAAGATTTGAGAGCGAGTACTATCAAAATCTGCATAATAGATATGTACTAATAGGTGCAGGAATAGGATTTGCAGTTGGAGTAGCTCAAGAGTGCGTGCGTGAACTCCAAATGCAACAAGAAGAGTAGTATTAGTTAAAGAGAGCAGGTAATTAGCCTGTTAAAGAAATAATTGGTCATTTTTGAGCCAAAAGGAGAATTCCACCAGCGTGATGGGTGACATCCTTTTGGTGCGTTTAGTGTGTAATCTAGTTCATCGCATTTTTGCCATTTATTATTTAGGCGCCATCCGTTTAATAAGCCTAATTTTTCAATTACACTATTATCCTGGGCAATAGTAGTATCAATGCTGCCACCGACTTCTTGGTACATATGAGCTTGAACACTAAAGCCAAATTTGCCTTGACTATAAGTTGTCCAGAGTTTATCAATAGCTTGCAGTTGATTACAAGGAAAAGCACGCACGTCGTTTGGTGTAATTGTTTCTAAACTTTCGGCGCCAGTTATACTCAGCATAACTCGAATCGTTTCTTGATCAGCCTCACGAAAATCACCTGCTGCAAGTAATTTTTGTAAGCGTTGGAATCTATACACATCTGGCATAAGTAATAAAGTTGTTTCCAGATATGCGACTTTTGCCTCAAGTTCGACAATACGGTTTTGTAATTGAACGTAATCTTCAGCCATAAAAATTTTTACTTTTGGTGTATGATTGCAGAAAATCGATATGATTTAATAGATACTAGAGATTCAATAAGAGAAGAAATTGGGTAATACATTGAATCCCCCCAACCCCCTTAATAAGGGGGCTAAAATTCTTCTTATTTTCCACCCTTCACAAAAAGCTAAGAACCACTCTTATTCCCCCCTTATTAAGGGGGGTTAGGGGGGATTTTCCAACCATTAGCCGTGAAAGAAGAAGGAATTAATTAGCAAGATTACTGCCAGTGAGAATAAAATGTGATTCATCCAATCGTCAAATGTCCAGTTGTGAAATAATTTTTTGAGCATGGTACTACTGGTTGAGATTTTATTCGTGCTGTGTGGAGATATTTAGGTTCGGTGCCACATTATCGCTTTGAGAGGAAACTACAGCAGGTTCGGGTTTAGGTTGCTTAGGTTTTTTGGGTTTATCGGTTTTGTTGGGTGTTAAGAAGCGGTGTTCTATATCTTTAATGACTACATACAGTACTGGTACTAAAAACAAGCTTAAAACTGTGGATATTAAATAACCACCAAATAAAGCTGTTCCTAATGACCAGCGACTCATGGCACCTGCACCTTTGGCAATTACTAAAGGCCAAAATCCTACTAAACCTGAAAACGCGGTCATTAAGATGGGGCGTAACCTATCTTCTGCTGCGCGAATAGCAGATTGTGTAATACTCATACCAATTTCGTGTAGCTGGTTTGCAAATTCAACGATTAAAATTGCGTTTTTAGAAGCTAAACCAATAAGCATTACTAAGGCGACTTGAGCGTAGATATTATTGTTAACAACTGGATATACACCACCTGCTTGTAAGAAATTGGCGCGAAATTGAATTGCACCTAAAGCACCAAGAATTGCTAGTGGTACGGTCAACATAATGATGGTTGGGTCGATATAGCTTTCGTATTGAGCAGCCAGAACTAGAAATACCATTACAAAAGCTAAACCAAAAATAATGGGAGCGGCGCCACCACCTGAACGTTCTTGAAATGCGGTACCCGTCCATTCGTACCCAAATCCAGGTTGTAGTACTTGTGCTGCAACTTGCTCCATCGCTATCATAGCTTGTCCGGTACTAAAACCAGTTGCAGGACTAGCTTGAACTTTAATAGCAGGATAAATGTTGTAGTGCGTAATAATTGGTGGGTAGTTAATACGTTCGGCTTTGACGACGCTAGTCAGAGGAATCATTTTATTGTCGCGCGAGCGTACATATAAACTATTTAAAGCATCAGGGTTAGAACGAAATTCTCCTTCTGCTTGAGCATAAACACGATACAGTTGTCCTCCTAGTACATATTGATTGACGTAACGGGCGCCAAGATAGGTTTGCATCGTGCTAAAAATATCGTTTATGCCAATATTTTGGGCTTTGGCTTGGTTACGGTCGATAGCAATTTGCATCATGGGAGTACTATTTGTAAATTGTGTAAATACTCCAGCTAACTCTGGACGTTTACGAGCAGCATCGATGAATTTTTGCGAATTATCGATGAGTGTTTCCATTGGTAGCGCTGCTTTGTTTTGGATGAAAAATTCCAAACCACCTGCACTGCCTAAACCATCTACAGGAGGTGCATTCACTGCAATTAAGCGCGCACCCGAAATTTTTGATGCAAGTTCTTTATTAATCGCACTAGTTATGCCAAAAACTGATTCGTTAGCTTTTTTACGCTCTTCCCAGTGTTTTAACTTAACAAAGAAGAGAGATTTATTAGTCGCGTTTCCTTCAAACCCAAATCCTGCTAAACCGTTTACGTGTTCAACTTCAGGAAATTTACGCACTATTTTTTGAACGTTCTCAACGATATCATTGGTGTAATTTAATGATACACCTGGGGGGCCTTCACCAATGATAAAAAAGTAACCTTGGTCTTCTTCTGGAATAAAACCTTGGGGAGTTACCATATAAATCCATGCGGAAGCAACTAACCCAGCAATAAAAACAGGAACAACAATTACACGAATCTTGATTAGAAAAACAACGATACTAGTGTAACCACCTTTGACCCAATCAAAGAATCGATTGAACCATCTAAATAGTACAGCAATCGGACCGTGTGCTTCTTGAACAGGACGCATTAGTAAGGCGCCCATTGCAGGAGAGAATGTAAGAGCGTTGAAAGTCGAAAGTAAAATCGAAAAAGCAATAATCAGCGCAAATTGTTTATAAACAATACCCGTAGTGCCAGGAAAAAACGATACAGGGATAAACACTGCCATTAATACTAATGATGTAGCAATTACTGCACCCGTTAATTCTCCCATTGAGTCCAAGGCAGCTTGTAAAGGTTTCATTCCTTGAGCAAGCTTTAGAGCAATCGCTTCTACAATAATAATCCCGTCATCTACGACTAACCCGGTAGCTAAAATTACCGCGAACAAAGTTAATTGATTCAGTGTAAACCCAAACGCATAAGCAAACGCCATCGTACCAATTAAAGATACAGGTATCGCAATTGACGGAATAACAGTTGTTCTCCAATCTTGTAGAAATATGAAGATAACCAGAAATACAAGCAACACAGCTTCTAATAGTGTTTTAAATGCCTCATCAAGCGAAGCAGCAACGAACTCAGTATTATCTAGTGCAACTGTAGCTTTTAATCCAGGTGGAAAATTCTTTGATAATTCCGCCATTCTTGCTTTCACTAACGCGGCAGTATTCCAAGCATTAGTACCTGGAAGTTGGTTAACTAATAGTGCAACAGCAGGAGCATTATCAAATATATTTGTTGTACTGTAATCTTGGGCGCCAACTTCAGCTCGTCCAACATCTCGAACACGAGTTAGTGTACCATCTTGCCCAACCTTGACTACTATATCTTCAGCTTCTTGTGGTGTTGTAAACCTGCCAACCGCGCGTAATGCAATTTCAAACTGCTGCGTACTTGGAGTCGGTTGTTGTCCAATGCGTCCAGCACCAACTTGGATATTTTGTTCACTGATGGCACTAATAACATCCTGTGCGGTAACACTACGTGCTGCTAATGATGAAGGGTTTAACCAGATTCGCATCGCGTACTTACGTTCACCAACAATACGCGCGCTTCCTACTCCCTCAATTCGCTTAATTTCATCAAGAACAAAACGGTCTACATAGTTGCTCAAAAAAACGTTGTCGTAGAGAAATTTTCCACTCTTGTCTTTTTCGGATGAAATCGCGTAAGCAATCGTAATCGTTGGTGACTGCTTCTGAGTAATTACACCAGTTTGATTCACCTCTACAGGTAACTGAGACGCAGCCACAGAAACGTTATTTTGTACCAATACCTGTGCTGTATTTCTATCTATATCTGTAGGAAAAGATACGTTGATTGCTGTATCACCGTTGTTTGTCGTTTGCGACGACATGTAAACAACTTTTTCCGTACCGTTAATTTGACGTTCTAGTACTGTTGTCACATTTTCTTCAGCAGTCTTCGCATCAGTTCCCAAATAATTAGCTGTCACCGTAACTTGCTTGAGTGCCAGTTGAGGCAACTTATCTAAAGGAAGTAACGGAATACAAATACCACCAACAAGAATAATTAAGATGGTACAGACCGTTGTGAGAACAGGTCGCTTAATAAAATTCTGTGAAATACTCATGGGTTTACTCTATAATCTCTCTTCTCTGTGAACTCTGCGTCTCTGTGGTAAATAAAACTAATTTTTCACCACAGAGGCACAGAGAGCGCAGAGAGAATTTGATTTAATTATTGAGAAGAAGCTGTTTGAGTTGCAGGTCTAATAGGCGCCCCGTTAGTCAAGCTTTGAATACCTGATACAATTAAGTTCTCTCCGGGTTGTATGCCTGAAACGAGTTGATAATCTTGTCCTTGCATTACGCCTAATTTCACTGGTTTTTGTCGTGCGACCATTTGTGATTTTCCGTTTTTGGTTTCAGATTCTGCCACAAAAACAAAATCTTGGGCGCCAATGCGAGATACTGCAACAGCAGGTACTTTCACACCAGCACCTTGACTCCAAATTATTCGCGCACGTACATATTGCCCATCGCGTAATTTTTGGTCATTGTTAGGAAAACGCGCTTTAGTTAAAACCGCTTGGTCTCCAGAACTAACTTGTGGAGCGATAAAGTTGACACTGCCTCGTGATATTTGTGTTCCTGAGTTTGGGTCTATTAGAGCAACTGGTAGTCCTCGACGTAGTTGTCCAGATAAATTTGTAGGTACTGGGATACGTAAATCTAATTCATCATTTTGAATAATACTAGTGACCGAATCACCCACATTAACTAAATCACCAATACGGACGGGTACATCACCAACAACACCACTTACAGGAGCAACGACTCGGTTATAGCTTAAGTCTTCTACCTGTACAGCAGTTTCAGCTTGAGCGCGTTTTAGTTGTGACTCATTTTGTTTTACTAACGCAACTGCACCTCTCCATTGCGACTGCGCTTGTTGGAGTGCGCTTTGTGCTGATGCAAGTGATTGTATCGCAGCTTCACGTGCAGCAATAGCACTATTACGTTGGGCACGACGCTCATCTAAATTTTGCCTTGCAACGGCGCCTGCTTTAGCTAATTCTTCTGAACGCTTATAGTTAATGTTGGCAAGCTCAACATCGCTATTACGATTAATAATATCTGCTTGATAACGTTTTATTTCTGCTGTACGCTGCTTTATCTCAGCTTCACTAGCGCGTACTTGTGCTGACGCATTTTCTAAAGTTGCACGTTGCGAGTTTACCGAAGCTATAGCTGCATCTACCGACGCTCGACTTCTTTCTGGACGTAACTGTATTATTGGTGTCCCCTGTTTCACAAAGTTACCCTGAGCAACAGTCACTTGTACTATACGTCCACTAATTTGCGGTTTTAATGAAACACGCTGTTTTGCTTCAAGTGTTCCTACAAATTCGGTACTATTTTCGACTGTAGATGTTTCGACGCGCTGTAATTTAACTAAAGCAGCAGGAGGTTCACCCGCAGCATTCGCCGCTGGTTTATTGGCGCCACAACCGCTTATTATCACCGATGAAAGGATTACAGCGTAGCACAAATAATAATTTGTTAGATATTTTGAATGTTGCATATACCCACTTATGTTATGACTCACCAGAAATATAAGGGTTTGCAGCGATAGCCTTGGGAAAAAATCAAAATTGCTCCAAAAAATGCGTTTTTTGGAGATTTTTGAGTTTGATTATGTGTTCTAGACTAACAGTTATTTATTTAATTGAAATATTTTTCTTGATTATTTTTGCTTTGCTACAAATTTTTATTATTTTATACAACTTTTGCAATGTTACTTTACATTGCTTAACATCATGTTGCGTAAAATATATTTTATTTTGTAGGCCAGGCGGGGTGCCTAACCCATCGATAATAACCAAATACCGCTATATGTCATCCCAGAATCATCTGGTTGAACGAGTAAAAAATGTAACCCTTTACTTTGTTGTTTTCGCTGTTCATAATTTTGAGCAGCAACTTTAACATCATTATCATCAAAAGTTGCAATCACCCATCTATCAGCCAAACCAGCTTCAAGTATTAAACCATCCGGCGCCCCAGCAATATAATTTAAATAAGCAGGACGTGATTGTTGTAACCAACGTGCTAACCGCATCGACTGTCTACCACCATAAATAACAACACCAGGGATAAGTTGAGTTGATGCTAAACCCAAATTAAAAGGAAGAATAAAATCAGGAAAATCAACAATAGGAATACGACGCTGACGAAACTCTTCAACATCACCAGCTCTTAGCGAAGCAAATCGCCATTTATCTCCTAAAAGATTATCAGGTAAAGGAACTGGGGGTAACTTTTCTAATTCAACAGGATAAGATTTATCTTTCAACCACTGTTTTAAAGCTGTAGTGCGACGGGTTGCTTCGACCTCGATATTTGAATTCCGTGCAGCAGTTTCAACTAAACTTAGAGATTGAGGACGAAAAACCTGTATTTTATCAGGTATACCAGAAGCACATGCCAACTCAAACTGTGAAGTCAGCCAATTAGAATTAGCTTGCGACTGAGGACAAGATGCCTCATATTTAAAATTACCGCTGTTATCACAAATCAGCAAATCCCACAACTGCTCATGATTTTGAGGACGACGATAAAAATCAACTTGCCAAACTAACACGTTTATTCTCCTAGAGTATAATTGTCATTCTGAACGTAGTGAAGAATCTCTAAAGTTTCGATGTTGATTAAAATGCTTCACTATAGCGACTCATTACAATACATATACATACTAGATGCTTCGTACCTCAGCATGACAATACATACTAGATGCTTCGTACCTCAGCATGACATAAGTGTATAAATTTTGTGAATGCTTATTAATTACGTAGGATATTTTTGACTTAAAAACGCCTCAGCACTAACTTTATCATTAACAACACCATCTAAAGTAGCAGCTAACAAATCGTCAAGCATTTCCTTAAAAGCTCGACCAGGTTTATACCCTAATTTTTGTAAATCATTACCATTTAAAGGCGCCTGAACAAAACGCCATACACTAATATACTGCCAAATTGAACGACGAATAGACCGTTGACTTTGTGAAGCAGCTAAAATCAGCGTCTCCAAATCATACTTTTTCAGTAAAGCAACAACCTGACTCTTTAATGTACACTCTGTCAAACCAGCAATATTATCCATTGCCTTACTAAAATGCGATAATCTTTTAATACTATCGTCAGGCAATTGTAAATTAGTAGCAACCTTACTACGAAACTCCGGCGCCAAGTGAGCGATAATAGCTTCAAGGCGAAGTAACCAATGAGTAATAGCTTGGCCATTATCAAAGCGTTGTAAACAGCGTTCGAGCAAACGTAACTGACGCAATAACTCTACATTAAGTTTTAAAGTTGGGTGAATACATTGCAACGCGCTTAAATTATCTAACAATTCAAGTGCCCGTTTCCAGTAAGGCGCCTCAAGAATTAACTTTAACTCAGCTTTGAGGCGAGTCGAAAGTGCGGGAGTTTTATTATTTTCGCGTGCAGTGCGGTCATACACACCACTATTAATCGCATAACGAATATAACTTTCGGTCTGTGACTCAATACTAAACCCTAACCGCACAGCAAACCTAACTCCCCGATAAATACGTGTTGGGTCTTCAATAAAGCTATTTGGGTGCAAAACACGCATTTGTCGAGCTTGTAAATCGTGTAACCCATTAAAGAAATCAAGCAACTCACCTACACGTGGGGGAGTTAAACGTAATGCCATTGCATTAATTGTAAAATCTCTTCGATATAAATCTTGACGTATAGAACTTGCTTCAACTTCAGGATTTGCTGCTGGATATGGATAAAATTCAGTACGGGCAGTAGCGATATCAATCCATAATGAATCAAGTTCGGGGTCTTTATGCCATAACAATGCAGCAGTTTGAAAAGCTCCATGAACATCTAAACGCGCGTTTGGATATAACTTTTGCAGTGCAGTTGCAAGTTCTACACCAGCACCATCGTACTCTGATTCATGAAACCCATCAACTACAAGGTCAATATCTTTGAGTAATAAAGGTTCTTGTTGTATATTTTGGGCAAGTAGTAAGTCACGTACTGCACCCCCTACTACATATAAATGCCAACCACGTTTTGTCGCTTCTTGAGATGCTGTATTTAATAACTGCCATAACACAGGGTTAATATGGTTTTTTAAATTAGTGCTGAGTTCTGAGTGCTGAGTTCTGAGTTTTTTTGAGTCAGCACTCAGCACTTTTGACTCAGCACTCTCATGTAGTTCTCGCAAAATATCAGTACGGGTTACAATACCTACTAATTCACCATTATCCATTACAGGCAGGCGCCCAATATCATATTTAACCATCAACTCCTCAATTCGCGGCATAGCAGTATCAGGCGTGATAGTTTTAATATTTGTTGTCATATAACCTTTTACGGGTGCATGACTAAAACCGTGATGTAAAGCAATATCAAGGTCACGACGCGAAATTACACCAACTAAATTTCCTTCGATATCAACTACCGACAGTCCCGAATGTCCATACCGCAGTAATATTCTTTGCGCTTCGGCAATAGTTGTTTCGGGACGAATACTACGAACAGGGGAAGACATTAAGTCTCTGGCACAAGGAGGTTTGGGTATTTGAAGTTTTAAACTTTCGATTAGCTCGTTTATAATAACCTGGGAATTGGTGCCACGTAAGTTAAGAGATGCAGCTTGAGCATGTCCTCCTCCTCCCAAAGGTTGAAATAATTCGTTTAAATTAACATTCTTAATTTGACTTCTACCAATTATTGTCAAACGAGTTTCATTACCTTCTCCCACAGGAAACTCGTGTACTAATAGCAATACATCAGTTTCAGATATTGAACGCAGTTGCGAAACTAAACTTGATAGTCCAGCTACAAAAGCATCTGTCTTTAAATGCACCCACGCTATTGCATAACCATTTTTATTTATTACTTTAAGGTTATTGAGTGATGTTTTGAGAAGTTGCTGTAATTGTGGTGATAAACCAGGTTCTAGATATTGGTTAATATTAGGGATACTGGCGCCAAGTTGCATCAACCATCCTAAAGCAATAGCATCACGAGGTGTAGAATTTTCAAAAGTTAGTGAACCTGTATCAGCATGAATACCTAAAGCCATGACTGTCGCTTCGCAAGTAGTTAGAGAAATACCTGCTTGCTGTAACTTTTCAGCAATGATTGTAGTTGTGGCGCCTACAGGTTCGATATATAAATTTGTAGCATTTATATCACTGTCTTCTGGGTGATGGTCGTAAATAGTAATATCTACTAAATGGGGTAGTTCAAGCCATTCTGATAACTTGCCAATACGTGAGCGAGCTTGAGCGTCTACAATTATCAACGACCGAATTTCTGAAGTATTAACTGCCCGTCGTTCAATCAGTGTAAACTCATCGCGATACAACGCTAAAAAATCTCTGACAGCAGGATGGGCACCACCCGACAGAACAATTTTACTACCCGGAAGCAAGCGCGTCAGTCCAACAGCAGCTCCCAGCGCATCAAAATCTACTGTGGTATGACATAAAATTAAATCCATAAAAATGTTTGACTAATAGTCAATACTAGAATCAGATACCTTAAAATGAAATAAAGTCGGTAAAATTTGTGTTGTAAAATATTTTATCTTTAATAGATAGCTGTCTTGGGAGAAAAGAAAATGACTTTTATATTCCAATTTGCATTGATCGCTCTAGTAGCTCTATCCTTCGTTATGGTCATCGGTGTTCCGGTAGCATATGCTACACCACAAAACTGGGTAGAATCGAAAAAGCTTCTTTGGGTTGGTTCAGGAGCATGGTTTGCTTTAGTAATTTTAGTCGGAGTCCTGAACTTTTTCGTAGTGTAAGCTACCGAGTGAAGATAAGCTACAACTCACTATACGTATAATGTAGTGATGGGCAGAGGAGCAAGCGTTGTAAAAGTAAAAGTTGATTGGCGAAGGGATTATATCCTAAAACCTGCCAATGTATGACTTTACTACGTTAGCTTCTCTGCTATTTTATGGGATGTGACGTTTATAGGCGCCGCAATTTAATTTATTAATCAAAAAAGCCCGGTTTTTGCGTTAGTCCTAGAAATAAGTATTGAATCGTATAGTAAATGAGGCAGTCATGACAGTTTTTGAGGGAACTTTTACTCAGACCGAGACATTGCGCTTTGCGTTAGTGATTGGTCGATTTAATGATTTGGTTACGACCAAGCTACTCGAAGGATGTCAAGATTGCTTGAAGCGTCACGGTATTGATGTTGATCCTCACGGTTCCCAGGTTGATTATGTTTGGGTACCAGGTAGTTTTGAGGTTCCGGTGGTAGCTCGACAAATGGCACTGTCGCATCGTTACGACGCGGTAATATGTTTAGGCGCCGTAATTCGTGGTCAAACACCTCACTTTGATCTTGTATCGTCAGAAGTTGCGAAAGGGATAGCTGCCGCAAGTTTTCAAACGGGTGTACCTGTAATATTTGGTGTTCTCACAACCGATACAATGCAGCAAGCATTAGAACGAGCAGGAATTAAAAGTAACTTAGGCTGGGAATACGCAATGAGCGCGCTAGAAATGGGCAGCTTAATGCGTCAAATTCGTGCAGGTCTACCCCAATCTAACAATAATTCCCCCGCATTACCTGGTCGATTAAGCAGTATTGGTGAATTATCTCCATCCAACAACGAGTAAACTCACTCAAACCCCCCATAATTGTGGAATGGGCACATAATTGTGGAATGGGCACATAATTGTGGAATGGGCATCCTTGCCCGTTCCAAATCAAAAAAATCTTTTTCAAAACTATTGACAGACTATAAGCAATCAGGCATACTAAATATTGTTGAAGTTTTTCGCGGGTATAGCTCAGTGGTAGAGCGCAACCTTGCCAAGGTTGATGTCGCGCGTTCGAATCGCGTTACCCGCTTTTTAAGACCGATTTGTGTAACACAATGCTTTAAAGGCATTCAAGTTTTTTATAGCTTCTTGAAAAAAATCCCTTTTTGGATTCATTGAAAAAATTTTTGGCAATTATATTTTTTTGTAAAGCTTCGGGAAATTTATAGGTAATTACTGAAATTATTTATAGGCATCCTTTTGTCGAAATTTAATCAAAAAATGATTCCTCCCGCTCAATTCCGTCCCAGGTATATCAGAATTTTGCTAATTAGTGGTTTTCTCATCACTGGTTTTATTGTGAATCATTTTCTCATCACTAAAATTATTGATGCTTTCCGTGCCAGTTTGCAGTCTACGAAAATTACCCCCGATGGTCGATTTAAAGCAGAAATTTGGCGCGATCCTATGCTTTCATTGATGCCGAAGGGAACGAGTAGTGATGGTACAATACCAGTAAGAGTTTATTTGTACGAGATATCGACTGGTAAACCATTGAGTACGTCCAAATCTGGCATAGTAGTAAATTCCGAATGGTTTGACGTTAATATAGATAATTTGGAAAACTGGAGTGATGTCCACTTACCCAAAAGTAATGACCCAAATATCGAGTTGATTCACGCTGCCATCAAAGACGATATTTCGGAAGTTAACAAGTTGCTACCAAAGATTAATCCTCAATTTCGCACATTCCACAATCGTACTGCAATTCATGTAGCAGCAAATGGTAAAAATTTGCAAATTTTAGACAAGTTACTTCAGAAAAATATAGACCCAAATGTTAAAGATATAGACGGAATTACAGCTTTAGAAATAGCAATACAAAATAACTCGATAGAAGCAGCAAAATTGCTATTAAAATATGGTGCTGATGTCAATAATTATAGAGAAGTGACAAATAAATATGACAATGGTAGCCAGGAAAAGTGGACTACAACACCTTTGTTATATGCTTTGGAGCAAAATAATAATGCTGAACTAGTAGGAATTTTAATAGCTAATGGAGCTAAAGTCAATGTTAGTAATCAATTTCAAATAACCCCTTTGCACATAGCAGCAGGACATGGAAATATTATTATAATCGACCGCCTGCTTAACAAAAGTGCTAATATTAACGCTCAGGATGTAAAAGGAAATACACCTCTATTTGGAGCAATAACAAATCCAAGAAGTAATAGTTTTAAGGCAACCAAATTTTTAATAGAACGGGGAGCGAAGGTTCACATTGCTAACAGAGCCGGACAAACACCATTAATGCTAGCTGCAAGTTTACCTGATGAGGAAAATAGCAATTCGGAACAACGCTATACAATCCAGAAATTACGTATGGATTTAATTCAATTATTTATTGATAACGGCGCCGATATTAACTTCAAAGACAAAAATGGAAAAACAGCGATAGATTTATCAGCTAATTTAGAAACACAGGAATATTTAAAACAACTCAATCGGCGATAGCCAACTGATTTGTCTTTTTGGGGTGCTGCTGCCTATGCGAATGGTTCTGTTTGGGAACCAATGTCTGATGCTATGAAACGACTTGAGTTTTGGGATTGGTGGCTAACAACAGCGATTCCAGAGGCGAGCGCGATTATAACCTATACCATTATTAAATCATTCCTACCTATAAATTCTTCTGCATTTTAATATGAGGCACACCAGTTGTATAAGATGCAAAAACTTCGCCAATCGTTTCAAAACCTGCTTTTTGGTAAAATCGCACTTTCGTAGTTCTAGCATTGAGAGTCAACAAACTGGCGCCTCGCTCAACAGCAACTTCGATTAAGACATGAAGAATACGCATACCCAACCCATGTCCTTGATGCTCTGGCATAACAACCATTTGATAAATCTGAAATTCGTCACTATTGTTCTTACCTAAGCGACCGTAAGCCAGAACAATATTTTCTAGGCTAGTTGTAATCGCAAGATGTAAATCCTGTTTCTCAGCAGGCTCAAAAATCGACTCGAACGGAATATTATGTTCTTGATAAAATAAACGATATCGAAGTTGAGCAGCTTGGTAATATTCATCACTACCATAATCAATAAATTTGAGTTGATAGTCCATAGCGTTATCCTTACAATTAAGGCAATTTCAATTTTAAGACTGTAATCACTCTAAAAATATTCAACACACGTAGACTATTTTTATACATAACATTTTAATCAAAATATTTGATGGAATACTTTGCATTTAAAATTTGACAAATGATTTGGGGTTACTATAGGACATTTTAACTAATATTCAGCTATAATATTTAAAAACCAAAAGACAGGTGTAACTATGCAGGCTATTTTTTGGACTGAGGAAGAAGTTGCCCAAAGAGCTAAAGAATTTTATGAAAATGGCATTCGCGTCTTAGTTGAACATGGCGATAATATTGGCAAGATGATTGTCATTGATGCTGAGACTGGCGAGTACGGAATTGACGAAATTGGCATAGAACCAGGAAAAAGGTTAAAGCAGAAAAATCCAAACGCTAGACTATTTATGATGCGAATAGGTTATAATGCAGCATTTGGCTTTGGTGGTGCCATAGAGCGTATAGCTGAATGATGAACGGACGATTAATTGGTGGTAAGGCGACAGTTCCAGTAATTTTTCGTTTACCTGGGCAACCAGATTTTTCAGTGGATTTTGTGATTGATACTGGATTTAACGGCTATCTGACCTTACCGCCACAAGCAGTTAGCGCAATGAATCTTCCTTTACATAGCAGTATGCCTGCAATATTAGCTGATGGTAGCCAGGTTTTATCGTCTATACATTTGGCAACTGTTGTTTGGGATAATGTAGAAAAAGAAATTTTCGTTTTAGCTTCTGGTTATAAGCCTTTGCTGGGAACTGCAATGATGAAAGGATATCATTTAGAAATAGATTTTGAGGAGAATGGTTTGGTTTCGTTAGAAAAACTACCACTATCTCCGGCGCCATAAATCAGCAAAGGCATTGGGCAAGCAAATAGTATCTTACAAAAATGCTACCTTCGGGAAAATTTCGTTTACGTTTACGTTCCTCAGTATGACGGAAAGAAGATGCTTCGTGCCTCAGCATGACAGAGGTTAAAGTTTTACCGTGATGAGCGAAATAGTACTCGTCCTGGGAATTCTTGTTCGTTAATTTTGGCGTAAACTCGTAAACAAGCTAAAACTTCTCCTAAATTTCCTCCTTGTTCTAGTCGTAGGTCATCTTTAGAAAATGCACAAACATCGGCATAAAGACCAGAGAGTTGACGAATACGGATATTATGACCTTCTGATAATGCTCTTTGAACAACTTTTTTTAACAGGCGCCTTGTTTCTTGTTGCATTTTACCCCACCAAGAAAAGCGGTCGGCAGGTGGTACAAAAACCAAAGAGTGAATAGCTTCGTCTAAATCAATCCAATGACGCAAAGCTGATAATGAATCTGCACTTTCTTCAGCTTTGAGCATTCGCCAAAAAGTTTCTATTAATGCGTCTATATATTGACAACGATGTTCTGGTTTGGAGTGTAAATTTATGATATCGAAGCTAAAAATGCTGTTTAAAGCATGATGTAAATCTGGGTCAATATCAATAAATTTTATACAATTTGATACTAAATTTGCCAAAAAATATATATCTTCTTGGATATCTTCTTGGTAATTTTGTAAATTTAATTGAGCAATTTGTGGATGTGGCGCCACATTTGAAAAAGATAATCCTTGAGTTGTAATACTTCCCTTCAATCCTGGGTAAATATTTTCGTGCTTATTAAAGGGTAATGGAACACAATTAGATATATCAGATTGGGCACCAACGGAAGCTGCAATAATTAAAGCACGTTGGCGCCAAGATACCGCTAACTCTTCTGGAACCCTGAGTAGCTTGCGTTGCACCTCGTTCCATAAATCGGAGTCAGTTTGACTTTGAAGTTGAGTATTTCCTAAATATAAAGCTAACTGCAGGTCAGAGTTAAACTCATTTTGGAGGCGCCTGAGTTTTAATTCGTTTGGTAATGGCGATAATTGAAGAACATCTGATAAATTGGAGTTATCTATAATCTCAGTTGGTGGATGTATAAGCGTGTTAAGTTCCTCTAAGGCGCCTTGACATAAATCTGCTGCCGGGTCATTGGGATATTTTGTCAAGGCTTGTTTTAAAGCTGCTTCTACACCGTACAAACTAAATTTTAGTAACCGCGCTAATTCAGAATTGTCTGTTTTCAACAGCTTGCCAAGATTTTCCATATATTATTTTCCCTTAATTACTTTGTAGTAGTAAAGTGGGCACTGCCCACCGTACTGAGAAGGTACTGAAAATGGTGTTAATGTAGTCCGCAAAATGGGTCACGTTCTTTATCAACTTCGTTTTTTTGTAATTCTAATGGCGCCTGAAAAACACATCCTTCTTGCTTGAGACATTCTTCACTATTAGACTTCCAATAAGGAACTTCTCCTATATGAATTCGTAAAATACCTTTTTCATCAAGGGTGACGCGATATTGACAAGGATAGTCTGTAGTGACTTGCGGTTTTTTTAATTCGCCAACTCTTATCCATTTTTTGGCGCCAGTTTCGCTGTCTTCGTGATAAATATAAAAGCTGTGTTTGTCACTTCGCGGAAAAGAGGGTAAGGGGTCACTAATTAAACCAGTTCCTTGTTGCGGGATGTTACCAGTTTCGTAACGAAATAATTCTAGAGCTTTGCTGTTTTGAGTAGTAGCTTGAAATACTAAGTAATAACCATTTGCTAAGTCTACGCTTGCTGACTCTAGTACATTAACTGCAATGTCACCATTATTTAACTCTTGGTCTGGGCGCCCGACAGCAATAGTCCATCTTAGTTTACCATCAGTAAATAACGTTGGGGTTTCTCGTATACCCGATGCATGAATAGCTGCACCAACATCAATACTCTCTATATGAGATGGAATTAAGCGTTGTGCTTTGCCGCGAACTAATAAAAGGTTAAGCTGAAGATTCTGGTCGATTTCAAACTGGACTTTAATTTGTTCGAGAAACTCGTGTTCGCTCATTTCTAGTTTTTGCCGCAGCTTGTTACCATCGTAGCTTCCCCAAAGTCGAAACTCACCGTTTTCAAAATCTTGTCGGTGAATAATATTACTTAATTGTATCCCTTGCCACTCAGTGCGAACTTTGGCGACTGTATCAGTTGCAGAAAGCTGATATAATTCTTGCCCAGCAGTAAATATCGGTAAGCTTTGTTCGGTTTGATTTAAACGCTTGAAGTTGCAGGGCAAATAGTAAAATAAGTTCTTAACGTCAATTTCTACCTGGTAGCCACCTTTACTAAGTATTTCTCTAGATTCTTCTGGGTTAAATCTGAGTCGTTGTAGCTTTTCTGCGTAACAAGCTCCAGCAGAAGTAGCAAGCTTGGTAAATTCTAAATCAAACGTAATCCTTTCTGGATTCCAAACAAAGTAATCGGACTTACTAAATTCTTGATAGATTTCTCGCTGGACGATGTTAAGGTTACAAGTTTTGCCAGATAAAATTAGCCAGTCAACTTTTCCTGTTGGGGTATTATTTTGTGTTCCTAATCGACTTTCGATTAATCCTTTAGCGATACCAATAGCTTCTTTGACTGCTACAATTGCGGCTCGTTCAAATTGGGCGCCATCCAAGGTAACATATAAGTTACTAGGGTTTTGAACTTGTAGTTTAATGCCACTTACAGCTAGCAGTGAGGAAATTTGCGGTTCATCTAAAGTAAAGGTCAAAACTGAACCGTTAGTTAATGGCTTTTGTCCTAATTTGAGTTTAGCTCTTTCTGCCTGCTCCCAAAGCAGATAAAAACTTTGCAAGCGTTGGGGAGATTGTAACCAATTAGTGGGTATAATTTTCTCTGCGGTATCAAGAGCATCTTTATACGCAGGAGTACTTTCAGGGTTTTCTTTGTCTAAACATTTTAACAAAGAACCACTTTTAAATTGACCTTGTTCTAAAAAGCGTTCATCTAAGGTATTTAGTACATCTTCTAACTGTTCGCATACTAAATTACCTGCTACTAGTTCCGTTAATAAACGGTCAGCAAGTGCAACCTTGAGCAGTCGGAACACTCGCAGCGTAATGTACTCACCACCTAATTGTAAATGTCCGGAAGACCCTAAAAGTTTTGGGGTAAGTTTATAATAACGTCCTCCCAGACCTCGTTCTTCTTTGTGATCAGATGCTGGGGTTTTATCTTCTAAAGTGAGTTCAATCAACGCTAGGTCTGTTGTACCACCACCAATATCTAAAATTAAGACGTTTTGCGACCATTTATTGCCGTTATAACGGCAGCGAGTTTTAAATGACTCAATACCAATAGATAAATTACCACCAAATTCTCGCCACAAAAAGAATATTGCTACAGAAACAGCTTCATCGTAAGCTATTTGTACATCATCAATACCTAATTGTTGCACCAGTTCTTTAACTTCCTTGCGAACAATAGGTGGCGCCACGGTAGGATAAGTAACAACAGCAGTGCGAAATTCGCCATCAGAGAACTTACGTCTTCCTCGGTTACGGTCTTTTTCCGTCAACTCTTTCAAATGTGCCCAAGCAACTTGCATCATTTGTTGGGCAGTTATAGTTTGCTCTGTCCCATTTAAAATTACCTTAAAATTACGCTCTTGCCCAAAGTAGCGCTTGGGTGAGTGATGAAACCTGCTGATAATTTCTGCTCCAGAGCTAGTTGTTCCTTGGGCAATAGCTTTGTTTCTATTTTGCTTTGCCTCTTCTCCCATAATGACTTTTGCAGGAGACAAACCAACAATTTCTAATTCGCTCGAAATTTCTGTTGCACGTCTATCAAAGTCAAGAATAACCGGTATAAGATTTTGTGACTCTAAAGTGGGTACGCGGAAAACTTCATGGTAAATTTCATAAAGTTTTTTACTTACAGCACGACGAAACTTTTCGCTAATGCCTAAACAAAGTTCAATTTGCTTAATAGCTTCTAAAAATCGCTCGCTTTTGCTACTGCTAATTACAGAACTTAATTGACTTGGCTCAACCTCTAAATTTTTACTAATTTCAGTAATAAATTTTTGCCATTCCAGAACATTTACATCAGGCAAAGCAACAGTAGCTTCTGAACTAAGCCATTCTGACAAACGTTTACGTAACCGAACTTCTTGTTCTTGAGGTAAAATATCTGAAATAGGCACTTCGCGCGGGTCGAAGAGTGTTACGGTAGAATTAGAAGTACCAAAATCAATAGCTAACCATCCAGGAAATCTTTGGTCATTACCATTATCTCGGTCAGACATAGTGGTTACAGGAGTAGGTTGCTGTTCTAAAGTAAACCATAAATAACAATAAGCTTCTACATATTTACGTGCAGATTTTAAAGGACTTCCTCCTGCATCTGAATCAAAATATTCAACAACTACCTGTAAAGTACAACTAGCTGGTTGTGTTAAAGGTTTATCGAGTATACAAGGGTTTTGTTTTAATTGCCCCAAAGCTGAAAGTTTAGTTGGTGTCTCAGTAATAAATTCTTTATAGGCGCCTTGAATTTGTAACGCTAATTCTTGGGGTGTTCCTGTAACAGTACAATTAATACGGCTAAGGTGAGGTATATTATCAACTGGATTAAGTTGAATCGTAGGAAGCACTAAGTTTAAATTATCGTTGTCACTTGTATGCAGTTGAAACCGAGGTGAAAGTAATATCTCAATAGGCATTTTAATTATCCTTTGGTGAAGAGTTAGGAGTTAGTAGAGACGCGATTAATCGCGTCTGTACAGGAGTTAGGAATAGCAATTTCTGAAAGAATTTTTAACCAGTTAGGAATAGCAGCTTCTTGTGGAGACTCTTTATCAGCGAGGTATCTCAGCAATGCTTCTTTTTTTGAGATATTTTGCAACGTTGGAATAATTTCGCCCAAAATACCCGCTAACTCTTTATTGACTCGCTGATTAACTTCGCTAACATATTGAACAAGGTGTAAACTGGCGCCTGCTGTAATTTCATCTCGCAATCGTAGTACAAGCATTTGCTGGTTTGCAGGGGTGCTTTTAATTTGGTTTGGTTTGAGTGACCAGTAAAAAATTGTACCAGTACTATGTTTCTCGTCTGGACTTGCAAGGGGGAATATTGTTTTAGGTACAAGACGTTGGTCTACACTATCAATATCTGAAATAATCGCTTCGAGCCATAACTTAGGGTCGCATCCAATAGTTAGTCTATAAAATAATTCTGCTGCTTCGGCGCCAAACTTTGCTTCGATATCTTGCTCTAATTCGTCTTTTTGTTCCAAACTTAAAATTCCTTGAAGTTCAGAGCGTTGTGGAGCTATTTCATACGATAATTGATTTAACAAGTCTACAACTGCCTGACGAATGCGCTCTCCAGCAAAGCTTTCTAATTCCTGGATGGTTTTTTCAAATATAGGATAAAAATCCTCGCTTTTACTGGGGATAGAACTGGTAGCTTTATTTCCCCGGTCAAATAACTTACCTGCTACACCCTTAGATTCTGTAACTGTAATAATGCCGTTATTGGCTTTATTAAACAGCAAAGTCCATTCGTTCCAATTAATAACCTTAAAAATTAGTTCTTCTTTGACTGCTTCTGCAACAGATATACCCGCACGATTTTTAAGTGGTTCTTTACCCAAATTTCTTTGGAAGTTTCTATAGATTTTATCTAGAGTTTGAATTGTCGAACGCAAATCATTTAAAGCTTGACTTTCTTTTATAGGTATCCCTTGTTCTTCAATTTTTGCTAATTCAGCTTTGAGTTCCTGCTGTTGTTTGCATAAAACTTCGTAAGCTCTAGTAGTATCTTCGTATAATTGTCTTTGACCGTGAGTAGAAGCATGAGTTTGAATTAATTCTCGTAGTCTACCAATACCACCATCAGTGGCAAAGTAACCAAGCTGTTTACCAAGAGTGCTGCGTGGGTCAGAAGTTTGTAAATTTTGGCTCAACTTTCCCCATTTATCACGCATCCGTTTAGATAAATCTAAAAATCCTGGATAATCTAAATTAGCCAAAAAATCTGGAGAAGCAACCGTTACGTTACTCGAACGCTTCGCTAGGTCTGCTATACCCATTAATTGGTCTAAAAATATAATTCGCTCTTTTTGGGTTGTAAATGCAGAAGCTTGGTCAATGGTTGTTCTAAGAACGTTTAATTTTTCTAGAACATCTGTTTCTAATATAGATTGTGAATTATCAACAAGTTTATCAAGTTCTCTTTCCCCTCCCTCACTTTCTAAAGGTAGTTGATTAAATCTGCCTATCCCCACTAATATCAAATCCTTAAGGTCTTGTCCTGGACGCTCTGTTTGCATCATCGTGAAAATTTCGTTTGCACGGTCGCTTCCAGTAGATTTACCATTTAGCAGCAATAAAACCGTCTGTACATCTTTTAATTCCTTCAAAGACAAATATCTATCGCGCACCCCTGAATTAGCGGCGCCTAAACCAGGAAAATCAAGTAAAATAAATGGACTGAGACCTTGGTCTGTGGAAATATCCCAGATATCTTTGGAAATTTTAACTTGAATATCAACTCGCTTAATGAGAGGGAAAGTGTTTTGCATCAAACGTGCAGGAAGCGTCTGAGGTGCATTAGGTAAAGAGATGGGAGCTTTTGGTAATTCCTGAAAACTAAAATTTTGGATTGCCATTGGCATTTCAGGCAACTTTAACCCTTCACGTGCTGTGTCGGCGCCAATTAAATAGCTACGACCACACATTGCCTTACCATAAGCTATATGAGCGCGGATAAATATTACCAACTCCCGCAGCAAATAACGCAACTCTAAATTTTTGCTGCTGTTCCATGACTCTTCACACCACTGTATAATATTATCTGAATTTAAGCTTGCTGGAGGCGCCTTCGTAAGTCCTACTGCTCTAGCACGTCTATCCGCTTCTGCCAACATAAATTGCAGACACTCGTTAACCTCATCATCAGTAAGATAATTTACTGTATAGTCATCAACTTGTGTTGTCTTAAAACCTGCTTGGGGAATTAAATGAATAGCAGTAACGTTACCTGTAGTTGGGTTTTCACTGACTGGTAAAGAATCTGCGTATCCAATTAGACAACCTAATAATAAAGTTTTACCACTACTAAATTCCCCCATTATACCAATTTTGACAGGTGATTTGGCAAGCTCAACGGTTTTTTCTGCAGCTTTGCGAAGTTTAGCAATACACCCATCTAAACTACCAGGAACCCAGTCACCTTGCATATGCAGGTTTGGGGGTACTAACTCTAGTTGTTTGAGTAAAAATTCGCCTTTATCTTTATAATCTCTCAGCTTATCCAGTTCCATAGAGTAATTCCCCATTTCACAAGAATTATATTTATTTGGACAGTTATATATTAGATATATAATCAACGACAACTATACGTGTTTCGGAAGATACTAAAATTTTCCGCAAGTCACCAGCAACAATTATTACTCATAATTTGTTTTTACGCTATTTGTTGTAGGTTGGGTGGAGCGTTAGCGGAACCCAACATCACTGGCAACGGATGTAACGGATGTAACGGATGTAACGGATGATTGATTTGTTGCATAACCAATTTCTGCATTGCACCCGTTCGCAGTATAATGTGATTTCTGATATTCAAATATCAGCTAGATTAAAGCCAAAGCGAGTATTCAAGTGGAATCAGAAGCGAATCTTGTAAGAATAGCTCAAAGTATACAACAAAGTTTAAACAATCCACCTAATAAAAAAACAATTGCTGGCATAGAAAGCGGTGAGCTTACTGTTAGTGGTTGGAAAGAAATTCAGGGTTATACTCAGGCAACAGATATTGTGATAGCAAAATGTCAAGAAATTGGGCATCAACTTAAGCCTGCTGGTCCATTAGATAAGGGTGTCCCTGGACGCTATAATGCTTCACATGCTGAAAAGCAAATATCAGTTCTTCATCCGAATCAACCAATTGGAGTATCGAGTGAAATGTGTGCTGATTGCCAAGAGTATTTTAAAGCTTTAGTATGCCATACTGGAAATATACAAGTAGTTGCCGACCCAAAAGCAGTGCGAATATTCCGTCCAGATGGTAGTGTAGACGAATTAGCAAATATCCCAGATATTTAAACGCGGAGGTTTTATATGTTAGTTTCAACTAATTTAGATCAAATAACCGCTCAAGCTCTAACTGCTGTTTATAACCATCCCCAGCACGATTTAAATCTGGGATATCGTCAAGCGATTTGGGCTGCTTATGGTTCTGCGAACAATTCCGGTCATAAAAAACGAGCAAATTTAGCTATACTTACAGCTAAAAGTGTATTAACAATATGGAACAATGTTTGGCATGATGACAGTACACCTCATCAGATTTTAAACACTGCCGAACAAGTATTAAATGGAACATTAAATAACCAAATTGCTCGAAATTATAGAGATGAGGTCTGGACAATATTTGAAAATAAGGCAAGTGAGCAAGAATTTCAAAGCCTTGAATATCAAAAGCCTATAAATGCAGGATTAGCTGCAATTGCAGCTTTAAATACAGCATTATACGATGAAGAATTTGACCCAGACAACATTGATTATAATTTGACTGATGCTGATATGGATGCTTATGAAACTGATTCGTCTTTTTGGGCTGCTGCTGCCTATGCGAACGGACCAATTTGGGAGCCAATGTCTGATGCTAATAAGCGGCTTGAGTTTTGGAATTGGTGGTTAACAACAGCAAAAGCTGGTGCGTGACGCTATGAACAAATTTCAGTGTAATTATTAAGACTTTTAGCGTCACGCACCCTACTATTAAAACATTAACTTAAAATAAATTCCCCTAAATCCCTGTTATTAAAGGGGAGCTAGGAGAATAAGTTGGAATTTTGGATTTTAGATTAAATTTAAAAATCCAAAAATCATTTATGTGCGAAGCAAAATGTAAAATATGCGAAATATCCGATTAGGCTATAGCTGATAAATCCATTTTGACAATCATATCGTTATAGTCGAAGTCACCACCGCTAGGTAAATCTTCAAACCCAAAGGTGTTATCCCCTAACAAGCGCACGTGGTCACGACGTTGTGGGTTGGCGCCTAAGAAAGAGAAGTAAACTTGCGACCTACCAGCACGTCCATCTTCTACACCACCATCAACAACGATGAATGGAGCTAATATGGAACCACCCGCAATGGTCGCGTCAAAATTACCAGTTGCCTGATTATTAACTCTTAAATTAACTTCAGATACACGGCGCCGACCTAGGGCTGCATCTAAGTATCCTGCATCACCTACATTTAAGCCGTCAATAGTACCATTTATATCATCTACACGGTATAAACCAACAAAGTTATTAAAGGCGGCTTCGCGGTTGACGGTAATATTCGCTCGGACATTTCTGCCAGTTAAATCGCGTAAATCAACTAATTCGCGTCCTTGGCTAACTTGTAGAGCGGTACCTATTTTTGCTTGTTCTGTTGTAACATCTGCTTTAAGAACAAAACCGCCATTGTTATCACCAAAGTTAACTGTGAATGTTTTATTATCCAATGCAGAGTAATTAACATTACCACCACCAGTAGGTGCGGAAAACGCTATATTCGGAATTGTGTTTCCTGCTGAGAATGCATCTAAAACAGATGCGGTGGTGCTGCGACTATCTTGAATTAAATAGAAAGAAAGGCGATCGCTAGAATCGAAACCAGTTAAAATTCGCTCTTTACCAACAGATGTGAAATTACTGGGGTTATTAGCAATGGAGGAGAACAGGACTTGCGAACGCTCTAACGCAGCTTGAGTATACTCGCGCGAACCAGGAGCGAGCAATTGACCATTAATACCGCGAATTTCACCTTTTTCGTTATCTACCGCGAAAACACCGATTTCGTTAACAGCAGCACCGCTACGGTTTTGTAAAGTAAACTTCAAATTAAAGTTACTTAGCAAATCGGGGAAAGCAATTGCATTTCTTGCGGTTGCAGCATTACCCAGATATGCTCTAGGGTTAACACCTGCTGTTTCTTCTGGAGTTTTACCAAACAAAGTTTGATACATCATTCGGTAAATTTCGGTGTTATCTACCGTTTGTGGTAGCTTGTCAGCATTCATACCATGTGCTTTTACATGGATGGAACCAGCAAAGTCAGGAGTCCCTGCCCAAGCAATACCAAAATTTTGCGCTCTTTGTTGTGGGTCAGCAAGAATAGGTTTAGCAGCTGTAAATGCATCCCAATCTTGACCAGTTGTAGCAGTTCTAGGAGTACTTCCAGTACTACCATCTAGAATGTTTTGAGTAGTAGTTGTACCCGTAGCACCAGGGTTAACGGGGATAGTAGGCGCCGTAGGTTCTGTACTGTTGTAAGCGCGAGCAAAAGGTGTTGGTTGATAAACTTGTAAACCGCCTGCTTCGCTATCTGCTGTGGTAAGGAGTAGGGTGTTGGGGTCGGTGTTTTGGATAAAGTCCATTGCCACACCTAACGCTTCATCTGCTCGACGCGCGGCTTCTAAAGTACCAGGAGCATTATTAGCATTAGCAAAGTTATCAGTACCTTCTTCTTCTGCTACCATTGCAAAACCATTGGGGTTAGTAGCTGCAAAGCGCAACGCTTGCTGCATCATTTGCCCAATAGTTGGGGGTACTACGGCAGTTGATGGAGTGGTATTACCAATACCAGTATCAGAACGATACAAAGGTAAAGGATTCGCAGTATTTAAATTTAATTGCTCTTCTCGACGGTCATCGTAGGTATTAGTCGCAGCAAATACACCTAAAACTTTTCTTGTGCTAGCTGGCAGTGCTTGCAACTCTGCTAATGTGTAAACTACTGAGAAACCCAAACTTTTAGCTAAAGCAATTAAATCTGTTGTTGGACGAACCGCAGTATTTGTAATTGCTGTATCAATTGCTGCTGTTGTGTGACGGGCGTTAGCGTTGTTAGTAACGTTTTGTCCTCTAGGCAGCATGTACGTTTCGCCACCACCAAGGATAACAACGCGCGCATTAGGGTCTGTACCAGCACGGATAATTTCTTCAGTAATTCTGGCAAAATCACCACGATTAGGAGCAGAAGCTAAAAATGCCCCAGAACCTGGTTCTGCGATATGACCAGAGTTAATAATCGCAACTGTTTTACCTGCATCTCTGGCTTCTTCTAAAATCGTTGTACCGACTTTACCTGATAATGAGGTGTATTGGGTTGTACCATCAGGCTGAAAACCGTAAGAATCGTCCCAAGCTTTAACACCCATTGCGTGGGTAACAGCGCTACCATCTGAACTACCAGTGAGATTGTCAGCTAAGTTACCGTCGTATACACCTGAATTGGACATCATGTCCCAATTCAATCTACCATCGGCGCCTCTGAGTAGCATCCGCGCGGCATTCCAAATTGTATGACCGGCGCCATCAGGATGGAGAAAAATTACGTTCCCTGTGCTTTTAGTAGCAGCAGGTGCTTTCTGACGTACAGTATTAGCTGTTGGAGCAGCTGGTAATGTACCCTTTTCTGGGAATAGGGTTTCGTACATTAAACGGTAGATATCGGTGTTATCTACTGTTTCTGGTAGCTTCGACGAATTTAAACCATGCGCTTTAGCAACAATTGCTCCAGCAAAATCTGGTTGACCAGCCCAAACTACTCGAAAACCAAAGGTATTACCATTTGCATCTGGCTTACTAATAAAAGGAGGAGTATTTTGACCTCTAATTCCATCGGTAGGAATTTGGACGGCGCCGCTAGTTGTACCAGTACCCGCAGCAGTTGGGTTAGCAGCGACATTTGTTACGGGGTCTGTCAAAGGAACGCCATTAACATCAACAAATTGGAAACCACCACCATCGCTATCTGCTGCGGTAACTAATAAGGTGTTAGGATTCCTATTAATAAAATCCATCGCCACGCCAAACGCTGCATCTGTACGGCGTGCTGCTTCCAACATCCCGGCAGCATTGTTGATATTACCAAAATTATCTACCCCTTCTTCTTCCATGACAATCATGGAACCATTTTTAAAGTTAGGGTGTTTCTCTAAAATTTTAGTCGTTGCTTGTAGCATTTCTGCGACAGTAGGCGCCGAAGAAAGATACAACGGTGTGGGGTTGGAAGTATTTAAGCCGAGAACTTCTTCAGAGCGGTCATTAAAGGTATGAATTGCAGCAAATACACCTAAAACTTTCTGTGGTACACCACCGGGACGATTGGCGTTAAAAAGAGCATTTAGTTCGTCTTTATTGTAAACAATCGTATAACCCTTGCTTCTCGCCAACTCGATTAAATTCTGAGTCGGTCTAGCTGCTCTAGCTACAACTGCTGCTGAACCCGTTAATTTACTTGGGTCATTCGCTGCATCAATTTCTGCTGTTACATAGCGACCTGTTGTACCAGCTGGCAGCATATGTAATTCGCCACCACCCATAATGACATCAGCACCAGACTCAATCATTTGTCTAGTGATTTCTGCCAAGTTTTGACGAGGAAAAGTTCCAGTTGTAGGGGCGCCAACTTCGGCAATAAATGCTCCTGTACCAGGTTCAGCAATAAAACCAGAGTTAATTAAAGCTGTAAATTTCTTTGCGTCTATTGCTTCTTCAACAATAGTTTTACCAACCTGCCTCGAAAGTGAGGTAATACGACTACCATCAGCATTTAAACCGTAAGACTCAGCGTATACCTTGACACCAGTTGCATGGGTAACGGCGCCACCGTTAGAAGTGCCTGTTAACTGGTCTTGCATATGTCCAAGATATGTACCGGAATTGGACATTCTATCCCAATTCAAGCGATTGTCAGGACCAACTTCCAAAGCACGCAACGCACTATATAAAGAGGGAGATCCACCATCTGGGTGGAAAAAAATGACATGATTTCCTGACATAAAATATTGCAATAGTAATGAACAGTAAAAAACTAGCAATTTACCTAAAAAAATTTAGGTTTACTAGCAACGTTAACTTCATTCTCTCTAAACAAAAATCACAGAAAAAAATAACTAATAACTAAATTTATTAGTTTATTAGTTTCACCAATCTCAACAAATTATCGCTTAACTTAAAACTGCTATTTGAGCTAATTCATTGCTCGCAATATACATATACCATTAGCAAACCGTGAAAAAGTGATACGGCGGATACAAACAGGATAAGGATATCACGTAGGATGGGCAATGCCCACCTTACAGATTATTTGTCTCTATAAATTAATAAAAATATATTACTTAAATGTATTAAGAAGTACTATTTTATACTCATCAATACGGCTACACTAATAACAAACTTAATATTCCGCTAAAGGAGTCTTCGTAGAGGTTCTAAATATTTAGAGAAAGATATAAATCTACAATTGATAAGTATTATTGGGGTAAAGCTAAACTTTGGCACGATTCAAAGTGTATTGTTTCTTGTGGAGGTGCCCCGGAGCGAAACGGTGAAACAATACATTCTGTTGGCAATCAGGTTCTTGAGAGTAAAAAAGTAGGTCTTGTTCCCTACTTTTTTACATGCTATCCATCCCCACCCTACTGCGTTGAGGGTGGGGAATTTCGCATAAAGAGTTAAAATTTTAAAAATTTGATTTAAAATTTTAAATTTTGTCAGAGACCGTACATGTACGGTCTCTACATTTAACAATTTGTTTACTGTGCTTGCAACACAAGGATACAAGATCAAAACTTATTCAGTTGTACGAGGAAGTGTTATACGACTTCGATATGTGGTTGAACAGTTGGTGAAAATCTTCCGCGTGGAAGTTTCATCAATATGTGCTTACCAGATTTAAATGCTTGTGCAATATATTCGCAAGCTTCTACTGGTTTGGCATGTTCACCACACGTAAATACATCTGCCGCCAAATATCCATTCTCGGGCCAAGTATGAATCGAAATATGAGACTCGGCTAATAGCGCTAGCGCAGTTACTCCTTGAGGATGGAACTGGTGTGCTATTTTATCGAGTAAGGTTGAGCGTGCAGTTGTAGCTGCTTCCTCTAAAGTATTTCTGATGAACTCAATATCGTTGAGTAAGTTTGGTGGGCAGCCATATAGTTCTAAAATGCAGTGTACTCCAACGGGCACCTCTGGGTCTTGCGGAGTAAAATTGCTAAAATCGGCGAGTGCTGCCTGAGATTCTAAACTGCTTATTGCTTCGGCAGTTGAGAGTGTACTACTATTACCTAACTCGTTGGTGAAGTTGGTATCAAGACCGTCAACTTTGACTTCGTTCACGGTACAGCCGCCAATTTCATAACGCGAATCTTCCATTTCGATGTTCCTACAAACATAAAATTACTACAAGGTCAATTGTTGTGATGGCGCCTATAGCTTTGCGGTTAAGGACTGCACGCTCTAACACTGTCACAAGTTAACAATCATAGCAGCTAATTATCACTTTCGCTATCGAAAAAACCACAACCATAAAGGTAGGGTTATCAGTAATATCATGGAGCCAACCGCTAAGGTAGTCACTGCAAGCTCTCTATCTAAATTAAATGTTTCGGCGAGTACTAAAGTCGCAAAGGCTGGAGGCATTGCCATTTGTAATACTAAGACTTGAGCTGTTTTTCCTGTTAATCCAAAACTAGACAAGCTTATACCCAATATCAGAGGAACTATAATCATTTTTATTGTCAGGCTGATGCTTGCCAATTTCAAGCTACCCCACGAGGTGAGTTTGCTTAGTCGCATCCCTATTAGTATCAAAGAAGCGGCTATTGAACTCCACGCGACAACATCTAAGCATGATACTACTAGTGTTGGTAATGTAATTTGGCGTATAAGTAAACCTGCTGCAAAGCTCCACAAAGCAGGGTTGATGATAATTGCTTTTATGACATTCGAGTAGTTGTTTACATTTCCCCCATATTGTGCCGCTAATGCTACACCTAAACCATAGGCGCCTATAGTAGTACCAAGCAAATCATAAAAAAGTGCCCAGGCAAAGTATTGTGTACCAACTAGTGATAATATAACCGGGTAGCCAAGGTATCCAGTATTACCAACCATTGAAGCTAGTAGCAAACTTCCTTGGGTCGGTTTTTGCAGTGAAGACTTTTTGATACGTATCGCTAACCAACAAAGTAAGGCGCCGAAAAAAATTGCGGTAAATGCAATTGCAGGTGCAATCCAGATTTGTCCTGATAAATCGGTTTTTCGCAAAAAAGCTATAATGCTTGTGGGTACTCCTACCCAAAATAGTAGTTTACCCAAACGCACAGGAACCGTTGCAGGAAGCGTCCGTCCTAGGATAAAACCAATAAGTGCTAAACCGAGTAACTTTGCGTATAGTTCAATGAGACTTGACATAATATACGAGAAACCAGGTTTCTTGCTGAGATATTGTAATAACAATAACAATTTTGCGTAGAAACCTGGTTTCTAAATAACTCAGCGTCTTGGTTTGGGTAGACGAAACCAAAACCGCGAACCACCTTCAGGACGTGGAGAGTAAGCTATCTCACCACCCCAGCGTTCAATGGTAATTCTACAAAAGTAAAGTCCTAACCCTATTCTTCCTGGTTTACTTCCTTGAGAGAATTTTTGAAATAAGTTTGCTACTGCATTCGGACTTACACCACTTCCCTCATCATCTACAGCGGCAAAAATAAAATCACCATCTTGCCTTAAATTAATTACTACCGTTGATTCTCTTGGGCTATGGCGGAATGCATTTTCTACTAAATTTGATATTACCCTTTCTAAACGTGATTTATCACCCACCACTCTCCAATCAACTGTCATATTAACATCGGCGCCTCCCTGAATGTTTAACAGTAGCTTAATTCTGTTTAAAGTATAAGTAGGAGTTAAAAATTGTATAACTTCTTGAGCAACACTCAAAATATTAGGGGCGTTTTCGATATCGACATTAAAAGACTCAAGCGATTGTACATCAGCGGAAAATGCATCTAAAACCTCTCTAATTAACATTTCTTGTTTAATTGATTGTCTGCGACCTATTTGTAAACGTTCTTTTCCTTTAGTTGTTAAATTTTCAAATTCTAACAGAGCTAAACAACAATTTATACCGCTTAATTGCCCAGCAATATCATGAATAATACAATGAATTAAAATTTCTTTTTTTTGATTTTCTTTGACTAAATGTTCGTAAGTCAATTTATTTTCGCGCGCTTTTTGGATGATTAATAGTTTTTCTTGATAATCTCCATCTTGTAATTCTATTAACAAAACTTTTTTATCTCCAACACAAATTGCTGAAGCTTCAAAATATTGTTCTCTACCTCTTATGTCGTATTCTGCCCATGCACCCGAATCAAGCTTAGTAGCATTTCCTTCACGCCAAAATTCTTCGGCATCAATTAAGAAGTTTTCTAAAAATGGAAATTCTTGTTCAGGTATTAATAATACCATTCCCGATTCAAGATTACTACGGCAAAAGAACCTTATCCAATTGGGAACGGTTCCTATTATTTTAAATGAACCGGGTTCTATCCGCTCTAAAACCAAAATGTCTAACACAGCAAACAAATCTGCGGTAAGGGAGTTACTCATAGTAATAACATGGTGTTTTTTATAAATTATTGATTGAGAACTCGACTGATTTTTTCTTGCGATAGCGATAATTCATTCGCGTGTTGCTGAATCAGCGATAGTTGCATTTCATCGACTGTTGCATCTAAAAGTAATACCCAGTCACCTTCTTCGCTTGAAAATATATGAACATCAGCACAAATACCTTCTTCAGTTTTTAAACGAGGGAGGAATAAACTCACATCATCCAACGGTAAAAGACCTTCTAAGAAGAAAACTTGCTGTCCAATATTGCGTCCTTTTTGTAAATTACCGACTCCGTAAGCTGCTAATTTACCTCCCCACGCTGACAATGCACCATCTTTTTGGACTAGTAGGTAAGCAAGTGAACGATTTTCGAGTAAAAGAGCAATCAAGTAAGAAATTACGGGAGTAGGAAGTTCTAACATTTATTCCTCCAGCATTTTCTTAGTGATAGTTTGAAAAACTTCTTCTACTCCTCGACCAGTTTTTGCGCTGGTTTTTACTATATTCCATCCTCTTTGCGTCAAGTCATTTATTTCATCTATATCAATTTCCCATTCATCGCTCAAATCAGATTTATTCATAACGAGTACAAACGGAACTTTACCAATTGTTTCTTCGACTTTAACTTGTAGATTAAAGGCTTTCTCTAAAGTACTACGTCGAGTGCCATCAACTACTAGCAAGTAAGCTGATGAACCACGTAAGTAAGACATACGTACTTTTTGAAATTCATCTTCACCATATAAATCCCATAAAATTAAATTTAACTCTTTATCATTATAATTAACTGTTTTTTTATCAATTTTTACGCCAACGGTAGTTTGATATTTTTCTGAAAAAATACTATGAACAAATCGTGCAATTAAACTCGTTTTTCCGGTTGCAAACGAACCGACCATACAAACTTTTTTTTGAAGCATATAAAAGTAATAAACCCTGTACCGACCGTTAATTGTTATTTCAAATTCTCTATGAATATTTTCAAGCTAATTCTGCGCGCACGTGTCATGTCTTGTTTATTTTTTGATTCAGTTGAACCAACACCAATAATTTTTAAATTCGCTTTATTTATTCCTTGCGATACTAAAAAATCTTGTACTTTCGACGCGCGTTGTTGACTAAGTTGTTTATTTTGTTCTTCACCTCCAGTTATGCTAGTATGTCCAATAATTTGAATTTTCACATCTTTACCAAAAGAATCTGCAACTTCTAATAATTTCTTTACTTCTGTAGCAAGTTTTGGTAACTCTGAAGTTTCTGAAGGAAGTAAGTCTGTTGAACCATTTTCAAACAACAATACTCTTTCTTCGAGTTGTTTTCGATATGTGTTAAGCTTCTCAAGGCTCAAATCAACAAGGTTATTTTCTTGATATTGAATTACTCCTGGAATAAAACGCCACGTTCTCTGCGTCTCTAATATCCATTTTTTTGGCGCCGAACCTGTTGCAGTTAAAGTTCCTGTTTCGTTATCAAAACTTAATGATACACTTTTTGGAGGTTTGAGTAGTTGTTGCGCGCGCTTAACAACAAATTCTGGTTCCAAAGACACAAAAGGTATCCATTTACTATTTACAAATTTACCGTTAATATGATATTTCCGCAAAATTTTATTTGGGTCAACTGCTAAAGGGTCACGCATTCCATTAATAATATACCTGCCGTTACGATGTTCGGCTTTTGTAATGGCAATTCCTGGTTGTGCTGATAAATTTTCTACTACTGCATCCCATCTGTACTGGTCACGAATAGTAAAAAATCCCCAAGCACCTACAACCAAAGTTATTAAGCCAGCTAAAGCATATGCATAACTATAATTTTTCTGAGCAGGTATTTGGTAACGAGCTTCAAGACAATCTTCTAGATACGGAACAGCTTCAGAAAATACTTCTGTTTCCCCAGTAAAGGAATTAAGTTGACGGTCGAGTCGTAGATGAATTTTTTCGACTGAATTTTTAAAACTTAATCTTAACTCTTGAGGTGCGTTTCCTCGTATAATACCTGCTAATACAGCGAAGGGTCCCTCTTCAATCCAAATTGTTAGTTCTCCAAACTGTAAGGTTCGCAGCATCTCATCTTTTTGAACATGAAATGAGTCTTTGACAAAATCTTGAATTGCCGTTAGCATTGCCGATACCAAATCTGGGTCTTGCATTGCTACTTGGGGTGCAACAATATGCTGTAATAATAATCCTGTTTCTTTATGAATTAAAAAAACCTGCTCTACACGATAAATTAAGGTACGCAGCAATACAATTTCAGCAAACGATTTACCTGTTTGTCTTGCTTCCAGGCGCCATTTAAAACTTTGAGGTGATAAACTGTGTTCAAGTGTTTGATTTAATGATTGAATCATCTCACCAAGAGCGCTTGAAATCGCACGACGAGTTGCAGGTGCTATAATCGGAAAAATCGTGTTAGAAAGAACATTAAAGTCTTTTCTTATGGAAGATTCAATCGCTTGCTCAATAGTAGGAACAAATGCTTCACTTAGCTGCTTGTCTTGCATTGTTCGTAATATTACTGCTTGCGGTAGAGCTTTACTAATATCTTCGGGTTTAACTTCGATTTCGTCTATACGTTCATATATATGGTTAAGCTTAGAAGTCTCAATTCCTAACAGTAAACTGCGGAGTTCTTCTAGCTCGGAAACGCTTTTTTGATAATTTTCATGCGAATTCGGCAGTTGACTCGAACCATTCGTTAAATGCTCATTCATTAATTCAATTCCCCCAATTATTCCAATACATAGTGTGTAAGATAATCATTCACAAGTTATGATGAAGCTGATCCTCTCACACCAATCTAGTATTATGGGTTACTTCGACAGTAATTTTGCAAATTACCGCTCAATTTTACTGAGAATTCAGTCGAATTGCCATTTCGCTTAATAAGTTGGCTAAAGTCGAACGGTCTGTTTTTGCATAACGTAAATCTTGCGACTCACGCTGTAAAACTGCTAATAATTCTTCATATTTTTGTAATATGTCGTTTTGTAAATTTTTAGATTGGTTAAGTATCTGGTCGCGTAAGTCACGCTGAGTATGATTAATATTGTCGTCGAGTTGAGTTAGTTTTTTTTCTAAGGCTGTAATAATCTTCTTGTTATCCTCTACAAGTACTCGTAGTCCTTCATCGCGTGTGCTTTGCTCGTTGACAATACGTTGCGACAACGATTCGACTTCTTGCTTGATGTAATTTTCAATACTATCCAAACGCTTTCTAGAATCTTCGCGTAAACTAGCGCACTCTTTTAACAAACGTTCTTCCAAACGGGCAAGCTTCTTTTCAACTTCCCGCATTTGGTTGCCAAATAAGATATCTCGAACTTTGTCTAAACTATTGCCTTCATTGATATTTTGGTTATTAAATCCAGCTTTGCTATGATTATGAATCGAGCCAAGCTGGACTGTATCGATAAAATTATGATTGCTTTCGCTTTCCATATCGGGTGACTGCATAAATAATTCCTTTGTACTATTTTATTTGTATCTAGAAGCGAAGATTTAGCTTGGCTAAAAAGATACAGGAGTTACTTGTAAATGTGACTTTTACATACTACCCGAAAAACTAGTATTGCTAACATTAACCATAAATATCATCTTTCTAGAGCTGGAGATTTGTGACCAATGGGCAAAGCTGCATAACAAAAGAGACAAAAGTCACACTAGGACTTTTGTCTCTACTTAAACATCATACAGTAAAAATTGTTACCCGGTTATATCAAGCTGATTTAATTCTTTCTGCGGGTCAGATGATTCTTTAAATGCTAGCCTTAGTAAAGGTGGAGCGATAAAGGTTGTTAAAATCACCATTACGATAATGGCTGCTTGTAAAGGTTTATTCAATACTCCACTAGCAGCACCAATGCCTGCAAATACTAAGCCAACTTCACCTCGTGGAATCATGCCAACACCAATTGCTACACGGTTGATTCCAGGTTGACCGAAAACTGCCCATCCAGTGACGACTTTACCAATTATCGCGACTATAATCAAAAACGTTGCAATAATTAATCCTTCACGATTTGCTGGGATGCTGGGATTGAGAACACTGAGGTCAACTTTGGCGCCAACAGTGATAAAGAAAATTGGTACTAAAATATCTGCTATTGGTTTAACTTGTTCGTCAAGTTCTTTACGTTTGTCGGTTTCGTCAAGCACTAAACCTGCTGCAAAGGCACCTAAAATAGCTTCTAAATGAATCGCATTGCCAATAAATGCCATGAAGAAGGCAAATACAAGAGCGGGGATAATAATGTTTCCGCGCGTTTGCAGTCTATCAGCAGCTGCAACAAATGATTTATTAAAGAATTTACCAAGTAGAATCGAGCCAATGAGAAACGAAGTTGCGCTGACAATCAAATATATAACGTTGGCAATATCTACCTCACCTGTTTTAGCAAGACTGGCAACAACTGCTAAAACAATAATGCCTAAAATATCATCGATAACAGCGGCGCCAACAATAATTTGACCTTCGCGAGATTTGAGTTGCCCAATTTCAGAAAGAACTTTGGAGGTGATGCCAATACTGGTTGCTGTTAATGCAGCACCCGCAAAAATTGCCGGAATAGCTGGGAAGTTGAAAAGATAAATTAATCCTATAGTTCCAGCAGCAAAAGGAACAGCGACCCCAACACAAGCTACAATCGTTGCCTGATAACCGACTTTGGTTAATTCTTTTAAATCAGACTCTAAGCCAATTTCAAACAATAGGATAATTACTCCGATTTCAGCTAAGACTGACACAACCTCGCTTTGCGCCTCAAAAATAGAGGTTACAGCATCGGGAGTAAGGTTCCCAATAAACTGTAAAACAGTCATAATTACCGAGTCTCCTGCATCTGCACCACCTTCAGGAAATACAAGTAAATGTAAAACTGAGGCGCCGACAATAACACCTGCGACTAATTCACCTAAAACAGGTGGTAAATTTATTTTTCTAGAAATTTCTCCGCCGAGTTTACTAGCTATGTAAACTACAATTAAGCTCAGTAGTACACCAGTAAGAACGATGGGACTATACTCAGAAGGGGTGGCAGTTCCCAGTAGTAGAGATGGGAAACTAAACGAAGATAACCAGGTACTGGGATTTAAAATCATCTTTCGATTTTTGGTTTTGGGATTTGGGGTTATCGTGGGGGCGGGTTTAGTGAGATATCGAGTTAAATTGTAGGATATCTGTTAACCCGCCCGTACTAGTTAAGCGTTTTTAGGTTGAATGGGGTAATCGTAGGATGAATCTTCTTGTGGATATTCTCTCGCTGTAGGGACATTAGTGGAACTTGGATTCACAATTGCTAGTGCTTGTCTAAGAGCATCAGCGCGTTCGGTAAATAAATTATGTTGGGGAATAATTTGGAAAATTCCAAACTTTTCTAAGCGTTTTTTCACTTTACCAGCGGCGCCAACAATAAATACCTGGCGACCACGGTCTACTGCATCTTTGATTGCATTTTCAAGTGCCAACGAAGCAGTTACACCCAACATTGGTACATCGCTTAAATCCATAATTACGACATCGCTGTCTGCCATTGCAGAGTGTTCGCGCGCAATTGCTTTCGATACACCAAAAATCATTGGACCACTGAGATAGAACAGTAATACGCGACCATTTGCCAAATCGAACAAGCGCTTCTCTTCTGCGTTCAAAACAATTGCATCATCTGCATCGGTAATTGTTTTGACTTCTTCACCTTGCATTTCAGAAAGACGCTCAATTGTCAAGATGTTCGCAATAAACACCCCAATACCAACTGCTACAATTAAGTCTACAAATACTGTCAGGAGCAATACACCATACATGATGATTGAACCTTTGAGAGAGACTTTATGCGAACGCTTCAAGAAACTCCAGTCAAGAATGTCAATACCAACTTTTAACGCAATACCCGCTAATACAGCCATTGGAATTGGTTGAGTTAAACGAGCGGCTCCCAAAACAACGACTAACAAGATTAATGCACGAGTCAAGCCTGATACAGCTGTCTTAGCGCCAGTTTGAATATTGACAACGGTACCCATTGTGGCACCTGCACCAGGTAAACCACCACACAAACCAGAAATTAAGTTACCAATACCTTGACCAATTAATTCTTTGTCAGATTTATGTTCGGTACGGGTTAAGCTATCTGCAATTACTGCTGTTAATAATGTATCAATACATCCCAAAATACCTAACATCACCCCGTCAACCAGCATGACTGTAACTTGGCCGGGTGTGAAAGTTGGCATTTGGATGGTGGGCAAACCGACAGGTATTTCACCAATTCGTCTAATATCAGCGTTGCCGAAAACTGTTAATGAAACTATGGTACCAACAATTAACGCGACAAGTTGAGGTGGTACAATGCGCTTGATTTTTGCTGGCATGAAGAAAATAATCGCCAGCGTTAAAATTCCTAATGTCGCTTCCGCAGGATTTATATTAGATAGCAACTGCGGTAGATTTTGCACCATTCCCAACACACCACCTTTGGGGTTAGGTTGTCCGACAAACGGAGCAATTTGAAGAATAATCAAAATTACACCGATACCAGACATGAAGCCAGAGATAACACTGTAAGGCATTAAGGTAATATATTTACCCAATTTAAAAATACCAAACAGAATTTGAAATATCCCTGCCAACATAACGACGGTAAAAGCCATCGCTAAACCGTTTTCTGGGTTAGCAGCGGTTAAAGAAGCAATGATAGTAGTAATTACTACTGTCATTGGTCCAGTCGGTTCAGAAATTAAAGTTGGTGTCCCGCCAAATAATGCAGCAAAGAAACCAACACAAACTGCACCATAAAGACCAGCGACTGCACCGGCGCCACTTGCAACACCAAAGGCAAGTGCAAGGGGTAGAGAAACAATTGCTGCTGTAACACCACCAAAGATGTCACCGCGTAAATTTCTGAAATGGATTTGATTAGTTATTCCCATCTTTCTGATAAATCGGTAGAACTGAATACTGGGCTAAATATTTGACAGCTTAATTTCGCGATTAACTTGTGTTTTTCTCAGTGAGATAAAAATCATTTGATAATTGTGTTGCAAGAATGAATTACACAGTAATCTTTTATACGCATATAGACAAAGATTAGGGACTGTGTATTATTTGGCAACTATTAATTTTGCTGCAATGTTTTACCTTATTCTCTATGGAAGCTCTAAGAAACAGTTATGCACACGTACTTTTATAAATGTTATTTTAATTAAAGAAGCTGAATCCTTTAATGAAAACAATCTGTAACGTATGAACCTTGGTTAGCTCTACGAGATTAATAAGGGTTTCTTAGTGGTGATTAGTGAATTATGGCTTAAACGCTAATCGTACCATCATTTGTTTTCTAATTGACTTATTATCTTAATAAATAAGATTAGAAAATTCTATCTTATTTTTAAGAACACAGTTTGCAGTCCATTGTGCTTATGACTGCAAGCTGACTTTTTATAAGTTAATTTTAAAAACGTTGATTTTAAAAAGATTGGTCATAAATTATCCCAAAAGGTAAGATGTCTTTTTTTGCATACAGAAACGCTATACAAGAGGTATAATTTACTTCCTGTACTTAAAGACGTTACATATTTAAGTGAGCATCAAGCAAACTAAGTAAAGTTATACTCAGTGTAATAGCTCAATGAATTAAATGCAAACGCATTTAAATTTGAATCTAGTATCAGTGGACACAAAATTCAAATCGATATGTATAGCTTACAGCTTTTCTTGTCTCAGTGGTCAATGCAAAGATGATAATTATAAAACAATTATTAAATCTAGTTCATAGTATTAAATCTATACATGAGTTTTATTATTAAAAAATTATTTGCTGCATAAATTTAAATTATCTTGGACTATCGCAATGCATGATATTCCTTTAGATAGAAGACAAGAGAGAAATTTTATGTTTCCCCCTTGTTTACCTCATTTGTATTCTGTTTTTGCCCGCTTAACCGACATCATCATGTGCGAAACGGTTGAAGAGGAAGTCAAGAGCGTAGTTACGCAGTTTATAGTAACGTGGGTCGTCCATAATACGTGCGCGATCTCTAGGGCGGTCGAAAGGAATTTCCATAACTTCGCCAATTTTCGCATGTGGACCGTTGGTCATCATTACGAGTTTATCAGCTAGGAATAGTGCTTCGTCGATATCGTGGGTAATCATTAATACAGTTGCGCGGTTGTCACTCCAAATTTTGAGCAACTCTTCCTGCAATTCTTCTTTAGTGATAGCATCCAAGGCGCCGAAAGGTTCGTCTAAAATTAAAACTTTAGGACGAATAGAAAGCGCGCGTGCGATAGAAACCCGTTGACGCATACCACCTGACATTTGCATGGGTTTCTTTTCCATTGCGTCTGCAAGTCCCACCATTGCTAAGTTATCGCGAACGATAGCTCTTTTTTCAGCTTCGGGTTTATCTGGATAAACAGCATTAACAGCTAAGTAAATATTTTCAAACGCTGTACGCCAAGGTAACAATGCATAGTTTTGGAACACTACCATTCGGTCGGGTCCTGGTTTAGTAATAGGTTTACCTTCGAGTAATACCTCACCAGTTGTAGGATGGTTAAAACCCGACACCATATTTAGCAACGTAGATTTCCCACAACCAGAGTGACCTATTACACAAATAAATTCCCCCTCATAGACGTTTAAATTTACACCATCAAGAACAGTGAAGGGTCCTTTCTTGGTTGGGTAAACTTTACTAACATCTTTAATTTCTACATATGGTTTTTTGCCACTTGCAACAGAGGCGCCGCTTACAAGAGGTTGCCCTAGCCTATCTCTGACGGAATCGTTAACTTTAAAAGTGCGGTTTTGCATAACTTTAATAATTGGGGGAGGGTTAAGTACTGAGTGCTGAGTTATGAGTGCTGAGTGCTGAGTTATGAGTGCTGAGTGCTGAGTTATGAGTGGGAGTACTGAGTAAGAAGTGTTAAGTTATGAGTTATTGGTTTTAACTCTTAATCTTTAACTCAGCACTCAGCACTCAGCACTTTTTACTTTTTACGCTGCTAATTGACGTGTGGGTGAGTCGAGAACGACTTCAGCAATAGAGAAATCTTGTTTTATTTTGAGCTTATTAAGGTAGTCAATGGGGTTATCGGCGTCAAATGGTGTGCCATCAAATAATTTGATGGGTTGGCGAGTGTAGCTGATGTCTAAACCAAGTTCACGCGCGGCAGTACTAAAGACGCGAACACGACATATCCGTTCGACAACTTCTACCCAGTTGCGTGGGAATGGAACATCACCCCAACGCGCGAGTTGTGTCATAATCCAAATTTGTTCGGTTCGACTTGGACGGTTAATTGCTGACTCCGCGTAGAACTGGTGGTGAGCGTACTCTACCTGATGGTCTATATCACACGTATCACCATAGTCACCGAGTTGAATATAGTCTATGTCGGTGCTAACATATTCTGGTCGAGCCACGATGCGACGAACTTCTTCGCTATTTTCAGGCAGCGAGCAGTAGTAGCAAGCTTCAAGCAACGCTTTGGTTAAAGCTATATGAGTATTTGGATATCTTTCCGCCCAATCTTCACGCACACCCAAAACTTTTCCTGGATGTCCTAACCACACTTCGAGGTCGGTTGCGATTGTAAAACCAACACCTTCCTCAGCAGCACGGATATTCCAAGGTTCGCCTACGCAATAACCATCGATACTACCATTTTGTAAATCGACAACCATTTGAGCAGGAGGGATTGTTTGAATATGTACGTCTTTATCGGGGTCTATACCACCTGCTGCTAACCAGTACCGTAATAACAAGTTATGCATGGAAGCAGGATGTACTACGCCCATTGTATGACGTTTGTTACGAGTTCGCAATAAAAAATCTTTAAAGTCAGATAACCCTTGAACACCTTGCTTCAAAAAGTTCTTGTTGAGAGTAATGGCGTTACCATTACGGGTCATTGTTAAAGCGGTAACTACAGGTATAGGTTTGTTGCGGTGTCCACCTAGAGTCATCCACATTGGTAAGCCAGAAGGCATTTGGGCAGCATCAAGGTACCCAGCAGCAATGCCATCGACAATACCGCGCCAGCTTGTTTCACGCACTAGTTGAACATCATCCAAACCGTGTTTTGCGAAGAAACCTTTTTCTTTTGCAATAGCAAGAGGAGCGCAGGCAGTCAAGGGGACAAAGCCGATTTCTAAGTTAACTTTTTCTAAACCGTGACGTGATATAGCTGCTGTTTTGCGCGCGCGCAGTTTCTTGATACGTTTTTGTTGGTTGAGGAAGTAAATCATTTCACTTCGCAAGCTGTAGTAGCTAGGGTGTTCGACAACATCCATACGCTTGCGAGGACGGGGAATATCGACTTCGAGGATATCACCAATTTTTGATTCGGGACCGTTGGTAAGCATTACGATACGGTCAGATAGTAATACTGCTTCGTCAACGTCGTGCGTTACCATAACAGCAGTTACTTCATTTTCTTCACATATCTGCATTAACTGCTCTTGTAAATTACCTCGTGTCAAGGCATCCAAGGCGCCGAAAGGTTCGTCAAGTAATAATAATTTGGGTCTAATAGCCAGCGCGCGGGCGATAGCAACACGCTGTTTTTGTCCACCCGAAAGCATTGTGGGGGATTTATCAGCGTGTGGTCGCAAACCCACCATATCAATATGTTTTTCAACAATTGCTCGACGCTCACCAGCGGGTATACCAGGCATAACTGAGTCAACAGCCAAGGCAATATTTTCGCGTACTGAGCGCCAAGGTAATAAAGAATAGTTTTGGAAAACTACCATCCGGTCGGGGCCTGGTTTAGTAATTCTTTGTCCTTCCAGAGTTACAAGACCCTCGGTTGGCAAATCCAAACCAGCAATCATATTTAATAAAGTTGACTTACCGCAACCAGAGTGACCAATTAAAGATACAAACTCACCTTTTTTAATTTGCAGGTCGATACCTTTAAGCGCAACGTACTTGCCACCACCGGTTAATTCAAAGACCTTATCGATTTGATCAACACCAACAAAAAGAGACATAGCTGTAATTGGGGGGTAAATTTATAAAAGGTTGAAAGTGCTGAGTGCTGAGTGCTGAGTGAGGATTTAGGAGTGAGGAGTGAGGAGTGAGAAGTTAAGAATTTTAACTTACTAACTATTAACTCAGCACTCAGCACTCAGCACTCATAACTAAATTATCTTTCAGGAGGAAGAATGCGTCCTTGAAGCCATACCATAAATTTGTCAAGTATCAAACCGACAAGACCGATGTAAACTAGCGCTAAAATAACTTCACTAACGTTATTATTTTGGTAAGCTTCCCAGATAAAGAATCCAATTCCGACAATACCTGACATTACAATTTCTGCCGCGATAATCGCCAACCAAGCCAAACCAATTGCTATTCTCAAACCAGTGAAAATGTAAGGCAGTGCAGCAGGTATCAAAATGTTGAAGAAATATTCCTTTTTGTTGAGTTGTAGTACTTTTGCGACGTTGTTATAGTCGTTAGGAATTTCTTTTACACCTACCGCAGTGTTAATTAAGATGGGCCAAATTGCAGTAACGAAGATTACGAACAGTGCAGCGGGTTCGTTTTGACGCAGTGCTGCTAAGGAAATAGGTACCCAAGCAAGAGGAGGTACGGTTCTTAATAATTGGAACAAAGGGTCTAATGCTTTGTTGATGGTTTTATTAACACCAATCAAAATTCCTAAGCCAATACCAACAATTGCCGCTAAAGTGTAGCTAATTGCAACTCGCTGCAAACTAGCTAATATCTGCCAAAATAAACCTTTATCAGTACCGCCTCTATCATAAAAAGGGTACAAAATCAAAATCCAAGTGTCTTGAATTACTTGTATTGGTCCAGGCAATGTTGCTCCTGGTATCCAAGAAAATAGTTGCCATACGGCTAAAAATACTGCAATAGCTATTGCTGGGGGAATCAATTCGGGAATTTGCTTTTGTATACGCGCGGCAAAACCATTACCGTCCATTGCAGCCGGTCGTCTTTGAACAGTTGTCATTGAATTATCTCCTTGGGGGGTTTTTATGGGTGCTAATGGGGTGTTTCCCATTAGCAATTAATCTTTGAGTATGAACTAAATAGCAACTTTCTTAATTTTGAGACTCTTGAGGTACTCTTCTGGTTTTGCTGGGTCAAATTTTACGCCATCGAAAAACTCTTCTACTCCGCGCGATGTATCGGTTGGAATATCTGCTGCAGCTATATTCATTTCTTTAGCAGCTTCTTTCCAAATATTTTCTTTGTTGACTCTATCAATTAACTCCTTAGCTTTAGCGGCGCCGTTAGCAATGTAATCGGCTGGTAAGAACCCCCAACGCACGCTCTCAGTTATGAACCATAAATCATGACTCTTATAAGGATATGAAACGCTTCCTTTTTCATCTTTCCAATAATATGCCGCTAACTTTTTATCATCAACTTTGCGCCCATCTCCCATATCATAAACGCCTTGGAATGGATTTGCAAGAATTTCAGGTGCAAGGTTGAAATAGTTACGTCCACCTAATATTTGTGCAGCTTCTTTGCGGTTATCAAAATTATCTAACCACTGCTGTGCTTCCATAATTCCCTTCAGCAAAGCTTTAGTAGCTTTAGGATTTTTGTCAACCCAATCTCCTCGCATTGCGAAGTATTCTTCAGGATGATTTCTCCACATTTCTCCTGTTAACACCGCCATGAAACCAATTTTATCTCTAACGATGCGGTAAGGCCAGGGGTCACCGGTGCTGAACGCATCCATCGTTCCGGTTTTCATGTTCGCTACAGTTTGTGCAGCAGGTACCGTCAGCAGTTTAATATCAGCATCTGGGTCAATGCCACCTGCTGCCAACCAATAACGAATCCAAAAATCTTGGTTGACTTGTGGGAAAGTGTGTGCTGCTGTGAAGGGAGTCGATGACTTTAATTGGGTTATTAAACCTTTTGCACTTGCCATCTCTAAGCCAAAACCTTTACCAACGTGCTTACTAGCTACCGCAATCCCATTACCCTGTGTAATTAATTGACACAGCACGTACATAGGAATTTTTTGATTACCTTTGGTAATTAAACCTTCGCTAATCAGATGCGGCATTGGCATTTGCCATTGTCCACCATCAATACCACCACCAGCAGAACCAATTTCTACGTTGTCACGCGCTGAACCCCAAGAAGCTTGTTTGGAAAGCTCAACATCTGGCATTCCATACTTCGCAAAAAATCCTTTTTCTTTCGCGATAATTAGCGCCGCCGATTCAACAATTGGAATATATCCAAGTTTTACTTTTGTTGTTTCGGGTTTTTGATCAGGGCTAATATTGGCAACTGGTACAGCAGTAGCACCAGTACCTGATGAACCCGCAGAAGCACTTCCACCTGGTTCTGGCGGATTTCCCAAACAACCTTTGAGCAATATTGCACTCGCAGACGCACCTGCTGTAACGATGAATTTTCTACGAGAAACTTGCTTGAAAAACTCCGACATTGTGATTCTCCTGTTGGTGAATATGTAATTTTTGGTATGGCAAAGCTAGCAAGCGAAACCTAATGGCTTCTTGCGCTTTTAGTTAAACCTATTTTTTCTATCGTTGCCATAAACTCAACCAATAACTACACGAAACTAGTTGAGGAACACTTATTAGCAACCAGTTATTTCAGTCACGTTAATTTTCCGTGTCACTTAGAAACATTAATTAACGTTGTTTCATTTAGCTTACAGTGTTTCTTGCCATTTTGGTCATTTTGCAACAGCAATTATTAAATAAATATTAGATTGGATATATAAGTAAAAACTTATATATCACGCCAAAACTACCCTTGCCTATTCAATGCATATTCAATCTTTTATGCAAACAATTTGAATTCATCTATGTATCTATTCATTTTGCCCTTTTTGAGAGACTTTATGAAGATAAATTAAGAAATATTTATAAATGTTAAATATAAATTTAATAACTGCGTGCTTCTATGCCTAATGGCTTGTCATCTACACAAGGTATTACTTTTACTAATATTAACAAAATATTTTTCTAATGAAAAGAGTATTTTGCAAGCGCATATCTTATGCAGTGTTTACAACTATCTTGCTTGCCATAATTAGTTTCAGTATGGCTATTAGCTGTTCTTGTGGGGTGGGCATCTTTGCCCGCCTTTTAATTTGGGGTGGGATGGGACGGGCAGGAATGCCCGTTCCACAAGAAAAGATATTTTTTTAATGTTATAGTGATATCATTGTGATAGTAAAGTGGTATTGCGACTATGGAACAGAATATTAAGGAATCTCCTGCGTTCAAGCTAAATGGGTTTGTAATGCTAGTTATAGTCGGCGCCATTTCTGTGTTCGGCGCCTGGTATTTGTGGAACAGCATCCACGGATTGGAAAGTGTACTGCAAAGAGGTCTAAAAATAGCTGATTTTATTGATGACTCCCTAGCTGAGGGAATTGCGTGGTTGACAGCAGTGTTATTAGTAGTTGTGATTCCGTCGATATCAGGATTTTTTAGCGTCGAACCAAATAAAGCAGTAGTGCTGGTATTTTTTGGTAAATATATAGGTACGGTTCGCGAACCAGGTTTTTGGTGGACAAATCCATTTGCAAGCAAATACCAGATTTCGCTGCGAGTTCGTAACTTCAACAGTAAGATAATTAAAGTTAACGACGCTGAAGGAAGTCCTATTGAAATAGCTGCAGTTGTTGTTTGGCGAGTTGTGGATACGGCAAAGTCTAAATTTGCTGTCGATGACTATCAAGAGTTTGTTGCTATTCAAAGCGAAACTGCAATTCGGGCTTTAGCAATTCGCTATCCATACGATACGCCAAACGATACTCCTTCACTGCGAGGAATACCCGATGAAATTGCTCACTCACTCAAGCATGAATTACAAGCGCGCTTGGAAGTAACAGGAGTAGAAGTTATAGAAGCAAGAATTTCACACTTGGCTTATGCGCCAGAAATTGCCCAAATGATGTTACGGCGCCAACAAGCCAAAGCACTAATTGATGCGCGGCGCCAAATTGTCGAAGGCGCCGTGGGTATGGTATCAGAAGCCCTAAACCGTTTAAGTGTTGACCAAATGATTGATTTGGATGACGAGCGCAAAGCGTCTATGATTAATAACTTGTTAGTCGTACTAACTTCCGAGCAAACCGCGCAACCAGTAATTAATACTGGCACCCTTTATAATTGACATGAGTCAGAAGAAACGCTTTCTATTACGTTTAGATTCCAAACTGTACGAAGTGTTAGAAAAATGGTCATCAGATGACTTGAGAAGTGTCAACTCCCAAATTGAATATCTTCTTACCGAAGCAGCAAAAAAATCTGGGCGTTGGAACCAGGATAAAGACAAATCGAATGATTAAGGTGAATTTCATCGTGGTCTTAAATCATTATCTATTTCCACAATACCCCTAGAACCATCGATTCGCACTCGTTGACCATCCTGTAATACCCATGTAGCATTACGTACATCCATTATTGCAGGAATTCCGTATTCACGAGCAATAATGGCGCCGTGAGAAAGTCTTCCACCTGCATCAGCAATAATTCCTTTGGCTCTAATTAAAATAGGCGCCCATCCAGAGTCTGTATAAGGCACAACTAATATTGTGTCGTCATCAATGTCGGGAACTTCTTGGAGGTTACGCAGTACTTTTACCCTTCCTTCTGCTTGTCCGGGACTTGCACCAATACCATGCATAACTTGGTCGGGCGCCAAAGAAGGCATTAAAGCAGGCACAATTGGGGGAGCGGTACCGTAAACAAGTAAAGGAGGGTTAAGTTGCCCATCGCGTTCGAGTTGGGAACGTCTACGATAAATTAATACTTGTAAGCGACTTATCTTTTCGTGAGTTGGTGCTTCTACGAGTTCTCGCACTTCCTGAAACTCTAAAAAGAAAATATCTCCTTTTTGCAGTAAAAAGCCTGCATGTAAGAATTTATCTTCTAAAGCGATAAAGCTCCAGCGTAAATAAGCAAGTAGACGTGAGTAAACTTCGGTAACTTTTCCTTTCATGTCTACGCGACCCTGAACAAACAGAGGACGTTTTCTGCGTTTTTTGACCTTTGGTTGTTCGGAAAGCATAAACTGTACGAATAATCCTTTAATTTTTTCGGGTTCTTCTTTCCAAGTTGGGATAGCAATATCTGTCCCTACTTCGCTTAAGTAACCGTATTTATTTAAAAGATATTCAAATGCTGTTAAAATTTTTTGCCCTTCTGTTGAAACAGCTAAGTCCTCAAATACATTATCGGGGTCAAATTCTGCGACACCTGTACGGTTTTCTGGTGGTGTTGCAGACAGTATTTGCTTTGCTTGTTGAGCTAGCTGTTGTAAATCACGTACTGCTGAGACTTCGGGAGTAAGTCTATTATCAATATCTGTATCTTTTACTTTAAATATTGCTTGTCTGAGTGCGGCACTCAACGGCGCCATAATGCTGTAGTAGGTGGCACGTTGTAATAACTCTAATATATAGTCAATACGCGCAATTAATTTGGCTGCATCTAAGTCATCAACCATTTCTTGTGATAATTGTGACAGCCCAATACTAAAACGGCGCCGATTATCACGTTGAAACTCTTCTTTTAAAGACAATTCGCGTCCAACCAACCGTAACAAGCCTGGTAAATTTCGTAACGTCGTATCAATTGCTGGTGCCGACATTTTAGCGCCTCGGGTTAAAAATTCTAAGCTTTCGGGTGGTAAACCCATACGGCGAAAAATTTGCCCTAACAGCGTAGCGTTAAAGTAAGCGTGGGAAAAATGAAGTGTGGCAGTATCATTAAAATCTAAACCAAGCGAACGCTCTCCCAAAACTATCGCAAAAATTCCTCCCCAAACACCACAAGTTAAAGGACGATTAATCGACCAAGTTAAAGGACGAATTAATCCAGGAATTACTTCGGCAGCAATTTTGCGTGTCCAAATAGGCAGTAATGTCGTAATAGGACGTGCTTGGAGTACCCATAAAGTTTGACCGTCATAACTCCACTCAATATCTTGAGGTATACCGTGATAACGTTCTTCAATATGACGAACTAAGTACGCGACTTGTTTAATAATGACTGGGGGTACTCTCCCTTGTCCTTCGAGATGGATAAATGAAACGTTGTCACTTTCCATTACAAACGCACGGTATTGTTCGGGAGTGACGCGACCAGATACTACTTGTGTGGGACTTCCTGGTAATGCTTCGATAACGATAGCATCCATTTCTTGCGTTACAGGGTCACGACTAAATGCCACACCAGAATAAACGCTACGAATTTGCTGCTGTATCAAAACAGCCATTGTAGATTCTTTAACATTTCTATCTTGCCGATACTGTGCTGCTCCTGGAGTGTTGTACGATGATTGAGTCCGCGCAATAGCAGTTTGTAATTCTTGTTTAGTAGTGACATTTAAAATACTTTCGTATTGTCCAGCAGCAGAAGCATTTTCAGTATCTTCACCTACTGCCGAAGAACGTACTACCAAAGGTGATAATTCTGAGGGTTGAAGAAAATCAATCATTGGTTTTGGGTCTTCGTAAGGAAGTAATACCCATCCCTTGGGAACTGGATAACCCCAACGTTTAATTTCTGCTAACCTTGCAGCTTTGTTACCAACGAAATTAGCATCAAGTTCATCATCTAACGTCAAAATAGACTCGCTGTTTCCACGAAAGAAATTCATTGCAGCTTGTGAGTCAGGACTTGCTTGAGCTACAGGTAAGTCCATATCATCTTTGATTTGCTTGTAAATCCATGCCAGCAAACTAGCAAGTGCAATAGCTGCCACTATTTTAAAACCATCTTCGGCGTGAAGCACAGTAACAATAATTGGGAATAAAAGTAACACTCCATACTGGGCAGCTTGTCGCGAACGGATTATAGTAAAACTAACACCTGCCAGCAAAAACACAAAAAGTGCTACCAACGGGTCATGAACTATAAAACCCCAAACAACATTTGTTGTTCCGGCGCCTTTTGCTATCCAGTACCTACCTAATACTAATGTAATTAGCGCTAGTAATTCCCATGCTGAACCATCTGGAAACACTGCGCGCGCAAGTAAAACTGCCGCAATTCCTTTAAATGCTTCCGACAACACAGCCAACATTCCTGCTGGCGTTCCCCCGTGATAAAACGCAGCAGAGACACCAATGTTACCAGTACCGAGATGTGCCAATTGCTTCTTCGATACAACCTGTGTTACCCAAGCAATTAATGGCAAGGCGCCTAAGAGCGGGCAGATAACAAATATAACCAGTAAACCCCAGAGTTCAAGCATCCGTTCAGCAGTGGATTTTAGACCTGTCTTTAATGTAAAAGCTAGAATCTTAAAACAAAAACATTTTTTGATTTTTAGCTTGAATAAGTATATATGCTTAAGTGATATTTTTTAAGCGTATTTGAGATAAATTGTAGAGACGTTACATGTAACGTCTCTCACTGAAAACGGTTTATAAAAATAAAATTATACAAGAGCGAGCGTCAATAGCTAACCGACAGCATAAGCCGATTGCAATGCCCAAAGAATTAGAGCAAATATAGAGCCTAACAGAACCACAGTCGAAATTGTCACTAGTTTAGGAGAGTCAGCACCATCGAACTTCATGATGCCACGGTTTAAGTCGGACATAGCGTTATTATCCTACATAGACAGAATTGGGCATTTGCCCGCTTCGATTGTAGTCCTTTTACACGCAAAAGATGCATTCCTTTATAACGATTTTGACTTCTCTTTACAACAAAAGACATCACCATAATTACCGATGCCAAAAATAAATATAATCAGTACTTTAACTGTCGCGTTTACGTTCATATTTTGCTATAAATTTGTATAATATATAACATTCGACCGTAATTTTTTCATAATAAATTAATGATTGACGAGGCTAGGCAGGTAAAAGTTATGCTGGTAGCAGTTTTGGCTGTATGTTTAGGATTACTTATCGCGATTGAATTCGGGTTGCGGATACTATTTGGATTTGGCAATCCGCTAATTTATATTAGTGAAAAGGAAATTGGTTATTTACTCGCACCCAACCAACAAACTCGACGTAACGGTAATTATATAGAGATAAACGAGTATTCGATGCGTGGGGCGCCGATACAGAAAACCCCCTCACCTTCAACACAACGAGTATTTTTACTAGGAGACTCCATAGCAAACGGTGGATGGTGGACTGACCAGAAAAATACTATATCCAATTTGATAATGCAGTCGCTCACCAGTAAAAACTCGCCAGCAGAAGTATTAAATGCGTCAGCAAACTCTTGGGGCCCACGTAACGAGCTAGCATATCTACAAAAATTTGGCACCTTCAACGCCTCTACAATTGTACTACTAATTAATACAGATGATTTATTTGCCACGGCGCCGACATCATTACCAGTAGGACGCGAGAAAAACTATCCCGACAGAAAACCACCGCTTGCACTAGTTGAAATCTATCAGCGTTATATTCAAAAATCTAAACCCATACCCGAACTTGAAAAAGTCCGACAAGAAGAAGGTGATAGAGTAGGTATTAATTTAGAAGCAATAGCAAAAATTCAAGATATTGCCACACAAAACAACAGTAAATTTGTTTTAGCGATGACACCCTTGAAACGGGAATTAGGAGAACCAGGTTCTCGCGACTATGAAATAAAAGCACGTGCAAGACTTTATGAGTTCGTCAAAGCAAGACAAATTGATTATATTGATTTTCTTCCCTTGTTTAATGGGCGCCAAAACTCAGAAAGTTTATACCACGACCACATCCATCTAAATTTACAGGGTAATCAATTTGTTAGTGAAGTTATAAAAGAAAGGTTGCTAAAAGCCAATGTGGCATTGTCATTCTAAGCGCAGCGTAAACGGAGTTTTCCCGCAGGGTAGAATCCTTGCCCGCATAGGGTTGAAAACCCATATGCTAATAGTAAAAGTCCTCTGAAGAATTTATTTTAATAAACTAAGTTCTAATTAAGCCTGAATACCTACATATAAATTACTAAAGCTTCAAATCGTATATTTATGTTAAGTAATTTTCATAAAATCAAAAAACACCTGCACAATTAAAAATACAAGTTTTAGCTAAAACGTTTACAAAAAGCAATCGAATAATATCGTTGCTGAAAGTGTGGCTTGAGGGGAAGTGACTCGCTATTCTTTAAAAACAAACCTGTAGACCGGAATGAGGCAATATTATGGATAAAAGTATGCTCCTGAATCGGTACGCGGCAGGGGAACGCGACTTCAACGGAATTAGTTTACATTCCTTAAATCTTTCTGATATTGATTTAAGTGGTGCGAATTTAAGTGGTGCTGACTTGAGTGGCGCCAACCTCAACCGTACAAATTTGAGTGGTTGTGATTTAAGTCGGGCAAACTTAACAGACGCAGACCTAAATAATGCCAATTTAAGTGGTGCGAACTTGAGTGAAACAAATCTGATAGGCGCCGACTTAATTCATGCGAACATGGAAGCAATCAATCTTAGTCGCGCCGATTTGAGAAGTGCTAGCTTAGTTTTGGTCAACTTAGCGCGTGCCAACATGAGTGAAGCAGAATTAAGTGGTACTGACTTAAGTGGCGCCAACCTCTTCCATGCGAATTTAACAGCCACAAACTTATATGAGGCAGAAATTACAGGTGCTGATTTAACAGGCGCCATTATTAGCGAAACAGAAATGAGCGCTGAAAAATCGCAAACAGGATTATCCCACAAATGGGTAACTTGGGCAGGCCAAAAAACAAGTTAAGCACCTAAAAGGTCTGGTGTGTGTCACGTAGGGTGCGTGAAAGCCTACAAAAATCTGAACCAAAATGTAAGATTATGTAGCTTTCACGCACCACCCACTTCAACGCCCAATATACATTCGATAAGTTTTACAATATATTTTCTGACAACAAATTATAAATTTAAAATTAAAACAGCTTTATTTATGGGCAGCAGCAATGTAACGTAACAGATAACAAAAAATCGCTGAGGTTTTGAGTTATGAAGGCTGCATCTATAATTGAGACGGCAGGACACCCAACAAACGACCAACTTTGTACCATCGCCAGTACTTATATATTAGAAGAACACGCGCGCGTTGGCGATAGAATTTACTACTGGGACAACTGGAACATCTCGGTTGGCGCCAATGGTAGTGCTAGCGAATCAACACTCGATAATGACACTTATTCTTGGGCAACAACATTATCGTGCGATATTACCAGTATTGAAGTTTCAGAACGTAATGACTCAGAGCAAGAGTACTTAGTAACTGTGGCAGCAAATATTACAGTTTGCAGTGGCAGTAACTCAAATGGCTCCGAAACAGAGAGTCAAGAAATAGAGCATGAAAAACATGTTTTCTTCTGCTACATCAAATCAATACAAGGAGACTATTTAGTTACCAGCGTTGAAGAATAGCTTTTGATTATAAGAGATGCTATACAATTTTGGCATCTTTATATTAATATAGGGCGCCGTCTTAGGGACTTCCAAATAAAAAAATACCCAAAAATTTCTTGTGGGGTGGGCATCCTTGCCCGCCCTAATAATTATTTCTTTAAAATACATAACTATCAGCCTTCAGTTTGAGTAGTCATCCGGAATTGTACTGACTTGTTGTGTTGATTTTCTCTAGAGCATTAAAAAAACTATTGAGAAAATTCTTATGCCAAGTACTAATACCACTAATACAGTAACCCGCACATACGACATAATTGCTTTTGGTGATGAAGTTCCAGGCATTTTAGCTTTGGTATGTGCTGCACGTGAGCATTTTCGTCGCACTAATAAGTATCCACGCTCGTTATTGTTGTTTAAAGGTAATTCCCAATTAGGTATCGGTGGTCATTTGGTTCGTGGTGGTTTGTCTTATTTAGACCGCTCGGTTGTACCAGCTAATGTTCGCAGTCAATATGGTTTAGCTGTTTATGGTGATGAGTCGAATATATATAAAGAATTTTTAAAACGCACTGGTGTAGTTCAGGTTGCGCTTGAGCCTAAAAAAGGTGATGCTGTTTTGCGGGAAATGTTAAAGGAAATTAACGCGGATGTTCTTAGCGGTGTTGATATTGCATCGGTTATTAAGCAAGGGCAAGCTATCACAGGTATTCGTCTGACTAAAGGTGAAACCTACATGGCGAAAATTTTTATTGACTCTACAGTCAACGCTGAACTAGCTGTTGCTGCTGGTGTAAGCAAGCTGAAAGGATTTGAAACTTTTGGTTTACCAAATTCTGAGCTTTCGGTGACGCTGACTTTTGAAACTCAAGGTTTGAGTGTGCAAGCACTGAAGAATGTTGAAATGCAGTATATGCTGCGTCTTGCTGATGTTAATGATGTTGAAGCACAAAGATGGATTAATATAGCAGCAGGTGGAGACCGCACACGCTTTTCTGAACTACAAGCTCCGTTTATCGATAATAAAAACGACCTTAATAAAATTGCGCTGTATGCAGGTAGCGATTATATAGATGTTCGTAGCTTTGCACTTTCAATTGCTTACCATGCATTCCGAGGTACAGCATTATCACTAGATCAAAGCGGCGCCGTATTAGACAAAGGAAATATTGCCGTATTCCCCGACGGTAGAATGTCGTGGAACGCACTGCTATTTGATGTCAATGCCGACCAAGCTGAAGCATTAGCTCGTGGAGATTCCAAACCCACACCAGAAATGCTCAAAGAAATGCAGTTATTAATTCAATGGTTTAAGAATATCGGCACCACTACCGTTACGCCAGCACCAGAATTATACATCCGCCATGCAGGTAACGTAGAAGGTGCAATTGACCCATTAACAGGCGCCGAAATGCTCAAAGGAGGCGTGCCAGCATCTGAAGCATTAGGTACATTTGGCTACCACTTTGATATCCGTGGAGGTATCGAAGGTCTGGGCGCCCGTGCATCTGAAAAAGGCTTAGGTGAAGTTAAATTAGACCCACCACTATTTAACGTAGGCATTCAACACGCGGTATTAAAAAGCGTACCAAATATAGCAGTTATTAGCCCAGCATCAGGATTTGAAGGCTATGCATCTTCAGCAGGAAGAATTGTAGAATTCAATTGTGCAGTTGGACAAGGTATTGGTATAGCAGCAGCAATAGCAATGTCAAGCAACCGTAACCTCAACCAAATTTCCAATCTAGAAGTGCGTGATATTCTTGCCAACACAGGTAAACTTTCAAAAATCTACGGTCAACCCGATGCACAACAAGATATTGCCAGCTTAGACAAATTTGAAAATGCTTTAGCTGCTTAATTTGGTTATTGTGGAATGGGCATCCTTGCCCGTTCCTGTAATCATTTTTTAAGTCACAAGAATATTCCACAATAAAATTCTGGTATTTCTTTAATTAGAAATCTCTAAAGAACTATGAGAAAATAAGGGCAGTGACCACTAAGGTGATACAGTGGAAAAACATCAGATGGAAAACTCAAGCCTGAGAAGTGCTGAAGCCAAGGCAGTTGAACGAATTAAAAACATTGATAAAACTGAATGGATTGTTGTATTAGAAGCAGACGAAAAGATTAATATAAGTAAAATTAACGAACGCTTGGAAAAACGTGGGTATAATATCCAACTATCTACACGACCCTGCAAATGATCTACGTGTACACACAAGTCTCTAAAAGTAACTTTTCTTTTCTTTTTCCTCTTTCTTTGTGCCTTTGTGGTTCATAAAAATGGAAAAACCACAAAGATCACGAAAGTTCACAAAGGGGGATATTAAGGAAGGTTTATAAAAATGTATGTACACGGTAGGCAAATGATAAGGCACATCAGCAGGTCGCGGGAAGATAACTACAGATTCTCAACAAATTATCGGCGCCACATATCAAACTCCAGTTCAGAACAACCGTTAATAAACTCATTACTCGCCCAAACATTTAGAGGTTTAGTGTTATCCTTCTAATTGTTTAGCTTTGGTGCGTGCAGTAGAAGAGAAAGACGAACAAATATTAATAATGAGCAAAGCTAAAGCGATTCTTAACAACTTGGTAAATGCCATTTTCTTATACCGTATTTTAAACTTTGTTGCTCACAATGCTAACCATAGCCACAAATGATGTATATTCGTACTTTCTCTGAATTTTTTATGAAGATTCTAAGTTTATATGATTACATTAAAAACTGTAAACTTTTTGTCAAAGAGTAAAAATATACAGTAATAATTATCATTTTACGAGGGTGCAAATGTCTTCATCCCAACCAACTACAGACAAACGCGCGGCTGGTAAAGCTTTACGTGCCTCTGTTCCTCGCTAATCTTACACAACCCAACCTTATAGAGAGGCGCCACGTCCCGACCCAATTACTTTACTAGAAAAATCTAACGCAGGGCGATTACCAAATTTAGTACCCATTCGGTACGCGCGGATGCTTCAGTCTCCGTTTACTTTTCTTCGAGGCTGTAAAATCTGGACGAATTAAAGTAACTGAAGTAAAATAGGCGTGTTTATAGGTGAACTAAAACAAAATTCCGAGGATTATTTAAAATAAAAGTTTCATTCTCCTTAATTAAATCGCCTGTACAGTAAATAGGCGCCCGTTCTTGGTACGCTTTTAAAGCCAAAATATAATCCTTGTCAGTAAGCTCAGTAGTAATTTTTTGTAGTTTATCGACAAGTATACCTAGTAGAATCACCTTACCGCTTAATTTATCGTTATTTGGTGTTTGGAACTCTGTAACAGTCCCTTGAATAGTAATACTAGGATAATTAGTAATCAGCTCGCTGATGATATCAAGTTGCGAACGGTTTTCAGCTTTTTCTAAAGTTTCGATAATTTCATACATCCGACGTGGGTAGTCATCAAAGCTTTGATCTAAGGGTAAATATATCTTTAATTTATCCTCTGCGAAAGAATCTCTTGTCCAGCCAGATACACGGTTGGGTACACGGGTTCTTTCACGCCATCCATTATTTTGTAGATAGTGTTCTAATTGACATGGGTTTAGAGATTTAAGTATTTTTACGTCATTTACTATTGCTTTCATAATATACCCCTTGTTTCAATCTGCTGCATGATATTTTGTAAAGCATTAACTGAAAATATCTGCTGTCGAGGCAAATAAATAGTAACTTTGTCAGTGTTCAGTGTTTCCGGCTGTTCTCTTAATGATAACCAATATCCACAACGTCGTAAACATAGTTCGGTTTCAGACTGGTTGACCCATTCACTTAAATTATCAGGAATTAAAACAACTACTAAAATTTTAGGTATTTTGTTTTTAGCTATTAAATAAAGTTCGATGAAAATGATTGTTCAAATTGATATTTTCCTTGCTTAACTTAATTGCTTGCACAATAGAGCGGCGCCCAATACTATAAGGGATATGTTATTTGCTGGTTGGTTGTTTAGAATATAGAACGGGCAAGGATGCCCATTCCACAAGAACAGTACCACAAGAATAGTTCTACAAGAATAGTTCTACAAGAATA